>Ga0247840_10001105_pt1 | contig 53984 bp, 90 predicted proteins | sample LaCruzMarch2015__FD_192404 | JGI IMG/M metagenome (GOLD analysis project Ga0247840, IMG submission 192404) | Freshwater microbial communities from meromictic Lake La Cruz, Castile-La Mancha, Spain - LaCruzMarch2015_17m | ecosystem: Environmental > Aquatic > Freshwater > Lake | place: Spain... | reverse complement strand
CAAAAAGCAATAAAGATTATTTACACCGCTTGTCTTTCACTCAACCGCAAATTGAACACCTGAAAAAAATCGCTCTTTTGCAAAGAAACGGCTTTACCGTAAACGTAATCAAACACGTTACTAAAAAAATAGAGCTTGACGAGTTAATCAAAGGGCTAAAGTAATGCAAAAAGCGCTATTCGAGACAGAGCAATTCATAAAAGTGCCTGAAAAACGGACAATCGAGACACGGTCAAAGATTAAAAAATTCAAGTTCGAGAACGATTACCACAAATCGACTTGTCCGACTCGGAGGTGCTTATATTGCCTTAATTCAATCGAAAAAAGTATAAGTATGACAGACAGAAGCGTACTAAAATGTGCCTTAATCGGCAATACGAACTCGGTGAAGACCGACATCGGCAAAACAATGGTATGCGATTTATTCAAAGGATAGTGGAAAAATGGGATTTGGAAAAGAGAATTACGATAAAAATAAAGACCCGATGTTATCCGTAAGGCACGAGCCGAAGAAAAATCAGATAACAAATCAGGCGCTTATTGAAGTTCACAGCCTTATTGACAAGGTAAATATGTATTATAAGGACGTAAAGCCTGATGAACAAATAAAAGAAGTCCAGCAACGGAAACTACTCAACGTCTTGAATATTTTAAGCTCACACATAATTACCTTAGACGTTAAGCGCGCTCAACTTGAGTCGGAGTGTTTAGAGGTTGGCAAATTGTTAGAAGAGCTTAGACAGGCGCGTAAGCCGTTTGAAGCGCAATTTATAGAATTGGAGTTCAAAAATGCCGACGTATAGTTTCAAATGTTCAAAATGCGAGAATATTTTTCAGTCTTTTGAGTCAATTATGTTCGAGGGTGAGCTTACTTGCCCCGAATGTGGCGCGCCGTCATCGAAGACGATAGCTCGAGATACAAGCGTAAAAATCAATGGTAGTGGGTTTTATCAGGAAAGGGTAACACGATGAATACTGAAAAAATAATCGAAAGACAGAAGGAAAGCAACAAGAGATTATCCGACAGAGTCAAGTTTCAAAAGGCTCTCATTGTAAATAAAGACCTTGAAATTGAGCGCTTAAACCAAATGTTATGCGACGTAAACAAATTTACACAGGCTTTATTCGCAGGGGAAGACGAAGACAAGCCCTCAATTTTGCTAGAAAAAGTGAAAATCAAAAAGATAAACGGACACGAGGATTTTAGTATAAAAATAACTTTCACGACTCCGTCAGGCGCAAAAATTGTAACAACTGATAATTGCATAGTCGGGGCGTTTAAAGATTTACGCTTTGAGCTTGTAAGCAGAACGCGCGAACTAAATGAGCTTTGCGACGCCATAGGAGTTGATTAATATGGACGACGGACTAATCAAACGTAACATCGGCGAAATTATGCTCGCGATCTTTTTTATGCAAGCGTTCGCGCCAAGATGTGTATTTTTGAAGCGCCAGCGAGACGATAAAAGAGGTTTTTGCGGTCATCTTGATTGTACAGAAATCGAAAAAGAATGTCTCTCGATGACTTGCCCGAGGCAATCTGATTTAATAAAAAGTTGCGAATTGAACTTCGACGAAGCTCACAAGTACGACGAAGACTTCTAAAATCAATACTTTAGGCTGTTTGTTACGGAATGTAAATATTATAAAAAAATGGCTGGATTATCAAATGTTTTGCTTGACATATACTTTGCATAGTGTTATACTGGTAATACAGACGTACTTAACTAAATCGAGGTTTTAAATTATGGCTATGACTCCAAGAGAAAAAATGCAAAGAACGAAATACAACGAGTTTATGAAAACTCCGAGAATTGAAAACTTGAGACTTATGGGTCAATACGATAGAATACCGAGCTTTGAGGACTGGAACGACCAACCTCAAAATCAACCATTATTTGAAATACCAACATTTTACAGGGGGGCGTAACTATGGCAGATACAGCGACAATAGATTTAAAAGTTGATATATTCGATAGATTTAAGGGCGAAATTGTCTTCACGGACGTTTTAATCAGAGAAAAAGCGGATATTTTACACGATGAAGTTGATACGTTTCACGAAGATTGTTTCAACAAAATCAAAAATTACAATATTCAGAAAAAAGCCTATTTACAATTTCAAGAGAAATTCAACCCTGAACAGGCTTATAAATACGCTTTAATCCTCGATGAATTTTATTCAGATGATTGTTTCGAAGAGGATTACGAAACCCCAAATCAAAAGTTTTCAGACTTTATTTTACTGGTTAAGACTGAAGAGATTGACTACAATACTTATGAAGCTGAAGAGTACGACGACAGCGACGACCAATACGAACGAATGAGAGATATGGAATTATGCTAATCAGCCGAGAAGGATTAATCGAGGTTTTCGAATTGCTTTTGTTTCTGAAATATGGAAACAAAGAGGACGGATTTAACGAAGTTCAAGAACTCAAAAAAGTAAAAGATGAAGACGAACTCTTCAGGATAGTAAAAGCAGAGGTTGACAACTCTCAAATGGCAAGATTTAAACTAACAAAGGAAATAATCAAATGCAAGTAGAACCAAAAAAACAAGACGCAGAACCAGTCGAAGAGTTCGACTATCAGGCGGAAGCTGATTATAGAGAGCGCCAAGCGGAAACGTTTAACGAATTAATATGGGAGAATTTTTAAAAATGGCAGATGAAATCAAAGTATCAATAAAACAAATCGACGATATGAAGCACTCAATCGGCTTGAACGTCGACTCAAAATTCAAAAAGAAAAAAGGTCAAAGAGTTTATGAAGCGTATCGAAATTATTACTACACAGGCGATAAGTCTTCACCAAGCCTCGACGAGCTTGTTAAACTCGGTTTAATGGAGAAGTGGACTCGTGAAATGGGTAAAACAATGTTTTACTACGGAGTCACAGAGGCAGGGTTTAAATACCTCGAGAAGCTTATGAATATACAAATTGTGGAGCGTGATTAATGAAAGTATTTTTATTGTATCAAACTGATAAGTGGCAGACAAAGACCACCCGAGTATGTTTCGGAGTCTTTGAAAGCCACGACAAAGCCGAAAAGATTGCAGAACTCAACGGCTTATATCTAGGCGAGTGTGGAGTCCACATCGAAGAGCGCAAGTTAAACGAATTTGGAGAAAATTAATGTCATCAGAAGTATTAAAAAAGTTCATAGAAGAAAACAGCGGTCGGATCGTCGAGCGCATAATCGAGGCATACGACGGAGACAGAGCCGTATTGTGTAGCCCTTTCGCTCAAAAAGCAACGTTCGACGGCGTGGAATACGTCTTCAGGATGACTTGCACTCCCTCAAACGGGCTTGAGGTTATCTATTTTGTCAAAAAAAATAAGGTCAAAAAATGATAGTTTACGCGATTAAGGACAAAAAAACAAAGAAGTTCTATAACCGCGCGAGCCGAAAGCTAAGACCGCTGGCACAGAATACGGCTTTTTATAAGACAGTCAAAGAAGCTGAAAGCGAAATGTCTTCAAGAGCTGGAAGCAAGCAAATTTTAAGAAAACTATTAGTCGCTGATTATTGCGATAACAACAAGGGAAGATTTGGAACGGCTTACGAATACGCTGAACAGCACGAATATTTCGAAGCTCACAAAAATGATTATGAATTGGAAATAGTAAAAGTAGAGATAAAGGAAGTAAAAAATTGAATATTCAGGAAAGAATACAAAAATTCAGGCACGAGCTGAACCTTACGACGGCAAAAAGAGACTACGTAAAGCTTGTAAAGCTCGAGCAGGATATAAGACGTTTCGTTAAAAAAGTATTGAGACACGAGGGAGAAGCAGGCTTCACCTCAACCGATTTAAGAGGGCTTGTTTTGCAAATCGGCAAAGTATTAAGCGCTATCAACAAACGTATCGAGTTTTGTCATCTTAACGAACGTTTCAAAAAGTATAAAATCGTGACTGATAAAGAGTTCGCAGTCGAAATGAACACTTTAATCGAGTATATCAACACCGCGAGAGAGCTTCAGGCGACTTATTCTCTTATTAACTACCTTGCTGTCGTTTTAGACTTGCACGAGACGCGTGAGCGCCAGCTGGTAGAGAATGACGAGCAAGAGTTCAACGATGAAATATTGAGCGCTATAACACAGTTTTTAACAAAGGAAAGGTTATAAAAATGACTGAAGCCATAGAAAAATTACTTGATGATTTGCATATAAATTACTTTAAAAGACCTCACGCTACTGGCGGAATGAGCTACATTTTTTGCATTTGTACTGTTAGATACAATCTGTTTACTTCCTGCTGGAAAGATTACGGAATACACATCGAGTACCAAAAGAAAAGCGGTGGGAAATATCATCAAATGAAGATGTTAGATTACGAACAAAACTTAGAAAAAATAGGCTTGATTTTAAAAACAATAAAAAGTTGCAAGCCAAACAAATAAAGGGGTTTAAATGAAAAAAATTGTAGGGTTTTATGATACTTGTTTTTTCAACGTGAAGACCGTAAATGACTATTCAGGCGTCTTAGTTTTCGACGAAGAGACAGGGAACACAGAACAAATATCGCATAGTGAAATCAGAAAACAAAACAGAAAGGCTCTTAAAAATGGGAACAAATAAATACAATAGCGAAGACTTGTTTTTAGAGTTTGGCGGAAGTGCAAGCCACTATGATTGTGAAAGGGTTTTTTCAGAAGTTATAAAACCATTACAAGACAACGTAGCGGAATTAACAGAAGTCTTAAAAGAAATAGCCAAAGAAGTAATTGTCGCACATCAAAACAAACAAATAAACGCCGTAGGTTATCAAATAAGAAATCCAAAAGCGATTTACGAAGCAATAAAAAAAGCAGATAAAATACTACAAAAGTAAGGAAAGGACACATCAAAATGTTAGCAACAATGGGAGTAAAAGAGGTTTTAGAACAAAGTACAATTAACGGCACGACTTTAACGTTGCCAGCCGTCCAGCTTGACCGTAAGGTTTATATGGACGTTTCAAAAAAGCTTGAATTAATCGGCGGAAAGTGGAATAGAAAAGCTCAAGGTTTTGTCTTCCAAGAAGACCCGAGCTACTTAATCGGGGATCTGATTAACGGAGACAATCGAAACTTAAAAAAAGAATATCAATTCTTTGAGACGCCTGAAAATATATGTCATCGTATATGTTCTAATATTCCATTTACCGCCGAGCTGGTTCTTGAGCCAAGCGCAGGGCAAGGCGCTATAGTAAAAGTTATAAACGAAATAAGACCGATTGCGACTGTTAAATACTGCGAGATTATGGAGTTAAACCGTAAACAATTTAAAGGCGTTGCCGACTGCATAGGCGAAGACTTCTTAGAGCTTGAGACTCCTATATGTCTTTTCGACTGCATTGTAGCAAATCCTCCGTTTTCAAAAAATCAAGACATCGCTCATTTTATGAAAATGTACGACGTTTGCAAATCAGGCGGTCGAATTATCTCTATAATGTCAAATCATTGGAGAAATAGCACGAATAAAAAAGAGCAGGCGTTCAAAGAATTTTTAGCGACTCAAAAAGCTGAAATTTACGACATAGAAGCAGGCGAATTTAGCCAAAGTGGTACAATGGTATCAACCTGTTATATAGTGCTTGATAAGGAATAAAACCATTGTTACAAATCGAATTAATCGGAAAACTACCCTCGTTCAACGAGTACCAATACGCTTGTAGAAGTCATTGGAGAAAGGGGGCGAAGTTCAAAGAAGAGGTTGAGAGTGACATAATAGCTCAACTCTTGCCTCACCGATTTGTACGGTATCAGAAAAAAGTTAGACTTCATTATTTATGGGTAGAGACATCGGCTCGGCGCGACAATGACAATATTGTTTCAGCGCAAAAATTCGTACAAGACGCGCTTATTAAGGTCGGAATACTCCGAGGCGACGGTCAAAAGTGGCTCGCGGTATCTCAACACGAAGTAATTAAGGGAGACAAGGCAAAAGTAGTGATAACGTTCGAGGAGCTTGATGTCTAGGAGTTGTAGAAGAAATGAACTCGGCTATTATACCCGAGGGAAATATTGGAATTATTCAGCCGTTATGTGCTACTTGAGAGGGTGTAATTGTACGGGGTGCGAGTACGAGGAATTTTTTACGACGTGTGAGAACTTCAGAACGTGCCAAATGAAAGCCAGCGTCCTTGAAATGGTAAGGGTTTACGGCAAACCAAAAGTATGTTACGAAAACTTAAAAAAATTATAAACTTTTTGTTTACAATAAAAGATTTTTGTTGTACAATAGATATGTCAAAGGAATAGGGGATTTTTTAATGGAAGATGATATTTCGCGCCGTCTCAAAGAGGGCAGAAAATTTATATTTGAGACTTACGGGGAAGACGGTCAATTTACGAAGCTACTAGAAGAGGTTTTAGAGCTTGGTTTAGCTTTGGTTAGAAACGACATCCCGAATGTGGTAGAAGAACTGGCGGACGTTTTGAACGTTGCAGAGGGCTTGTTGGAGAATGTTCCAGCGCTTAAAGCGACTATTTCAGGTATCCAGTTGAAAAAAGTTGAGAGACAACTTGAAAGGATTGAAAATGGCAGACGAAATCGAGAAAAAGAACTTAACAGCTCAAGACATTAGAGATATGGCAGGCGACCAGTCTATTGTATTGATGAAATGGTGTACTTACGAGCCGTGGAACGATGAAGACGAGCAGGCGGTAGACAAACTTAAAAAGTCTACAACCATAACAGACGACGACAGCGACTTGTTTGAAATTACGACGGAATATGTGAATATTGTCATCGAAGAAAAAAACGAAGACGCTATCGAAGCAATCAAAGAGACAATCGGAAATGAGCTTTTTGAGGAGTTACAAACAAACAAAATTGACGTAGTTTTTTATTGCGTCGAATAGTAGCAGGAAAGGGGAAAGAATTTTTTTAGACAATTTGGAAAGGTAAAAAATATGAAAAACGAAAAAACAAAAGAAGCTCAACAATTCTCGCCTGAATTTATTGAGACTGCAAAGAAAATGTTTAGCGAGATTGTCGCTTCAAAAGGCGAAGAATTTTCAGATGAAGAGTTCAACCAGTTTATGACTTGGTTAAGCAAAACAGACCTCGTTAAAAATGGTGAAGAGTTAGACTCCGAAGCTATTGACAAACGACTTAGCGGAATGTTTGGAATGGAAAAAGGCAAGCTAAACAAAGACGGAAGCACTATCCTTGAGCCTCACGAGGGCTTGTTTATGATTGTACCAGCCGATAAACCTCACAGCGGTTGCGGTCAAATACAATTACCTAAGGGCTTTTCTGTTATGGATATGAACCAAACAGACGTTACAGACATTTTGACAGTAGCGAAAAACGTTCTTGAACAGATATTAGAGGCTTGCCCTTGCCCTCATTGCGATTACTTCTTGCACAACGCTATGGTGAATTTAGACCAAGCTGGAATGTGGCTTAATCAATTCGAGCGCCCTCTTACCTTAGACGCGATAGCGTCCGATTTTAAAAATTCGGAAACCGAGACGGAAAAAGCCGATTATAGTACACTTGTTGGGAGCGACATCGTGCCTACTACGTTCGACGCAGGGGTTATGAAATGCTCGGCTGGCTCTATCGTTCGAAAAACCTTTGCAGAAAGCGGAATGAATATCGAAGAATGGAACGCTTTATCGACAGAGGACAGAGACAAGCTTTTGCAAGCTGAACTTGACTCTTTGCAACTTATAAAATCTCAATTTGACTTGGCTCAAGAGCGCAAAAATGCAAAAGAGACGGCAGAGACGCCACAACCTGAAGTTATGCAGGAAACCGAAACCGTTTCAGCTTCAGAATAGACAAAACCGCGGATCGTTGAGGGGCGAATGACAGAACAAAAACCAAAACTATATTTCGAAAGAACCGAGGAGCAATTACAAATCGCACTCGACTTTATTCGTACCCTCAAGAAGACCGCAACGGAAAAAGGCTGGACGAAGTTAGAGACAGCCTGCGATAAATGTTTGAAAAGAATTACGGAAGTATAAAACCCAAGAGAACCATTACAGTATATCCTCCTAGATATGCTTTTGACGACAGAGGGGAAGAGTTATAACTTGAGAAAGATACAATATATTCCCTTTTGTCTTTTTTTTGGACTACTTTATGCACGTTTTTCGAAAGTATTTTATACTTTTTGTATGTAGCACATCATTTTTTACGGTTTCAGGACGAAGTGGAAACATCGAAAAATACTTCTTTTTGGGGAGGTTTTGGGGAAACGTGGAATTTGAAAATTTGGGATAGACGCGATATGACTGGAAATTTGGGAAATCCTATGCAAACACTTATGTCAGTATATATGTTTGTTTCAGGACTTACGGCTTTGGTATTGAGCCTATTTATTATGATAAGAAGCTTGAGACTGCCACCTCAAGCCCGTAAAAACGAGGCGTTGTTGTTTAAGTACCGCCACGCCTTGATAGATACGGTTTACGAGCTGGGTAATGCCAAAACCCAGTTTAACGTAGATAGAGACGTTGACTGGCACGTGGGGAGGGTTGGAATGATTAAAGGGAGCATAATCGCTCTTATAAAAGAGTCCGAGCCTGAATACGGCGAAAAGTTACAGATTTACAATGATTAAAAGGAGGTGTTTTTATGTGGCTATTGTGGGGTATTGCTTTGTATTTCATTATTGGAGTAATTCGAAGCGCTAAGATGTTTGGTAAAGAGATTTTTGCGATTAAGCCGTGGTGGTTCGCATTGTATTTATTCATTACGGCGACTGTCTTTTGGCTGATTTTGTTTATAAATGAGCGCCTAGAAGACGAGAAATTCAAGCCAAAGGGTATTGACAAATAAACCAAATATGATATACTTGACTCGTTATTATATATTTTTAAAAGGTTTTTATATATGGAATGTCGCTGGTGCGAGAAGAAAAAACATAAACGTAATTTTAACGTGATACAGTACGCAGGCGAAGAGGTCACAATCAAGATTTGTGACTCTTGCCTCCCTCGCGAAGAGGCGCGAGAGTGGTATATAAAGAATGAACTGTCTTTTTTGAAAGGCGCTGTAGCAAACAAAAAGAGAAGAAAAATTGTATCAGCGGAGATTGAGTCATTTTCAAAAGATGAAATAATCGCACTTTTAGAAACGGAGTCATTTTACAAAGAGGGTGAATATGTATATAGAAGATATAAGGGGATAGTTGTTCCTGAACACAGACTAATTTATTCCTTGCACAACGGGAGAATACCAAAAAATTACGTTGTACATCATAAAGACGGAAACAAAACAAACAACAATATCGAAAATTTACAGGCTATGAGTAAAAAAGCTCATAATGAGTTACACGGATATTTTAATAAAAAAGTATGAAAGAAGATGTCAAATGCGAGAAATCCATAAATTAGTAGACCTGAACACAAGAATTATAGTAACGGATGAAAAGGGTAGCGGAGGCGCTAACCATTGTTATCAAATCATCCCTATGGGAGAGACAGAGCTTAAACCTTTGTCTCTAATTAAGTTTCAGGAGGGGGGCGTCGTTGCTAACGGCGTGAATGGTTGCACAATCGAAGATTTGTTGTATATCGTTCAAGACCGTTTAGAGTGTTTTCAGGCTGGTGATTTTGCTTGCCAAGAAAACGAAATTGCAAAGACTAAAATAGAAGAGTCGTTGATGTGGCTACACAAGAGGACACTCGAGAGACAAGCTCGAGGGGTTGAGGGGTTAGAAAAACAATAGGAGATTTGGGATGACGGAAGAGGAACAATTGGAGCGCTACAAGAATTTTAATAAGCGCCTTTATGTTGAAAATTGTCAAGAGTTGGCAAAATGCTGTTTTATTATTAATTTAATCGTGTTAATTATTTTCAGGCAGTTTATTGCCGTGCCAGCGTTGATTGTTATGTTGATTAGTTATCGTGTATCAATGGACGGTAATGATTTGGCAATAGGGGGCTTCTATGAGGCTTCTAATCGATACTTTAAAGTGTCTGATTGTCTTAATGCTATTGAGCTGGCGATGACTATTGCAGGGTTAATCAGCGTCTTTGTGTAAAGGGCGCTATGGCGGAGCTAAGTCAATAAAACGAGGGTTTACTCGGTTTATGTAAGAGGTGCAATTCCTCAACCGCCTCATTTTTAATTAAGAGACAAAAGAAAGGTACAAAATGGCTAAGAAGCAAACAATAAATCAGGTCAAAAAGACTCACTTGACCTTGCCCGTGGCAGAAATCAAAGTCAATGAGATAAACCCTCGGAGACATAACAAAATAAACCTCGATATGATTAAAAAATCAATGGAGCAAGTCGGAGTCGTTGACGATATTATAATCGACGAAAATAACACAATCCTTGCAGGACACGGGCGCTTTTTGGCGCTTCAGGACTTAGGACAAACCGACATCGAAGTGTTAAGAGTCGAGGGATTGACTGAAGACCAAAAGAAAAAGTATCTCGTATTCTCGAATAGGACAACTGAAACGTCTGAATGGGATAGCGAGATTTTATGTTCTATCACAGACGACCTTTTGAAAGACAGTAGCTTCAACGTGGGAGACTTCCAGCTTGAGGAATTAGTCAATGCTTATAAACTTGACGATATATGCGACGCAGGAGAGCCGTCACAAGTTGTTATCGGTAATGAACCGTTGAGAATTTTCGGCTTCAGCTTCACAAAGGAAACGCAGGACGTTCAGGACATAATGGAGAACGTGAGACTAATTCAAGAAAGGAATAAAGATGTCGAAATATTTATCGGAAAAGAAATCTTTGATAAAAAGGGCAAGGTACAAGAAAATACTATGCCTGACTCCGAACCTACAACCTGATGACGAAAATGTAATCTTTGGAGAGCTAAAAATGGAAAGTCTCGGTGATAAGCCGACCTTTTCATCGCCTAACTCAATACTTCGCTTCCTGAAGAACACAACAGGGCTGGTTGATTGTATCGAGGCTGGCGATATTAAGTTCAACAACATCGATACGGTTAAGAGCGTGGTGGAAGAGTGTTCATTATTGTGTGAACTCGAACTCTCTCCGACGTTCTTTAAAATCCCGTACCGTTTCGCTCGTTTTTGGAGCGTGGATCGCAAAGTTCATTACTTGGCTACATTGTTAGGGAAGAGGATAGATTATTATGTGTGCAACAAAAAAGCAATCTGCTATATACACAAGAACTAAGACCGCTGTTTTGGCGCTGGACGTAACAAACCCACGACCACACGACGAAATTTTGATAGAACGTTTAGAGTTGAGCCTTAAAAAGCTCGGCTTAATAATGCCTATCATCGCTTTTGACAATGGAGTTATTCTCGGAGGACACCAGCGTATAAAAACGCTTAGAAAAATCGGAGAAAAAGAAGTCTATGTTAATTTCATCAAGACTACTCAAATGGCTGAAAGAATTTCGATAAATATGTACTTGAACCGAGTAATCCAAGAGATACACGCTTCGAATAAAGACATTGTGTTTGAAGATGACGCGTTCTTTGAAGAGCTGAAGACTTTGCCTGATGTAAAGAACCCAGCGCTAGTATTGAAAGACGTCTTTTTCGATGATATGAAAAGTTTTAAGGTCACACCTGATAAAAACCTCGTAAAACAAGAGGCTTATCTTTATTCAAAGGGGCTACGATTGCCCGTAATCATCGATGAAGATAACAACATAGTCGTGGGTAAGGCTAGAGCGTTTATGTATCGCTCACGGGGCAGGAAAGCGCCTGTATTGAGAATAAAAAACGAATTAGCGCCTTATGTTATCCGTTCGATTATGGGAATTAGTAATAAGTTCGAATTTGGTGACGTTGACTTCTTGAGAACTTCGAGCCGTCGACATATTATTTCGAATAATATTTCAAGCGACCTTATGAGTATTTACGGGAAGTATAAACCTAAGTATCACTTTGGGATTTATGCAGAGGGCGTGAAAAGACGTCTCGGAAGCAATATTCTCGACTTTGGCGCTGGGAATGGGAAACAAACCGCTTTGTTGCGTCAACACGGAGTCAATATAACGCTGTTTGAGCCGTTTGTACCGCGTGCTAATCAAGCTGAAGAGGTTTCTATCCTCAACACTCTAAAAAGCTACACAGCTATTCTTGACGCGCTGGATAAGCAGGAGGTTTTCACGTCTGTAATTGCAAACGCTGTTTTAAATAGTGTCGCGACGAAAGAAGACATAAGAAAAGTTTGTTATTTGTTGAAATTCTTATCGCTCGGTGGAACTCTTCACGGAACGACTAGAAGTGTTTTTATACATCAAAATACGGGGCTTGGTTTCGCAGTCGAAGACAATACTCGTATCTCTTCAGCCTTTGGGAAGCTTAAAATTCAGAACTTCTTGAACACCGCTGATTTAAAAGAATATTTCGAGGTCGACGAGATAAAATCTAAGCTAATTTCGCAGTATCTTTATTACAGAATACCGAATAGATTTATGACGGTATCGTGGAAGAGACTCGCTGAAGCCGTGAGAATGGAATTTGACTTCTATTATACTGATAGAAAACTTAACATTATTGACAAGGCGCTAGATGTCTTCTACCGTCGCGCATTATGGCTTCAATCAATCGGTTTATGTGAACTTACCGAATAAAGAGCTTGCCATAGGTCTAAGACCGTGCTATAATAGCGTTGCAGACCTTTTTAGGCTGGGAATTACTTTAAATCGAAATGGAGAAGACAAATGGAAAACAAAGTTATTTTACTGGACTTGAACCAAACCCTCGCAGGGAAAATCAGTATGGATTATCAGACTTTCAGCTACGATGTTAGCCAAGACGAGTACCGTGAGGACTTAGTCAAGGCGCTCGAGGGAAAGAGAGTCTTTTTAATTACCGCTCGCACGGGTGATTATGCAAAACAGACAATGGAAAAGATTAAAAACGACACTACTCTCGTTATTGAGCGCTCGTATTTTAAGCCTAAGAGTATGCAATATACTAAGGTTTACGACTTCAAGCGTTTGATAGTGTTAGACTTGTTTAAAGAGGGCTTTAAGGCAGATGACTTCTTTGGAATTGAGAGCAATCGCGAGACACGCGACTCTTACGCGTCCATAGGCGTTCAATCTTGTACTTATGCCGAGTATATGAAGCGATACGCTGGAAACGGAGGCAATCAATGTCAGGAGATAAATCAAACGAAACTGTTTTAAAAAACAACTGCGACGGAGCTTTTAGCTTCGACAAAGTGGTTGATTTTGACAGTCATATAGGTAAAAGCATACCGAGCTATCAAGTCTTTTGTGACATAGCTCGGTCAATGTTTGAGTATTTTGCCCGTCCTGCAACGAATGTTTATGACATCGGTTGTAGCACGGGTATTTTACTGAAATCACTTCCTTTACTAAAGGATATGAAAAAATACGGGATTTACAAGAGCGACAATTTGTTGCCGAAAGATGAAGAGGGCTGTAACTTCTTGAATGTCAACCTAGACGAATACTTTTGCTTTAATAATGCGAGTTTTATTTACTCGCTCTTCACGTTTCAGTTTATCAGCCAAAAGAATAGGCTGGATCTGATGAAGAATATTTATAACGGACTCAACAAAGGCGGAGCGTTCTTATTTTGCGAGAAAACTTATTCAGGAAACGTAAGAATAAACGACATTTTGACTTTTTTGTATTATGACTTCAAGGCGAAGAGCTTTTCAGAGGCGGAAATCCTGAAAAAAGAGCGTGATTTGAGACATATAATGCAACCATTACCGAGAGTCGATAATGAAGAACTCTTGAGAGAGGCAGGGTTCAAACATTTTGACCTTGTCTTCAAACATTTTGGTTTTGAGGCGATTTTAGCAATTAAGTAGAGGGATTTATGACAAAAGAGATTAAGAAAAAACAAGTTATGCTCGCGTGTCAAGGCGCTGGAACGATTACCACAGTAGCGCACCGTTTAGGTTGCAGTATTTACCTTGCAAAGCGTCATATCTATAAGTGGGAAGAGACAAGGGCTATTTTTACCGAGAGTGAAGAGATTATGCTTGACTTGGCTGAAACTGGACTTATGAAAGCGCTCAAAAAAGAAGAGGAATGGGCGATAAAGCTCGTTTTGAAGATGAAAGGTAAATCAAGAGGCTATGACGAGAACGGAGACATCAATATAACCAATAACGTTATCGGCGGAAATTCGATGACGGTTGTTAATAGCATTAACGATATGAGCGATATTCAGCTTGTCCAAGAGTACATCGATATGCAAAAAGCGCAGGGTTTACCGTATGATATGGAGAGTGTACAAAGTGGATTGAAAGAGTTAGGCGTTAATCTAAAGTGAACGACAAAGAAAGAGCCATACTAAAAGAAGCACTTGAAAAGTGTCGACTCGACAAGCTCGAAAGCGACATTTTAACGTGGGGAAAATACTACTTCCCTGAAAAATTCACTCTACCTTTTTGTTATGAGCTTCACAATTACTTTATTGAGATTATGAACGAGGATTATACATCGACTCTAGCGCCCCGTGGAACGGCTAAGACCACGATTAAATGCTTTTTGATACCTTTATACCTCGCGCTGGTTTATCCGAGGCTTTACAGGCACTATCTCAACGTTCAGGCTACAACTTCGAAAGCAATTTCGATTAATATTTCGATTAAGAGCGAATGTGAAGAAAACGAGAAGCTAATACGTGATTATGGAGTCTTCAACCGTAATGGGATAAAAACTCTTGTTAGTGACGGCAAGTGGACTGAAAAACAATTCGTTTTACCGAATGGTGTAGTATTCTCTTGCCTCGGCGCTGGCGAAAGTGTCAGGGGTATCAACTACCGTACTATGCGACCTGATTACATCATCATCGATGACTTGTACGATGAAGATGACATCAACAATGTACGCGCGATACAGAAAAAAGAGGCGTGGTTTTGGGGTGCTTTATACCCTGCAAGAGCCGCGCACAAAAAACATTGTATTCACGTTCAAGGAACTGCAATCCACAAGGTCGACCTAATGCACAATCTCTCAAAGAAGCCTCGCTGGAAGTTCAAGAAGTTTCAGGCGATTAAAAGCTTCGATACTCAAGAAGTTTTATGGAGAGAAAACCCAGCGAAGACGTTTGACGCGTTAATGCTCGAGCGCTCTGAAATGGGAAGTATTATATTCGAGCGAGAAATGCAAAACAATTGTAGGGATGACGAAACGGCTATCATCAAAGAAAGCTGGCTGAAGTTTTATAAGCACTCACTCTTTACGCGCCGTGGCTTGAAGATGAAAATCAAAATAGCTGGGCTTGACCCTGCGTGTGGGGAGAAACAACTGAACGATTTTAGCGGATATGCTATAATACACGTTACCGACAATTTCGATGTGTATATCGAGAACGTATTGGAAGAAAAAAACAGCTTTAATGCTAATTTGAACGCTATATCAAGCTGGAACGACCGATACAAGCCCGATGTTTTCGCGATTGAGGCAATTTCAGGCTTCAAAATGTTATCAGGAGAAGTCAGACGTACACAGAACGTCAAGCTAAAAGAGATTACCGCGGTGAAAGATAAGATTGTCAGACTCGAAGCTCAATCGTTTAGATTTGAAAACGGAAAAGTCTTCATAAACGAAGAAATGAGCGAGAAAAATAAAAACACTCTTATCGACCAACTAATAAACAACTATCCTGAACACGATGACGTGCGAGACGCGGTGATAATATGTATGGAACAAATTGAAACTAAGAAAAAGGTGGGAGGGCGCTTGGCGTGATACAATAGAATTATGAAAAAGATTGAGAAAATTTTAAATAATATTTTAATATCCTTACTCGTGGCGCTAATGGTAAACGTCCTTGTTTTGGTATGGGTACAAGCGTTAGTGTTGATTAAAACGCTGATTACTTTTGCTATATTGATAGGCTACATTATAATTATTCATAAGGCGGTAAGTAAATGAATTTATTACAAAAAATCAACAAAGTTGAACTAGAAAAAAAGAGTCACGACCCAAGTTTGAGGTCTATTGAGCTTGTAATGGACGAGATTATGACTGCATACGGGCGCGGAAGAAAAAGCGGTGTAGGCTGGCTTACTTGTATGGGTGCTATAAGTTTTTATAACCGAATTTCGCCTATCGCGAACTCGGTTGATTTAATATCTGAACAAATCGCAGGGGTTACACCTTGTTTGTTTGACAGAAAAAGCAAAGCGTTCATCAAAGAGGCTAATGAGAACACGCCAGCAGGAAAATTACTCGCGCGCTTGAGAAATCCGAACGTCGATGAAACTTATTCAGAATACATTTTCGCTCAATCGGCTTTTTATCTCATTACGGGTAATGCTTTTTGGGTTAAGCAATCACTTATCGCAGGAAGTGAGCCGACACAGCTTCTTTATGCACAGCCTCAAGACATTACTATCAATAATTTGGGTTCAACTCGTGCCACTTCTTATATTTGGAACGACGGCACGCGCTCGATCCATTTTGCTTTTGATGTTTTGACAGGAAAGTATATCGGAAAAGATAAACACGGCTTAATCTATGAAATATTCCATAGTCGCAGATTTAACCCGAAAAAAGGTCAATCAAATCTTTGGGGCGCAAGTCTTTTGACTCCGATTTATGATGAAGCCGAGCAACATATCGCTGGGATTATTCACAACAAAAACCTTTTAGCAAACGGGGCTAGACCGTCAGGGATAATGACAGTCGATGAAGCTCACTCCGATGAAGAGTTTGAAAATATCAGAGCGAGTATCCGAGGGTTTTATCAAGGAACGGATAACGCAGGAAACATACTTATCCTAGACGGTAAAGGCGCAAAATTCGACCTTGTTTCTGTATCCCCGAAAGATATGGACTTCGCAAAGTTAAGCGAGAGAACTGAAAACTCTCTTTATTCTCGTTTAAAAATACCGAAGCCTTTAATATCCGAAAAGACAATGACTTATAACAACCTGAATGAAGCTATGTATCAGCTTTATATTTTAATGGTATGTCCGACGATGAAACACTTTTTTAACGATATGACTTCCTTTTTAATCGCTGATTATAAGGGGCTTGAGGGCGTTGAAATTGGTTACGACCCAGCAGACGTGCCAGTATTAGCAACAAAACAAAGAGCCGATGACATCGAAACGGTTAGACTCGGCATTTTGACTTATAACGAAGCTCGCAAAAAATTCGGAGAAGACGAATTAGCAGAGGGTGGAAACGATGTACTCGTACCTACCAGCTTAGTACCGATAGGAACTCCACCAGCTCAAAACCCGACCGAGTTCGAGAAAAAGTCAATCAGGAATTACACAACTAAAGAGAATTTTCTTCAGATATTAAAAGAACAGGCGTTCGATGACGCTCAAGCGCAGGAGTTAGCAGAAAAGTTTTATGGCTGATAATTCAATCGTAAAAAAAGCGAGAGAGAGCGCGAAAAAAGACATCAAAAAAAAAGAGCGCCGACTTTCACAATTTGAAAGAGACTTAAAGAAGTTTTTTAAGCAAATCGCGGATGATTATTCTGCGATTTATCACGCTTCAGGCGAAATATTGAACTTAAACGAGAGCTACGAAGCTGAATTAAACAGCGTTTTGAAGCGAAATTATAGGGATATTCAGGCGGATTTTTCTAGTGATATTCGAAGCGAACTTGACGCAATAGCCAAGCAAAAAGAGCTTGAAGCTGAAAAAGACAGAAGACACGCGCTTGACGCTAAAATTGCCGTCGTTTTAGGGGCGGTTGTTTTGTTGAAAGCTAAGAATATAAGCCCGAAAATCATAAAAACGATTCAAGAGACGCTTATTAAGAAGACAAATGACTTTGTCGCAAGCAAAGCGCTTGAGGGTATCACCGTAGGGCGCGCTGAAGTGGCTAGTACGGTCGGTAAATCGATGAAAGATTGGGGAAGCTCTCACGCGCCGATTGTCGCGCTCACGGAGACGCAGACCACGGCAGAGCAAGCAAAATATATCGAAGCTTCAGGAATAGTCGAAGAGGTTTTAGGCAAAGGGGTTAAAAAAGAGGGCGCTGATAAGACGTGGGTTACTTACGGCGACGAAAAGGTCAGATCTTCACATCAATCTCTTGATAGCAGAACGATTAATCAAGATGATTTGTTTGTCACGGGGCAAGGAAACTCTCTTCTTTTTGCAGGAGACATCGACCACGCTCCGATTAGCGATGTTATAAATTGCAGATGTTCAACGGTGTATCATCTTAATTCAGCGATTACAGAAGTTATTATGAATAAGATTTTTAAGAAAAAAGGAAAGTAGGTATTTATGAAATTGGTAGAAATGTGTGGAAAAAGAGTCAATGTAAATCAAATCGCGTTTATTAACGTTCAGGACAACAGGCACGACGGCAAAGTTCACGTTTTATATAGAATGAGTTGCCAAGATGACTTAAACGAGCTTTTCGAAAATCACGAGGACTATTTGACAGCGTTCGAAGCTCGCGGATTTTTAAAATTGGAGACGGTCGAAGCTGAACAGCCTGAAGAAATCCAAACGTTCGAAAAAACCTGCGTTTTATCAGCACTTTTTAAATTTGTGTATAATAGTTTAACTTGTAATATTAAAAATAAAAAAGGAGATACAAAATGACTATTGATGAAAACAAAATAACAAACTCAACGGAAGACTATTACGATACAAGTTATAAGAAAGATATATCATTATTCGCAATAAAAGAGATTTTTTATGGAGTAAAAACCGCAAATAATGCTTGTCAAGTAGTAGCTGTTGATAGTACAACAACCGTAGGAACGGATTATTTGCAATATTCAGGCGGCGTAATAAGAAAATGGACATCAAATATTCGCTATAAAGCTAACGCAGGCACTTTGTGGGCGAATAGAGTAAGCGCTACATATACAGCAGAAACGGTTTAGGTGAAATATGACAAATAAAGTAGATAAAATTTTAGGACAATATAGAGAAGCTGACAGTGATAATAATTTAACAAACGCTTTAAAATCCAACTACGACAACGCTTATGTTGATGCGCTTGCGGCAAGGCAAGGGCTTGATAGTATTTACGACGGCGTTAACCTATCAACAAAGTTTGCGTCTGAAATTGCGGCGGCACCATACAACGGTGATGTGTGGGCTTGGATTAAGGCAAGAACTCAAGCCGCTAACTTTACAGGTATTCACGTAGGTGATTATATCCCTGTTTCAATGTCCGCAGGAAGTGCGGGCGGTTATTCTCTCTCTGCTCAAACATTCAACGCACAAATAGCAGGGATTGACACTTATTGGGGCTATGGCGATACTGCAATTGTTCACCATATAGATTTCATCACAAAAACTTGTATGAATACTCCAATACAGTGGCAACCGAACGACAATAACAACGGTACGGCAGACCAAGCCAACCCTTGGATTACTTCAAAATTGTATGCTGTTTTGAATGGTGTAAACAATTATTCAACAAACGCTTTTAACTCCGTTATACACGGTATTGATGCGTCAGCAGGCGGTATTTTACAATTATTACCTACAGCACTTCAAAATGCTATAATCCAAAAACGCCAACTGGTTGAAAGCCGTTACAGCGTAAGCGGATTGTTGACCAGTTCAAATAATTTTGCTTGGGCGGATATGGGTAAATTGTGGCTTCCGAACGAGGTTGAAGTATATGGCACGCAAATATGGTCGCACGTTTATTCAAACGGCAACGCCGTGCAATACCCAATCTTCGCGGGTGCGGTAGGATACAAAGGCAGATTAAAAACAAATTCAGGTGGCAGTCGCGTCTACTGGTGGCTTGCGGTCGCGAGCTCCGGCAACCATACGCCTGCGTGCAATGTCAACTCCACTGGGAGCGCCAACTACACCTCGTGTTCTTACACCGGCATTTATGTGCCGCTCTGCTTCCGTATCGGATAATCGTCAATCACAAATGCAACCACACAAGGTGGTACAAATATAAAGGAGCCACAAGATGGATGAAGAACAAAAACAAGCGGAGATAAACGCTTACAGGAACTTACTGGAACAAAACGACTACATAGGCAGAAAAGTAGCCTTTGAGGTTGCCGCTTTATTTAAAGCACAATTTCCTAATGTTTCTACGCCTGTATATGAAAAATACCTTGCCTCAGAAGAGCAGGCAAACAACTTTAGGGCGAATATGGAAACGTTAAGCACAGTTAAATTTTAAATTTGTAAACAATAAATTTAAAAAGCAAGAAAATATAAAAAATTTAAGAATAGTAAAGGGGGCGGAATGTCTAAAACAGAAAAACAGTCAAAAAAATTGACTGATAACTTAGAGACGAAATTTGTTAGCGACAAAGGCTACTTTTCGTGGGGGTATCAAGTAACAAATATCGATTTTATGGCTGATGTGACCGATGAAACGGCACAGGACTTCTTAACAAAAATAAGAGCTTTTTCGACCGAGACTCAAGAAGACATAAACTTGTTTATTAATACTCGAGGCGGTGTTTGTACGGCTTTGACTGCAATTCTCGACGGTATGGAGCTGGTTGAGAATGATTTTTGTACAATTGGTATCGGTCAATGCGCGAGTTGTGGCGCTGTTTTATTATCAGCTGGCACAAAAGGTAAACGTTTTATCACTCCGAACGCTAGAGTCTTAATACATCAAGTCAGAGGGGGCGCTCTCGGCGTCAATTCTGAAGTTCAAGTAGGCGCTCAAGAAATGGATAGACTAAACGAGCTTATGTTCGGGATTTTGGCTAAAAATTGCGGAAAGACAGTCGAAGAGTTGAAGCAATTGACCCTCGGCGCTGATTTAGTTTTGACAGCTCAAGAAGCGGTCGACTTTGGTATTGTTGACGGCATTTTGACAAAAGAATTGATTAAAAATATGCACTTGAAAGACATCGACCCCGTAAACAATGAAGAGGCGGTCGAGTTCGAAGCTGAATTAGAGCCGAGTAATATCATCGACCCTGAAATCAAGGGAAGTAAAGACTATTCTCACAGCGCTTTGAAGCTTGAAATCAAGGGCGTCATCGAAGACGAAGAGTTTTATTATATTGAAGCAAGCGCTTCAACTCCTGAAGTCGACCGCGTGGGTGATATTGTTTTACCTGAAGCTTTTGTTAAATCGGTTGAGCGTATCGGAAATCCAGCGTTCATACATCAACATAATTTAAAAGAAATGCCTTTAGGCGTTACGGATAAAGTCTCTCAAGTCATAATCAAGGGGCAAAACAATACTCTTGTTTCGCTTCGTATGCCTAAAGATGACTATTCAGAAAAAATCAAGGTGCGTGCCGAAATGGGCGCTTACGGTGGATTGTCAATCGGATATGTTGCGAGAGATTGGACGTTCAACGGAGAGGGTGTACGCGTTATAAGTGACCTTGATTGGTACGAAGTTAGCTTAGTGACCGTGCCAGTAAACCCGAGCGCTAAAATCTTCCAAGTTAAACAACAGGAAATGCAGGAAAAAACAAAAAGTGCTAATGTAAAAGATGTACAGGATATGAGAAGTGCTGAAAAGTTCTTGAGAGCCTACGGGGTATCAAAAACCGACGCAGGAATTTTCTTAAAGGCGATAAAATCAACTATCACGGGTGAGCCTGAAGTTGACGAGTCGGTGTTGGGTGAGCCAGCACAAACCAAGCAAGAAGACGTCGAGGCGCTTGTAGAGTTATTAAACGTTATGAAACAAACAACAAGAAAGGACTAACAAAATGGCAGGAGAACAAATTAACGTTCAGGAGATAGTAACTGAACTAAAAGGTCAATTCAATGACTTACAAACTATGAACGATGAACGTGCCGAAGCGATGAAAAAGCAAGGCGTAGACATCGAAGAGGTAAAAAGTCTTCAAGCTCAAGCGGCTTCAGACATCGGCGCTAAAATTACAGCTATGGAGGGCATAATCGCTCGTATGGCTACGGTTGCTGGTTCAGACGCGGTTGACAATGCGACAGTAAACGAGTTTAACTTGCAGATGAAATCAATCAACTCGTTGAACGGAAGACAACACGCAGATTTTTCAGCTGAAGAGGTTAAATCTTATGCAGAGTCTTTCAACAAGTTCGTTACTAGAGGTATTAACGCACTTTCAGCTGATGAAGTTAAACAACTTAACAGCGCACACGACGCACAAGGCGGATTTTTGGTAATCCCTGATGTAGACCCTAATATTAGAGCTAAAAAGTTCGACGCTTATGGTATCTATGACGCGATTAACAAAAAACCAAGTTCAGGACGTCACGAAGTAATCGTAGACTTTGATGACTACGACGAGTCTTACTTCAACAAGGAATTGTTTGAAGACAGCTCAATCTCTTATGGAGAAAACTTCGCGAAAGTTACGTTTAACGCTCAAGTTCAAAAATACGGCAAAAAATTCAGCCGTGTATTCCTTGAAGACGCGTTCACAAACGTACAGTCAGACGTTTTAGGTAAAATGGAAGCTGGTATGTACAGAACTATTGCTAAAATGGTTACTGGCGGTACTGGTAACGCAGAGCCTAGAGGTATCTTGACTTACGCAAACGGCGCACTTTTCGGTCAAATTGAACACATCACTTCAGGCACAGTAGGTAAATTAACTTGGGCTGATGTAATTTCAACATTACCAGCGAAGTTAGGCGACGCTTACCACGCAAGCGCGGTTTACGCTATGCAACGTTCAGCGTTCTTCAGCTTGCTTGGAGAGGTTGACACGACTGGTAAACTTCAATTGTCTAATATGGTAAACTTCTTTAGCGGAAACGGTATCGAAATGAACATCTTAGGCAGAGCGGTTAAATTTGACGCTGGTATGCCTCAAGTTGCGACAGGTGCGAAATCTCTTATCTTTGGTGACTTAGAAGAGGCTTACACGCTTATCGAAACTCCGACCCAAAACATCGTAAGAGACGAAGCAAACCCAGATTACATCAAATTATGGGAAAGAAAACGTTGCGACGGTAGATTGGTGAACGGGGAAGCGTTAAAAATCTTGGTAATCAAGTAATTAACAAACCCACAAGGCGTTTTTTACCCGTTTGAAGCCTAAACTTAAACGGGTTTTATTCAAAACAATAAACAAGTAATACATTAAACAGAAAGGTTAAGGAATAAAAAATGACTATTTATTCAGATTTGAAAGCCCATACAAAAGCGGTCATCGCTCTTGCACTTGGCGATAAGACAGTCGCAGGCGATGTAAACGGAAACATAATCGACCAATTGGGTTTTGATTGTGGAAAAATCGTAATCGCGACAGGCACGGTTACAGCTGGTACAGTTGTACTAAAAGAAATTCAGGAAAGCGTGAACAGCGAGATGTCAGACGCTACTGTAATCCCAGCAGACGCAATCAACGGCGATTTGACAGTATTGTCAACAGCTAATGCGATTACTGAAGTAGGATATATCAATTCAAAAAGATATGTAAGACCAGTATTCACATTTAGCGCAACTCCGAACTTAATTGTTGGAGCGGTTATCGAAAAAGCTGGAGCTGAATACTTACCAGCGTAGTAGTTACAAGGTAAAGGGTGGACTTGAAATATAGTCCACTCCTTTTTTATGTTAGCAAAATAATAACAGGAGACACAAAATGGCAAAATACGAATTTACAGCAGACTACACCGCTAGTCCTGACGGGATTAAGGTAGTAGACTACAAAAAGGGCGATATTGTTGAAAAACTTTCAGCATATACCCAAAGCGCATTATTAGAAACTGGTATCATTGTCGAAATCAAAGAAGACGGCTCAAAAGTAGCGCCAGCAAAACCGATTACTCAAGTTGACCTTACAGATGAAGAAAAATCGAAGCTTACAACCGAAGCAACGGCTCTTCTTGACGCAGGAAGCTTGACAGATGAAAATTACGCAAGATTAAAAGAAATCGGTATCAAATTAAGCGTTACAGGAATGTTGCAGACTAAAAACCACGACAAAATTGTTGAGAAAATCAAAGAAGCTATTAAATATGTAAACGCCGATGAAAGAGGCGCTTCAGAAGAGAGAAAAGCTGAAATTTTGAAAGAGCTTAACGAGATTGACGCAAAAGAAACGGCTTCAGATGAAGAAATTGTTTTAATTGAAGAGATTTGTAAAGAGTTAAAAGTTGAGGTCGACCCGACTGATGACTTCAAAGCTTGTATCGCTAAAGTTAAGGAATTTTTCGGCGAAGCTGAAATCCCAGCGTAAGCGTAAACCATACTAAAATGATATAATTGAGTGATAAAGCCGTGAATGGTTCTATCACTCAATTTTTATAAGGAGCATTATGAAAGAGAAAGCATACCCGTATAAAGTTACAACAGCAGGCGACCCGTTGCAAGTTGTTTCAGTTGCCGAAGTCAAAAGCTGGCTGAAGCTTCCTACAAAAGAAAACCCAGCGCTTGACCTTGAGCTAACTTTGCTTATCGGAACGGCTGTAACGATTGCCGAGTCTCGCGCGCGTATCGAGTTGTCTGAAAAAACAATCACAACATACCGCGATTTTTGGGGTGAAGTCAGAAACGGCGTTGCTTCAAGAATTAGATTAAGAAGACGTCCGATAAGTTCAGTCGTAGTAAAATACTTCGATGAAGATGATGTGCTTCAGACTCTTGACGGCTCTACTTACGATTTATGCGAAGACGTTTTCTATAATTACTTTGCGTTTCGTGAAGAGTTGCCGACGCCGTCTTATAACGACAATTGTATTCAGATTGAAATGGAAGTCGGTTACGCGACTGCGAACGTTCCTGCGGAACTGAAACTTGCAATCTTAAATCACGTTGCTTCTATGTTTATGAACAGGGGTGACGCTTCAGATGACAATTTTAACGGAATACCGTCAACATCAATCGACGTTTATCGAAAATATAAACCGATAGAGCTTGGAGTTTAATTATGGCGAGCAGTTCAAGAGTTAGAAGAAAAGCTACAAAGATTTTACTCGGAGATATGGACGTTCAGGTCGATATTAAGAGACGTGATTTAAAAGCGCCTCTCGATGTAAAGTACGGACTCAACCTCAACGATATTTCGCTCAATGTATGGTGTTTTTGGGAGCAGGCAGGCGCAGGAGTTGACCTTTTTGACGGGGTGAATAATAGCGTAGGTACTGCGACAGACTTTTTCAAAATGTATTATGATAAAGACATCAAAGCTCACGATTACGTTTGTGTTGAGGGCAAATTATACGAAGTTCTAAGGGTTGCAGGAGGCGACCAGCGCGCAAAAGACTTTATGACTCTTATGTGTTGCGAAAAAGGACAAGCAACGAAAAAGGTTAATATGCTATGACGTTCAATGAGTATGTAAATATCGACATCGACAATAAAGCCGAAACGGTCTTCTTACATATTGAACAAATGTCTAGCAATATCGACAGAGCTGGGCGTAGGGCGCTCTTAAAGGGCGGTAGAATAATAACAGACCGTGTAAAACAGGGGATAAAAGACCCTCCGAAAACAGGACGCTACTATATCAGAGGTGGGAAACGTCGCAGAGCTTCAAAGGCTGGCGAATATCCTGCAAATCAAACAGGAGAGTTGAGACGTAGCGTAGGGTTTCAGGTCGAGGGGCTTCGAAAACTTCACATCGGCGCTAGAGCTGATTACGCAGGCTACTTGGAAACGGGTACTAGAAAAATGGAAGCTCGACCGTTCTTAAAAAACTCAATCAAAGAAAAATCAAAGGATTTTTACAACTTTATTGAGAATGAAATCGCAAAGGAAATCACTTAATGAAAATATCAGACATCATAAGACATACTCAAAGAATATTACCGCTTTACTCCGACCTCTTTAGTGACGTGATAAGCGTTACCAGCTTGACCCGTGACGGTTCGACGGTTACTCTTTCGACTGAAGCGCCTCACGGCGTCGAGGCTGGGGAGGTCTTTATTCTCGAGGGGGCTATGTTGCCTAATCCGATAGTTGAATTGACTCAAGAGGGCGGTTTAGGTCGTTTAGTGACTCAATTCAGCCACGATGTAACAAAAAATTACCCTCTCCGACCGAATGACAGTACCCATATTTCTATTGAGGGCGCTATTGAGAGCGATTATAATGGAATGTTTCTTATTATGGATATTCCTAACTCGAACGTTGTAGAGTTCAGCATTGAGGCAGACGCGCCAGCACAAGCGACAGGGAGCCCGATATTGAAAGAAAATTCAGTCGCTAACTTCAATGGTAGAAGAGCTTGCGGAACGGTCATCGATGACAACACAATTACGTTTGAAATCGAAGACGCGCCTCTTCAGGAGACAGCGACAGGCAGTATAAAAATAAGAACTGGAATTAGGATAAGTGGCGACTTTAGTTTTCAGCACGCTCAAGCCTCCTACGAGGCTCAAGAAGACGGGAAACTTTGGGGTTACTTAGTGTTTGACGGTGTAGACGTTTCAAAGTCTCGCACGACTCAATCAGACGCTATTGCTACACACGCCAGCGGTAGTGATTTAAGAATGGACGGCGTACAGGGTTTAAATTTTTATGTCTTTGTACCGACCTCTAGTGAATATTGCTGGATTGACTTTGTTGACCTCGCTGATTATTTAAGAAAAGCGGTTCTGAAGACATTACACTTGGCAAAATTCAAAAATCAATTATCGGATGACGAAAGCAAATTAGTTTACGTCGGAGATATGCCAGCGGATTTGAATACGCGCGCGTATGCCGTTTACGTCTTTAAATTCCAGTCGGTTTTGAAAATATCGAATGAAGACGGAGTCGAAGCAGAATATACAAGAGCATTGAGAGGGTTCACGACTCAAGATGTTCAGAATACAGGAAGTGAAGAGTTTATTACAAGTTATGGAGATTTACCAAATGAAGAGATTAGTATTGATTAAAAAAGAGCTGAAAGGTTTTTCAGTAGGTTCAAAAGTCAGAGTCGAAGTCGACGAAAAAGGCAACCCAGTAGAAGTTTATTGGAGAAAAAGACTCGAAGACGCGAAAATCGACGATTGTTGCGAGCTTATCGCGCTTGATGATGAAAAAGCGGAAGAAATCATCATCAAAGACCCTATCGAGGTGAAAGAAGATGAAAAATCATCTTCACCCGAAGCGGTGATAGAAAAGCCAGCTAAAAAAGCTAACCCAGCGAAATAATGTTATAGTTAGTCAAGATTGGAGACTAAAAAGATGAATAAAGCAGGAAAATTTTTCGGCTGGATAAAGCTGAAAGCGGTTAAAATAGATTTTTTCAAGGAACGCGTAGAAGACAAGGTCGGAGGCGTTATAAGAAAATCAGTCGCAAGTGACAAAGTCGAAGAGGCTAAACTTAAAGGCGTTAAGGTCGCACTTTCAGAGGGCTTGACTCTTGTAGGGCTTGGAACTGCTTTAACTCCTGAACAGAGCGAAGTTTTGGCTCACATCATCGTGGGGATAGAAGAGAAAATCGCGCTCGCGGTTGCTACCCAAATCGAAAAAGATTAAAAATTCAACAAAACTAAAAAAGTGGTACTATAAACAAAGAAAGTAAAGGAGAGAATAAAATTATGGGCAACACATTACCAAAAACTAATTTTAATCTTTTGTCAGCGGATACAAGCGTAGAGAACGCGGATCAAAAAATGTTATTCGTCGGACAAATGACAAGCGAGGGAACTGCAACGGCAGGCGAGCTTATTCAAGACATCGCGAATGACAATTCGTGGGATAGTCTTTTTGGCAAAAGGTCTATTTTGGCTAATATGATTAGAAAAGCAAGACGTATGTGTGCTGATTGTCAATATCAAGTACAAATCGACGCAATTCCTTTGGATGACGTAGAGGGCGCAACAAAAGCAAGCGCTACCGTGACGTTTACTGGAACTGCAACATCAACAGGCACGGTTGAGCTAGTTGTTGGAAGTTCTTACGATAATACATATTCTTATGGTGTTTCGAAAGACGATACAGCGAGCGAAATTGCGACAGCGCTTAAACAACTAATCGACGCAGACACAAAATGTCCGTTTACGGCGACAGTTGCTTCAGGTGTTTTGACAATAACTTTTGCGAACGCTGGAACGGTTGGAAAAGCTACAACAATTAAGGCAAAAAACACGGCTCTAGGTGTAACGACTGCTTTGACAGCCTTTGCAAGCGGAGCGAATGACCCTGTAATGACAGGAGTTCTTGACGTTGTTGAGAATATCCGTTATCAAGGGCTTTGTATGCCAGTTGAGTACGGAGTGGTGAACGGTATCGCTCTTCTTGACCCTCGATTTAACACAAACAACAAACTTCTTGACGGCGCGTTATTCGTTTCAAAAACCGACACGCTGGCTAATCATAAGGCGACTATCAACGCTTTGAACTCTAAAAACGCGGTTTACGTCTGTAATAAAGCCGTTGATAAGGCGCTTTACAAGGGTTCTAGTATCATCGAATTTGACTTCATATTAGCGGTTTATACGGCTACAATGAGAGCGTTGAGAATTTCGACTGGTTCACAGTTGAGTAACGTCTTAATCGGTCAATATCCCGAGGATTTAATGGGTGGGGTTCACAACAATTCGTTGCCGTTCTTTAACACTCTTTGTCCTTACTTGAACAAAATAGACCCGTCAGTCCATTGGAGTTCAAGCGCTAACAACAACGAAGTCGACGAGCTTAACGACGCTGGCGGTTGTATTTATGACAATAACAGCGCTGAAAACGGCGTTATTATGGGCGACCTCTTGACAACTTACAAGACCGACATCGCTGGTAATGAAGACGAGACGTGGAAGTTTTTGAACTACCGCGATACTGGTTCGGCTATCAGAGAATTTCGTTTCTTGAGCTTCAAAAAGGACTTTGCACAGTCTCGATTGAGCGATGACAGCGAGGGCGTTGTACGTGGGGCGTTCTTGAGATACTTCAAGAAGCTTGCAGACAAAGAACATAGACTATTAAGAGCTGGCGCTTATAAATATTATGACGCTAACTTGAAAGTGTCTATCGACTTCCAAAAAGGTAAGGTTACAGTAATTTCAAAAGACCCGTATGTCACACAGTTGAGAGAAGTCAACGGCTTCTTTAAGGCGGTGTTCGATATTACGACTGGCGAAGCAGTAGGATAAGGAGCGAAAAACAATGAGTAAAAAATGCTTAACGCAAACAACAATCAAAATAAATAATACCTACTTTGACATCGTTGAAAAGTCCTTTAAGGTTAAAAAGGGCTACGGTACAAAGGAAAACACTAATACGATTGGTGAGGGTAATAAAATCAACCGTTATGTCACAACTAACATATCTTCAAAGGTAGCAAGTGGTTCTTTTTCAATAATGAACACTTTGGATAACCAAGCGCTTATCGACGGATTTATGGACGCTGATGACTTAACAATCGAGGCAATCGATGTGAACGGCGCTTACAAGCCGATTACAAATGCTTCAATTATGAACGACCCTGAATGGGGTTCAGGCGCGGACGGCGTTGAAATAGAATTTTCAGGTGACGCGCTAGAGAGTGCGTAAGTAATAATTCCAAATTGTCAGGGCTTGGAGACAAGCCCTTTATTTTATTAGTAGCAAAAAGTTAGTAGCAAGAAGAACGAAAGAGGTTTCAAATGAAAAAAGAGATTATCCACGAATTAGTGACGCCGTTTGAGTATTCAAGTAAGGGCGAATTTCACCAAGCAAGTATTATCACAATCAGCGCACCACGCGGAGGCGACGATCTGATTAACGTTCAGATTTTAGACAGTCTTTGCGGACGTGCAAACAATCGTAATATGAAAGACCTTGCAGGCGTTATAAAAGCTCTAGGCGACGAAAACAACGAGTCAAAACAAGCAAAAGAGCAAGCTGAAGAGCAAAAAGAGAAAATGACTGAAGACGAAAGCGCTTTGCTTCAGTACAGTCAACTCGTTTCGTCTCTTGAGAAGCAAGAACTCAAAACCCTTAACGTTTGTATGGCAGAAATTTTGTCAGACAGCGCGCTTGTTGACGGTGAAAAGAAGTTCGAAGCTGTATTTTTTCACAAAGAAATGTCGGTCGAAGATGTCCGATTAATCATAGGAAAATACATCGAAAATTTTACGAGTTCTTCCCAAAACAACTCGAAAAAAGGTTAGAGGGATTTAGGTTTAAGGACTTCGAATATTTCAAGCATAAAATCATCAAATATTACGACGGGGGCGTGAGTTATGATACAATTAATCGTATGACTATCCCTGAAATAATAGAGCTAAATCGAAGCGCTGTAAGGATAGAAGCGGAAGCGAAAAAGGACAGTAAATAAATGCCAAACTTCAATATTTCATATCTTATAGAGTTAAAAGACAGATATAGCGCCGTCGCAAAAGCGATTGTAGCTGTCAACAAAAAAATGGGCGACGGATTTAATGCTTTGAAAGCTAAAGTCAATGATTTTGGTACAAAAATGCGAGGAATGAAAGACAGCCTCGAAAAAGTCAAGCAAATGGGTAGCGATATGTTTGTACGTGTCGGTCTACCCATACTCGCGGTGGGTGGGGCTATGACGAAGCTTGCCAGCGATAGTAACGAGACTATGAATAAAATTGACGTCATTTTCGGAAAAGGTTCAGAAACAATTAAAAAATGGGCTGATACTTCAGTCGAAAATATGGGTATGGCGAAGCAAACGGCACTTGATAGTGTCGCTTTGTATGCTGATATGGCGACTGGTATGGGTATTTCAACCGAGGGAGCTGGAAAGCTCGGAACTTCGTTGACTCAACTCGGGGCTGATATGGCTTCTTTCAAAAACATACCGATAGGCGAGGCTCAAACGGCTTTAAATTCAATCTTTACGGGTGAAACTGAAAGCTTGAAACGTCTCGGCGTAGTTATGACTGAAGCAAACTTGCAACAATTCGCTCATACAATGGGTATCAATAAAAAAGTTCAGGCGATGACTCAACAAGAAAAAATAATGTTGCGTTACCGCTTCGTAATGAAGAGTACGCAGAACTCTCACGGCGATTTTAATCGCACAATGGGCGGAACTGCTAACCAAATGAGAATGATAGGCGAAAACGCGAAAAACGTAGGCGCTATTTACGGTCAATATCTCTTACCTTTGCTAACTCCGATTATGGTAATGGCGAATAAAGGTATGCTGGCATTTTCTAAGCTGGGCGCGGGAACGAAAAAAGCTATTCTCGTGACGGGCGCGTTCTTACTTGTCTTAACAGCCGTTTTAGGTATTGTAGGAGCTATTGCTTTCGCAGTCGCTACAATATCAGCACCAATACTGGCAATAGGGGCTGGTGTAATCGGCTTGACGGCGCTTGTTGCTGTCCTTGCTTCTCTTTGGTTCAGAAGTGAAAAAGCACGCGCTGTAATGGTTATGATGTGGAGTATGATTAAAGCTTTGGCTATGGTATTTATGGCACTTGCTAAAGTGATATGGACTGTCTTAGCGCCGATCCTCAAGTTTATCGGATTTTTATTCTTAATTGGTACTCCGATAGGGTGGTTAATCCTCTTGTTTAAAGGACTTTGGGAGAGTATAAAAAAAGTAGTTCATCAGCTCGGCGGAGTTAAAAAAGTAGCCGACGGACTCAAGGACTTCTTTGATAAAATCGCAAAAGGCGCTGGCGAATACGTCTTCAAAACTGAAAACACGACTAAGACCGAAAGCCCGACTAAGACCGAAAGCACGACTAAGACCGAAAGCACCGTAAACGGTAAAGACGCAAGTTCAAAACATAGCTTGCAAGCCGATATAAATGTCTCGGCTGAAAAGGGTTCTAAGGCTGAAGTTAAAAAGGTCAAGTCAACTGGAAAGAGTGTAAAAGTGGGCGCAAACGGCGCTAGTAAAGGTAAGTAATGACAAAATTAATCGAAAAGTTTAGAAATGCGTCATACCGAGGGGTTGAGTTTACCCTTTGGACTATCGGACATACTCAATTAAAAAAGAATACAGAACATCAATTCGCGAATACTTCACGCCGTTACATCGAAGAGAGAGGCGTTCAGGGTAAAGACTTCGAATTGACTTTGTCAATCTTTGGGAATGGAGAAACCTACACCGAGAGACGCGATAAATTAAGAAGCGCGCTCGCTGAAGAGGGTTCAGGGTTGCTTGTTTTACCTTTTGAGGGTGAATATAACGCAAAGTGTACAGGGTTCAGCGACTCACAAACAATTAATGACGGTTTAGGACGTTGTGATTTTTCAGCGACTTTCAAGGTTACTGGAGAGAAAGAACAAAGTGGAAATCCGACGTTTGTTAAGGATGACAAGGTTGCACTTGCAAACAAAACATCAAAGGCAAGACAGATAGTAACTTCTCTTACAGATAAAAATATATCGATAAACTCTGCACTAAATTATGGCGGAGTTTTAGCGAAAATGAACAATGTTACGGCTTCTTTTTCAAACGTTATCGGCAGTGTTACAGATAGCGCGAGTATGACTCTATCGCTTGACGGTGTAACCTCTCAAATGAACAATATTATTGGGGGCGGAGGAATTGGTACGGCGGTAAACAGCTTATTTATTGTTTTTGAAACAACATCAACCGACGCTGGTTCTTTGTTTCAAACTGCGACGTCGTTCTTTAATTTTGGAGACAGTGACGTTGTAGCAAGTCAGATAACGCCTGAAAGAGTTGCAAGCGCTACAAATAATAAAGTTATTAATACTCAAATGCAAGTTTCGGCGACTGCGATAGCGAGTAACGCCCTTGCAAATACCGATTTTTCAAATACCGAGGATCTTGACCTTGCTGGTAATACTGTAAAAGAACAAATCACAAAGCTTTTAAAATCTGATATTTTAGCGAGCGCTTCTCTTGACGGTTCAAGTGAATTATTGTTGATTTTGAAGACTTTGAGAGTCGACCTAGACGATGTTATCGCGTCCAAGTCGGTTGATACTCCGAACGTTATTACCGTTCCTGCAAAATGCGCCAGTATGAGTTTACTCGCTTACCAGTATTATGACAGCCTCGATGAAGTTTCAAGCCTGCTTGAATTGAACAATATGTCAAACGCTTTTATCGATAAGAAAGAGGTTAAAATATTTACTAATGTCTAAAAGTAGTTATGAAATCAAAATCGGAGATATGAGCTTAACAGCTGTTTTGAGCGGAAATGTAAACCTCCGACTCGACCAGCTTTGTAGTGACTTTAGTTTTGACGTAACGAAATCCCTTTGTAATGAGTTCAATATTGAAGAGCAAAGTTCAATAAAAATTTATCTTGCCAAAAATATAGCGCTTAACGGCTTCGTAGACAGCATAAACCCGAGCGAAGACCCATTGAGCAGTACCGTTTCGATTGTAGGGCGTAGTAAGCTTTGTGACATCGTTGACAGTGATTTACCAGTGCCGATTACTTTGTCAGGTGGCGTATCACTTTCAACCGTTGCTACAAAAGTCTTATCGGCTTGCGGAGTATCGGCAAAAGTTATAAATCGTTTAGCTGAAGACGAAGTTTTTTCTAAGACTGATATTATTAGCGCTGAAGCCGACCAAAACGCGTTTGAGTTTCTTAACCAATACGCAGAAAAAGTCAACGCTCTTCTTTATTCAGACGAAGACGGAAATTTGATAATCGGTCGAGCTGGAAGCGGAAAATATAGCGATAAATTGATTAATATTATTGACGGCGAAGACAACAATATTAAGTCTTCAAGCGCTGGCTTTGATTATTCAGAAAGATTTTATAAATATACCGTTATTTCACAGGAGAATACTAACGCGTCTTCAACTTCAGTATCAACCGCAACGACTTACTGTAAAGGGTATGCTTACGATAATGAGGTTAGAAAATCAAGAAGTTTAACAATAAAAGCAGAAAATCCAAGTACAAACGAGCAATGTGCGAAAATTGCAACGTTCGAGGCTAATATAAGACGTGCAAACTCTCTCAAATATACTTGTACCGTTGACGGGTATTCAACTAATAACGGTAGTTTGTGGTTGCCGAGCCGTTCAGTACACGTCATCGATGATGACAACGGGGTTGACTCTGAACTGCTTATAAAAGGGTGTAATTTCAACCTTGGCAACGGAACTGTAACAATGGACTTCGGATTAGTCGACGCGTTCACTCTGCAGGCAAATTTAGACGAACTTAATAGCAGAACTCACGTCACAAAAGCTAAGAAAAAGAAAAAAGGCAAAAAGAAGAAAAGTAAAAAGGCAAAAGAAGACTCAACGCCTGTAAATATAGACTTTGGGAGTTATTAATAATGAATAATAAAAAATCTAAAAACTTAATTCGAAATGCGATAAAAACGCTTTGTATTGTTGATGACAATGTTAATCAATTAATGCAAGTCAGTTCTTTTGGAGAAGTTAAAACCGTCGGTAAAATAGGAATGTATGGACTTTACGCGAACGCGCCGAAAGGCTCGCTTGTTACTGTTATGCAAATAAACGGACAAGAAGAATGTCTCGGAGGCTTCGAAGATGATGTAAATAATCGACCTCGTGGATTAAAAGAGGGCGAGGTTATGGTTTATAATTCTCTGACAAAGTCCTATATTTACCTGAACAAAGAAAACGACGTCAATATTTTCGCTAACAACGGGAACGTAAACGTAAAATGTAAAAAGGCTATAATTGACGCTGAAGAAACAGCTCTCGGAGTTGGTGGGAACGCGATTGTTAGACTTGGTGATGAAGTTAGCGTCGACGTGCCGACTCACGGAATTTGTAAGGGTACAGTTACCAGCGCAAGTACCAAAAATACAAGCATTTAAGTCTTATGATACAATCGTTGTATGGATAAAGATTTTATTGATATAAAACTAAAATTTGATGAAGACAAGGGATATTTTGACATCGGTATAACTGGAAACGGTGACATCGAAGCTGATAATTCCTTTGACTCAACTTTGATATTAGCTCTTCATACGGACGGCAGGGCTTCAGATACTGAAGTATTATCCGCCGATAGACAAAGAGGAACAATAGTAGATTTATTTTCACGCGCTCGGAATGGTAGCAAACTTTGGCTGTTAGAGCAAAGTCGGAACGATGTTTCTGCTCGAAATTGTGTTACTGACTATGTGAAAAGTGCCTTGTCTTTTTTGGTAAATAAGGGTTTTGCTAAGTCCGTTGACGTTTCAGCAAAAATCACGGCAAAGGGCATTATTTACTCAATAATTTTATATCGTGTTAATGGAGTTACTAATAAATATGCTTACCGTGCGTGGGATAACAGCATATACAGGGAGAATTAATAAATGACTAACGAACAACCGACAATTGATGATATTTTGGCAAGAGTCAAAACTTATTTAAAAAGCGAGCTTGACGCGGTAAACCCTACTGAACAAAACTCTTTAGTTTTTTCGCTTTGTGTTGCTATGGCTAATTTATCTAACGATCTGAATAGTGAAATTTACTTAGACGTTATTCCTAACTCGTTCCCTCAAACGGCAAAGTCCGAGGCGGATATAACAAAATTTTCAAGCTGGAAGAATGTTAGAAGAGTTCAGGCGTCATCTGCTAGTGGTAAAATCACGGCTTTTGGAACGGTTGGAACGGTCATCCCTGCTGGTTCAGACCTTGGAGTAAATAATATTACTTACAAAACGCAGTCAAATGCTGAAATCAACACAGATATTATAGGAATTACATCGGCGACTTGCAACGGTAAAACGGTTACGATTACAACGGTTTCTAACCATAATTTCGCGAGCAATATTCCAGTCGAAATAGCTGGAATTACCCCTATTGAATATAACGGAACATACGTAATATCGGCGTCTGATGATAACGCCTTTACTTATTCAGTACCGAATACAATTGAGTCGGCTGGAAGTGGCGCGTTAATGCAAGCAAGCGCCGACATTGCTGTTTTATCGATATATGGCACAACGGCTGGAGCTAATACAAATTTGTTGAGCGGTGACGGATTGACTTTTATGGACTCAATCGAGGGGTTGAATAATACCGCTTATGTTCAATTTTCAAACATTGCTGGGGGCGTGGATTTAGAGCCGTTTCCTACTTGGCAAGCTCGTATAATCGAAAGATTTAGAAATCCAATAACTGTTTTTAATGCAAATAACATTAAGTTACAGGCGTGTAAAATTGTAGGAGTCACTAAAGTTTGGGTAAGAGAATGTACTCCGACAGTTGGTAACGTTACTGTTTATTTTATCCGAGGTAACGATACAAATATAATCCCTGACGCTAACGAATGTCTTCGCGTAAAAGCTAAAATATTAGAGCTTAGAAACGTAAAAGACTCGGGGGATGACGTTTTTGTTTTAGCGCCTACGGCTACCAATACGCCGATTACAATATCTAATCTTATTCCGAACACAGTCGCTATGAAAACGGCTGTTAAAAACGCTCTTACCGCTGTTTTTCAAGACTTTGGGGAAGAGGGCGCTGTTTTAAAGGTGCAAAAGTTAAAAACTGCTATTAGTGCAAGTTTTGACCCTGAAACTGGAGTCGCAATTGAAGACTTCACTCTTGTAGCACCTACCGCTGATATAGGCTGTGATATAGGGGTTTTGCCGACTCTTGGTACGGTTACTTTTGCATAAGGGGTTAAATAATGAGCATTTTTAATACAGCGGAGTCAGAGCTTTTTGCAAACTATTTACCAAGCGGTGTAGCGTGGGAAGCAAAATATATCGAAGATAGCAACCTAAACGGGTTGATAAACGGGCTTGGTTATGAGTTCCACAATATGCAGGAAAAAATAAACTATTTAAAAAGAGAATTAAACTTTTTGACGACTGAAGACTTAATTGTTGAATGGGAGTCGATGTATGGTATTCCAAATAAATATTTTACAGTTGAGGGCAAAACTCTTGAACAACGTAGAATACAAATTTTAATTAGTGAGCTTATGGACGGGGCGGACTCCGAGCCTGATTGGGAATATATCGCTGGTCTTCTTGGTTATAACGTACTCGTGCGCCCTGCAAAAGATTACCCCGATTTAATGGAGTATACGAGCATAAAAGACACGATTGTTGTTACTTTTTTAGACCTTGTAGCGCCGTCCGAGTTTACTCTTATATTCCCTTTTGTATTCGGAGCAGATACCCAAAAACAACTAAAAATGATTTTTGAGGTAATAAAACCAGCAACGACCGAAATAGTCTATAATTATTATAAAGGAGATTAGAAGTGGATATAAACAATAAAATAACTGGTGATAGCTTAACCGCACCCGAATTTAATCAAATACCTAACGAAATAGAAAGCGTTATACTTGCTTCAGGTCAAGCCGTTGATCCTGAAGTCACAACTCAATTATCGGCTGCAATCGCACAACTTTGTACAAGTGGCGATTTTTTCACGACTGGCGGAACTGCTAACGCTATAATTCTTGGTGTTCCTTTTCCAAGGGTAGCGCCCTCTTCTTTAGTCCACGGGTTAAAGGCTCGTTTTGTATCTGCATTTTCAAATACATCAACTGTTACAGCTAATATTTGTAATTTAGGTTCACGACAAGTTACAATCAATGGAAATCTTTTGTCTTCAGGGTCTATTATCGCAGGGCAAATTTACGAGTTGACATATATTCAAAATACTGATAGTTTCGAGCTTTTTGCTCTTGTCAATTCCTCAAGTGTTGTAAACTTAAACACGCCATACTGCGTCAATTCAGGCAATTATACCAATGGAGTCGAGGATTTAATGTTCGCACCTGGAATTGGTACAGCGTGGGATGTTTTGGTATTCCCTACGTTTACAACTAACACTAAAAACGGTATTACCATAACTTCAAGCGGTTTCAGCAATTCAGGTAGCGAATATTTAATCGCAGACGGGAGCGATACTACTTGCTTAAATATGTCTACAAATCCAGCTCAAATTGATATTACGACAACTTTTGATATGAACTTATCGACGTTCAGTATGAGAGATTTAGCTCAATATGTCGCAAGCTCTTGCCTCTTAAGTTTTACTGTTTTTGCAGTTGATGAAAGCAATGTTGCTACGCAGATTGGTTATGGAAGTGGATATACAGAGTCTACCCCCCAAAATATAACAGCGACGTTGACTCCTGCTGTAACAAGACACATAAGAATTAGAGTTTCAGGAAATCCGTCTGGACCAGTGTCAAGAGTTTCTCGTATTGGTATGACAGGATTGTTTCAGTCAACCGTTTCTACTGCGACTAATGTGTATTTTAAGACTAATGACGGTATTACTCCGATGTCGTTCATCAAAGATAAAGCAAAAAACGTATTAATGAATTTTGCAAGCTCTTTGACTTCTGACGCTTACGGCAACACGGTTGTAACGCTCGGTAATCCGACTTTGGTGGGCGGTAAATATGTTGGAGACGGAACAGGCGACGGACTCCTTGTAACATCAATCACGACCCTTGGTGCTGGTCTTTGGACTATTGAGGGAAGATTTAAAGCCAATAGTTTATCGGTTAACCAAAGTATACTTTATTCAACAAATATTTACGGCATTGGGGTTTATCTAAGTACGGCTGGTAAAATAACAATGTCGTTGTCTTCTAACGGAACAACAAACAATATCGTAAGCGCGCAAGCTGGCTCTACGACTCTAGTTGCTGGCACAGAGTACCACGTTGCTATTGTTTTTGACGGAAACACTTACAAGGTTTATGTAAACGGAGTTCTTGACAACACCGTCACATCTGCAATCAATATTTATAGCTCTCTTACGTCGTTGACTTTTGGTATTTATTCAGACGGTACATCATCAGCTCTCAACGGAACAATTGACGACCTAAGAATAACCGTCGGTCAAGCTCGTTATACGTCTAACTTCACTCCACCAGCCGTAGACAGCTTGGAAGTCGAATACGACCAGTTTTATTACCCACCGACTGTATTTAGTTATGCAGGCAGAACAAAAGAGGTATCAAAGGGCTTGTCAAGCATATCAGGTATGTCAATTGACGGGCAATATTCGATTGTAAAAGAAAGTGGCAATGCGCCTATTTCAGTTGGCTTACCTAGAGTTGGAAAAGATTTATTTGTTGACTTCTCGCAATTTAATGCTAACGATTGTTACGGACTCCACAATGTTGCGTTAATCGGGGCGCCTGTCTTTGCTAACGGTAAGTTTAACTCCAATGGCGTTACTGGACTAAAGTACACAATTGCCAGTTTTGGAAGTGGTGCTTGGTGCGTACAAGGAAAATATAAATTTGCGACAACAACCGTCCAATACGCTCTTTTTTCTACAACCGCTATAACAAACTATCAATCAGTGATTGTCAATAGAACCACTGCCAATAAACTAGCGATTTCGCTTTCAAGCAACTTGGTATCTGCTGATGCATATATGTTTTTAGGTGCAAAGTCAGACTGGACGACAACAGACGAATATTATATCCGTGCTAGATACTTAACCGCTTCTGAAATAACAAGACTTGGAGTTGGTGGAGTTCCTAGATATGAAGTTCAATGGTCTACTGATTACAATCCTCTTACTGGCGCTGGAACGTGGACTACTGATATATCAATAAACTCAACTACGCTGATAAACTCTTCAACTGGTACGTTAAACTTTGGTGTTAGCTGGGACGACTCGGCTAATCCTCTTAATGGAACAATGGATGATTTGCAATTAACTATCAGCCAATCAGTTTGTCAAATAAAAAATCAAATAACTCGAGGTAAAACGTTCCCACTTTATCCTAAAGAGGGAGATTTACATTGTTTAATGGCTGGAGAAATGCAAACATACAAATACACTACTGGTTTTTGGGGTATTTGTCAGTTCGCAGTTCTTGGAAGCATTATTGTATTAAACGGTACAATTTATTCATTATCGACAAATCCATATAACCAAAACGGTTATGATACATTGGACGCAACAATTCCTGATTATATCAATGGAGTTAATGGTGTTGCGACGGTGAATACGTGGAAGCCTGTTACAAAAAGTAGCTTAGTCGTGGTAACTGGACAAGGCGACTCAACTATGTCAATGCAAATCTTACTAAAAGATGAATTTGGCAATCTTATTCCAAGTTATTCAAGTGGTGTTATAGCAACTGGTCGTGGTACAACTACTAATAGCCGATTTCAAGTTAGCGCAATTGTGCCTAATGGTTATAGTTATAGTATTTTACCGTCTCTTAACCCGACGTTTAATCTGTGTACAGAATACCCATTGAAAGGGGCTAATTAATGATTATATATTTTGACGAAAATAAAAATGCACACGAAAACAAAATACCAAATTTTATTTGCACAACAGACGGTGAAATGTGGGCGAAGCATTGTCAAAACGCCCCTGCTACATCGTGGGATATTATAAACTCTGAATTTGTTGACCTTACTCAAAAACCTGAATATATTTTAGCCCAAGAAAAAGAACGAAAAGAGTGGTTTGAAGCAAACTTTTTCAACGTAACGTCGATTGGCTGGATCAGAAAAAAATTCACAATGAAAGACGGCTCGGTAAAAGACTTTTTATTCGACGGTTTTCCTATGCTTGCGTCTATGATTACGAATAATCAACTCCCAGCGAATAGTTGCGTGATTTATAACCTACCTGATTTTACAAAGGAATTGACAGAGGCGTATTTGTCATCGCTGAATTATAAAAATGAGTTGTTGACTCCTCAACAAACGCTGGATTTTGTAACCACTTGTAAAACTCAAATAGTTCTCGGATTTTTCGGCTAAAATAACCTAATTCAAGAAATGTGGTAATCTTAATATGTACATACAAGAAGCACAAAGACCCATACCCCCGTTGATTATTGGAAGTATTCAACCCGAAAATAAATTATTAAAAGTGATAAAAACGTTTAATGTTTATCCCACAACGACAGGGTTCAAGGTTAACCTTTTTGTTTTAATAGGAAAGGATTAAGAATGTTTTTCGGAAAAAAAGAACAAATAATAGTCGCAAAATTCGACGTTGAGCCTGATTTAAGAATACGTATTAAGAATGAAGATGACAAAAAAGTCGCGATTGTTTCGAAAGACGGAGAAATAAGAACTCTTTGGGAAGATAAAGAAATTTTCCCTTTTAAAATTTATAATGATGTGGTTTTGACGGTTGAAACGTCAACAGGGCGGAAGTTCAGCCGAAATATAGAGAATGGCTACGTATGGAACGGCGCAAACATCATCAAAGCTTTTTGGATAGCGGTAGGTTCACAGTATAACCCTGAATTTTTAGAGCCGAGTATGGTTCACGATTATTTTTTAGAACACGCTTCAGATATTTATTACAATACGCTAAACGCAAACCTCTCGAAGCCTGATTTTAGACGTATGACGTCACTTCTGTTTAGATATTTTTTAAAAGACAACGGCACAGGGGTTGTTAAGTCAAACTTTATGAGCGGACTCGTTGATTTTTGGCAAAAATATTGGTGTAGTCCAAGTTGGAGGTTTTAATAGGTGTTCAATGTAGATATTATCACGGGTTTTTTATCCGCTTTAGCTGGAACTGGCGTCGGTGGAGTCATAGTATATTTAGCTTTTCAAAAGGCGGTTGAGAAAATCGTAGACGAAAAGCTCAAGCCGTTAAAAGATGAGCTGGCTCTAATTTGGATAAAGCACGATAAAGTCAAAGAAGACGTCAAAAAAGAATATGTTTTAAAGGAAGTTCACGAGCAAGCGATTTGTTTCCTTGACCGCCGATTATCCGAGGGCTTCGATAACCTCGAAAAGTATTTAGTAAGACTCGAAGACAAGTTCGACAGACGAAAGGATTAAAAATGTATATTTGCAAGCACTTTATTTTACAGGAATTAGTAAGTCCGATTGTTTTTAAAGCATATCCAGCTAATTTGATTTGGGGAATGTTTGACAGCGCAATTTTGAAAGACCTCGACCAGCTACGAGAAGATTGGGGAAGCGCCATAACAATAAACAACTGGCACTTAGGCGGTCAATATAGCGAGAGCGGTTTACGTTGTAACGCCGACGCCATAGTGAAAAGTCATCCAGCGCCTTATCTCGGCGGTCACAACTTAGCGAAAGGATTTGACCTTAAACCCGTTGATCCGAAACGCACAAAAGAATTACACGCTTTTATCATTAAAAATCAGAAAAAATACCCAGCAATACGCCGTATGGAAAACATCGCGAAAACTCCGACGTGGGTTCACGTTGACGGCATAGGAACGACCCAAGCTCCTATAATTATCTTCTAACACACTTTGACATCTTGTGTTTTGCTACATCAACGCCTTGTATTAAGTTCTAAAACGAATTTGTTAAAAGGTGTTGATTTTTTTTATAATTTTTTGTACTATTTACCCGTGGGGGAAGTTTAATGTATGCAAAGATTTTTAATAGGTTGTTTTATAACAATTACGCGCTGAAAAAACGAGTATCAGCGGACGAGTGGGATATTATATTAAAAGGTGATAGTAGTTTTCGCGTCAAAATCCGAAAGGACGTCGACAGGCGCTTCAATTTAAGCGAGCTTGATAATCAGTTCTTTGTAATCGTTCACGAGGCGGAGCTTGCAGGACTTGAGAGCATTAGCGTTGAAGAGAGAGTCCACATAAATCGGAAGTTTTACGAGGCGCTTCAAAGATGTATGGACGAACTCTCTTTTTTAGATAGAAAAGACCAGTCTACAAAAGAAGCTACCCAACTCGGTATCTGTAACTATGAAAACGCTTCAGCTTATAGCAATTGCTCGCTAAAAAAACATAAATCGGGGTTTCAAAAATTTACTCAATTAAAAGGTAAAAATTCGTTTCGCGCAAAAGCTCAACCAGCTATTGAAACAGTACAGCTTGGATTATTTTGAAGCATAGCGCTAATCTCGGCTATTTGTTACGTAATGTAAAAATTATAAAGAAATCAAATGTTATGCTTGACATATACTTTGCATAGTGCTATACTGGTAATATCAACAGGGCGGAAGTTAGACCCTGATTAAAACTTAATAGAAAGGATTATTATGACGAATGACTTTACAATTGGAACTCACTACATTGACCCGACGCTTGCTTGTGTTAGGACTTTTAACAATGTTTCAGACGAGTTTATCAACGCGGTTAGTGAACAGATTGAATTAAACGGAAGAGTTGCCGTTTGTTTCGGCGTTACTGGTAGCACTATGCACGACTGTTTAGCTTATGAGGTTGCTAAAAAACTCCCTCAATACGATTTTGCAATAAAAAGATACTCTTGTATCGGTTCTAAGAGAGTGGGTGTTTAATGGCAAATCAATATACAGAACTAAAAGGCAAGCACGAAAAAGAGTTCAACGAATTTACAAAAGATTGCGTCTTCTTTGCATTTTCAGACAAGCAATTCGAGGACGGAATGAAAAAATTAGGTCTTACCCTCGAGGACACAGACAAGATTTACAAACTCGGCGCTGGCGGTTACATCTTACGCACTCACTCGGTAGCGCGTAAAGAATTATTCGAAAGATTTGACGCTGAAGAGAAACAAGCAATTGCAGAGGACGCGGACGGCACGGGCTACGTGAGACAAATGTTCGAATACGAATTGAACAATCACGAATACGGCTATACAAGAGAAGTCGACCAAACTCTTGACGCTCTAGGTTACACGATTGAAGAAATCAACGCAGACGAAAAGCTCTTGCACGGTTTCCAAATTGCACGTCAAGCGATTATCGATTGGGATAACGCGAACAACTAAGAAAGGAAAATAAAATGTCAAAAGTAATGATAAAAGTAGAAACTGAAAATACGATGACGGTAGGGGCGCTGGTTGCGTTCTTATCGGACTTGCCTGAACACTTTGAAATTCAATTCCCCGACGGCGCTGGGCTTGTAAGCGCCTGCGTATTTTTAGGCGAAAACACGGTGTACATAAGTGATGAAAGGATTGATGAATAATGTTTTATATAGATGAAAAAAAAGAGATAATTACGACTTCAGACACACCACAAGAGGGTTACTTGCAAGTCTTTGAGAAACACGACTTGATTGAATTTCAAGGAGTTTTTGAAGAGGCTGAAGATTACTGGAATAAAATTACACGGGAGTACGTCGATATTAATGGCGACGGCGGTTCTTGTGTTCTTGGAGCTGGGATAAGTATTCTTTTTATTACAAAAAAGACCCCAGCACTTAGAGGTCTTTCAAGTAAAAAAGTAATAAGCCAACCTAGATGTTGTCAAGGGTCTATAAATTGGGAGGGCGACAGACTGGAAAAGGTAAAAGCTTTTTTATCAGCTAGAGGCGTTATGAATGTACATTATAATTATGGGTGGTTAGACTAATGAAAGAAGAATTTAACAGTTATTATTTTGAAACGGCAAGAGTCCGAGGGCTTCTAAGATGTACCAAAGAATTTTGTCTCACGATTAGCCAAAAAGACGGCAAGTGTTATCTCGATATTATCGAGTACGGCGAGTGGAATAAAAAGACGTTCAAGAACTTGAGAGCGGTAAAAACTTATCTCTCTAAAGAGTATGGAATGTCGACGCAACGCATAGACAGAATTGTCAACGGGCAAGGTTACATCATCGAAAAAAATGAGAACGGCGAAGAGTATATCCAATGTTCAAAATGCGGAATGAAGTCGTACCACCCTCAAGACATCGAGAAAAAATACTGCGGAAAGTGTCACGAGTTCTTGGAGAATAAAAATGTCGAAGAAAAAAAAGAAGTTTAGCGGAAACGGCGAGGCTGGCACTTGCGACGATTGTGGAAAGAAGTTCAAGCACTTGTACTGGATATATGAAAAAAACACTTGTATTCAATGTTCAATAAAAAACTACAATGCAAAGAACGACGGAAATATAAAAATCCGAAGCCACTAGCCCCGTGAGCGAGACTTAACCCCTCGCAACATCTTTGAGTCGGTCAGAAATAAAAAACGTCGCTTCACGGCGATTTTAGAAAGGTCAAAATGAAAAAACAAATAGAAACAATTTACTTGGATTACGTCAATAACTTTTTGACAGTAGAAAAGTTTGCAGAACACTACAATATTTCAGTTGAGCGCGCCGAGCGGATTATCAACGCTGGGCGAATAATCAACAATACGAAAAAAATATACTTGAGATTTATGTTCGACCAGTCAGGCAATTGTGAACACATCTTCAGAATAACTCAAGGTTCAAGTGGTAAGAAAAATACAGGATATGCACAAACGTACTGGCACGAGGGCGCTGTATTCCATACTTCAAATCCGTGGAGTGGTGGGTATGAATGTAATTGTCCTATCCGAAAAGACGCCGATATTATCTTAGAAAAAGACTTCTTTCAGGTTATAACTAAAAGAGGTTCAACTTTTATGATTTATAGCGGACATAAGACACAAACAGAAGCAATCGGAGCGGTTGAAACGCTTTTGAAATATTTTAGCAATATGTACAAGCCTGAAGACATCGAAATTGTACACAATCGCGCAGGAAAGATTTTACAAAAAGCCCGACTCGCGGATCACGAGGCAGAACTTATCGCAAATCGATTTAACCAATAAAAAAAAAGCCCGTATGACGGGGCTTGAATAACTTTAAATCGAGAATTTTATAATATCACAAATCAAAGTTGATAACAACTTGTAATATAAAACTTGATTTTTTTTATAATTGTTTGTATTATAAAGAAGACAAATTAAGGAATTGAATTATGACAATAAAGATTACAAAGGCAGAACTCGAAAAACTGTCTACAACTCATACATACAAAGAACTTGGCAAAATGTTCGGGTGTTCAGGTATGACAATATCAAACTATTTAAACAAATTTGGGATAAAAAAAAGAAGACCAGTAGGTCGACCTAACAAATTTATTATCGAGTAGCAAAAAAGAGATTTTAGGCGCTTATTGCGCTTTGTTGGAGTGAATAGAGAAACGAAATCGGGAAGTGGGAAATATGGCGGAAAGAAGAATGTTTGCAAAAAGCGTAATAGATAGCGACGCTTTTTTAGAAATGCCTTTGTCAACACAGGCATTATATTTTCATTTAGGAATGAGGGCGGACGACGACGGATTTGTCAATAGTCCGAAAAGAATTGCCCGAATGATTGGGGCGAGCGACGATGAATTTAAGATACTTCTTGCAAAGAAGTTTGTTCTTTCGTTTGAAACTGGCGTCATTGTACTCAAACATTGGAAACTTCATAACTATATACCAAAAGACAGATACCACGAAACTAAATATAAAAACGAAAAAGCTACTTTGAGTTTAGACGAAAATAACTCATATACAAACAATCCTAAAACGCCTGCGATAACAATAGTTTCAGAGCCTTGTATGCAAACTGTATACGAACCTGTATACAATCTGTCGACCGAGGTTAGGTTAGGTAAGGATAGTATAGGTAAGTATAATATAGATAATATGTCGGGCGAACCCGACTCCGATACTCAAGAAATTCAAAAAAAGCCTAAAAAGCCGAAGCAGGAAAAAAAACCGAAAGATTATTCAATAGAGGGTGAACTGCTTGATTATCTAAATGAGAAAGCAGTAAAAAAACACGAGCATACTCAAAATAATTACAAATATATATCCGCAAGGCTTAACGAAATCTCATTAAAGACGGGAAAAAACATTTTTACCATAGACAAGTTAAAAAACGTAATTGATTACAAGGTCAAAGAGTGGAAAGACGACACTAAAATGAGACAATATTTAAGACCTGAAACTATTTTCGGAAGCAAATGTGCTGGGTATCTTGAGGAATATAAAAAAAGCATAGGACAATCATCAAGTGGAGACTCTAAAAAGTGTTACAACCTATAAAATGCCCTACGTGTCAACGTGAGGTGATAGAAAAAAAATATAATTTTGGTAAAACAGTAATTGTTTTTGATTGTAATTGTGAAGCCGAAGCAGAGCGCGAAGCTGAAATAAAAGCTCAATATGAGTATGCTTTGTCTGTATCAAAAATACCGCCATATTTTCAAGACTCCGAGTTTTCTAAAATAGATGAAAGACCAGAAAAAGAAACTTGCGTAAACTACCTGAAAAATTTTGACACGATAAAAAACGAGACTCAAAACAGTTTGTTTTTATGTGGAGACAGGGGCAGGGGTAAAACCACTTTACTAGCCTGCATAGGGTTGGAACTGTTAAAAAAAGGTAAAAGGTGTTTGTACCTCGATATGACATCATTGATTGATATGTGTATGGAGCGCCACAAGTTTGATAGCGAAAAGACGGTAAATAGTCTCTTCAGCTGGCTCAAAAGTTTTGACTTTATAATCCTTGATGATTTTGGCAAAGAAACATACACAGAGAAGCGCCTTGAATTTACGTATAGGGTGATTAATTACTTGGTAAATCATAAAGTACCGATTGGAATAACCGCAAAGCCTGAAAAAATTGCTAAACTTAACGAGATTGAGGACTTTGGAGATATTCTTGATAGATTGGCGATGAAGTGTAATCAGGTAACATTTAAAGGGGAGAGTTTTAGACGAATGGGAGACATCAAATGACAGAAAACGAAAAGACAGTATTAGGGCTGGTTCTTTTGTTTATCCGAGAGGGTAGAATAAAACGAATTTCACAGTATTATTTTGACTGCGAAACAAGAAATAACGTGACGACGTTCTTTGCAAAACTAAGCCCGTGGGGAGATTTTCAACCTCACTTCGATAGAAAATTTGTCGGAAATGAAGACTTTTTAGAGTTCTTAAATACTATTTTCAGCTCGGCATTTTCAGAGCTTCTTGTCTCTATTGCAGAGCTTCAACGTGAAATAATAATCAAAAAAATTGATGATACAACAGACGAGTTACAAATAATTTACAACGAAAGGAACATCAAAGATGACAATTTACAAACTTGTAAACCCTAGCGACCCTTACACGCTCGAGGCGGATAGTAACTTAATCGCGGATCTCGCAGGCTTGTTTATCGGAAACGGTAAAACGCCAGTCGAGGGAGTCGATAACGGGTTCAGGGGTTTTATGGACTTATTCGGAACGACCACGGAAGCGGAGTTACAATTTTATTTCGCAAAAACCCACAAGTACGATTTTTCTTTGCTTATGTCTGATAAAGTCGTATTAACGAAGCTGGCTGAAGCTCTTGAAAGCTTATTTTTGGGAGACGTCGAAGACCGAGAAAAATTAATTGAAATGACAGACGACGTCAAAGCTGATTTTATCAAAGAAAACAGAAGTTCGATGACTGATTATTACCCGTATGCTAAAAGACTTGCAAACACGATAAAAGGGAACTTAAAAAATGTTGACATTGTAGAAGTCAGAGCGTCCGAAACCGAGGTCAAAAAAGATGAAGTTATCAGCTGAAGAGAGAAGTAGGCTCGGCGACCAGCTCATTAGGCTTGGTGACGGTATAGCCGAGGATGACGAATACGGCGCTCATAGGCGCTGGTTAGAGAGGGAATACAAGCGAGTTATGTACTTGCTACACCCTGAAACTAAGCCAAAGAAAAAAATGAGACTTCTTATGTGCGAGAAGTGTGGAGTTTGGAAGAAAAAACGGCTTCTATTATCAGTAAAAACAGTAAATCTAAATTGTTTTTGCGGTCACAAAACAACTGTAACGTTTCAGGACGAAAACGAAAATACGGCACAGTTAAAGTTGATATAGGGAATAAAAAGGGGATGTGTATTATGACGAAAAATTTGACTCATAGGGAAATGGTAATTGCAAAATTGAAGACTGGCTGGTTTACGGGTTTTCAAATGTGTATTGAAATCAACTCTTCACAAGCGCTGGCGAGGATTTGTGAACTCAAGAAAAAACCTCACATCGGCTGGAAGCTCGAAGAGAGACAAAAGGACTGCGAAACTCGTTGTCAAGAGTATCGATTAGTTGTTGACCCGACCACTGTTATCGAGTTGCCGAAAGGGGTTGAAAGTCAACAATCAAGCCTCTTTGAGACGCGAGGCTTTACAAACGGATTGTTACAATAATTAATATAAAAGTGCTTGACATATACTTTGCATAGTGCTATACTTGGGTATAAACAAAAACGGAAGAAAACTTTAAAAATCGAGAGGTGTGAAAATGATTAAATCATTGAATGAAAAACAACAAAAAGTTGCCTTTATTTCGGCAGGAAAAGCGCAACTATTACCGAGCGTAATGGATAGAGAAACGGCTGATTTTATCAGACTTCTTTTTGTATTTTCAATTACAATTTTTTCAGTTTCAGAAATCGAAGAATTAATCGGAAACACTTTTTTGAAAAAAGACGCAGACACAATTTTTGAAATGTTCAACCTCTATTTAAAGTTTTTGGCAGAACAAAAGACAGTAGCTTAGTAAAAAAGGGGAGTGGGATTATGTTAAAAGAGGCGGTTAGGGAAATTAGAGAAGTAAACAAATCGAAGTTTATGACTAATACAATCAAGCATTTTGAGGGCAAAATAGGCGACAAGGTAGATATTCCAGCGATGTTTTACGCTCAAAGACAATATGAAAAATTTAACGCTCAAAAGCGATTTGATTTTTTCGGTAGACTTAAACCAGCGAAAGGTAAAAAAAATGGCAAAAGCAAATGTAACACTAGCGTTTAATTCGAACACAATCAAAACCCAGCTTATTGCTTCAGGCTTTGAAGAGGAAAAAGTAGTCCAGTTTACGAATTATTTATATAAAAAAGCTATGGAGTACGACAAAACTGAAGAAAAGTATAAAAACGAGTGGCTTCATAAATACAAAGATGACAAGCTTGTTCAGATGTATAAAGCCGTTGCAAAAGACGGATTGTGGATTGACGGCAAAAGTGTATCAATTCAACAAACGGGCGTCACGTATGATTATCAGGCGTTCAAAAACAAAATGTATATGGCGTACCCCGAAACGAAATTAGATTGCCAGCTTGTTTACAAGGCTGATACGTTCAGCTTCAGCAAAAAATCAGGCGAAGTCTTCTATTCTCACGACTTCGGCGACCCGTTTAACAAAAAAGACGAAGACATCATCGGCGGATATTGTGTAATCAAAAATAAGCGCGGTGAGTTCTTGACTATTCTCGACCGTAAGGAAATTGAGAAACATAGAAAAGTGTCAAAAATGGGTAAGATATGGCAGGACTGGACGCCTCAAATGTACCGTAAAACCGTTATAAAAGACGCTTGTAGCTTGCACTTCAGAGACATATATCAAAACGTCCTAGAACTCGATAACGAGAACTTCGACCTTGACAACTCTCTTGAAATGCCTCTCGAGTATAAAGAAGAGATTGACAACGCAAAAGACTACGAAGAGCGTAAAGCTCTTTATAACAAGTATAACAAAGCAGGATTACTACAAAAACATAAAGAAATTTTGCCTTATATCCAAAAAAAAGAAGCTGAAGCTAAAAACGGAGCTAACTAATGTCTGTAAAAATTTACTACGATATAAAACAGCGCACGCCTGAATGGTTTGCACTCCGACAATTAAAAATGACGGCTTCAAATGCTTCAGCGGTTTACGCCGCTGGCAAAGGGCTTGATACTTATGTCGATGAAATTGTAAGGAATTATTTTTCAAGTCGAGCGAATGAAGACTACACAGATTTTTTTAAGAGCAAGGCAACCGACCGCGGAAATCGAGACGAGGCGACTGCAAGGTTTCTTTATACAATGGTAAACAACTTACAGCCGAGCGACGTTGTTGAGGTTGGATTTGTAACAAACTCAAAATATGGCAAATATGTAGGCGCTTCGCCCGACTCGCTTGTAAAGTCCGACGGAATGGTTGAAATTAAGAGTCACAAGGATAAAGTTTTCACAGAACTAGCGGAGACAGGAGAAATAGACAAGGGTTATATCGCTCAAATGCAATCTCAAACGCAAATAGCAGAACGAAAATGGTGCGATTACTTTGCTTATAACCCAAACTTTGACCCTCAATATATTCAAATCAGGATTTTACCCGACCCTTGCGTCCACGCGAAGCTCGAAGAGGGTTACAAAATTGGCACTATGAAAATCAAAGAACGAGTCGAAAAAATGGGTAAGATTTTTAAAGCGCCGTCGAGAGAGCTTATATTGCCCGAAAAGAAAATAATCAAGATGTCAAACGAAGACCAGTTCGAAACAAAAACAATCGAATTAGTGAACGATGACCCGTTCAAATAACAAAAGAAAGGTAGCAAAATGCAAAACATTACAATCGTAAACGAAAATGCTCCGTTGGTGGAGTACAGTATTAACGTAGAAGAGGTTAAAACAGCGGTTTCGGCTTATGTCGATAAGTACCGCGACTTTGTTGTTACAGATGACACAATTCCCGACGCAAAAAAGGCACGCGCGGATCTGAATAAACAGCTCAAAGAAATTAACGACCGATTAATAACAGTTAAGAAAAAGCACAACGAGCCTATCGCTTTATTAGCCGAGCAAGTGAAATCTATTAACGCGATTATTCAAGAGCCTTTACTTGTAATCGACCAGTCAATCAGAAATTACGAAGTCAGACAAAAAAACGAGAAGCAGGCGCTAATTAGCGAAAAGATTAAAGCGTTCAATACTCAATATGACGTCGAAATTCCTGAAAGTATGATTATAAAGGACGAGTGGCTTAATCAAACTTACACGAAAAAGAAAATTACAAACGAGATTACGGCGCTTTTCGAGCGAGTCAAGGGCGATATTGATGTAATAAACAACTTCCCTGAAGACGAGATTATCCCGTTGAAGCTTCTATATCTTAGATGTTTGGATATGTCGCGCGTAATGCAAGAAAAAATCGCTCTCGATAAGGCGAAAAAAGAAAAAGCCGACCGAGAGGCAAAAGAAGCTGAAGCACAGGCGCTAAGAGACGCAGAACTAGCGAAGCAAGAGGCTGAAGAGTTAATGCAAGTAAATAACGCAGGCGCTACGGGCTATCAGTCCGAAAATATGGTTATTCATAACTACTCTCACGATGAAGTTGTAGAAGAGTTTTGCGACGCTGAACCTGAAGAGGATTATAACGAAACAATCGCAAAGGTTTTGAGTCGCGATGATGACGAAGACGAAATCCCTGAAGCGCCAAGCGTTGAACAGCAGGCTCGTTTCATCCCTGAAAACGAAATCCCAGCGCAAGAAGCGCCAAAAACAGAAATCGTGAAATTTTGGGTCGAAGTTACACCAGCGCAAAAGTTATTAATGCGTGAGTTTATCTCACAAAATGGTATCAAATGCGGAGCTATAAAGGACTAAATATGTTAATAGGATTATTAGAAAAAATAATATTTAAAGCAAGACTCGCGGTATTCAATCCGAGTTTAGGCTTCCACCCATATTGTCCTCATTGTGACAATATAGCAGGCGAAGTCCACCCAATAACAAAAAGTGGATTTCGCGACGAAAAAGACAACTCGGTAGTATTCCCGAGCGAGTTCAAATGCGAAAGTTGCGGTAAGACGCTGGCGTTTGATTGGGAGTTTTCCTACGACCATAATCAAATTTTAGCGATGTGTACGAATATCAGAAAGCGATAGGTCAAAATGACAATAACAATCTACACAGACGGCTCGTGTGTCGGAAACGGAAAAGCAGAAAATTCAGGCGGTTGGGGTGCTATAATAAACATAAATAACGCACTCGGAAATCACAGCCAAGAGTTAAAAGGCGGAGAGCTGAACACAACAAATAACCGTATGGAGTTAATGGCTTGTATTCAAGCGCTAAAATACATCGGTTGCGCTGGCGAAAAAGTCATAATCCATAGCGATAGTAAATATGTCGTTGATTGTTTCAAGGAGCGCTGGTATGCTGGCTGGATAGCTCGAGGTTGGAGAAATTCAGCAGGACAGCCAGTAAAAAATATCGACTTATGGAAAGAGCTTCTTGTTTTGGTTGAACCGAACGATTGTAGCTTTAAGTGGGTAAAAGGTCACGTCGGAAATCCTCTCAATGAGAGAGCCGATTACTTAGCAAATGTGGGGCGCAGGCAGGCGCTATACGAAAATCAAGAAAGGATGAAAACAAATGTCTAACCATTGTAGTATTACGTTTACAGGAAACGTCGGAACTGAACCCGAGCGCCACGAGTTCGAAAGTGGAGCGGTTATAACAAAATTCACAGTCGGAGTAGGAAGATATGACAGAAAAACCAAAACAGACGTCACAGACTGGTTTAAGGTCGAGACTTTTTCAAAGCTGGGCGCTTATATCGTCAAAGGTAAGAAAATCCTCGTAGACGGGCGTATGATTACGAATGTGTACGAAAATAAGGATAAGGTCAAAGTAAAAGATTACATTGTAGTTGACGCAGACATCGAGTTATTAACTCCGAAATCAACCGAAAGCGCTCAAGGCGGTACTCAAGAAGACGACGAAGACGATAACATCGGCGACGACGAAATCCCATACAACTAAGGGGCAAAATGAAATACGTAGCAACAAACTTGAAAAAACTTTTAAATATTTTCACGGAGATAAAAAACGCTATGGCGCTGAAGCCTAATAAGTCGGTCAATATCTCGTGGGATTATTCCAAAAGCGAAAAATCAAAAGACCAGCTCGGCTTTATGTGGGGGTTAATAATCCCCTGCATACAAAAGCACTTCTTAGACGCCTTTGGAGAAGAGTACGACGAAAAGCTAATCAGCGAACTTCTATACAATCAATGCCCGATAAAACAAACGTTACAGCTTCCAAATCCAAAAACGGGCGAGCTTCAGACGTTTGAAATCGAAAAAAGAATGTCAGGAATGTTAATCGAGGAAATGACTCACTTTATTTCACTTGTACTCGACTGGTGCGACGCTTACGACATTGTATTGCCAGCTGAAGCGCGTTATTTATGGATATATGACGTAAACCCTCGATACGTGGATGAAATCAGAGAGCGTAAGTTTCCTGATAATTGCCCTGAATACTTGGCGCACGTTCGAAAATCTTATTGTTTGATATGTGGAAAATATATGTGTGACGCACACCACGTAAAAGACCATAACCTCGCAGGACTCGGAGCGAAGACGCCTGATTATATGGCGCTTCCTTTATGTCACGACTGCCACGTAAGAGCCGACGGTCACGCGACAACGGCTTGGATTAGTCAATTTACACCGTGGATCACAAAGTATTACGACTGGACTACCTTTTTAAAACTATGTTTTGATAGGTGGCTAAAACACAAATAAAGGGGGAACTATGCACAACTTACTAAACTGCTTTATTTTCGGCTTGTTGATGTCTATCGGAATAGGCGCAATCATCATCTTGATAGCAACGATAAAACTGAAACAAGTTTACAAGAAAATGAGAAAAGACGACGCCGAGCGCCTTATCGAATACGCGCGACGTGAAAAATCAATCGAAGAGCTTTTCGACAAGGTCGAGAGCGCAATCAAGTTCAATATGGACTTTCAAAGTTTGAGATACGAAGTAGTATCTTATTTCAGCTATATCAAGAAAGGTTAAAAATGACAAATCAAGTAATCGAAGAAAAATTAATAGAAGAGGTTGCCAAAGAAGT
>Ga0247840_10001104_pt1 | contig 53996 bp, 30 predicted proteins | sample LaCruzMarch2015__FD_192404 | JGI IMG/M metagenome (GOLD analysis project Ga0247840, IMG submission 192404) | Freshwater microbial communities from meromictic Lake La Cruz, Castile-La Mancha, Spain - LaCruzMarch2015_17m | ecosystem: Environmental > Aquatic > Freshwater > Lake | place: Spain... | reverse complement strand
TCGGCCCAGCTCACGCAGGCGTCGGTGACGCTCTGCCCGTAGACCAGCCCGGTGGGGGTGTCCAGGTTTTGCCGCCCGCCGACCAGGTTGCTCTCGATCATGGCGCCGATGATGCGCCGGTCACCGCGGGCGATCTGACCCGCGACGTCCTGGCACACCTGGATCTGCTTTTCCGGTTTCTTGCGGCTGTTGGCGTGGCTGAAGTCGATCATGATCTTGGGTGTCAGGCCCGCCTCGACGATCTGCTCGGCGGCGATGTTGACGCTCTCGGTGTCGTAGTTGGGCCGGTGCCCGCCGCGCAGGATGATGTGGGTGTCGGCGTTGCCGGCGGTGGAGAAGATGGCCGATTGTCCCTCCTTGGTGACCGACATGAAGACGTGGGGGCGTGCCGCCGAATGGATGGCGTCGATGGCGACCTTCACGTCGCCGTCGGTGCCGTTCTTGAATCCCACCGGGCAGGACAGGCCGGAGGCCAGTTCCCGGTGGCCCTGGCTCTCGGTGGTGCGGGCCCCGATGGCCCCCCAACTGACCAGGTCGGCGATATACTGGGGGCTGATCAGGTCCAGGTACTCGGTCCCCGCCGGCATCCCCATCGCGGCCAGGTCCAAGAGCAGCTTGCGGGCCAGGGACAGGCCCTTGTTGATCGCGAAGCTCTCGTCCAGGTCGGGGTCGTTGATCAGGCCCTTCCAGCCCACGGTGGTGCGGGGCTTCTCGAAATAGACCCGCATCACCACCAACAGCTCGGCACCGCGGGCCTGGCGCACCGGCAGGAGGCGCTCGGCATATTCCATGGCTGCCTGAGGGTCATGCACCGAACAGGGGCCTACCACGACCAGCAGCCGGTCGTCCTCCCCGTGAAGGATGCGCTGGATCGCCCGCCGGGTGTCGAAGACGGTGTCGGCGGCCGCTTCGGACACCGGGAAGCGCTCGTGGAGCGCGCGCGGGGGCTGCACCTGGGTGATGGTGCGGATGCGCAGGTCGTCGGTCTGATGGGGCATGGCGGGGCGGGGCGGGTCCAGGTCCGAAACAAAGGGGAAAGCAGTATATGTCAGTGAATGGGTGACGCGAGGGGCGGGAGGGCGTAAATTCCAGTCTGGACGACCGCCGGGGCCGATCCGTGAGACAGGCGACACCTGCTTGCGGGCAGGGCGGGCCGTCGGCTGGGACTGGAATCCGCGCCCGGTAGACCCCCACAATGGAGCCTTGACGGGGCGCACCGCCGGCGCCGACACGCACCCCGCGGTACCCAAGGGTCCGCACTCGAGGCCGCGCCCCGGTTGCGCCCCGACCCCACCCAGGCCCCCCCTTGCCGGGAGCGGCGCCGCCCACGGGAGACACCCCGATGTCTAGACTCTTGACCTGGCGTAACGAATGGTGCCTGGGCATCGGTGCCTTGGATGCGGATCACCGTGCCCTGGTCGAGGCCCTGATCGACATCAGTCTGCGCTACTGTCCCCAGGCGGCGGCCCCAGTGGCCTTTCCCCGGGCGGTGCCGGCCCCCGGCACCGGCGCCGCCTCAGGCCCGAAAGGGCTGGCCGAGGCCCTCACCGCCTTCGGCGACAAGGCCCGCGCCCATTGTCGACGCGAGGAGGCATTCATGCGCGCGATCGGCTACGCGCGGCGGGCCGAACACGAGGAGCAACACGTCGTCCTCATGGCCAAGTTCGACACCATGGTGCGCGAGTGCCGCGCGCGGGGCATCCTGGTCTTCGATGACATCGGTCAGGAGTGGGTGCGCGATTGGCTGCTCGGTCACATCGTCGGCTGCGACCGGGAGTTCGCCCGCGTCTACTTCTCGCTGGTCGGCATGGAGAGTGCCTGCGGCTGAGCCGGGACCAGGGGATGCCCGCAAATGAACGCGGGTTCAGCGCAACTCCGGGAATGCCTCTCGGGCGATGGCGCTCGGGATTGCCAGGCCGAAACCCTGATAGTTGGCGTCGCCGCCCTTGGCCAGCTTGGCGAAATTGACGGCGACGACCTCCCCCGCCGCATCGACCAGCGGGCCGCCGCTGTTGCCGGGCAGCAACTGGACATCGGTCACGATCTGGTCCGGGGCGAGGCGCGTGACCCGACCGGCGGTCACGCTGTCGGAGACACCCAGGGGGTTGCCGATGGCATAGACGGGGTCCCCCTGCCCGAGGGGCTGACCCGTGGCCCAGCGCAACGCCGGGGTGCGGTAGCCGTCGAGCTTGAGCAGGGCCAGGTCATGATCGTCACTGGCACGGATCAGCCGGGCGGTGAGGCGCTCGCCGTCCTTGAGGATGATAGGAAAGCTCTGCTGGAGGATGGCGCGGTCGGTGTTGAGGCTCTGCTCCAGCTTGGCGCTGTCCACGCGCTGCCGCCCATGCGCCACTTGGTCGGCCAGCTCGGCCGCCGCCGCCGCGTAGTAGGCATGTTGATCCTTGAGGCGGCGCGCGACCGCGCCCTGCTCCTGGCCCCGCGCCTTGAGCCGGGCCAGGTCGGCGGCCACCGCGGCCGCCAGCGTGCGCCGCCGCGCGAGTTCCGCCTCCTGGGCCTGCAACCGCCCCTCTGCCGGTTGGAAGCGCGCCTCCTCCTCGCGCCGGTCCGTCGGCAGGGGGCGGACCACATGGCGGTTGGTAAGGATATAGCCATCGTCGGTGATGAAAAAGCCGGCGCCCTGACCGAGCACGGCCTCGATCGCGACGGTGGCCAGGGTGGCCTGCTGGACCGGCGTGCGGGCACTGAACCGCCGGGCCAGCGCTGCGGCCAGGTCCCGGGTCGGGGCGGCCGCCGCGGTGGACGCGGGCGCCGGCGCGGGCACGGCGGTGCCCGGGGGCGGCCGGTCGGTGAAGTGCCAGCGGCCGTCGGCGTCCTGGAACTTGAAGACCTCCGCCCACGCCGGCAGCCAGGCCAGCAGGAGCACCAGGGCGAGCCGGCCGACGCGGCCCGCCGGGGCAGGAATCGGGACCTGATTGGACATCGTTGCGGGCCGTCGATGGTTTAAAATCTATGGTTTAAAATCTAGGGTTTAAGATCGAGGGCTTAGAATCCTGCCGCCCAGAGCCCGGCGAGACTCAGCGTGAGGCCCGGCAGGATGGCCTCATTGGTCAGGGTGTCGGGATGGTCCAGGCGCTGTCCAGGTCCGCGCTCGAGATAGCTGTAGACCTGCCGCTGCACCGGCAGAATCAGCCAGCCGAGCCGCACCCCGTTTGACTGATACTCGCGCATCTTGGCGATCAGGTCCGCGCGCTCGTCGGTCGGGGAGGCCAACTCGATCACGAAATCCGGGGCCAGGGGCAAGAATTTCTGCTGCTCCTGCGCGGTCAATCGCGCCAAGCGTTCACGCAGCACCCAGGAGCAATCCGGCGAGCGCACGGCGCCGTTGGGCAGGGTATAGCCGGTGGATGAGTCGAATGCCAGGCCGCGGCCGTCCTGCCTGGCCCAAAGCCCTACGTCGACGATGAGATCACAGTTTCTCTTTCCGGTCAGTCCCCCGGTCGGCGGCATGATCTGGATATCTCCCTCGGCAGTGCGTTCGATGCGGCAGTCGCGGTTGGCCTGGCAGAGGGCGAAAAAGAGATCATCGTCCAGGCGGATACTGGGTGGGACACGCAGGTCCACCCGCGGCAGGTCCTGGGTATAGCCCATGGCGTGGGGCCCTCGCGGCAGGGGTGCGCCGGGTCGGCGCGGTGGGATGAGTCTAGCATGGGTGCGACTGGTCCCGGGGTCCTGGTCCGGTGCCGCGCCGGGTGCCTGAACTCGATCGATACACAACGGTTTTCAGTTGGCGCCAATGAATGAACGACTCTCGAAGCAAGGTTTAACCGCCCTGGTGGACCAACTGATCCTGGAGCAGGGCCGCCTGGACCCGCTGGAACTCTTGATGGCCTGCGACGACCTGAGCTACGCAGACTACGAATCCTGGCGGCTCGGCCGGGTGCCCCATCTGGAGGCGGTCTTGCGCGTCCCGGCGGATCAGGCGGCGGAGGTTCTGGCCCGCGCGGGTCTCTATGCGGCGGCCCAGGGCCTGGCGGCGGAGCCTCTGGAGCACCGCGCCTGGGGGGCCGCGGAGCGGATCATCCCGATCGGCCCCGCGGGGGCTGCCCACCCGGGGCTGGTGCGCGGCTGCGCCACGGCCTTCGCCCCGGCCGCCGATCGGCGACAACTGGACCTGTTCCACGACAGCCAGGACCAGATCCTCGAGGAGTCGGTGCGCACGGCCCTGACCGGGCGCCGCATCGACGCCGCCCACGCCGCCCTCACCCGGCTGATGGCCCTGGACCCCCGCCACCCCAGGCTGCGCCGCTACCTGCACCTCATGCAGGCGGTGGAGGACCTACCCGCCCTGCCCCCGGCGGAGCAATTGCAGGCGCTGGAGTCGATGGAGCCCGAGGCCCGGGACCTGCTCGGCCACCGCGCCCGAGACCTCCTGGCCCCCCTGTGGGCGGCGCTGGCCGCGGCGCTGGCCGAGCGCCCCTTCGACCCCGCGGCCCCGCGGCTGCACGCCGGCTACGCCTGGGCGCGCGCCGGGCGCCACCCGGCGGCGCGCGACGCCATCGAGTCGCAGCCCGCCTGGCGCAGTCGACCAGCGCTCGTCCTGGCGCACTTGGAGGCGTGCCAACGGATGCTCGACCCGGCCGCCGCCCGCCGTGACTGGGCCCTGCTGTGCTGGGAACATCCGCAGGAGGCACAGCACAACCTGGACGCCGAGGACCTTGCGGGCGCCCGGCTGCGGCGCCTCTGGATTCAGTTCGGTGACGCCGACCTGGGACTCGTCACCGCGGACTTCCCCGCCTGGCTCCTGTTCGCCGACCGCGGCACGGCCAGCGCCGTGCCCCCGGACCTGGCCCCGCCCGGCACCGCCGGCGACGCCTACCGGCTGCTGCACGCAATGGTGAGCGGTGCGGACGACATGCCCCGGCGCAAGGCCCTGGCGCAACTGCGTCCGGGGCTCTTGAAGCTCTATCTCGCCGCGCTTTAGGCGATTTCCGCGAGACGTCGTACCCTGAGGACCCGACCCGAGGCCGACGCTTCAGCGGGCCGCAGCGCCCCGTCCGGCTGAAGCCTCGAGCTCCGGTCGGTTAGGCGGGTACAAGCCGGCGGGCCGGGGGGTGCGCCCCGTCCCGAACGTTTGAGGAGGCTCGGCAAGTCGCATCGTTCGCGCGTCGGGGGATGGCGCCAAGACGTTCCGGACGGGGCGAATGCCCCGTCCAGCCCTGGAGTGAGCGTGGCAGCGACACGGCCCACCCTGCGCCGCGCCGCCTGACGCGGTATCATCGCGTCCACCCGGGGGCGGCTGCGTCAGCGCGCGTCGCCCCGCATACCAGGGCCGCTCAGCAGGGCCGCCCACCAGGGCACGGCACCCGCCGGGCCAGCGCCCATCGCGACCAGGAGGAACTCTAGAATGCACACAGTGCTGGTCACCGGGGGTGCCGGCTTCATCGGCGGCAATTTCGTCCACCTGCTGATGGCGCAGACGCCGTGGCGGATCGTCAATCTGGACCAACTGACCTACGCGGGCAACCTGGACACCCTGGCCCCCTTGGCCGGCAATCCGCGCCACATCTTTGTCCAGGGCGACATCGGCAATGGGGCCCTGGTCGGGCAACTGCTGACGGACTACGCGGTCGACGCGGTGGTGAATTTCGCCGCCGAGAGCCATGTGGATCGCTCCATCGACGGCCCCGCGCCGTTCATCGCCACCAACGTGGTGGGGACCTTCAACCTGCTCGAGTCGGCACGCGCCTACTGGCTCGAACTCGGCACGACGGGGCGTCGGGACTTCCGGTTCCTGCACGTCTCCACCGACGAGGTCTACGGGTCCCTGGGGGCGACCGGGCGCTTCACGGAGTCCACGCCCTATGCCCCCAACTCGCCCTATTCGGCCTCCAAGGCGGCCTCCGATCACCTGGTGCGGGCCTGGTTCCACACCTACGGCCTGCCGGTGCTGACCACCAACTGCTCCAACAATTACGGCCCCTATCAGTTCCCCGAGAAGCTGATCCCGCTGATGATCCACAAGGCGCAGCGCGGCGAGCCCCTGCCGATCTACGGCGACGGCGGCAACATCCGCGACTGGCTCTATGTCGGCGACCACTGCCGCGCCATCCTGCGAGTGCTGGCGGCCGGGACCCCCGGCGCGGTCTACAACGTGGGCGGCGACAGCGAGCGTACCAATCTGGCGGTGGTCGACACCCTGTGCGCCCTGCTGGACGAGTTGTTGCCGGACTCCCCCCGGCGTCCCCACGCGGCCCTCAAGACCTCTGTCGCCGACCGCCCCGGCCATGACCGGCGCTACGCCATCGACGCCGACAAGCTCAAGCGTGAGCTCGGTTGGGCACCACAGGAAACCTTCGAGACCGGGCTGCGCCGCACCGTTCAATGGTATCTGGAGCACCCGCGGTGGTGTGCGCGGGTGCTGGACGGAAGCTATCGGGGCGAGCGGCTGGGCACGGCCGCCTGATCAGAGATAGTTGCGATGAATCGTAAAGGCATCATCCTCGCTGGCGGCTCCGGCACCCGGCTCTACCCGATCACCCGGGCGGTCAGCAAACAACTGCTGCCGATCTATGACAAGCCGATGATCTATTATCCCCTGTCCACACTGATGTTGGCGGGGCTGCGCGACCTCCTGATCATCTCCACGCCCCGCGACCTGCCGCTCTTCGAGTCGCTGTTGGGTGACGGGTCCCAGTGGGGTATCCGGCTCGCCTACGCCGCGCAGCCCCACCCGGGCGGGCTGGCGCAGGCCTTCCTGATCGGGCGGGACTTCATCGATGGTGCCCCCTCGTGCCTGATCCTGGGGGACAACATCTTTTACGGTCAGGGGCTCGGGGAGCAACTCAAGGAGGTCAGCGCCCGCGGGGACGGGGCCACCGTCTTTGGCTATTGGGTGGCGGACCCGCAGCGTTACGGGGTGGCGGAGTTCGACGCCGCGGGCCAGGTCATCGGCCTGGTGGAAAAGCCCAGGGAGCCGAAATCAAACTGGGCCGTCACCGGGCTCTATTTCTACGACGCAACCGTCTGTGACCGGGCGGCCACCCTGGCGCCCTCGCCCCGCGGCGAGTTGGAGATCACCGACCTCAACGCCCTGTATCTGGCACGGGGCGAACTCCAGGTGCAGCGCATGGGGCGGGGAACCGCCTGGCTGGACACCGGCACCCACGAATCCCTGATGGAGGCCGGTGCCTTCATCGAAACCATCGAGAAACGCCAGGGTCTCAAGGTCTGCTGCCCGGAGGAGATCGCCTTCTACAACGGCTGGATCGACGAGGCGCAGTTCCGGGCGATGGCCGAGGAGCTGCGCAAGAGCGGCTACGGCGAATATCTGCTCGGGTTGCTGCGGCGCGGGTGGATCGCATGAAGGTCATCGCAACCGCCATCCCCGGGGCGCTCATCGTCGAACCCAAGGTCTGGGGCGACGAGCGCGGATTTTTCCTTGAAACCTACCGCGGCGAGCGCTACGCCGGTTTCGGTATCCCCGCGTCCTTGCCGCAGGACAATCTGTCGTTCTCGCGCCGCGGTGTCTTGCGCGGCCTGCACTGCCAGCATCCCTATGCCCAGGGCAAACTCGTGCAGGTCTTTGCGGGCGAGGTCTACGACGTGGCGGTGGATGTGCGCCGCGGTTCGCCGACCTTCGGCCGCTGGGTGGCGGTCACCCTGTCCGCCGCGAACCAGCGGCAGTTCTGGGTCCCGGCCGGGTTCGCCCACGGTTTCCTGGTCACCAGTGAGACCGCACTGTTCGGCTACAAGTGCTCCGATTACTATCACCCCGAGACCGAGTTCAGCGTGCGCTGGGACGACCCGGCGATCGGTATCGAGTGGCCCCTGGCGGGCCAATGTTCCCCCGAACTCTCCAATAAAGATCAGGCGGCCCCAAGCCTCTCGGACATCCCGGCAGAGCGGCTGCCAGCCATCGAGGACTACCCATGACCCCCCAGCAACCTGCGGCCCCCGTGAAGACCAGCGGCCAGCGGCCAAGAATCCTGTTGATCGGCGCCAACGGCCAGGTAGGCTGGGAGCTGCGGCGCACCCTGGCGGGCCTGGGCGAGGTGATCGCCGCCTCCATCGAGGGCGGCTACGGCCCCATCATCGACCTCCTGGACCATGGTCTGCTCGCCCGACTGGTGGCCGAGGCCCGGCCGGACGCGGTGGTCAACGCCGCCGCCTACACCGCCGTAGACAAGGCCGAGACCGATCGCGACGTCGCCCGGCGGATCAACGCCGATGCGGTCGGTGAACTGGGCCGGCTGCTGGCCGAGCGCGGCACCCCGATCATCCACTACTCCACCGACTTCGTCTTTCCCGGGACCGGCAGCCGCCCCTACACCGAGGAGGATGTCGCCGCCCCCCTGAACGTCTATGGGGAGACCAAGCTCGGCGGCGAACTGGCCCTGCTGGACTCCGGCGCCCCCAGCCTGATCTTCCGCACCAGTTGGGTCTACGGGGCGCGCGGTGCCAACTTCCTGCTCACCATGCTGCGCCTGCTGCGCGAGAAGGACGAACTGCGCATCGTCGATGACCAGATCGGCTCCCCCACCTGGAGCCGCATGCTCGCGGAGCTGACCGCGCTGGTCCTCTACCGGGTGCTGCGCGGGGACCTGGATCTCAAGCAGGTCGGGGGCCTTTATCACCTGACCGGCGCGGGCGAGGTGAGCTGGTTCGGCTTCGCCCAGGCCATCCTGGAGCGCGCCGAACTCAATTGCCGCCTGATCCCCATCCCCTCCACCGACTACCCGGCCCCGGCCCGGCGCCCCGCCTATTCGGTGCTCGATAACCGCAAGTTTCAGGAGACCTTCGGGCTCCATATGCCGGACTGGCGCGTGTCCCTGGATCAGTGTCTGGAGCTGATCCCCTGCTGAGGCCGATGCTCAGATCGATCGGCGCCCCCGGATGATGGTGGGCGAGCGTGGCCTCGGCCAGCGCGGCATTGGCCCGCGCCAGCTCGCGCACCCGCGGATGGGCAGCGTCGGCGGCGTCCCTGGCCGCCCGAATCCCTTGCCTTTGGAACCATGGCGGATATTCTGTAAGGGGCCTTGATCACAACCCCTATCGGAGATCCCGAATGAACCCATTGGTCACCTCTGCCATCCTCGCCATCGTTCTGTTCTTTGCCCTGATCGCCGCCCAATATGCGGGACGGCTCATCGGTCGGCGGCGCATCGCCCGCGATGGCGAAAAGGACAAGACCGCCGGCGGCGTCGTCGAGGGGGCAGTCTTCGCGCTCCTCGGTCTGCTGCTCGCCTTCACCTTCAATGGTGCGGACAACCGTTTCGAGACGCGCCGTGCCCAGGTCGTCGAGCAGGTCAATGCCCTGAGCTCCGTCTGGATGCGCATCGACCTGCTGCCGACGGCGGACCAGCCCCCGATCCGCAACCTGTTCAAACGCTATGTCGATGCACTCAGGGCGGCACCCGAGAGCATGGGAAACCCCGCTGAACTGAGCCGGTTCGCCGCTGAACTGGATGCACTCCAAGACCAGCTCTGGCGCCTTTGCATCGAGTCAGTCAACCGCGACGGCCGCCCCCAGGTCGCGACCCTGCTCGTACCGCCCCTCAACGAGAGCTTCGACCTCAGTACCTCACGCCTGGCGGTCGCCCGCATCAACGTGCATCCCGCGATCATCAGCATGCTGATCGCGCTGTCATTGATCGCCGGATTCCTGGCCGGTCATACCTATGCCGCCGCCCGCCGACCCGATTGGCTGCACATGATGGTCTTCGCCGCACTCATCGCAGCGACCCTGTATTTCATCATGGACTTCGAGTACCCGCGCTTTGGCGGCCTCATCACCCTGGATTCGGCCGACGTTTTCATGGATGAACTGCGCGCCGGGATGGGGGAATGAGGCCCGATTGGCGCGGGAACCGGTGCGCCCCTGGTGACGCTAACCCTCTTTTTCATAAAGGTCGCAAGCGGCGCACTGCGAACAAGACGCGCATTCTGTCAGGTGTCAAACTTAGGCCAGGATCGCGATCTGTTGCACCCGAATCAGATATAGTTTATCGTTCGTCGTGTTTGCTACCTGCCGCGCGTTATCCTGCAGTGTTCAATCAACTTCGACTCGACCCGACTCGGCCCGCCATGCGCGTTGCCTTCCTGGCCCTTTGCGGGTGCCTCGCCCTGATCGCGGGGGCGCCCTTGCTGCTGACGGGTTGCGCGGCGACCCTTCAGGCATCGATCGGCGACCGCACGGCGATCTGCAGCTTCTTGGGCCCCGTCTGCCGGAAACTCACCCCTGGCGGAGAGGGCCAGAGCTATCTGCGCTATGTCAACTCCGGGGCCCGCTGGAGTCAGTACCGCAAGGTCATCGTGGACCCGGTGATCATCGTCTCCAGCGCCGAATCGCAGATCCCCCCGGCCGCTGCGCAGCATCTCGCGAACTACTTCGATGCGGCATTGAAGGAGAAGTTGGGTACCAGGTTCAAACTCACCGATCAGCCGGGGGCCGGTGTCATGCGGATACAGGTCGCACTGACCGATGCCCGAGCGGCGACCCCGGGGCTGCGCACTATTACCATGGCAGTGCCCCAAGCGCGGACCCTGAGTACCGTCGGCTACCTGGCGACCGGCAGCTTTCCCTTCGTGGGCGCGGCCGAGGGAGCGGCGAAGGTGTTGGACTCCCGCAGCGGCGAACTGCTTGCGGCCTTGGCGGACCGCCAGGTCGGCGGTGGTCACATCAAGGCCGCCGCGCAATGGACCCTGGGCGATGCCGAGAATGCGATCAACCTGTGGGCAGAGCGCGCGGCGAACCAGCTCTATGCCTGGACCTCGGGCGCCCAGGCCCCGCGCTGAGGTGCGTCTGGCGGACGCGCTCGGGTTAGAATGCACCAGGGTCGCCGGACCCCGACCATTCAACCCTGCCGGAAGGCCCGACCGGCGGCCCGCCGAGGTCACGACACGCGCCGATGAACCCAGACCCGCTTGAGGTATTGAACCGAGTCTTCGGCTACCCGCACTTTCGCGGCGCCCAGCAGGAGGTCATCGAGCGGGTCCTGCAGGGCGGCGATGCCCTGGTCCTGATGCCGACCGGCGGCGGCAAGTCACTGTGCTATCAGATCCCGGCCCTGCTGCGGCCGGGGACCGGGATCGTCGTTTCCCCGCTCATCGCCCTGATGCAGGACCAGGTGGATGCGCTGCGCCAGCTCGGGGTGCGGGCCGCCTTTCTGAACTCGTCGCTCGCCGGCGACGAACAGTCGCGGGTGGAGCGGGCCCTGCTGGCCGGGGGGCTCGACCTGCTCTATGTCGCCCCGGAGCGGCTCCTGACCGAGCGTTTCCTGGATCTGCTGGGGCGGGTGCCGATCGCGCTCTTCGCCATCGACGAGGCGCACTGTGTCTCCCAATGGGGCCACGACTTCCGCCCCGAGTACATCCAGCTCAACCTGCTGCACGAACGCTGGCCGGCGGTGCCCCGCATCGCGGTCACCGCCACCGCCGACGCCCCGACCCGGCGCGAGATCGTCACCCGGCTCGCCCTGGAGCAGGCGGCCCAGTTCGTCTCCAGCTTCGACCGGGCCAACATCCGCTACCACGTCACCGAGAAGCGCGAGCCGCGCCAACAGCTCGTCGCCTTCCTGCGCGGCGAGCACCCCGAGGACGCCGGCATCGTCTATTGCCTGTCGCGGCGCAAGGTCGAGGAGACGGCGGAGCACCTGTGCGTCCAGGGGTTCAAGGCACTGGCCTACCACGCCGGGCTGCCGGCCGAGCAGCGGCGCGCACACCAGGCGCAGTTCCTGCGCGGGGAGGGGGTGATCGTGGTCGCCACCATCGCCTTCGGCATGGGCATCGACAAACCGGACGTGCGCTTCGTCGCCCACCTGGACCTGCCGAAGAGTCTGGAGGCCTACTACCAGGAGACCGGCCGCGCCGGGCGCGACGGCCAGCCGGCCGACGCCTGGATGACCTATGGCCTGGGCGACGTGGTCGCCCTGCGGCGCTTCATCGAGGAGTCGGAGGCCGAGGAGCAGTTCAAGCGGGTGGAGATGCACAAGCTCAATGCCCTGCTCGGCTTCTGCGAGACCACCCAGTGCCGCCGCCAGGTCATGCTCAACTATTTCGGCGAGCAGCTCCCCGCCCCCTGCGGCAACTGCGACACCTGTCTCACCCCGGTGGCGAGCTGGGACGGCACCCTGGCCGCCCAGAAGGCCATGTCCTGCATCTTTCGCACCGGCCAGCGCTTCGGCGTCAATTATCTGATCGAGGTGCTGCGCGGCAAGGACGACGAGCGCATCCGCCGCTACGGCCACGACCAGATCAGCACCTTCGGCATCGGCGCGGACTTCAGCGTCGAGCAGTGGCGCTCGGTCTACCGGCAACTGGTCGCCGCCGGCCTGGTGGCGGTCGACATCGAGGGCCACGGGGCACTGCAACTCACCGAGTCGAGCCGCCCGGTCCTGCGCGGCGAGCGGGTCCTGCGCCTGCGCCGTGATCCGGAGCGGCGCCCGGCCAAGACCCGGGGCGAGCCCAAACCGGCACGGGTGCAGACCCCGCTCGACCCGGAGGCGCAGACCCTCTGGGAGCGCCTGCGCGCCTACCGGCGCGACCTGGCCCAGGAGCAGGCCGTACCGCCCTATGTGGTCTTCAGCGACGCCACACTGCGCGAGATGGTCAGCTACCGACCGCGGGATCTGAACGAGTTCGGCCGTATCAGCGGTGTCGGGGTGGTCAAGCTAGAGCGCTACGGCGCCGGTTTCCTGAGCCAACTGGCCGCGCACGCACAGGAGCACGGCCGCCCCGCGAACCTCCCGCCCCTGCCCGAGACCCCCATGCGCGCCCCGGCCCCGCCCGCCGCCCCCGCCGACGGACGCGTCTGGGAGGAGGGCCTGAACGACACCACGCGCGTCACCCTGGAACTCCTGCGCACCGGACTGTCCCCCGCCCAGATCGCCGAGCGCCGGGAGCTCAAGATCAGCACCATCTACACGCACCTGTCGCGCTGCATCGAAGAAGGCGAGCTGTCCCTGGCCGAGATCGTCACCCTGGCGGACGACGAACTGCAGGCCATCGAATACGCCTTCACCCAACTGGCCCCGGAGTCGCCGCTCACCCTCAAACCGGTCTTCGACGCCTTCGAGGGCAAATACGACTACGGCCTGCTGCGCTGCGTGCGGGCGGCGATGGGGCGGTAGGAGTCGGGGCGTCCCGCCCCGACCGCAATGTTTCTCCGGTGCCGGGCGGCGCGCAAAGCCTCACTTGCAGTCCAGCACGCCCTGGGAGCGCCGCACCCCAGTGCGGCGCGATCTCGCAGATAACCCCGCCGGTGTGGGTTGAGCAGAGGCCACGCCGCGACTTGGGTGCGGCGCTCCCAGTAGCCGTTGCGGCTTAACTTAACGGCAGTGACGCGACGCGTGGAAACAGGGAACGGCGCGGTGCGGCTGGCCCGCTAGTTCACCGAGAACTCCACCCGCCGGCCGGTGCGTGCGGTGAGTCGCACGAGCATATCCAGGCTGAACTTGTCATGCTTGCCGCGCACCAGGTCCGCTACCCGGGATTGGGCGATCCCCAACTGCTCGGCGGCCTCGCCTTGGGTCCAGCCCCGCTCGCTCAGGGTCTCGCGCAAGCTGGCCAACAGTTGCGCACGCAGCAGCAGGATGGCTGCCTCATCGGGAGGAAAGCCCAGGTCTGCAAAGACGTTGCCGCTCGATTCGATGATCGGTTCCGCGCGCATGGTTTACCTCGCGATCTGTTGGTAACGGCGTGTCGCCAGGTCGATGTCAGCGCAAACGATGGGTTTCGCTTCGCTCTACCCATCCTACAGGTCTACGCGGCCGTCCCCGCATTGGGCCAGGCGCCATCCGGGCGACGGAGGGGCTTGCAGAGCGGGCGTCAGGCGGGTCCGGGGCGGGCGCCCTGGGTTAAGATGGTCCCCCAGTCCCACCACCGACCGCGACCGGACCTTATCGAGTGTCGACATATCAAGTGTCACCTTATCAAGTGTCACCATGCCCTGTTGGCCCAGGCTGATCCGTTCGCCGGCCGGCCCGGCCCTGGGCTGGGCGCTGCTCCTGGTCCTGGCGTTGGCGCCGGGGCTGGCGCGGGCGGCGGGCGCGCCGATCCCACCGCTCACGGACATCCGCGACGAGACCGCGCGCCTGCAGGAGGTGGGCACCGAGCTGGAGGCGGCGGTCGCGCGGCGGCTGCTGGACGCGCAGCGCCTGGAGGAGCGGCTCGCCCTGGACGAGGTGCGGCTGCGCGCCCGGGACGTCCGCCCGGACCTGCTGCGGGCGGCGCGCCTGGAGTTGGAGACCGCGCGCATGCGCATCGACACGCTGAACGAGCAGACGGCGCACCAACGCCTCGCCCTGGCCCAGCTCGAACAGGGTATCGTGGCCCTGGCCGAGACCCCCGATCCCGACCCGGACACGGACCTGGCGCGCCCCCGCCGACTGGCGGCACTGCGGCTGCTGCGCGAGCAGGCGGACACCATCAGGTCCCTGGGGGACTCCATGGGCCGCCTGGGTGCGGCCATCGGGCGCCTGCTGACCCTCGGCGAACAACGGCTGCGCCTGCTCCAGGCGCGGGTGCGTCTGGAGAGCATCGATGACCTGGCCGGTCCCGGCGCGGGCAGGCTGGCGCTGGGTGCGGACGCCCAGGTCAAGGCGCAGGAACGCGCGGTCACCGATGCATTGCGCGCGGCCAGCCGGCTGTCGGACGAGGCGGCGGCGGTTAGCGGTGATGACCCGGACGCCATCGCGCGGCGCGCAGCGCTCGATGCGCGCCTGCAGGAGGTGGCCGTGCGCGGCAATCTGGCCCAAAACGACCTGGAACTGATCGGCATCCGGCAGCGCCTGGACGCACTCGCGGCCCTGCGGGAGGACCCATCTATGCCGGCCGGTCTGCTGGCGGGCGCCGCGGACCAGGTCCGGGCCCTGCGGACCCGACTGCGGGGCTATCAGGGCACCTTGCAGGTACAGCGGCAAGTGCTGGCGACCCGGCGCACCCTGGCGGCCGGCCAGGCGGCGCCGGACGGCACGGCGGCACCGGATACGGACCTGGACGCGGTGCTTACCCGCCAGACGCGGGAGGTCGCGGACCTGCTGCACCGGGCCGGCGAGGAGCGCACCCGTTTCAACGCGCTGGCGGCCCAGGTCTATGCCCGGTCACTGACCGACCGGCACCCCTTCCCCCTGACCGGCCCCGAGTGGCGACGCATCGCCGCCGGGGTGGGCGGACTGCCGCTGCTCCTGGCGCGGGGCCTCGCGCGCCTGGCGCAGGACCTGCGTACCCGCGCCGCCGCCATGGGGCCAGCGCGGGGGCCGCTCCTGCTCGGCGGGGCCCTGCTGCTGGTCTTCGGCGCCCTGGTCCTGAGCCGCGCACTGCGGCGGGGGCTGGTCATGCCGGACCCGACCCGGCGGGTGGCCGCCCCGGCCGCGGCCCTGGCCGCGGCGCTCCCCCTGGCCATCCCCGCCGCGGTCTGGACCTGGGTCGGCACGCGGCTCACCCTGCCCGGCTACGAGTTCGTGCCCGTCCTGCTCCTGTTCGGCATCGTGCCGGTGACCGTCTTTGTGCTGACACTCGCCCGGGCGGCCTTGTTCGATCGGGATCCGGCGCACGCCCACTCACCGGCGCGTTGGCGGTTCTACCGGCGGCTGCGCTGGGGATTGCTGTTGTCCGCCCTGGTGGCCGGGCTCTATCTGGTGACCGGGTCACTGGGGGTCTCACCGCTGCTGGGCGATGTACTGGACCGCCTGGCGATGATCGGGCTGCTGCTGCTGGCCGTGCCGGCCTTCGGGCTGCGCGACCTGATCCTGCACCTGGCGCAGCGCCGGCGGGGGACGGCGGCGACCGACGGACCGGTGCCCGGGGACGCGGCGGGGGGGCCGGCGCGCCCGGTCGGGCGCGGAACCCGGCTGCTGAGCGAACTGTCCCGGCTGGTCGCCCTCACGCTGGTCGCGGCGGGGGTGCTGGGCCTGCTGGGATACGCCAACCTGGCCTGGGCGATCACCAGCCGTCTGGGCTGGCTGGCCCTGGTGGCGGCGTTGCTGTATTTCGCCATCGGCACCCTGGGTGACCTGCGGGACCAGACCGCGGGGCGGCTCGCGGGTGAGCGCGGCGCCTTCTGGCGGCGCTATTTCCTGCTCCCGGGCCACGGGCTGGCGGTCCTGCTGGCCTGGCTGGCGGCGGGCTTGGGTCTGATCCGGCTGTGGGGCTGGAACAACCATACCCCGCCGATCCGCGCCCTGCTGGACTGGCTGGCGCACCCCCTGGTCACCGCCGGGCACCTGAGCCTGACCCCCTGGGACCTGGCCCTCTCGGTCCTGCTGGCGGCCCTGGCCGTCGCGACCGGGCCCTGGGTCAAGCAGGTCAGCTTCCAACTCGCCTATGGCCGGGTGCGCGACCGCGGGCTGCGCCAGGCCCTGGCCACGCTCACGCAATACGTGGTGATGGTGTGCGGGGTGCTGCTGGCCCTGGAGGTGTCGGGGCTCAATCTGACCACCCTGCTGGTCTTCACCGCCAGCCTGGGGGTGGGGATCGGGTTCGGCCTCCAGAACATCGTCAACAACTTCATCTCCGGGATCCTGCTCCTGGTGGAACGCCCGCTGCGGGTGGGTGACGTCGTGACCGTGGGCAGCCACGAGGGGGAGGTCACCCGCATCGGCATCCGCTCGCTGACGGTGCGCACCTTCGACAAACAGGAGGTCTTCATCCCCAACGGGACCGTGATCAGCGGGGACTTCATCAACTGGACACACGGCGACGACATCCTGCGCACGGTCCTGACGGTGGGGATCGGCTACCAGGACGACCCGGACCGGGCCATGACCCTGATCCGCGACCTGCTGGCGGGCTACGAGCCGGTGCTGCGCCTGCCCGGGCCCCAGGTCAGTCTGTGGGAGTTCGGGGACTCCGCCGTGATCCTGCGGGTCGAGTATTGCGTGCACTTTCTGGGGCCGGTGGGGCGCACCGCGGTCCGCTCGGAGGTCAACCGGCGCATCTGGTACGGCTTCCAGGCTGCGGGGATCAGCATCCCCTTCCCGCAGCGGGATCTGCATATCATTCAGGAGAATACGTCAGGCAACGAGTCACTGACAGGTTAAACGCAATCGTACTTTACTTCAGGAACCGACATGCCCGACCCCCACCCCCCCGCCCTCGCCCCGGACGCCCGCATCCTGCTGGTGCGCCTCTCGGCCATCGGCGATGTCGTGTTCGCCTCGCCCCTGGTGGCGGCGCTGCGCCGCGCCTGCCCCCAGGCCCATATCGCCTGGTTGGTCCAGCCCGAGTGCCGGGCCCTGCTGGACCAGCACCCGGACCTGGATGAGGTGATCGTCTGCCCCATGGGTCACTGGCGGCGCCTGTGGCGCCAGCGGCGCTTCATCGCGCTGGGGCGGGGCCTGCGGGCGCTGCGCGAGACGCTGCACGCGCAGCGCTTCGACCTGGCCCTGGACCTCCAGGGGCTCGGCAAGAGCGGGCTCCTGACGCGGCTGTCCGGGGCGCGCGAGCGCATCGGCCTGGGCTCCCGGGAGGGCAGCGCCTGGCTGATGACGCGCACCGTCGCGCGCGGCGGGGAGCAGCGGCGCATCGGCTCCGAATACCTCTACCTGGCGCAGACGCTGGGGCTGCCGACCGATCCCTTCGAGATGGTCGTCCACTATGACGCGGCGGCCGGGCGCAGCGCCGACGAGACCCTGGTGCGCGAGGGTCTGACCAGCGGCTTCGCGCTCCTGTGCCCCTTCACCACCCGCCCCCAGAAGCACTGGTTCGAGGACCGCTGGGCGGACCTGGCCATCCGCCTGCGCCGCGAACTGGGGCTGACCCCGGTGCTGCTCGGCGGGCCGCGGGACCGGGCCGCGGCGGACCGGATCAATGACGGGGCGGCCGCGGGCGGCATCGACGGGGGCCTGGGTGGGATCCGCGACGCGACCCGGCCGCCGCTGGTCAACCTGGTGGGCCAGACCAGCCTGGGCGAGGCGGCCGCCCTGATCGAGCGCGCCGCCCTGGTGGTGGCGGTCGACACCGGGCTGGGGCACATGGGCATCGCCGCCGGCACCCCGTCCGTGCTGCTCTTCGGCTCCACCTGTCCTTATCTGGAGACCACCCGCGCCAACGCCCGGGTGCTCTACCATCGCCAGCCCTGCTCGCCGTGTCGGCGCCGGCCTACCTGCAACGGGGACTTCACCTGCATGAAGGCCCTGGGGGTCGGCGAAGTCCTGGCCGCGGCCCAGGCAGTGCTCGGGACCGCGCCTTGAGGGTCCTGCATGTGGAGGGCGGCCGGCACCTCTACGGCGGCGCCTTCCAGGTCCTGCACCTGCTGCGCGGCCTGCACGCGCGCGGTCACGAGAACCTGCTCGCCTGCCCCGCGGGCTGCGCCCTGGGGGAGGCCGCGGCGCCGGTCGCACGGGTCCGGGGACTGCCGATGCACGGGGACGCGGACCTGCTGCTGGTGCCGCGCCTGGCCAGGTTGATCCGTGACGAGCGCCCGGACCTGGTGCACCTGCACAGCCGCATCGGGGCGGACCTGATGGGGGGGATCGCGGCGCGTCTCACCGGGGTGCCCGTGGTACACACGCGGCGGGTGGACAATCCGGAGCCGCGGTGGCGGGTCGCGCTCAAGTACCGGCTCCATGACCGGGTGATCGCGATCTCCGAGGGCATCGCCCGGGTGCTGCGCGACGAGGGCCTGCCCCCGGAGAAGCTGCGGGTGGTGCGCAGCGCCGTGGACTGGCAGCGCTATGCCGGGCCCGGCGACCGGGCGGCGGCGGCGGCGCGCCTGGGGGTGCCCGCCGCTGGCCCCTGGCTGGCCGTGGTCGCCCAGTTGATCGAGCGCAAGGGCCATCGGTTTCTGCTGCGCGCCCTGCCGCCCCTGGTGGCGGCGCACCCGGAACTGCGGGTATTTTTCTTCGGCCAGGGTCCGCAGGGGCCGGACCTGGCGCGCCGGATCCAGACCCTGGGGCTCGGCGCCCATGTGACCCTGGCCGGCTTTCGCGACGACCTCGATGAGCTGCTGCCCTGTCTGGATCTGCTGGTGCACCCGGCCCTGATGGAGGGGCTGGGCGTCTCACTGCTCCAGGCGGCGAGCGCCGGGGTGCCGATCGTCGCGAGCCGCGCCGGGGGCATCCCGGAGGCGGTGCGCGACGGGGAGAACGGGCTCCTGGTCCCGCCCGGCGACGTGGCGGCCCTGGGCGCGGCGCTCGCCGCCCTGCTGGCCGATCCGGTGCGCCGTCGCGCCCTGGGCGCCGGGGGCCGCGCCCTGATGGCGCGCGAATTCTCCATCGACGCCATGGTGGAGGGAAACCTGGCCGTTTATCGGGAGTTGTTGGGGTGATCGGCGCCCTGACCGAGCACCCGGCCGTCGGCATCCTGGTCTATCACCAGGTGGGCGACTTCAAGCCGATGCGCAGGCACCGCGCCAACTACTGCGACCGCCGCCGCTTCATCCGCCAGATGGCCCTGCTCGCCAGGCTCGGCTACCGGGTGCTGGATCTCGACACGGCGCTCGACTGTCTGGCGGGCGCCCAGGCGGCGCCGGCGCGCGCCGTCGTGCTGACCTTCGACGACGCTTACGAGAACTTCGCGCAACAGGCCCTGCCGGTGTTGCAGGACCACGGCTTCCCGGCCACCGTCTATGCCATCAGCGGTTGGCTCGGGCGCCGCGCCGAGTGGTTTGCCGCGGAGCCCGACCGGCCCATCCCGGACCTGATGTCCGCGCAGCGCCTGCGCGAGGTCCACGCGGCCGGCATCACCATCGGCTCCCATACGGCCAGCCACACCAGACTGCACCGGGTGAGCCGGCTGGTCCTGCGCCAGGAGTTGCGCGACAGCAAGGCGGCGCTGGAGGACATCCTGGGCGACGAGGTCCGGCACCTGAGCTACCCCTACAACAGCTTCGACCGCGCCACCGTGCACGCCGCCGCGCGCGCCGGCTATGCCAGCGCGACCACCTGCCTGCGCGGCCTGGCGACAGTCGCGGACCACCCGCTGGCCCTGCCGCGGCTGGCGATCTCATTCGGCGACCGCCTGCTCGCCTACTGGTGGAGGCTCCTGCTCGGGCCTAAGGCGGCGCCCGCCCTGGTCGAATGGCGCCGCCACCTGGCCGACGAACCGGGTCATTTCCGGCCCCTGGACGCGGACCCCGGACACGGCGACCCGGAGTCTTCGCAAGACGCCCGGCCCGCGAATGAACGCGACCAGGGGCCAATGCCGTCAACGCAAGCGCCGCGCGACCCAGACTGGACCTCGCGTCCCCCGGCGCCGCACCCAACCATCCCGGATGGGTATAGCGCAGCGAAACCCATCATCCCGAAATCCACAGATGAACACAGATGAACACAGATTTTCTTCAAATTGTCATCCGCTTATCGCTACCGTCACAATCACCCGCAAGGTGAGTCCCAGACGAAGCGTAAGCCAATGAATAATCAGTATTCATCTGTGTTCATCTGTGGACAACTGATCTTCCTGGGATAATCTGTGGATGACGCCTCCTTCCAGGCTCGGGGGCCGGCTCACCGCAACCCCCTTCGGCCGGTGCTTGAACCCGACCTTCCACCAAAACCCAAGCAGGTCATCACCCAGTGAGATCGCCTTACGCGGCAGGGCGAGCGGGTCGAAGGCGCGGGTCGCCAAGGCGCGCTGGCAGGTGACACCGGAGGCGTAACCGGCACGGGCCGCGGCCTCGACCGCGGCCAGGTCATGGCTCCCGTAGGGGTAACACAGGTGCCGGATCGGTTCACCCAGCAGATCCTCCAGCGCGGCGCGGCTGCCCGCCAGTTCAGTCGCGAGCCGCTCCGGCGCCAGCCCGGCCAGCGGCAGGTGGTTCATGGCGTGCGAGCCGACCTGGATGCCGGCGCGGCGGATCGCGCGCAGGTGCGCCGCGTCCATGAGCGGTGCCGCGGCCAGACCGTCGGTCGGGAGCCAGGCGGCCGTGCGCCCGACGAGCGCGGCGACCACATAGACCGTGGCCGGGAAGCCGTAGCGCTGCAACTGCGGCAGCGCGGTGTCATAGAAACTCTGATAGCCGTCGTCGAAGGTAATCGCCACCGCCCGCGGCGGCACCGCCAGGCCCCCGGCGATACAGGCCAGGACCTGATCCATGGTCAGGACGCTGCACCGCAGCCGCTTGAGCAACGCCATTTGGGCGGCAAAGCGGCGCTGGTGACAGAAGACCGCCCGGTGGGCCTTGACCCGCCGGAAGTCACCGACCTGGTGATACATCAGAATGGAGATGCCGTTCATGCCGCAAAGAGGATAGGTCCGCAAATGAACGCGAATAAACGCAAATAAGACCACTGCCGGGAGCCCCAACGATGGACCGACGCATCCCACCCATTCTCTTTATTTGCGTTCATTTGCGTTCATTTGCGGACAAATAATCTCCTGGGGCGCCTTGCCGAGGACCTGCCGATAGACCGCCTCGGTCCCGTCCACCATGGTCTCCAGCGAGAATTGACTCAGATAGCGGGCCCGGCCCTGGGCCCCGAGACGGCCCCGCAGCCCGGGGTCGGCGGCCAGGCGGACCAGCGCGGCGGCAAGTGCCGCCGCGTCCTCGGCGGGGACCAGCAGCCCGGTCTCACCGTCCGCCACCACCTCCGGGATACCCCCGACACGGGCCGCGATGACCGGCAAGCCGACCGCCGCCGCCTCCGCCAGGGTCAGCGACAGGGCCTCGCGCCGCGAGGGCGCCAGCACCAGGTCCAGTTCACGCATCCACTGGGGTGCGGCATCGCGAAAGCCCAGAAAGTGTACCCGGTCCGCGACCCCGACGGCCGCCGCGCGCGCCCGCATCGCCTTACCCCAGGGCGTGGAGTCGTCCCCGATCAGGACCAGGTGGACCAGGTCCGGACAGTCGGCGAGCGCATCGATGGCCAGGTCCTGCCCCTTGGCGCGCACCAGCCGGGCCACGATACCGCACAGGACGGTCCCGGCGGGCAGCCCCAGCGCGGCCCGCAAGACCGGATGCGGCGGCAGGCGCAGCGGGTCGGCCACCCCATGGTGAACCACGACGATCCGCCGCGCGTCATAGCCCTGCGCCACCAGAAACTGCGCCACCGCGGCACTCACCGCGATGATCCGGTCCGCACGGCCGAAATGCTTGCCGGCATTGGTGGAATGGGCCGTGGCCACCACCGGAAGCCCGGCGAGGCGCCCGCCCAGGCCGGCATAGAAGGCACCGCGGGTGAGATGGCCGTGGATCAGCTCGGCCCCCCAGCGCCGGGCCGCCCGCGCCAGCGTGACCAGCGACCAGGCGTCGAAAAACCCGTGCATCGGCAAGTGGTAACAGGCGAGTCCCGCGGCCCGGAAGCGCTGCGCCAGCCACGAATCCCCCGGCCCGGCAAAGGCGACCGAGTGCCCGTGGGCACTCAGTCCGCACGCCAACTCCGACAGGTGCATCTCCGCCCCCCCGTAGGAGTGACTGTGCAACACGAACAGGATCTTCATGACTGCCGGCGCAACGGCCGCGTCCTCGGGGCATGGTGATGACGTGGCGGGCATTATCGCCGACAACGGGCCACCGGGTGGGCCGGGGCGCGTGAACCCGAATCCGGGAGTTGCTCACACGCTCTTGCTAGCGTGAAGGCCCGCGCCACGGCCTTGGTCATCACTCCGGCCACTGGGAGCGCCGCACCCCAGTGCGGCGCGGCCTACCCGCAGCACGCAACGTCGCAGTCGCCCGCGAGGCCGCGCCGCACTGGGGTGCGGCGCTCCCAGCGTTCGACCCGGGCTCCGCGCGTGCGCTCGCCGGTACCGGGTGGCCGGGATTATGACCAAGGCCCGCGCCACCGCCCGCTATCACCGGTGATGGGAGATTACGGCGCCGATTCCCGTCCCGCTCTTGCCATCGCGGCCGGCGGACGCACAGGAACCCGGTTTCCCGCCGCCGCCATTACCCTTGCCGGCCGATGCACAACCCTCGCCGGTGTCGCCCCTGGCTACCCCGCTCTTGCGTCGCTTGCCACTGGCGGTTGCCCGCTTCGCTTCCGACTTCGACGGGCCATGGCGGTCTTTCGCCATCTCCTCCTGCACCTTGTCGCGCTTGCGTTCCTTGGCTGCCGCCTTGCGCTCGGCCTTTTCTCTCTTTTCGATCCCCCGCACCTGTTCCATGATCGAATAGGGGTCGTGGGCAGGGGCCTTCGATCCGCGCGAACCCGTGGCCTCCCCCTGATACTCACGGGTCAGCGTATCCGCCGGACAGGCAAGGTCCGACAGGGTGACACTGCCGTCGGCCTGGGTACACCGGTAGATGCCGGCGGCCTGGACGATCGGCAGGGCCGACACCAGCAGGGTCAGGGTGAACCTCGCCACACTTGCTCGAATGGACACTGCGCTGTTGCTCCGCTATCGGTTGGCCGATCGGCTTGGCATCGCTTCGCTCAACCCAAATCATCGCACGTCAGGATCCCCGCGCGCCAGAGGTCGCTGGTCCGCACAGCGGACCCTACGGGCGCGGTACCCGCAGGGTCCGCTGTGCGGACCGGGCGCCGCTGGCCGGACCGCTGGTCGAGACCCCGTGCGGCCTTGATCATAACCGCGGCCACGGCGGTTCAGCCACCGCGCGGCGGACGGCGCAAGCGATGGGTTTCGCTGCGCTCTACCCATCCGACGGCTGAAGCCTCGGGGGCCGGGGTGGGCTCAAGTGTCGGCGGCGGGCAGGGTTTCGAGCAGGAGCAGGACCTCGGCGGCCAGGTCGTAGGTCAGGCCGGGGGTGTCGGCGAGTGCGGGGTCGCGGCTGCCGGCGGCGATGGCGTCCAGGGACTGGATGAAGGCGCGGTCCTCGTCGGTCTGCCAGCCCGGGTCGGCGGCGGTCTGACGCAGCAGCGACCGGGCGGCGGCCGGATCGCCGGCGCTCAAGCCTTGGGTCACGGCGAGCGCGAGCCGGCCGGCCCCGGAGTGGTTCTCGCCGCCGTCGCGCCGGTAGTCGAGGTAGGCGGCGCGCGCCCGGGTCCGGGCCGCGGCGGCGGCCTCCGGGTGGCGGTCCGCGGTCTCGATCGCCGCGAGGATGGACCAGGTCGTCCAGGGCCCGGCGGCATGGCCGAAGGGTGCCTGGCACTCGATCGCCCGTTCGATCTCGCGCCGCGCCTCGGCGAGCCGTCCGAGCCGGCGCAGGGTCTCGGCGAGATTGCCCCGTGCCCGGCCCTCGTTCGCCGGATCGCCCAGTTCGCCAAAGATGTCTACCGCCTGCCGGCAGAATGCCGCGGACTCCTCGGGGCGGTCGAGGACAGCAGCGTACAGATTGCCCAGTTGGACCAGAGTCGTCGCCTGTCCGGCCCGATTGCCGAGCCGGACCCTGATCTTCAGCGACTCCCGGTAGGCATCCTCCGCCGCCTCGGGCTGGCCGGACGCCTGATAGGCGATGCCGGTCTGGTGCCAGAAGATGGCAACGCTCCCCGGCTCGTCCAACCGGGCGAAGCGGTCGCGGGCCTCGGCATAGGCGGCCAGTGCATCGTCGTAGCGGCGCTGGTCCAGCCTGACCGAACCGAGGTTGCCCTTGCCGACCGCGACACCGCGCGCATCCCCGCGCCGCTCGGCGCGTGTGATCGCCTCGGTACAGGCAGCGGCCGACTCGTCGAGCCGACCCAGGCGCCAGAGACACTCGCCACGCTCGGTGATGCAGACCGAGGCCATGCCCTCCGCCCCTTGTCTCGCCGGGTCACCCCGGGCGATCGACTCGAATCCCTGTTCGGCCTCCAGCAGCAGCGGCAGTGCCGACCCGGCGGCGCCGGCGCTCAAGCGCACCCGGGCGAGCAGGAAGCAGGCGACGCTCAAGTCATAATCGGCACCCGGATAGTCCGCGGCGGCCTCTCCCCGATGGGCCGCCCGGGCACGCGCGAGCAGCGACTCCGCCGCCGCCAGGGCCTCGGGCAGCCGCCCCGCTTCCAGTTGCTGCTCGATACGGGTGCACTCGGCCTCGAACCGGGCATGGCCGGACCCGGACCCCGACCCCGACCCCAGCGCGCGGGCGGCCGTATCGCGCACCTGACCGACCCGTGCCAGCAGGCGCGGGCGGCCGAGCCTCTGCAACAGTCCGTAGACCCTGGTCGCCAGGTCGATGGTCGCGGCCGCCTCCCCGGCCTGCCGCACCCGCTCCAGCAGCGCCAGTAGATTGGGCAGGTCGAGCAGGGTCAGTGCCGCGGCGATCTCGGTGCGGCGGTCCTGCTCCTGGTTCAGGTAAGCGACATACTGGCGCATGGCCTGCACCCAGCGTGTATAGAGCGCGGCCGCCTCATCAGGTCCAAGCCGGGCGTGCAGGTAGGGGCAGAGCGCCGGGTTGAGCCTCAGGTGGTCGTATGGATCGGCGGTGGCGAGTCCGGTCCCGATCAGGTCCAACGCCAGTGCCGCGCAGTCCGACGGGTCCCAGCCCATCATGTCCCGCAGCACGCCGAGTTGGACCGCCCCCTGGAAGACCCCCAGCACCCGCACCCGCTCCTGGTTGGCCGGCGCGAGCCGCGCGAGCGACAGCGCCACCCCGGCATAGACCGACTGCTCGCGCTTGCCTGGGAACTCGCGCTCCATCTGCTCCATCAGCGTGACGAGCAACTCGCGGGTGCGCGCCGGCCCCTCGTCGCACAGGCTGGGCGCGAGCAGGGCCAGGGTGCGCGCATGACCATGCACGGCCTCGACCAGGGCCTCGATCTCCTCCCGGGTGGCGTCGGCATCCCTGTCGGCCCCCTCCAGGTCCAGCACCCGCTCGACGAAGCGCACCGCGTCCACCGGGGCCAGGCGCCCGAGTTCGCGCCGGTTGGCCGGGTGGTCGAAGGGTGCCGGCAGGGTCTCGCGGCTGGTGAAGAGGATGCGGGTCTCGCCCGCGGTGAGCAGGTGCGAGCACAGGTCCAGGATCTCGGCGGCGGTCGCCTGCCACTCCTCGGTGAGGGCCGCCGGGGTCGCGGCGGCGAGGAAGGGCGGGGGCAGGATGCTCTCCAGGTTGTCGATGACCAGCAGCGTCGGGCGCTCTTTGAGTACCCGCTCGAGCGGCTGGCGCGCCTGGTCCAGGTCGGGGAAGGCGGCGGCGCTGTACCGGTCTCCGACGAGCTGCCGGCCCAGGGTGTCGAGCACGGCGGCGGGGAGCCCGTGCGACTCGACCGAGCAGAAGGCGGCCCGGTCGATCTGACCGGAGCGCACCAGCCAGCGCCCGAACTCGCAGGCGAGCGCGGTCTTGCCCTCGCCGCCCTGACCGCGGATCAGGGCCCAGCGCCGCTGGCGCAGCAGTCCGCGCCGGGCCGGACGGAGCAGCCGCTCCAGGGCCAGGAGTTCGCGGCTGCGCCCGATGAAACCGGTCGGCGGCTCCGCGGGGAGGGCGCCGAGCCGGGCCTGAAGCCGCATCTCAAGGTCCTCCCGGGTGCGCGGGGCCGGGGTGCGGGTGAAGAGCGCGGGGTCCTCGCGCTCCTGGTAGAGGACGGGGACGAACCAGTCCTTGAGGCGCAGTTCACCGGCACCGAAGACCCGGCCGCGGAAGTCGTCGTCACCCAGGGCGCGCTGGCCTTTGAGCATCGCCTGGCCGATGCGCCGGCCGGCGGCCAGGGACTCATAGAAGGCGGCGACGAAGCGCTGGGCGGTCTCGACCAGGACCGAGTGGCTCATGGCCACCACCGAGGCGACCCCGACCTTCAGCAGTTCCGAGGCGACCGACTCCGACGCCTGCTCGGCCTGGGCGCTCTGGCAGGCCTCGAGGAAGACCAGCGGGATGCGGTGGTCGCGCAGCAGCGGCCCGAGGGTGTCGGTGTAGACGGTCTGGTGGCGACGGCCTTCCAGCCGGTCGCCGTCGGCCGGGTCCTCGAAACAGAGCCCGCCGAGCCCGGCCTGGCGGTCATAGACCCCGTGCCCGTCGAAGTGGACGACCTGATAGGGCGTGCCTGCCTGCCGTGCGCGCTCCAGTTCCTCCCGCAGCGTACCCAGGGTCGGCGGGCTCAGGACGGTGATGTCCACCAGTCCCCCCAGCCCCTCCATCGCCTCGACCAGGGCGAGCGCGCTCACCCGGTGGTTGATGTAGCCGCAGGCGTCGTCCTCGGGTCGGGGGCTGACCAGCAGGCAGCGGATCGGGGGGCTGAGGAGCGGCAGGTCCAGCACCCGGGTGTTGGGCAGGCGCCGGCGCACCCGCACCGGTTTGCCGCCCTGGAAGAGGAAGCCGGTGCCGTCGTGCAGCAGTTCCCAGGGCAGCCCCAGCAGGGCGGTGGCGGCCTCGCGGGCGGTGCGGACCTGGTCCTCCGAGGCCCCGGCCTCGAGCGTGGCCTCTGCATCCACCAGGATCGAGCAGCGCCGGCCGGCCCCGTCGGCGATGCGCGACCAGGACTGCATGACGTTGGCGGTGTGCTCCGGGGGCAGGGCGGCGCGGTGGAGGTCCTGGCCCCAGCGTATGAGGCTCTCCTCCACCCGCCGGGCGCGGTCGCGGAACTGGGTGCCGGGCCAGACGGCGTATTTCTCCAGGTACCAGCGGATCTCTTCGGCCTCGATGGGTCCGATGGGTGCGGTGAGGCGCCAACTGCGCGCGCTCGTGACCTCGCGCCGCCCGGCCCCCTGTGGACCGGGTCCCGGTTCGTGGACCAGCCGGGCGCGGGCCGAGGGGCGGCGCACCCCCGCGCCCAGGTCCTCGAAGCGCAGGTCCGTGAGTTCCAGGACCAGCTCTTCGACCGGCTCGGGTGCCGGCTGCGCGGTCGGTGCCCGGTCGGACGGCAGGCGCCGGCCGAGCGCGGTCAGGATGGCGTCGAGTGCCGCGTCGAGGCCGTCGGGTGCGCTGCTGATGGGGATGTAGGCGGGCTCGTCCTCGAAATAGCCTTCGAGGACCCCGAGCCGCGTGTCATCGACCGTGAGGGGGATGACCGGGTAGCCCGCGCGGCCGCGTCGCGACTGGACGTCCAGGGCATGGCGCAATTCCTTGCCGACCCAGCGCGACTGGAGCCCGTCCGGGCTCACCAGGACGGCGAAGGCGGCGGCGGATTCGATTGCCGCCTGGATGACTGGCCACAGCGGGTCGCCGCCGCGCAGTTCACGCGAGTCGATCCAGAGGTCCTGGCCCAGGTCGGCGAGTGCCTGTTGCAGCCGGCGGACCAGGGCGTCGTCCGCGTTGCTGTGGGAGAGAAAGACCTGGGGCATGGCGGTCCGGTCCTTAAGGCGTATGGTGATTTATCCCGATCCCGCGATTCTAAGGCGATTTCCGGACGTTGCGCTACCGAAGAACTCGAACGACGGACGGGATCGTGGTCTTTGTCGTTGTCGTTGTCGTGATCGGATTCGACCGACAACGATTACGATTACGACAACGACAACGACAACGACAACGACACCAACGGGGGGGCCAATACCCGCCCCGTCGGTCCAGCGGTGTCACGCCCGCGGCAGGATCGCGATGGCGATGGGCAGGTCCTTGAAGCGCCAGCGGTGCACGGGATTGGCGCGCTCCTGTAACTCCAGGATCAGTCGGCTGTCCGCGTCGACCTTCACCGTGTCCGGGAGCACGAAGGAGAGCGGGACCACGCCGCCGGCCGGCAGCGCGCCCAGATTCGTCATCTCCAGGAGTTGCAGGTCGGCGTCGCCCCGCGGCGTGCCGACGCGGGCGCTGACCCAGAGGTCCTTGAGGTCCTGGCCGCCGCGGTTGGTCAGACGCAGGGTCAGGGTGCGCAGGTCGGCGACCTGTTCCAGGCTGACCACGACCTGGGGTGCGGACGCCAGGCCCGCCACCGGGACCCGGATGGGGATCGGCTCACCCTGGTCCATCGTGAGGGCCAGGTCCAGGGTGGCCGCGGCGGGGGCCGGCTGCTCGTAGGCGGCGGCGAAGGAGATGCGGGCGGTGAAGAGGTGCTCGGCGCCGGGGTCGAGTTTGACCAGGCGCGGCGGGGGCAGGAACAGGAAGGGTGCCTGGGAGGCGTCCTTGGGTACCAGGTGCAGCCAGTGGACCGGCTCGGTGCCGGTGTTGCGAATCCGGATCGGGATCTCCGCGAGCTGGCGGTCGCCGACCGGGAGCGGGGCCGGGTCGCCCTGGTCGGGGCCGACCCGGACCTCGATGCGCGGCGGCGTCTGGCGCGGCGGCAGCGGCAGTGGGGACAGTTGCCCCCGGGCGTCGCCGACCAGGACCAGGGTGCCGTCGTCGTGACGTCGGCAGCGGTCGCCGGTGTCGGCGAGGCGACAGGAGATCCAGAGTCCCCGGGCGCCGCGCGCCAGGCCGATCAGCCGCCCGCTCGCCGGGTCCCAGACCCGCAGTGTGCCGTTCGATCCGCTCGCCAGCACGCGCCCGTCCGGGCTGAAGGCAACCGCCTCGACGGGGCCGGCGTCGCCCTTCAAGGTCCGTTGCAGAAAGCCGCTCGCCGGATCCCAGAGCAGCACCCGCCCGTCCCCCGCGCCGCCCGCGAGCATCCGGCCGTCGGGGCTGAACGCGAGCGACTCAAGCCGATCGTCAGCGTCGTCCAGCGTCTTGACCAGCGCGCCGCTCGCCGCGTCCCACAGGCGCACGCGATGGTCGTAGGAGCCGCTCGCGAGCAGGCGCCCGTCGGGGCTGAAGGCGACCGACTCGACCGCGCCGCCATGCCCTTCCAGGGTCCTGATCGGCGCGCCGCTCGCCGCCTTCCACAGCCGCACCGTTTGGTCATCCCCCGCGCTCGCAAGCGTCCGTCCATCCGGGCTGAAGGCAACCGACTGGACAAAGCCGTCGTGCCCTTTCAGGATCCCGACCGGGGCGCCGCTCGCCACATCCCAGAGCCGCACCATCCGGTCGAGGTATCCGCTCGCCAGGACACTGCCATCCGGACTGAAGGCAAACGATGAGACCGCCGCGGCCTGTTCCTGCAGCGCCCTGGCCAGCCGGCCGCTCGCCACGTCCACGAGTTGCACCGCGCCGTAGCGTGGTGCCTCGATCGCCAAGGTCCGGCCGTCCGGGCTGAAGGCGAGCACCTGGCGCGCCGCGGCCAGGGTCCGCAGCAGGGTCCCGCTCGCCGGGTCCCAGAGCCGCATCCGCCCGTCGTCCGCACCCTGCGCCAGGGTCCGGCCGTCCGGACTGAAGGCGAGCGCGCCGACGGACGCGGCCCGCCAGTCCAGCGTCCTGACCAGTGCGCCGGTCGCCAGGTCCCAGACCTGCACGACCCGGGTCTCCGACCCGCTGACCAGGGTGCGGCCGTCCGGACTGAAGGCGACCGCCACCGCCGAACCGTGCTGCCCCTTCAACGTCATGACCAGCGTGCCGCTCGCCAGGTCCCAGAGTTCCACGGCCCCCACGGATGCGATCACCAGGGTGCGGCCGTCCGGGCTGAAGGCGTCCGAGCGGACAAAACCTTGCTGCCCGGGCAGGGTCCTGGCCGGCCCCTCGCTGGTCGGGTCCCAGAGGCGCACCGGCTCGCCAAGCGAGTAGACGGCCAGGGTCTTGCCGTCCGGACTGAAGACGGCCGACGCCGGCGCGAAACCAGACCCCGCGAGCGTCTTGACCAGCGCACCGCTCGCCAGGTCCCAGAGGCGCACGTCCGCGTCGTCGGAGCCGCTCGCGAGCGTGCGGCCGTCCGGGCTGAAGGCGACCGACCCGACCGCCCCGCCATAGCCCTTCAGGGTCCTGATCGGCGCGCCGCTCGCCGCGTCCCAGAGGCGCACCGTCGCGTCGTCGGAGCCGCTCGCGAGCGTCCGACCATCCGGGCTGAAGGCGACCGACCGGACCAGACCGTCGTGCCCGCGCAGTGTGCCGACCAGGGCGCCGCTGTCCGGGTCCCAGAGCCGCACCGCATGTTTGTCCGCCGCGCCGGCCGCATTCGCGTCTTGTATTGCGCCCGCCAGGGTCCGACCATCCGGGCTGAAGGCCACCGCGACGACCGACCCGCCGACCCTGGCCAGCGTCCGCCGCTGGGTGCCGCCGGCCGCGTCCCACAGGATCACCTCGCCCGTGTTGGTCAGAATCGACTTGCCGTCGGGGCTGAACGCCAGACCGCTCAAGTGGGTCGTCTGGTCCTGATCGAACAGGACCCGCGCATCTGCCACCGCCTCGCCCGCGGGGACCAGCGGCGCGCCGACCGGGGGCTTTTGGGAGCCGTTGTCGATTGACTTGTTCGTCGGCTGCCACAGGTTTTCCAAGCCTGGGGACGGGGCAAGGCTCTCATCCCTTTTAGTAACCTGCCGGGTTTCAGTCGGCGGCGACGGCGGTTCAGGGACGGCGGCCGGTGGTGTTGGCGCCGGCGGGGGTACCGGCGGTGTCAGCGGGGGTGTCGGCGGTACCGGCGGTGTCGGCGGTGTCGGCGCTACCGGTTGAGCCTCGCCAGGGTCCTGGCCGTGCGCGAGCCCCGGGCCGGAGACCGGGGCGGCGATCGGCAAACCCGGACCGGAAACCACTTCGGACTCGGGCTGGGGCTGGGGCGGCAAGCCCTGCACCGCGACCCGGATGGGGATGGGCTCACCCTGGTCCATCTCCAGTGCCAGGTCCAGGGTGGCCGTGACGGGGGTCTCCTTCCCCGCGGCGGCGGCGAAGGAGACCTGGCCGGTCAGGGTCTGCTCGGCGCCGGGGTCGAGCTTGATGAGCCGCGTCGGCGGGTAGAACAGGAAGGGCGCCGCCGTGGCCGCTCTTGAGACCAGACGCAGCCAGTAGACCGGCTCGGCCCCGGTGTTGCGAATCCGGACCTGGAACTGCGCAAGCGCACCGGCGATCACCGGGAGCGGGGCCGCGCGTGCCTGGTCGATCCCGCTCGCGACCTCCAGCTTGACCCGCTCGCGGCGCGGCGGGAGCGACCGCGGCTGGAGTCGGCCTTGGGCGTCGCGGCCCAGCACAAAGGTGCCGTCGTCGTAGCGCCAGCAGCGGTCACCGCCCTCGCCGATCCGACAGGAGACCCAGAAGTCATCGGCATACCGCAAGAGCCCGATCAAGCGACCGCTCGCCGGGTCCCAGAGCCGCACCGTCCCGTCAGCCGAGCCGCTCGCCAGGGTCTGGCCGTCCGGGCTGAAGGCGACCCCGTTGACGGCCGCGCCGTGTCCTTCCAGGGTCCGCAGCAGGGCGCCGCTCGCCGGGTCCCAGAGCCGCACCGTCCGGTCGCGCGCCCCACTCGCCAGGCGCCCGCCATCCGGACTGAACGCGACCGCGCGGACTGCATCGGTGTGCCCTTCCAGCCGCCTGACCTCGGTGCCCCGCGCCGGGTCCCACAGGCGCACCATCCGGTCATCCGCGCCCGCCAGGGTGCGGCCGTCCCGGCTGAAGGCGACCGATGTGACCGACTCGCCTTCCGGCATCGAATCGTTCACCAGCCGCCGGAGGGAGTTGCCGCTGCCCGGGTCCCAGAGTCGCAACCCAACACGCGAGTACCCGGCCGCCAACATCCGGCCGTCCGGACTGAAGGCGAGCGACTGGACCGTACCAACACCGCCGCTGCGTTCAAGCTTGGCGCGGTAGTAAGAGAAGCCGTCGAAGCGACCCGATGGTCCGAAGTCAGTGCGTGCCGCCGCCTCCCACGCCAGCGTTCTGATCGAGGAGCCGCTCGCCGCGTTCTTGATCTCCACATCGCCGTCCGTCGTGCTGGTCGTCGCCAGGGTCTGACCGTCCGGGCTGAACGTCAGCGACGCGACGATGCTGGTGCCCTGCTGGGTCCTGAGCGGCACGCCGCGCACCGGGTCCCAGAACCGCACCCCGCCCGTTACCTGTCCGATCGCCAGGGTCCGTCCGTCCGGGCTGAAGGCGAACACGGGCACCCCACCGCCGCTGGTTCGTTCATCCTCCAGTGTCCTGATCGGCAGGCGGCTCGCCGTACCCCAGAGCCGGACCCGGTTGCCAACCGATCCGCTCGCCAGGGTCCGACCGTCCGGGCTGAAGGCGAGCGACCCGGCCGCCGCGTCCGACGCGTCCGGATCGCCATGCAGTTTCAAGGTTCTGACCACGGCGCCGTGCTCCGCATCCAAGATCACGAGCGGCCGCGACCGGACCGCCAGGGTCCGGCCGTCCGGACTGAAAGCGACCGGGCTTGCATATCCATATCCGTTTCTTACCAGTGTCCTGACCGGCGCGCCGTCGGCCAGGTCCCAGAGTTGGAGCGAGCCATTGTCGGCGAAACCCGCCAGGGTCCGGCCGTCCGGGTTGAAGGCGGCGGCCGAGAGCCGATCGCGGTAGCCGTTCAGTGTCCTGAGCGGCACGCCGCTCACGGCATCCCACAGTTGCAGCTCGCGCTTCAGGGAATTGACGGCCAGGAACCGGCCGTCCGGGCTGAAGGCGATGGACCTGAAGCTTGTGTGCGGGTCGTGCGCGGTCCTGATGAGGGTACCGCTCGCCGCGTCCCAAAACCGCACACGTTCATCCATGCAGGCGCCCGCCAGCGTCCGACCGTCCGGGCTGAAGGCGAGTGACGCGACCGACGACTGCGGATCATCGTGCCCCTTCATGGTCCTGATCGGCACACCGCTGGCCGCGTCCCAGAGCTGCACCGATCCGCCGCTCAGTCCGCCCGCCAGGGTTCGGCCGTCCGGGCTGAAGGCAAATGAGGAGACGGGACCGCCGGGCGTTTCCTGGGTTCTGACCAAGGTACCGTGCGCCGGGTCCCAGAGCTGCAACCGGTCGCTGCTCGATCTGCTCGAATTGCCCGCCAGGGTCCGGCCGTCCGGGCTGAAGGCGATCGCACAGTCGACTGGCTGGACCCCGGCCAGTTCCTGCACCAGGGTTCCGCTCGCCAGGTCCCAGATCTGGCCGCCGGCCGCGAGCAGCCGGCCGTCCGGACTGAAGGCCATGCAGTCCGGGTAGTCGTTGCGCGGCACCTCGGCCAACCAGGCCTGCGCGTCGGCGACCGCCTCCCCTTGCGGTAACAGCGGCGCCGGGGCCGGGGCGGGGACCGGTTCGGCCGCCATGGCGAGCGCCAGGCCACACAGCCACAGGCCCGCCAGCAGGCGCCAAGGCGCGGTGCTGCCGCCGCGCGGGCGATGCCCCCGCCGCGTGGCGGTTGCGGCCAGGGGCGGGGTGGTCAGCGGAGAATGGGCTTGCGTATTCATCGCGTCTCCAGGAGCGGGCTGGGTCAGGGGGTGGGCAGTGCGGCGTTGCGCGCCGGACCGGGGACGCCCTTGGGGTCGGGTAGCAGGCCCAGCACCGGGACCCGGATGGGGATGGGTTCGCCCTGATGCATCGCGAGCGCCAGGTCCAGCGTGGCCGCGACGGGGGCGGGCTGCACGGCGGCGGCGGCAAAGGAGACCTTGCCGGTGAGGGTCTGCTCGGCGCCGGGGTCGAGCCTGGTCAGGCGTGGCGGGGGCAGGAACAGGAAGGGCGCTTGGGAGGCCTCCCGCGGCACCAGGCGCAGCCAGTAAACGGGCTCGGTGCCTGAGTTGCGGACCCGGACCTGGACCTCCGCGGGCTGGCCCGCGGGCACCTGGAGCGGGGCCGGCGAAACCCGATCGGGGCCGCTGCGTACCTCGAGCCTGACCGGCTCCCGGCGCGGCGGGAGCGCCAGGGGGTGCAGCCGACCTCGATCCTCGCGCACCAGGACAAAGGTACCGTCGTCATAACGCCAACAGCGGTCGCCGGCCGCGGCGATGCGGCAGGCGATCCAGAACTCCTTCGCGGCAAACAGCAGGCCGGTCAACCGGCCGCTCGCCAGGTCCCAGAGCCGCAAGGCCCCGTCATCCTCTGATCCGCCCGCCAGGGTCCGGCCGTCCGGGCTGAAGGCGAGCGAATCGACCCCAGCGCCGAACGGCTCCAGCGTCCTGACCGGCGCGCCGTCCGTCAGATCCCAGAGTTGCACGCGGGCCGATCCAGCCGCCAGGGTCCGACCGTCCGGGCTGAGGGCGACCGCTTTGACCGAACCGCTGTCCGACTCCAGCACCCTGAGCAAGCTGCCGCTGGTCGGGTCCCAGAGCCGCACCGTCGCGTCCCAGGACCCGCTCACCAGGGTGCGGCCGTCCCCGCTGAAGGCGAGCGACCCAACCAGGTTGTCATGCCCCTCCAGGGTTCTGACCGGGGTTGCACTCGCCACGTCCCAGAGCCGCACGGTCTTGTCGTTCGACCCACTCGCCAGGGTCCGGCCGTCCGGGCTGAAGGCGAGCGAATAGACAGACTCGCGGTGTCCTTCCAGCGTCCAGAGCGGCGTGCCGGTCGCGGCGTCCGCGATCCGCACGGCGCCGCCGAACGATCCGGTGGCCAGGGTCCGGCCGTCCGGGCTGATGGCCACGACATCACCCTCGGCCTTCAGCGCCGTGGCCGGGGCACCGCTCGCCGGGTCCCACCGGCGCACCGTCCCGTCGCGCGATCCGCCGGCGAGGAGCTGGCCGTCCGGGTTGAAGGCGACCGAGGTGCCCCAGCCGTCCAGGGCCTCCCGCGGCCGGACCGGCGCACCCTCGGCAAAATCCCAGAGCCGCACCGTCCGGTCCCGTGATCCGCTCGCAAGTGTGCGGCCGTCCGGGCTGAAGGCGACCGACACGAACCGATCGCCGTGCACCGCCAGCGTCCTGACCAGCGCGCCGCTCGCCGGGTCCCAGATCTGCGCCGTGTCGGACGCGCTCGCCAGCGTCCGGCCGTCCGGGCTGAAGGCGAGCGACTCGGCCCCCCGCCCCGGTGCCTTCAGCGTCATGACCACCGCGCCGTCGGCAGGGTCCCAAAGCCGCACCGTCCCATCATTCGATCCGCTCGCCAGGGTCCGTCCGTCCGGGCTGAAGGCCACCGCCTTGACCGACTTGCGGTGCCCTTGGAGCGTCCGCAGCGGCGCGCCGCTCACCGGGTCCCAGAGCCGCACCGTCTGGTCCTGCGCTGCGCTCGCCAGGATGCGACCGTCCGGGCTGAAGGCCACCGACTGGACCCGCTTCCCGTGCCCCTGCAGTGTCCTGAGCCTGGCACCGCTCGCCGCGTCCCAGAGCTGAATCGTGTTGCCGTGCGATCCGCTCGCGAGGGTGCGACCGTCCGGACTGAAGGCAAGCGCTGTCACTTGATTGGTGTGCCCCTCAAGGCTCCTGATCAAGGCGCCGCTCGCCGGGTCCCAAAGGCATACCAGATGGTCGTTCGATGAACCCGATGCGCTCGCCAGGGTCCGGCCGTCCGGGCTGAAGGCCACTGATTCGACCGCATAGCCGCCCTTGCTGCCGAGGTCTTGGACCCTCTTGAGCGGCGTGCCGCGCGCCGGGTCCCAGATCTCCACCCAGTCACCGTGGGACCCGATCGCCAGCAAGCGACCGTCCGGGCTGAAGGCGACCGAGCGGAACTGACTGTGCTGCCCCTTAAGCATCCGCAGCAGGGTCCCGCTCGCCAGGTCCCAGAGGCGCACCTCGCCGTCACGATGGGCGGTCGCCATGGTGTGGCCGTCCGGGCTGTACGCCAGCCCCACGACGGCCGGGTCGCTCGTCAGGCCGGCAAGCAGTGCCCGCGCATCCGCCACCGCCTCGCCCGCGGGCACCAGCGGCGGCTGGGCCGGACTGGCCGCGGCGACGAACGCCAGGCCGCACAGCGACAGGCCCGCGACCAGCCTGCGCAACGCCGCGGCGATTGCGGCCAGGGGCCGAGGGGGCGACGGGGGGCGAGTGATCACGGTCATGGTGTCTCCAGTCTTGAACCCGAACCAAGGCGCGCCGGACCCGGGGCCGCCAGGCCGCCGATGGGCAGGTCCGCCAGGCGCCACCGGTCTTTGGGCCGGGAGCGGTCCTCCAACTCCAGCGTCAGCCGGCTCGCCGGGCCGACCGTTACACCGTCCGGGAGCACAAAGGCGAGCGAGGCCTCGCCGCCGGTCGGGAGCCGGGCCAGCGCGACCGGGTCCAGTGACCGCGCCTCGCCGCCGTCCGTGGTGCCCACCCGGGCCTCGATCATCAGGTCTACGAGGTCTTGAGCACCGGCATTGGCCAGCCGCAGGGTCAGGGTCCGCAGGCCGGCGCGCTGCTCCGGGCCGGCGAGGACCTTGAACTGAGGCACCCCCTCCACGGGCACCCGCACGGGGAGCGGCTCGCCCTGATCCATCTCCAGTACCAGGTTCAGGGTGGCCGCGGCGGGGGTCGGCTGATCATCGGCGGCGAAGGAGACCCGCGCCCTCAGGGTCGCTTCGGCGCCGGGGTCGAGTTGCATGACCCGCGGCGGCGGATAGAACAGGAAGGGCGCCTGGGAGGCGTCCCGCGCGATCAGGCGCAGCCAGTAGACCGGCTCGGCCCCGGCGTTGCGGACCCGGACCTGGAACTGCGCGGTCTCTCGGTCGCCGACCTGGAGCGGGGCCGCTTGGTCCCGGTCGGGGCCGACCTGCAGGGTCAACCGCGGCGGCTCCCGACGCGGCGGCAGCGGCAGGGGGTGCAGACCACCGTGGGCGTCCCGTATCAGGGGGAGGGTCCCGTCGTCGCTGCGCCAGCAGCGGTCGCTGCGGCAGGCGATCCAGACCGGTTGGCCCTGAAACCCCACCCGGGTGTGGCCCCGGCTGGGCTGGAACTGCACCACCTGGCCATTGACGCTGGCCACGATGTCGGCATCGGGGCCGGCATCGTCCAACCACAGGGTATCTTTCGTCTGGCCTCGTGCGCTGGTCGCCGGGTTCCTGGCCCCGGTCAACCACGGGTCGAGCGCAGGCACCGCCAAGGTCCTGACCGCAGCGCCGGTCGCCGGGTCCCAGAGCTGCACAGTCCCGTCGTGCGCCCCGCTGGCCAGCGTCCGTCCGTCCGGGCTGAAGGCCACTGACGAGATGTTCGACGAACCCACGACAGCACGCCCTTCCCGCATCCAGTCGGGCTCAGCGTTGCGACGCCCCGGCAATGTCGCGAGCAGTGCGTCGGTCTGCTGCGGGTGCCACAGCCGCACGGTCCGCCGGTCCCCTGCGCTCGCCAGGGTCCGACCGTCCGGACTAAAGGCGATCACGCGGAAAGAATGGCCGGCCACGACGGGTCCCCCGGCAGCAGTGCCGCTCACGACATCCCAGACCAGCATCCCTTCGCCACGCTCCCCAACGACCAGGATCCGCCCGTCCGGGCTGAAGGCGATCCGGTTGGCATCGCGCAGGGCAGGATCCAATGATCTGACGCCGCTACCGCCCGCCGGTGCGGACGTCCTGCCCCGGGACGAGCAGTCCGGACACCGGGGCAGTGTTGCGGTGAGCGCACCGCTCGCCGGGTCCCACAGCCGCACGGTTTGGTCTTGCGCGGCAGCGGCCAGGGTTCGGCCGTCCGGGCTGAAGGCCAGCGCCGTCACCCGCCCGCCGTCCCCTTCCAACATTCTGAACAGCGCGCCGCTCGCCGGGTCGAGGAGCAGCAGCTTGCCGTCGTCCGCACCGAGGGCGAGCATCCGTCCGTCCGGGCTGAAGGCGACGACCGAGCCACGCAGACTGTTCCCTTCCCAGACCCTGACGAGGCCCCCGCTTGCCGGGTCCCAGAGCATTGTCTTGAAGCCCGCTACGCCGGCCAGGGTCTTGCCATCCGGGCTGAACGCGACCGAGAAGACCGGCGACTGGTTCTCGAACAGCCGTATCAGGGTGCCCTGTGCCAGGTCCCAGAGGCGGACCGTGCCGTCCAGGTGCGCGCCGGCGAGCGAACGTCCGTCCGGGCGGTAGGCCAGGCCGAGGACGGGCGAGTTGCGCGGCAGCACAGCGGCCAAGGACTTGGCGTCCGCCACCGCCTCCCCCGCGGGGAAGAGCGGCGCCCCGGGTGCGCCGTGGTTGTCAGGTCGGTGCGGCGGCGGCGCAGTGTCTGCGACCCTGGGGGCCGGGACGAAGACCGCCTCCCGGGCGGGGGCCGGACGCGGCGCGACCCGCGGCGGCGACGTCGCTTCCTCCGGGGGACGCTGCGGCACTGGTCGGGGCGCGGGGCGCCGACGCACTGGCGGGGGCGTCGGGGGTTGCCGTTGGCTCTCGGTAGCCGGCGCCGACGCAGCAGCCGCCGCGGCAGCGGGCGGCCCGCCGGGCGTCGCCGCGACGACGGCGGCTTGGTCGGGGATCGGCGCCGCCGGGTGGTCGGCGGCGCGGCCCGCCCCCGCTGCGACCGGCGGTTCGTCCGGCACGAACTCCTGTACCGCAGGGACCGCCGCGGTATCAGGTCGGGACCTGTCGGCAGCGGCGACCGGGCCTGGCAGCCCCGGGCGCCACGGCGGCTGGACGCGGATCGGCAGGTCCCGGAAGCGCCAGGTGTGCAACGGATAGGCCAGATCCTCCACCTCCAGGGTCAGCCGGCTCCCCGCGTCGAGCGACAGCCCCTCCGGTCGCCCGAAGGTCAGCGTGGCCTCGCCGCCGGCCGGGAGCAGGGGCAGTTGCGCCTGGTCCAGGGCCCGCTCGCCGTCGCCCGGCGGGGTGCGGACACGGGCGCTGGCCCGGACCTGCGTGAGGTCCCGGCCGCCGCGGTTGACCAGCCGCAGGCTCAGGGCCATCCGGGTGCCGATCTCAGCGGCGCCGGCCACGACCCGTAGCTCGGGCACCAGGCCCTGCACCGGTACCCGCACGGGGATCGGCTCGCCCTGGTCCAGCTCCAGCGCCAGGTCCAGGGTCGCCGCGGCCGGCATCGGCCGCTCATGGGCGGGGGCGAAGGAGACCCCGGCGGTCAGGGTGTGCTCGGCCCCGGGGTCGAGCTTGAGGAGCCGCGGCGGCGGATGGAACAGAAAGGGTGCCTGGGAGACCTCCCGCGACACCAGGCGCAGCCAATAGACGGGCTCGGTGCCCAAGTTGCGGACCCGGACCGCGAAGGACGCATACTCGCCGTCGCCGACCTGGAGCGGGGCCTGCTGGTCCGAATCTGGGCCGATCTGCACCTTGACCTGCGGCGGCCCCTTGCGCGGGGGCAGGGGCAGGGGTTGCAGCCGCCCGCCGGGGCCTGGGACCAGGGCGAGGGTGCCGTCGTCATAACGCCAACAGCGCTCGCCGGTGTAGGTCAGTCGGCAACTGATCCAGAGGCCATTGCCGGCGAACAGCAGGCCGGTGGTCCGACCCTGTGCCGGGTCCCAGATCTGTACCGTGCAGTCGGTCGCCCCGCTGACGAGGGTCCGGCCGTCCGGACTGAAGGCGACGGAGGAAATCCACCCACGATGACCCTCCAGTGTCCTGATGGGCCGCTGGCCCACCGGGTCCCAGAGCTGAATGGACTCTTTCGATTCAGTCGCCAAGACCGCGCCGTCCGGACTGAAGGCCAGCGCCTGGTCCCACACGCCGGCCCCGTCCAGGGACCCGGCGAGCCGACCGCTGGCCGGGTCCCAGAGGCGTATCCGGTGGTCGGCCGAGCCGCTGGCCAGGGTCCGGCCGTCCGGGCTGAAGGCGAGCGAGGAGACCTCGCCGTCCGATCCCTCCAGCGTCCTGATGAGCGCGTGACTCAGCGGGTCCCAGAGGCACACCTTATGGTCGGTCGAGCCGCTGGCCAGGGTCCGGCCGTCCGGGCTGTAGGCCACCGCGCTGACCGAGTTGTCAGGCCCTTGCGGCAGCCTGCCCGGGTCCAGTGTCGCGGCCAGCCGACCGCTCGCCAGGTCCCAAAGATGCACCACGCCCCAGGCGAGTCCAGTCGCCAAGGTCTCGCCGTCCGGACTGAACGCGGACGACAGCACCGACAGTCGAGCGGAGAAAAAGCCCTGCTGAACATAATCGGTGCGTTCGTCGAGTTCCCTGACGAGCAGGCCGCTTGCCGGATCCCAGACCCGTGTCTTGTCGCGCACCGATCCGCTGGCCAGGCGCCTCCCGTCGGGACTGAAGGCGACGGTCGTGACCCCACTGCCGTCACCGTCAAAGCTCCTGACGAGCCGCCCGCTCGGCAGGTCCCACAGGTACGCCATCGCGTCCTCGGAGCCGCCGGCGAGGGAGCGGCCGTCCGGGCCGACGGCGACCGCGGTGATCCTCCCGCCACGCCCTGCCAGGGTCCTGACGACCCGACCGCTCGCCGGGTCCCAGAGTTGCACTGCGCCGTCGTGCAGCCCGCTGGCCAGAGTCCGGCCGTCCGGGCTGAAGGCCACCGCGCTAGCCTGACCGGACCCCTTCAGGCTCCTCACGATCGTGCCGCTCGCCGGGTCCCAGAGCCTTAACACCCAGGACGAGGCGCCGACCAGTGTCCGACCGTCCGGGCTCCAGGCGATCGACGCGGAGCTGCCGCCACAGGAAGAACTGTCCGGCCCTGGGCCCAAGGTGAGCGACCCGGGGCCTGCGACGCCGCAATCGGCAAGCGTACGCCCGGGGCGACCGCTCGCCGGGTCCCACAGGCGCACCTTGGCGTCCAATCCGACGGCCAGGGTCCGGCCATCCGGACTGAAGGCGAGCGAGCGGACCGGATCGCCAGGCGCCTCCAGGGACCCGCTGAGCCGGCTGCTCACCGGGTCCCAGAGCCGCACCGTGCCATCGTCCGAGCCGCTGGCCAGGGTCCGACCGTCCGGGCTGAAAGCGACCGACGAGACCACGCCGCCACGCCCCTCCAATGACCTCATGATCTCACCGGTGTCCGGGTTCCAGAGCCGCACCATGCCGTCGCTCGATCCGCTCGTCAGGGTCCGGCCATCCGGGCTGAAGGCGAGTGCTCGCACCTGCGCGCGCCGCGCCTGGATCCTGCGCACGAGCCGGCCGCTCACCGGGTCCCAGAGCCGCACCGTGTCGTCGTTCGAGCCGCTGGCCAGGGTCCGGCCGTCCGGGCTGAAGGCGAGCGCGAGCACCGCGCTGCCGTGCCCCCGGAGCATCTGTACCAGCGCGCCGCTCGCGGGATCCCACAGGCGCACCGAGCCGTCCTGGTGGCCGCCGGCGATGCGCCGGCCGTCGGGACTGTAAGCGATACAGTTGAGCCAGGAACTGACCGCAATGGCATCGAACAAGGCCCGCGCATCCGCCACCGCCTCCCCTTCCGGCACCAGCGGCGGCGCGGCCGGGCCGGCAGCGACGGCCGGCGCGAGGGACCACAGCAGTAAGGCCGCGATGATCGCCGAGCCCGTCCAGGTGCGGCCCCGCACGCACGCCGCCCCTCCCGCTGGAGGCGACCCGCCGCGGCGGCCTGCCCGTCCCAGGCCCAGCCGCGTATCGCGTGCAGGTGCGGGTAGCGTTCGCGGCAGGGCCAGTGGGGATAGGTTCATCGAAGTGCCTCCGATCGGGTCCGCAACGGACGCTAAGCAACCACAAAACGCCCTCCGGCACAATAATCTTTCCGCTGGTCGGCGGCAGTCCGGACAACGGTGTCGGCGGATACGAGACATCTTCATCTGCCGGCGATCGGAGTAAGCTCGCGCGCACCCCTGCCGCGTGGAGAACCCAAGTCCCATGTCTCTACCGCTCCGATCCGCACCAGTGCCCCGTCCCCGTTCATCCGTCTCCCGGATGCGCTCCTGGGCCGGCTATGTGGTCCTCGCCGTCATCTTGATCGTTCTGGCCAACGCGCTCGCGGCGCACCTCGACCGCTATCGCGGCGGTCGGCTGGCCGGCGCGATCTTCGCCGTCGTGCCGCCGGCCGACACCGGCCCCATCAAGGCCAACCGGGAACTGCTCGAAGTGCTGTCGCCCGAGGCCCGCCAACGCCTCTTTGGGGGGCGGGTGGTGGAGGTACTCAGGATGGGGTACTCACCCGACCTCTCGGGGTCGCTGCTGGCCTTCAGCAGCGCGCATTGGGGTCCTGTCTATCACGTCCTCTACACGAGCATGGGCGGGCCGCGCGGCCTGGTTCAGGGGTCGGCCTGGTACGCCTATCTGTTCGGCTATTGGTACGCCCTGGTCCCGGGCCGCAATCTGGACGGCGGCCAGGGACCGCGCAATACCCGCGATCTGGCCCCGCCCGCCGAGCCGCGGCAGGACCCCGCGGCCCTCGTCCCGCAGCGGCTTCCGGACCGCGGCCAGGGACCGCACCAGCGCCGCGATCTGGCCCCGTCCGGCGAGCCGCAGCGTAACCCCGCGGGCGAATTCGTCTGGTCCCTGCCGCAGGGTTGGACGTTGCGCCTGCACCCCCTCCAGGACACCGAGAGCGACTATGACCGGCTTGAGTTTTTGCACCGCGACCAGGCGTCGTACCGGACACCGGTCGGCTGGATCATCGCTCTGCCGATGTGGCACGAAGGCTTCCCCGTCCCGGGCCGCAGCTTGGCGCAAGAAGCCTATCCCTGGGTGCAGGTCGGCGGTGCGGGGGAGGTGTTCGTGTATCTCAGCATCGCCATTCCCGGGGACAACGCGACCGGCATGCCCAAGACGCCGCTATTGACCGAGTTCCGGCTCCAGGACGACGCGGTGACCGTGCGGCGGCTGCACTTTCTCCAGGGGCTGGGCGATTTCGACGACGACGGGCGGCTCGAGGTCCTGTTCATCCTGCGCTGGCCGCACACTATCTGCAACAACAACCCCGGCAAGCCCTATCAACCGCATCCGGTGTTCGAGTTCGGCCCGGACGGTCTGCGGCCCGACGAGGCCACGACCCGCAAGATGACTCGCATCGCCGAGGGGTTGTGGGAGGGCGACGAGCCGAGCTGCCTGAGGCGGTGAGGTCCGGGCGGATTGCGGTGGTCGGGCCAGGGATTGGGGCCATGTCCGGCCGCGAGTGGTTGAATTTCCGATCCGTCTATCCTTAAGGAGACCCAGAACGGCCAGTGTTCGATCGATTCCTCGGGGCCGGGTCCGCGGCGGGTGGATAGGGGCCGCCGCCGCGCAGTTCGCGCGAGTCGATCCAGAGGTCCTCGCCCAGGTCGGCGAGTGCCTGTTGCAGCCGGCGGACCAGGGCGTCGTCCGCGCTGCTGTGGGAGACAAAGACCTGGGGCATGGCGGCAGTCCGGTACCTGAGGTGGAAAAGTGCGTAGGGTGGGTAAGCGTAGCGCAGCCACCCCCGGCCCCACTGCCATTGAGTTAAGCCGCAGCGGCTACTGGGAGCGCCGCACCCCAGTGCGGCGCGGTCTCTGCTCAAACGCGGCCTGTCACTGCGGCCAGTAATCCCGCCCCAACAGCTCATCGATGGAGTAGCCGCACTCACCGGGAAAGGCCTCGTCGCCAAGCCCCGTCTCGTCCGCCGCCCATTCCACGGCCTCAGGGTAGGCGGCGCCCAACTCCTCGGCCAGGAAGCGGCGCAGGCTGGGGGTTTCCTTGAACAGCCGCGCGATGTCGTTGCGCTGATTGCGGATGGTCCCGCGCCAACTGTTGCAGCGCCCGCCGGGCTGGTACTGCCATTTCAGCAGATGGGCCAGCAGCACCCGCAGGCGCCGGTACAGTTCGCGCCGTTCGTTGCCCATCTCGGATTCCAGCTCTTCAATCAGATGCGCGACGTCCAACTCGCCGAGCGCCCTGGCCTTCAGCAGGCGTGTTTGCTGTTCAAGCCAGGCGAACCGGTCGACTTCATGCAAGGTGGCGACAGTCATGCCTCAACCTCCTCCTCATCATCGTCTGCATTACGCGAGAAGCAGTCTACCAACCCGGCGATATGCGCAAGCACCTCGGGCGGCAGCGACTCGCGCCCGAGGATCCCCAGCGCCACCGCACGCGCCAGCGCAAGCGCCGGGTCGTCACCGGCATAGCGCTTCCAGATGTCACGCGCGATCCCGTTGTGGTACGCATGGACGGCCTGATCCAGCTCGTCGCAGCTCAGGGTCCCCGCGCGCCACTGGTCGAACCGCTCCGCCAGGGCCGTCAGCGCAGTGCGCATCTCGGCCTCCCAGGCGCGGCCCGCCTGCTCCGCCAGCAGTTTCTTGAGCTTCTTTGGGACCTTGTTCATTGGACCGACCTGCCTCCCCGTCGTTGGTGGCCTCGATCATAACGTCGGCCATCGCGATTCATCCACCTTGCCGCGCACAGCCCCCGATCTCCCGCTCCAGCAGCCCCGCCGGGTCCTCCGCCAGCAGGTGCCCCCGCCACAAGGGCACCTGCCAGCGGTAGCGCCCGGACTCGCGGGCGAGGACGAAGGCGAGTTCCAGGCGCGTGAGCGAGGCCCGGACCTGCCCCGGGTCTGGCGTGAGCCCGAGCCCCGCCAGCCGGTCCAGCGCGTCCGTCAGTCCAAACCCCTCCTGCCCCACCAGCGCATAGCACAGGATGCGGTCCAGCCGCGCGCCCTCCGGGTCGGTCGTCAGCTCCGACCAGGCGTCCAGTGCGCTGCGCAGCGACTGGCTGTCCATGGCGCGGTCCAGGTGCACCTCGGTCAACGCCCGGGTGGCGAGCGTCAGGTCCCGGAGCATCTCGTTGCACAGGATGGCGATCAGGTTGGCCCGCTGGCCGGTCGCCTCGATCATGCGCCCCACCAGGGTCTCCGGGACCAGCCGCAGATCGAGCGCCGCCAGCGGCTCCACGATCATGACCCGGCAGGCGTCCGGCTCCAAGGCGCCAAGCACCAGGACCTCGGCAAAGTTCTTGATCGGTGAGCGGTACTCCAGGCTCGCGCTGCGGTACAGGCTCCAGAACCCGGCCAGGATGAAGTGACAGCGCCCCTCGTCGCTCAAGGACCGGAAGGCGTTCAGGCAGGCGTAGGGTGCGCCGTGCGCACCCTTTGCATCGCGTTCCACGAAGTCGTCCGCCTCGTCGATCAGGATCAGCCGACGCCGACCCGGGGACGGACGCGCCAGCACGCGCAACGCCGCCTGTAGATCGCCGTCCGCGGGAAGCCCAAGGGTCCGCGCCAGTGTCGAGGCGATCGGGTCGAAACCGACCGAGCAATAGCGGCAGTCCACCGCCGGGTCGCCGGCATAGCGCCGCTCCAGTGCCAGCAGCAGGCTCGACTTGCCGAGCTGGCGCCCGCCCACCAGCAGATAGTTGGCCGGCGCCCGGTGCTGGATATGGCTCAAAATCTGGGCGCGGCCGAAGAACCCGCCCTCCCGGCGCACCCCGCTGCTGGTCTGATAGGGCGAAACCCGCGCCACCTTCACATAGCGGGCGATCAGCCTTGAGAGTGCATCCAGCGGCTCGGGTGCCAGCAGCAGGGCCGAGAGTTCCGCGTCGTCCGGCCCCACCCACCAGGTCTCGGCCGAGCGGCAGCGCTTGGAGAGGGCCGCGCGCTGGGCCGGCGTGGCGCCGATGGCGAGACAGACCTGCTCACCCAGGCCCGCGAGCCCCTCCAGGACCTCCGCCCCCGACCAGTCCGTCGGCGGCAGCACCACCGGGCAGATACCGCCCACCAGGTTGAGCGGGAAGGTCTCGGGCAGGGTCAGGTCGAAGTGCGCGAGGTTCGACCCCGCGCCCAGGCCCGGCTGCCGCTGCCACTGGGCGCCCAGCCGTCGGGCGAGCCAGCGGATTCGCTCCTCGGGCGGCGACCGGTCGAAGGCCAGCGCGTGCGTCAGCCAGTCGCGGCGAATGCCGTTGGTGGCCAGCACCCCTTTCAGGCGGCGGGTGACGGCGAGCAGACGCCGCGCCCGCGGCAACTCCGCCAGACCCAGGCGAGGCAGGGCGGTCGGCTCGGTGGCGAGCCGCCGGGTGAGCGGGTGGCTGAGCTGGCGCGCATACCACAGACCCATGGCGAACAGGAGCGCCAGCGCGGCGAGGACCGGGGGCGGCGGCAGCATCCCGCCCTCGGCCGGCCCAGGGCGCGCCGCGATCACGATCGGCAGATCGGCAAGGCGCCAACTGTGCAGCGGATAGGTGCGGTCGTCGATCGTCAGGGTCAGGCGGCTGCCCTCGCCGACCTCCAGATTATCCGGCAGCGCGAAGGAGAGCGGCGACTCGCCACCGGCCGGGAGCGAGGTCAGTTCGATGCTGTCCAGTACCCGATCGGCGCCCTGCGGCGTGCTCACCCGGGCGCTGACCCGGACCTTCTCCAGTGCCTGACCGCCGCGGTTGGCCAGACGCAGTGTCAGGGTGTTCAGGTCGACGGGCTTCTCCGGTCCTGCGACGACCGCGGGCTCGGGCACCAGGCCACGGACCGGCACTCGGATGGGGATGGGTTCGCCCTGGTCCATCTCGAGTGCCAGGTCCAGAGTCGACTCGGCGGGGACCGGGTCCTGATAGGCCGCGGCGGCAAAGGAGACCTTGCCGGTCAAGATCGCCTCGGCGCCCGCGTCGAGCTTGACGATACGCGGCGGGAGGTGGAAGAGGAAGGGGGCCTGGGAGGCCTGTTTCGGGATCAGGCGCAGCCAATAGACCGGCTCGGTGCCGGTGTTGCGGACCAGGACCCGGAACTCGGCGACCTCCCCATCGCCGACCTCGACGGCGGACAACCGGTTCTGTCCTAGGTCGATTCTGGCCTCCATTCGGGGCTGCCGCGCACGCCTCGGTAGCGGCAAAGGCTCGACTTTCCCGTCAGCATCGCGCTGCAGGGCGAGAGTGCCGTCATCGCGACGCCAACAGCGGTTGCCGGATTGGGTGACACGGCAGGCGATCCAAAGCTCTCCGCTCGCGAAGAACGGGCCGGTGAGGAGTCCGCTAGTCAGGTCCCAGAGGCGAACCGTCGTATCACCCCATCCCCCGGCCAGGGTCCGCCCATCTGGGCTGAAGGCGATTGATCCGGCCGAACCCCTGTGCCCTTCGAGTGTCTTGAGCAGCCGGCCGTTCGCCGGGTTCCAAATGCGGATCCTGTGGTCACCCGATCCGCTGGCCAGGGTGCGGCCATCTGGGCTGAAGGAAAGGGTGTGGCGAGCGTGGCTGAAGGCGAGCGACAACCGCTCGTCCACCGTCCTGACCAGCATTCGGCTCGCTGGGTTCCAGAGCCGCACCGTGTTGTCCCAGGACCCGCTGGCCAGCATCCGGCCGTCCGGGCTGAAAGCGACGGACGCGACCACATTGTCATGCCCCTCCAGCGTGGTGACCAGCGCGCCGCTCGCGGGGTTCCAGAGTCGCACTTTCTTATCATCCGATCCGCTGGCCAGGGTCCCGCCGTCCGGGCTAAAGGCGACTGAATTCACCGAATTGCCATGACCCTTCAATGTGCTGAGTAGCCGCCCGTCCTTTGGGTCCCAGAGCTGCACCGTCTCGTCGTCCGATCCGCTCGCCAGCGTCCGGCCGTCCGGACTGAAGGCGACCGTATTGACCCGATCGCCGTGCCCTTCCAGTGTCCTGAGCGGCGCGCCGCTCGCCAAGTCCCAGAGTCGTAGCGTCTTGTCTGCCGATCCGCTGGCCAAGGTCCGGCCGTCCGGATTGAACGCGATCGAAAGAACCCGGGCGCCGTGCCCTTCGAGCGATGCGATCAGTCGGCTGGTGCGCGGGTCCCACAGCCGAACCATATTGTCGAGGGATGCGCTGGCCAGCGTCCGGCCGTCGGGAGAAAACGCTAGTGGCTCAATGCCATCTTCGAACGACGTTCGGAACCCTGTTAGTTCCCGGATAAGCCGGCCGTTCGCCGCGTCCCACAGACGCACCGTATTGGATCCACTGGCCAAGGTCCTGCCATCCGGGCCGAAGGCAACCGAGCTGACTTGCTCGGCGTGCCCTTCGAGCGTCAGCATGAGCTGGCCGCTCGCCAGGTCCCACAGCCGAACCACATTGTCGGAAGATGCGCTCGCAAGCGTCCGCCCGTCCGGACTGAACGCGAGTGAATTGATGCCATAGCCGCGCTTTTCGAACGTCTTGATCAGTCGTCCGGTGGTCGCATCCCAGAGATGAATTTGCCCACCCGAGCCGCCGGCCAGGGTCCGGCTGTCCGGGCTAAAGACGACCGACCGGTCCAGGGAACCCTGTCCTGCCAGTGTCCGAACGACCTGGCCGCTCATCCAGTCCCAAATGCTCACTACGTCCCTTGTGATCGCCAAGGTTCTCCCATCCGGACTGAAGGCTACCGAGTTGCCCGCTGCCCCTTCGAGTTTCCCCACCAGGTTGCCTCGATTGCCGGCAGTGACGTCAATAAGCCAAACCGACCTGTCTCCTGGTTCATTGATCAAGATTCGGCCGTCCGGACTGAAGACCACTGGGGCACCGCCCCCGCCCCAGCCTCCTCCCGTCCGTAAAATGCTTTCTCCGCTCGCAACGTCCCAGAGGCACACTTCGCCTCCGGCTTCACTGGCCAAGAGCCGGCCGTCCGGACTGAATGCGATCGAAGAGACTTCCGTCCGGTGCGCATTGAACATACGGATCAGCGTCCCGCGTGACAGGTCCCAGATGCGCACCGTGCCGTCTCCGTGGCCGCTCGCGAGCCATTTTCCATCGCGGTGATATGCCAGACCGCTAACGCCCGAAATGGTTGGTATCCCAGCGAACAAAGCCCAAGCATCCGCCACCGCTTCTCCATTCTGGAACAGCGGCGCCCCGGCCGGCCCGGCCATGGCAACCAGCGCCAGGCACCAGAGCAGCCAGCCCGCCAGCCACGCGAACCCAGCCGCCCCGGCAAGCCCCCGGCCGCGCGCGGTGTTTCTCGTTCCCACGCTCCAGCGTGGGAATGCCGTCCGGCCGCTCCAGCGGCCCGTGGCGAAGCGGGACGCTGGAGCGTCCGCATTTGCTCCCACGCTGGAGCGTGGGAGCGAGATCAGCGGGATCAGATCGCCAGTTCCGCGCGACCGGGTTGGGGTTCCTGCGTCACCCCAAGCGACCGGGCTGTGCGTCGCCGCGGGAGACGGGGCAATCATGTGAGCACCCTCAACCCCGCCTCCCGAACCGCCGCGCACCGCCACACCAGCCGCGCCCTTGCCGGTACCCCATCCGCCCGCAGCAGATTGGTCCAATAGAGCCGCCGCAGGAGCGGGTCTTTGATCCAATCCCGGTAGGGTCCCAGGTCATCCTGGTCGAGCAGCCCCAAGAGCGCCGCGGCCCGCCCCGGGTCTTGGCCGAGCACACTGAAATGGGCAGCGATCTGGCTGGACAACCTCAGGTCTTGGAGACAGGCCGGCCAGGGCCGGCCGTCCTTGAGCAGCCGCAGCCCATCAAGCACCAGCCGCGGATGTCCACCCGCCGCGGCCAGCAGTTCCGCGGCGGTTTCGGCCGGGACGGTCAGCGCGAACGGGGGTCGGGCGGCGATGGTCATCAGGTCACCGGTGTTCAGCTCGGGCCAGGGTAGGGGCACGGCGGCGATCAAGAGCGACAGGGTGGCGCTGTGGATGTACTTCATCTCGGCCAGTTCCAGGCCACCGGCCAGGACCACCTTGAGCCGGTCGCCGGCGCTGTCGAAGAGCCCGCTCAGCACGCCCGCGAGTCGGGTCCGATCGTCCAAGGAGCACTTGCCGAGCCCGCTGACCAGGATGAACAACTCGCCCCCGGCGAGCCGTCCGTCCAGCCAGGACCGCAAGGCGGCAGCGCTGCGCGCGGGCTCAGACAGCCCGGCCTGTCGGCTCAAGGTACCCAGGAACTCGGCCTGGTCGGCCGCCTCCGCCGCACGCGGCGGCACCAGGTGGAGGCAGCGCTCGGGGCCGAAGCGAGACTGGGCATGGCGGCGCAACACCGTCAGGGCCGCGTGGGGTCCGTCGTGGATCGGCCTGTCCTCTTGGGCAAGCAGCAGCAGGTTGGGCTCGGACCAGAGCCGCTCCAGGACCTCGTCGATGAAGCGGGTCTCGCTCGGCAGTTCCGCCTCTGGGGCCATGCCGACCAGGGCCGGGGCCTCCCCCGGTCGCCGGCCGAGGATGCCGAACACGAGCCCGTCCAGACCCGCGGCGGTCAGCCCCGGGCGCAGGTCGACCCAGCCGCGGCCGGCGAGCATCAGCGGTAACGCAGGCTTGGCCGGCGCCCCGGGCAGCAGCACCGGGATCACCGGCAGCCCCCGGTCGCACACCGCCAGGCGCAGGGCCGCGTCCATCTCCTCCCGCTCCCAGGGTCCGATCCCGTCCGCGCCGATGCAGACGGCCACGGCGCCGCAGGCGCGGATGCCGTCCTCCAAGAGCGAAAGCCAGGGCAGGCCGGGGCGCAGTTGCTCCTCGTCCAGCCAGCAGCGCAAGCCGAGGGCCGCCAAGGCCGCCTTGAGCGTGCGCACCCCGGGCTTGTCCGAGCTGTTGTGAGACAGAAAGCAGTGAAAGGCCTGGGCCACCGGTCGCTCCTCGGGGTCGTGTCCGTCGGCCGATTATGCGCGGCGGGGATGGATAGGGCCAAGCCATGGCGGTGGCCTGAGCCACGGAAGGTGCCCGACCGGGCGCCCGGACGGGTCTTGGTCACATGTCCGGCCACGCGGCATCGTCGGGTGGAATTTTGGTCAAGGCCCCCGGAGGCATCGATCATGACCTCGGCCGCGGCGGTCCATCCATCTCGCGGCGCAACGCCTATTTGACCTTCATCCCCGGCGCGGCCCCCTCATCGGGCGCGAGGATAAAGATATCCGCCCCGCCCGGTCCGGCCGCCAGGACCATGCCCTCGGAGACGCCGAAGCGCATCTTGCGCGGGGCCAGGTTGGCGACCATGACGGTGAGGCGCCCGACCAACGCAGCGGGGTCGTAGGCCTTGCTGATGCCGGCGAAGACCTGGCGGGTCTCGCCACCCAGGTCGAGACGTAGGGCCAGGAGCTTGTCCGCCCCGTCCACCCGCTCCGCCGCGACGATGCGCGCCACCCGCAGGTCGACCTTGGCGAAGGTGTCGAAGTCGATGGTCGGGGCCAGGGGATCGCGGGCCAGGTGGGCGGCGGGAGTGGCCGTGTCGATGGCGGGTACGCTCTGGTCCGCGCTGGCGCCGGGGCGCGACGCCCCGTCGCCCGTCAGGTCTTCCTTGGAGGCTTCCAGGAGCGCGGCGACTTGGGCCGGCTCCACCCGGGTCATCAGCGGCTTGAAGGGGGCGATCAGGTGGTCCAGGAGCGGCCGGTCCAGGTCCGCCCAGGTCAGCGGCGGGACCTGGAGGAAGGCCTCGGAGTCGGCCGCGGTCCCGGGCAGGATGGGCTTGAGCCAGCCGATCAGCAGGCGGAAGAGGTTGAGGCCCTGGGTGCAGATGTCCTGGAGTTCGGCCTCGCGTCCCGGCTGTTTGGCCGCCACCCAGGGGGCCTGCTCGTCGATGTACTGGTTGGCCCGGTCGGCCAGGGCCATGATCTCGCGCACGGCGCGGCTGTATTCGCGCCGCTCGTAGGCCTCGGCGATGGAGCCGCCGGCGGCGACGAACTCGGCGAACAGGGCGGGGGCGGGCAGGGCCGCGGACAGGCGCCCGTCAAAGCGCTTGGTGATGAAGCCGGCGCTGCGGCTCGCGATATTGACCACCTTGCCCACCAGGTCCGCGTTCACCCGGAACGCGAAGTCCTCCAGGCTCAGATCGATGTCGTCCACCCCGCTGCCGAGCTTGGCGGCGAAGTAATAGCGCAGGTACTCGGGGTTGAGATGGTCCAGGTAGGTCCGCGCCTTGATGAAGGTGCCGCGTGACTTGGACATCTTGCTCCCGTCCACGGTGAGAAAGCCGTGGGCGAAGACGGCACTGGGGACGCGAAAGCCCGCCCCGTGGAGCATCGCCGGCCAGAACAGGGCATGGAAATAGATGATGTCCTTGCCGATGAAGTGGTACAGCTCGGCCTTGGACTCCTCGGACCAGAAGCGGTCGAAGTCGAGCCCGGCCGCCTGCCCCTTGGGGCTGTCGCAGAGGTTCCGGAAGCTCGCCATGTAGCCGATGGGGGCGTCGAGCCAAACATAGAAGAACTTGCCCGGGTGGTCCGGGATCTCGAAGCCGAAATAAGGCGCGTCGCGCGAGATGTCCCACTCCTGGAGCCCGGACGCGAACCACTCGCCGAGCTTGTTGGCGACCTCCTTCTGGAGGCTGCCGCCGCCCGTCCAGGCCTTCAGCATTTCGTCGAAGTCGGCGAGCTTGAAGAAGTAGTGGTCGGACTCGCGCTGCTCGGGTACGGCCCCGGAGACCGCCGAGCGCGGGTTTTTCAGCTCGTTGGGCGAGTAGCTCGCCCCGCACACCTCGCAGTTGTCGCCGTACTGGTCCGGCGCGCCGCACTTGGGGCACTCGCCCTTGATGAAGCGGTCCGGCAGGAACATCTGCTCGACCGGGTCATAGGCCTGGGTGATGGTGCGCCGGGCGATGTGGCCGGCGTCGCGGTTGCGCTCATAGATGAGGCTCGCGTAGTGGCGGTTTTCATCGCTGTGGGTGGAGTGATAGTTGTCGAAGGCGACCCGGAAGGCGGCGAAGTCCGCCTGGTGCTCGGCGCTGACCCGCGCGATCAGGGCCTCCGGGCTGATGCCCTCCTGGCGCGCCTTGAGCATGATGGGGGTGCCGTGGGCGTCGTCCGCGCACACATACCAGCAGCGGTGCCCGCGCATGCGCTGGAAGCGCGCCCAGATGTCGGTCTGGATGTACTCCACCAGGTGGCCGATGTGGATGGGGCCGTTGGCGTAGGGCAGCGCACTGGTGATCAGGATCTCGCGGGGGTCGCTCATGGGCGGGCTCTCTAAGGGCGTGCTGGGGCGGGCAGGGCAAAGTTCTCAAGTATCTCACGGGGGGGCGGACGGACCAACGACGGCAAGGCCGTTGCGTTCTCACATCACAGGTTGATTTAGCGCGCTCCGGGACAAACTTCCGGGCATTGCGGGCGGCGGCCGGTGAGCTTTCAGGGTCAGGTGCGCGCCGCCCACCCATGTCCAGCGCCGGCCCTGCCGGTGCCCAGTCGTACCAGGAGCAGAATGTGGCTGAAGTAACGAAAGAACTGGTCGAGGCGGCCATCAAGGGCTACGTCGAACCCCACCTCCAGCGTGACCTGGTCACCGCCGGGTGCGTCAAGGGGATCGCCATCGAGGGCGACCAGGTCAAGGTCACGGTGGTTTTGGGCTTCCCCGCCCGCGGCATCCAGGAGTCCCTGGCCGAGGCCGTCAAGGCGCGCGTGCTGACCGTCCCCGGGGTCGCGCAGGCACAGGTCGACGTCGGCTGGAAGGTCCAAGCCCACTCGGTCCAGAAGTCGCTCAAGCCCATCGACAATGTCAAGAACATCATCGCCGTGGCCTCCGGCAAGGGCGGGGTCGGCAAGTCCACCACGGCGGTCAACCTGGCACTCGCACTGGTCGCCGAGGGGGCGCGGGTCGGACTCCTGGACGCCGACATCTACGGCCCCTCCCAGCCGCGCATGTTGGGCATCACCGGCAAGCCCGAGCTCACGGGCGAAAACAGCCTGCAGCCGATGGTCGCCTACGAACTCCAGGCCATGTCTATCGGCTTCCTCATCGACGAGGAGACGCCCATGATCTGGCGCGGCCCCATGGTCACCCAGGCCCTGGAGCAGCTCTTGAACGACACCAACTGGACGGATCTCGACTATCTCATCATCGACCTGCCGCCGGGCACCGGCGACACCCAGTTGACCCTGGCCCAGAAGGTGCCGGTCTCCGGTGCCGTGATCGTCACCACGCCCCAGGACATCGCGCTGCTGGACGCCCGCAAGGGGCTCAAGATGTTCCAGAAGGTGGAGGTTCCGGTGCTCGGCATCGTGGAGAACATGTCCACCCACATCTGCTCCAAGTGCGGCCACGAGGAGTTCATCTTCGGCTCCGGCGGCGGTCAGAGCATGGCCGA
>Ga0247840_10001103_pt1 | contig 54002 bp, 46 predicted proteins | sample LaCruzMarch2015__FD_192404 | JGI IMG/M metagenome (GOLD analysis project Ga0247840, IMG submission 192404) | Freshwater microbial communities from meromictic Lake La Cruz, Castile-La Mancha, Spain - LaCruzMarch2015_17m | ecosystem: Environmental > Aquatic > Freshwater > Lake | place: Spain... | reverse complement strand
TAGAAAATACTGCCCGTAAGACGAATATTTCCACTGTTCCGAAATATATCCTCATTTAGGCTATTTAATTAATGGAGATAATTGACAACGCTATTCCGGAATGGCCCATCGGGTAGTACGAGCGGACGAATATTGAGAAAAAATAGTAGGAGCCGGCTTGCTAGAACCCAGAATTAAAACGACGCTAATGCACCTCAATCATACAAACACTCCGGGAGAAACTTTAAAACGCTCGCTGAGAAGCTTAAGTTGGCGAATATTGATCTTACGTTTGCCTGACATAATTTCCGACACGACCCCCTGACTCCCGATCTCGGGCAGGTCTGATTGCTTAAGGCCATGTTCTTCCATCAAGGTCTTGAGGGCATTTATCGGGTCCCCCCCTATATCGGGGTAATTTTGGGATTCATAGGCTTCGATCAGGCTTCCAATCGTCTCCATCAATGAAGATAAGGGATGAGACTCATCGTTACCCACCTCATCAATGAGACCGTCAAGGAAATTGACCAAATTATTATAATCTTTTTCACTATGGGGCACAGAAAATACACTTTGTATGTTCGGCCAAACGTTGGCAATTTCTCTAAGCTGTGTGTTCATTATTTCCTCCAATTTCCCCGATCATATTCCTTGTGAGTAAAAACATGCCGAATATAAATCCGTCGCGTGTTGTAGTGTATAGCAGCAATTAAACGGGCCTTGTTTCCACCAATATTGAAAACCGTTAAATTGTCGACCTTATCAGCTCCCGGAAATGTTTGGCGCAGTTCAGCAAATGAATTAAAATCAGTACGTTTTATTATCCTATACCAGGATTCAATCGCGGAAGCACAATCAGGATGTTTTTCGGTAAATTCGATCAAGCGCTTCCGGGTGATTACGTGCATGTAAGGAACCTATCTCAAAACGAGATATGTGTCAATAATAAATATGCGTCTATCAACATTCACTTGACAATAATATTCTCATAGATTATAGTATCTTACGTGATTGTTCTGTTAATTGTTAGCTTGCCGGAGAATTAGATTTACACAGGAGGTAACATGCCAAATATGCCCGAGCAGGTACAACCCCGGATACAGATAAATACAGTTATAGTGATAATGAAATGACAACTATAGAGGTTATTAAAAAACGTACTTCCTGTCGGGTGTATAGCGATAAAGGCATTGATAAGGATAAACGGGAGGAACTGAGGGAATTTCTTGCCGCCCATACGAACTCGCCTTTTAACAGCATGATCCGCTTCCTGCTTCTTGATTTCAGCGGCCTGGAAGCATTAGATCTAAAGGCGCCCGGCACCTATGGCGTCATCAAAGGGGCAAAATATTTCATAGTCGGGGCCGTCGGGAATCACGCAAAAGCTATGGAGGATTATGGATATTGCATGGAAAAGAATATCCTGAAAGCAACTGCGATGGGGTTAGGAACCTGCTGGCTGGGAGGTACCTTCAGCAGGAGTGGATTTGGAGAAAGGATGGGGCTTGTCAATGATGAGTTATTGCCGGCTATCAGTCCGGTGGGGTATTCCAGCAGTAAGAGATCCATCGTGGACAGACTGTTCAGATTAAGCGCCGGTTCAGATAAAAGAAAACCATGGGATGAACTATTTTTCGCCGGCAATATAAGGACGCCTCTGCAAAAAGATTCATCTTCACCTTATGAAGAGCCGCTTGAATGTGTAAGAATCGGTCCTTCAGCATCAAACAAACAGCCCTGGCGAATTATCAAGGACAGGGGAAACCTCCATTTTTATCTCAGCAGGACCCCGGGTTATAATGCTGTCTTCGGAGATATCAAGATGCAAAACATTGATATGGGCATTGCCATGTGTCATTTTGAACTATCGGCAAGAGAACTCGGATTGAAGGGCGCTTGGAAGGTTGCCGATCCCCGGGTGGAAGCAGGCGATACTGAATATATTGTTAGTTGGATCGGAAACGAATTGTAAAGCTCGTACATGAATTGCTTTTGGGTCTATGAATCACTACAAACCCTGTCTTTTCCGTTTAGCTTCGCCTGGTACATGAGCTGGTCAACCCTGTGGACAAAGACCTTCATTTCTTCCTGCGCCTTATACTGCCCAAGGCCGATGCTCATCGTCACATGGAGGTCTTGACCAGACAACGGAGAAAAATTCTCCTTCTTGAATTCTCTTCTGATTCTTTCCGCGGTAACGGCGGCATCCTTGCCTGTTGTCATCGGCAAGAGGATGGTAAATTCTTCGCCGCCATAACGATAGGCGGAATCCGTCTGGCGGAGGCATCTTTTTACCACCTGTCCGAGTCGTGATAAGACATGGTCTCCCTCTACATGACCGTAAGCGTCGTTGAACTGCTTGAAGTCGTCGAGATCGAGAAGGAGGAGCGTCAGGGGCTGTTCCTCATAGCGGGTAACGCGATCGATTTCCCTTTTTAGTTGATTGTAAAAGTACCTGGAATTATAAAGCTGGGTGAGGTCATCGATAATACTGAGTTCCCGGTATCTATTTTCACTTTCCTGCAGTGCCTCCTCGGCCCGCTTGCGGTCGCTGATGTCGCGGGAAATGGAGAGAGCGACTCGTCTGTCGAAATACTTGAACTTGCGGATGTTGCTCTCCACGGGGATCTTCCGTCCATCCTTCGTCACATGAATCGTTTCTGTGAGAATATTACCTTGGGAAGCAAGACCATTTCGCTTGTCGGCAATCCGTTCATATTCCTCCGGCATCGTGATGTCTCGGGGTGAAAGGGACAGCAGCTCTTCCCTTGTATATCCCAGACGGCGACAGGCCACGTCATTGACCTGGAGAAAACGCCCGGGTAAGCCTTCCCCATCCAGCTCGTGGACGAAAACGGCGTCGTTGATGACTTCGAAAAGGATTCGGTGCCACGTCTCGCTCTCCCGTAGCGTCTGTTCCATCCGCTTACGTTCTGAGTCAGAGAGTTCCAGCTCTCTGATTCTCTGATTTAAGAGGGAAATTTCTTCGATCAGTTCGGCATTTGTCTTGGTTTGGTCGCTCATCTTAAAATCTGGTTCCTTTGAGTTTATAGCCTTTTTCCCGGAATAATTTCAGGCAGACATCCACAACATCTGCATCATAAAGAGTCCCTTTATTGTTATCAATCTCTGCCATTGCTGCATTTAATCCCAGGGCAGGACGATAGGGACGGTGGGAGGCCATGGATTCTACAACATCAGCAACGGCCAGGATACGGGCCTCCATGAGAATTTCTTCCCCTTTCAGTTTCCTTGGATACCCGGAACCATCCATCCTCTCATGATGCTGATAGACGATTTCCGCCAGAGGCCAGGAAGATTCCACATCCTTAAGCATCTCGAATCCTTTATTGGAATGTTCTTTAATAATGGCAAACTCGAGTTCTGTCAGTTTTGTCGGCTTGGACAATATCTCTGCCGGGACGGACAGTTTCCCGATGTCATGAATGGAACCGGCCATGCGGATGCCGTCGATTCTTTCTTGAGAAAGTCCCATTTCTGTAGCCATGGCGCGGGCCAGATCGGCCGACCGGTTCTGGTGACCGGCTGTATAAGGATCTCTTGTTTCCACGGCGGACACTAAGACCTGAACAGTCGCGCCAATAGCCATCTTGAGACTGTCAAGGGTCTGTTTAAGTTTCCCTTCCGCCTGTTTGCGGTCGGTGATGTCGGTTGTTATATGGATGATCTTTTCAACTTGGCCCAGTTTATTCCGGATGGGTGTACAGGAAACGAGAAAAACGCCCCCCAATGCTTCCATTTCCTTATTAACGGTTTCGGCCTGCCCCGAGGCAAGCAGACTTTCCATAGGGCAGCCCTCCGGAGGAGATGCGTAATCCTTGCCGTGAAAGATCTCATAGCATTTCTTGCCGAGAAGTTCTTTTCGGGTGACGCCTGCGGCGTCCAAAACCGCCTTGTTGGCAGCAATAATTCCGTGGTGAGGATCAAGGATAACCGTTGGGTGGCCAATGGCTTGAAAAATGTTCTCCCAATCCTCGCGGGCCTGAATAACATCCTTTTCTGCCTGCCGTCGTTTAGTTCTCGAATCAGCCTCTATCAGTTCCCGTTCATACACGGGATCATAGCCGCCCTTTTTGAGGGCATGGATCGTCAACAGGACATCGTCTTCCGAGTCTTCTACCATCAATACTCTTAGCGGTTTGCTCATTTTCCTTATCCCTACTTTCTCACGGGCGAATGTTTTAACTCTTTCAATTTTATCACCTCATTGAACATTTGTAACTCAAAACAATGAGTTAATGACCTACGATGGTAATGTGAAATAAAACGTCGCCCCTTTGCCGATCTCTCCCTCCGCCCAGACATGACCGCCGTGACGATGAATGATCCGTTGCACCGTCGCCAGACCGATTCCCGTCCCGGGAAACTCCTCGCTCGTATGGAGGCGCTGGAAGGGTCCAAATAGTTTGTCCGCATAGGTCATGTCGAAGCCGACGCCGTTGTCCCTGAAGAAATAGATTGCTTCCCCGTCCTTGAGGTTCTTGCCGAACTCGATTCGCCCCTGGGGATTCTTCCCCGAAAATTTCAAAGCGTTGTCGATCAGGTTAACTATTGCGATCTGCATCAGATAGGGGTCGCCCTGAATAATGACCCCATCCTGGGCAAGCACCTCGACGGACCGGTCGGGATTATGCTGCCGAAGTTTATCCGCGACGTTCCTTACCATCATGCTCAAGTCAATCGCTTCATGGTGAAATTCGGATCGGGTCACCCGTGATAGCTTCAGTAGGTCATCGATGAGAAAGCCCATCTTCTGCGATGCCTTGCGGACCCGCTCCAGATAATTTTTCCCGGTGTCGTCCAGTTTATCATGATAATCTTCCAGAAGGGCCTGACTGAAACCGTCAATGCCCCGGAGGGGCGCCCGGAGGTCATGGGAAACCGAATAACTGAAGGCCTCAAGTTCCTGGTTGGAAGCTTCCAGTTGCGCCGTTCTTTCCAGGACCCGCCTTTCCAGCTCTTCGTTTAACTTGCGAACCTCTCCTTCCGCCTGCTTGCGGTCCGTGATGTCCTGGCCTTGGGCAATTGTCGCGACCACTGTTTTGCCATCGGGACCGAATAGGGTGGCTGAATTCCAGAGGACGATGCGCACCGCTCCTGCTTTATGAAGGATTGGAATTTCAATGACTTTCCACCTTTTGCCCTTAGCCGTTTTGAGGATATGGGCGAGTGATTCCTGCCGGGTGTCAGCAGGGAAAAGTAGATCGAGTTCCTTTCCCAGAACTTCCGACGCCTTTAGGCCGGTTAGCTCTTCAAATGCGTGATTGAAACGGGTGATCCTGAAGTCGGGATCCCAGACAATAATCGGGGCGTTTGCATAATTGATAAGGCTTTCCAGGTAGTCGCGGGTTTCCCGCAGAGCTTCCTCGCTCTCCCGCAAATCTTTTTCCGCCTGAAGTTGAGCCTTGATCTGCTCCTTGATCACCCGTTGCCGGAAAAAGACCAGGGTCAGGACGCTTGTCAGAAACAGGAGGATGGAAATCGCCGTGATCTGTAAGTAGTATGTCCACTCGGAAAGTAAGAGAGACCGGCTGTCCCGCCCTACGAAAACGATCCCGCTGGTCGCGGTTATGGGATTGAAAGATATATAATGCTTCATGGCGCTTAAGGAAGGGTCCCTAACCGTGATGGACTGATGCTTTGCCGGTGGCAGATTTTTGAACACGGAATAGAAAGGATAGATACTTATCTCCTTCTCGAAGAGATGCCGACTGCTGTAAATCATTTGACCCTGCCGATCCGTAACCGTGACGGCTACCCCGGGATCGAGAGGTAAACGCTGGATGATCTTGCTCAGTTCGACCGTCCGCTCGGCGCTTACCATGATGCCGAGCACCTTTCCCGTTTCAGCATTAATTGGCACGGCGATGGAAACGGCCAGATCCTTTTCACCTACAACCCTCTTGATCACATCGGAGACGTAGGGGCGCCAATCTTTGCTGACGCCCTTGTACCAGTCCCGGTAGGCGAAATTTTTTCCGATCACCTCTGAAAAGGCCGGATAATTGGCCCAGAGCGTTCCCTGTGGGTCGGCGACGAATACGCTTTCGAGGCCGGGGTTGTTTCTGTTCAGACTGGTCAGGTGTCCTCGCACCTGCTCGACATTTCTCTCCCGAACGGCCTGGATCATAAGCGGCCGACTGCTGTAGGATTCCAGGGTTTTAATGATCTTCTGGAAATGTTCATCCAGGACAAGGGAAAGCAGGTTGGCGGCGGCCCGGTCTTCCTTCAACGCCCGCTCCCGGACGCTCTGATGATGATTATAGCACTGGTACAGGGCGGCGCCGGAAAGGATGAGAAACATCAATATAATGATCAGGGGGATGTTCCTGCGTTCTACAAACCAGGGGTAGGGCGGCGCGTTCTTTTCCGGCATCTTGTCCTCCTGCGCGGACCGTCGATAAAGATATAGGTGTTTTACTGCCTCATGATGTTTTTACAGGCGGCGGTTCGTTCCAGAGGAGCCAGTAAAGACCAAGCTGCTTGATCGCTTCATTGAACTGATTGAAGTCAACGGGCTTGCGGATGTAGCTGTTGGCGCCGAGATTGTAACCCTTGACCACATCCGACTCCTCTAATGACGAGGTAAGGATGACCACGGGAGTGAGTTTGGTGAATTCATTCTGGCGGATGTTTTTCAAAACCTCCAGGCCGTCTATCCTGGGAAGCTTAAGGTCCAGCAGTACAACCACGGGCAGTTTTTTCATGTCCCGTCCGGCGTACATTCCCGTTCCAAACAGGTAATCGAGAGCTTCCACGCCGTCTTTGGCAACCACAACCTCATTGAAGATATTGTTTTTCTTCAACGACCGCATTGTCAGAGCCACATCATCGGGATTGTCTTCCACCAGTAAAATAGTCTTCTCGTTCATTGTCGATCTCCTCAATTGTTTCTGTTAAGCGAGGTATTTTGGCTGCGAATAATATAAAGGACATTTTTTATGTCAAGATAATATAGACTTTCAATCGCTGTAGAACCGGATCTTGTCGATCCACAGGGAACCTTTGGCGTCCCCGTTCTGTGACTGATGAACACCGATCTGAAATCCTTCCACACGCTCGAGGCGCATAACCTGGTCGCCTGGCTTGGCCCCGTACATTGAGGCAGCGCCGGTCTTGATCCAGCCCCGGGCGACCATCATCTTCGCAAAGGGAATGCGGATCTTTTCCCAGGACGGATCGACTTCAAAAAATCCATGCCAGGCATCGACCCGGTTCGGGTCGTCGGGCATGGATGTCATGACCATGACCTGGGCGTGAAAATTCTCCGTCGCCCGGGCGTAGAACTCGATCCCGTCATAGAGGGAGAGATCCCTTTTCTTACGGTTGTCGATACGGGCCCAGCCGGGATTTTGTCCCCGGACTAACTGATAATCGACCCGTATTGAACCCTTGGAAGCATCACTTCCCTCCTTGCGGTCAATCTGCGACCGGAAAAAAGGCGCTGTTCGGCCGGTATTGAGCATCATCCAGGACGGTTCGATGACGGGACTCTCAAAATCTTCCCGGAGCGGACCGGCGTCCCGGATCTCCAATTCCTTGAAGAGCCTTGTTTTCATGTTAATAGCCGAAGTCGCCTGAGATGTCCGGACATTGACCAGCCTCAGGTTAATCTCCCATTCCCCTCTATTTTCTGCGAGGGTTCCCGTCAGAATCAGATCCGCCATCATCAGCTTGCCCAGGATCTCCTCCGGCTTTTCCCTGGTCAGGCCGCTACGGCTCAGTTCGAGTTCGTTCAGCACTGCCTTGAGTTTGGATCTTTCGACGATGTTAAACTGTCCGGAATCGATCAGGGCCGTGGTCAGGCCTTCGAGGGTGACTCTGCCGAGGTCCTTTTCCTTGCCCCGGATTACCTCGAAGTCGGTTATGGCGATGTTCTTCTTGGGAATAGTTAACCGGACGGGCGCGCCGGCAGGATATGGCGCCGGCTTTTCCAACTCGACAATAACGGCGTGTCCCCGCACCTCTTTGATGACGCCGGCGTTACCGTTGATTTCCGTTTTCATCCCATCGATAATGAGGCTCTTTTTCACCAGTTCCTGGGCGATCTCGCCGATGGGCGATCCCGGGGTCTTTTTCAACTCGGGCATATTCATCTGCAAGGCAACGGTGTTGCCCGACTGACTTTGCACGACTCCATCAATGTGCAGGAGACTGAGCGGCTCTGTCTTCACCGGCGGCGCCACAGTCGCGCAAGACCATGTCAGCGTGGCCAGAAAAATGAAGAAAAGAATCCTTAAATGTTTCATGCTTGGTCCCTTTCGATTTCAATCGTGGTACCGGCAAAAAGGGCTGTGGCCTCGGCGCCGATCTTTTGGGTCATTTTCTTTGAAAACAGGCCGAAGATAGGGGCGGCGATGACGATCAGCCATCTACCCGCCATCCGTTTGATTATGCCGGCGGCGATCTGGAGGCCTACCCGCTGGGCGATTCTCTCGATGACCGGGGCGCTCAGGGCCTTGATGACGAGCCGCACCCCGACCCGGTGCACCAGTTGGTTGCCGATGGTGAGGCCCAGGGCGTTGGCGAAGATGAGCAGGACGATGGAATGGTTGATGGTTTCCAGCTTTTTGTAATATTTGGCAATTTTGTAGACGAGATTGATCTGTAGTTTGGTCACGGCCCCGATTTCGGGCAGAATGGTCGTCAGGCCGAAAGGGCCGGGGACGGCGCTCAGAGTGGTGCTGATCCAGAAAGCCTTTTTCCCGGCCTCCTTGATCATTTCCTCGGGTGTTCCCGTGACGACGACTTCCTCCGGTTTAGGGGCAAACTTCATCAGCAGATCGAAAAACCAGTGGCCGCTTTTTACTTCTTCCAGCATCTGTTCAGTTTGCACAGGTAATTCTCCTTCTAGAGCGCCCGCCCGGCTTTGAAGGCCTTTTCCCCGGTGAACGATTCTACCAGCCGTTCATACTTTTCATGGATCATCTTCCGGTCAAATTCCTGAAATTCCCGGAGCATGATATCGAGTTCCTCATCGCTGAAATACCGCTGGCATTCATGGAAGAAGGGCTTATCCTCCTTGGCGATATGGCGGGGATAGAAGGATGCCAGTTCTTTAAGCAGGGCTACGATCTCTGTGACGGCCTCTTGGTCGCCCTCCACGTGCCGCTCTTTTGCCGCCATGAGCTTTCCAACCGTCTTGCGCGCGTAAATATGCTCCTGGACAAGTTCGTCCATGATCCGGGCGTGTTCGGGAGTCAGCTTTTTCTTCACCAGTTCCCGGAAAAGGATGTCTTCCTCCTTCCCATGATGGGTCCGGTCGGCGTAAATACGTATAAAATCGACGGCGGTATCGATAAAAACAGGACTCACTTGCTGTGTTTTTTCAATCTCTTCCGCCTCTTTTACGACCACCTGCAGCATCTTCTCGATCAGGCGGTGTTCCCACATCAATGGTCCAATCGGTTTCATGGCTCTCTCCTCCTGTTCATGACTATACATATCAAGCAGGCTTCCGTCAATCCTCTTGCCAAGTTTCGAAGAAGTGTTTCTTTTTCATGAAGCTTCTTTACGATTGAAGTCGAGAGCTTTGCATAACCGCAGAAAAATGGTTCGCAAGCAGCGAATCAAATGTTTTTCGCCGGTCCGTGATTTAATTTAAAATCACGTAATCACTCGTAATTATATGTATGCCAAGGAGAAGCGAAAAAGATTTTTGAGTTGCGGCGAAGCCATTTTTCAAAGGTCTCAAGTAATGAGTTTTCATCGAGGTTCCCCACTAAAAAGTTGACATTATGAAGATTTTGATCTATCGTCCCGCCGCTCTAATTATAGAAAGGCAACTAAAAATGAATAATTCAGATCACCAACCAACAAACAGAACGTGGGACGCATTTGCCCATGCCACCGAGTATGTTACCGACTCCGCGCAACGATCAATCCTTTTTGCCGACGCCCTGCGCAGGCGCGGCAACACATATATCGAGCACCTGAAAAATGGACAGCCTCCCGTATTGACTTTCAAGTATGAAATGATCCTGGACGGGCGGGAACTCAAGAGACCCGTCAATTATTCCCTGGTCCGGATCAATGACCGGAGAGCCGAACAACGTACCCAGTCAGAAAAAGAAGCCGATCGCCTTAAGGAACTCCGCGGAAAGAAGGAGTTCCTGCCCAAACGGCCGATTGTCATTATCGATCCCCGGGCCGGTCATGGACCGGGAATCGGAGGCTCCAAAAGAAACTCGGAAATCGGGATGGCCCTTGAACATGGCTACCCGGTCTATTTTATTCTTTTCTATACGAACCCGATGCCCGGTCAGACCCTGAGTGACGTAGAAGCGGCGGAAGCGCGGTTCATCGAAGAAATTGTCAAGCTTCACCCCTACGCCGACGCCCCGGCGATCATGGGCAACTGTCAGGCGGGCTGGGCCGCCGCCCTCCTTTGCGCCGATCGTCCCGACATTACCGGCCCCCTGATTCTCAACGGGGCGCCCCTGTCCTACTGGGCAGGCGTGGAAGGAACCAATCCCATGCGCTACCGGGGAGGACTGAGCGGCGGATCATGGATGGTATCGCTATTAAGCGATCTGGGAAATGGAAAATTTGACGGCGCCAACCTGGTATCCAACTTTGAAGCCCTCAATCCGGCCAATACCATCTGGACCAAGCAATATAATGTCTATAAGAACATCGACGAAGAGGTGGAGCGCTACCTAAGTTTCGAAAAATGGTGGGGCGGTTTCTTCCTTATGAATACGGAAGAGATAGAATTTATTGTGAACAATTTGTTTGTGGGTAACAAACTGGAAAAAGGGGAGGTGGAAATCCGCCCGGGAACTAACATCAATCTCCGGAATATCGAAAGCCCCATCATCGTCTTTGCTTCCCGGGGCGATAACATTACCCCTCCCCAGCAGGCTCTAAACTGGATCACCAAAGTCCACCCGACCACTGAGAGCATTAAAAAGGCGGGGCAGGTGATCATTTACATTATCCATGAAGATATCGGTCATCTGGGCATCTTTGTCTCGGCAGGCGTGGCCCAAAAGGAACATAAGGAGATCATCGCGAGTTTCGATATGATTGAATACCTCCCGCCGGGTCTCTACGAGATGATCATCGACGGCGACATCAAAACCGGCGATGTTGAAACCCGCTTTGAGGAGAGAACAATCGACGACATCCTGGCCATGGATGACGGTGTCCAGGACGAGGAAAACTTCTGCGCCGTTGACAGAATGTCAGAATTGCTTAATAATCATTATAAGGTGTTTTGCCGGCCATGGATTAAGTTCTGGTCCACGGAACTGACCGGTGAGATGAACCGCCTCCTCCACCCGCTGCGTTTAAAACGTTATCTGATCTCGGACATAAATCCTTTCCTCCGTCCGCTCCAATATGCTGCCTCCTCCGTGAAAGCAAACCGCAAGCCGGCAAAGCCGGATAATCCCTTTGTTGAGTTTGAAGCCGGCTTTTCAGATTTTATGATCAAATGGCTAAACCAATACCGCGATGCGCGGGACCGTCGCATTGAATGGAAGTTCCGGGCTATCTATGAAAATCCCCTTGTCCAGTTCTTCTGCATGCCCACTGCGGACGAAAACGGCGGAGCGTCTGCGGCGACAGATGGCTTAACGGAAGACAAGCGCTGGGCGGCCCTCGAGGAAGGCGGTGTCGCCGAGGGTTTGATCAGGATTATCATGGCTGTCTCTCGCAAAAATTACATCATTAAGCGACGTCTGTTTGAAGTGGGACAGGAAATAGCTACGACTCATAAAGTATTGAACAAGATCAGACCGGCCCAGTTTAAACGGATCGCCCGTCTCCAGGCGCAAATACTTCAGGCCGATGAAGACGCCGCCCTCAAGGCCCTGGGCAAACTCATCAAAACAAAAGGGGACCGGGAAGAGGCCCTTTCCATCGCCAAACGAATCGCTATGGCCGACGGGAAGTACGAGGATGGAGAAAAAGCGGTGGTTGATAAAATCCAGAAAGGCCTTGAACTAAACAAGTCGAAATCGCCCGTTAAATAGAGGGAGTGTCATCGTACTAAGAGCATGGCCTGCGGGCCATCAGCTTTGGTTATTTGATTTGGCGTTCTTGTGCATATACATCAGCCTGTCTGCCTGAGACAAAAGTACATCCAGAGACTCGGGAGATTCGGGGGCATAGGCGACCGTGCCCCAACTCAGGGACAGCTTGTATCTTCTGGTTTCCTTTGCATTGTACTCATTGATATTCTGCTGAAGGCGCTTCAAGAAGACGGCGGGATCAACATCCGCGGCCTCGATGGAAAGAACAACAAACTCGTCTCCGCCGATGCGGGCAATAATATCGGATTCTCGGAATGTTTGGCGCAGGATATGCGCCGTATCAACGAGAACCTTGTCTCCTTGCTCATGGCCGAGGCAATCGTTTATCCATTTGAAGTCGTCACAATCAAGGTAAGTGAGGACCAAATGCATCTTTGATCTGGTTGCCGCCTTAACCTGCTGCTCCGCAAGGGCAAAAAATCCGCGCCGATTGTGAATACCTGTCAGCAAATCATGGAGGGACGCCTCTCGCAGTTCTTCTTCCAGCTGCTTGCGGTCGGTGATATCGCGAACAGTAGCTATTATTTCCATCCGATCTGCCGCACCATTCCATACCTTCTTGCCGCTCAACTCAACCCACTTATACGACCCGTCCTGGCAGATCGCCCGGTATTCAACTTTGGCATCTTTACCCAACGCCATTTCCGAAGCTTTTTTCAAGGTCTCATGAACAATTGGCCGATCATCGGGGTGCACACGATTTAATCCGGAGTTACCGATTATTTCCTCAGGATTATAACCGAGCATGAACCGCATCGCCTCGGAAGCAAAGAGCAGCTCGCCGGTTAGACTGTAACGGGCCACATAATCCGATGTATTTCTGACAAGAAAGCGATACCGCTCTTCGCTTGCCCGGAGCTCGTCTTCCCACCGCTTGCGCTCGGTGATGTCTGTCATTACTGTCAGCAAATACTTTTCATATTTGAGGTTCATCATGACAGCATTAAATAATCCTTCTATCAACGCTCCGTCTTTTGATCTGACTTTCATTTCGAGGTTTTCGACGCGGCCCTTTTTATTCAATTCTTTAAAAAATGCTCTTCTTTGCTCTTCTGTAATGAATCCTATGCCTGTCGCTGTATTTCCGACGACTTCATTCCGCTTACGTCCCATAAATCTAAGAAATGCATCACTGACCTCAACGAATCGTCCTTCTTTCAAGGTCGTGATGCCAACTGGCACCGAACTTTGCAGGAATGCTTTTGTGAACTTTTCATGATTTACTCTTGTTTCCTTGATTTCTTCCTCGAAATCTTTCAATTCAGCTACACGTTTACGTAGCTCATTCAGTTCTTCGATCAGTTGTTTCTTGGTTTTCTGGTCATCTTTCATGAGAAGTCCTCAATGTATGATTCACCGGGTTAGCGTTCTGTTGGTAGATATTTTTCACAGTTATCCTTTCCGCCAGCGCGAATCCAGAATGACCACGCGGCCGTGATCATTTTCGCCACGGATCAGGCGACCGATGCCCTGTTTCATCTTGATAGTGGCTTCATAGCGGTACCGGTGATTATATTCTGCCGGAGTCATGATCTGCTTGCGGGCTATTTGCAGAGGTTCGGAGGGGCTGGCATAGGGGATCCGGGTAATGATAACCTGGGTTAGGGTGTCGCCCTTGAAATCCACTCCGTACCAGAAGGTATCAACTCCGAAGAGAACAGTCTCTGTCACCTCGCGAAACTCGTCACAAAGATCGGCTGTCGAGGCGCCCCTCCGTTGCACAAGGAGAGGGAATCCCATGGCCTCGATCTCGTCGCCAAGACGTTCCGTAACCGCTTCGAGGTCGCCATAGCTGGAAAAGAGAACCAACGTCCGTCCCCGGTTGCGTTGAATCAACTCCGGCAATATTTTGACCGTCGCAGCCAGCCAGAGCTGTTTATTGCTGTATCTGCCGTTGACGGCATCAGGGTGAACAATAATCTCCATAACCTCCGGAGGAAAGGGAGAAGATATTTCGGCAAAGCGGAAAGCCCGGAAGACAGCATGTTCTTCATCCAGACAAAAAGGGCGGTCCAGTCCCATAATGCGGCTAAAAGAATCAAAACTGCCGGCATTGCAGATAGTGGCCGCCGTGTAGATAAGCCCTTTTGTATCGCCGTAGAAGTTTTGCCGGATGTGCTCGGATACATCCACGGGGGTGGAATCGAGAGACCAGTGCTTGACAAAAAGCTCAAAGGCGGCGGTGCGGTTGGACGCCGCCACCATTGTTACCATCTCCTTGAGACTGTTGGCCTGATCATTGAGGACATTCCGGGCATTCTTCATTCTCTCCCGGGTGCGACTCTGTATCTTTAAAAGCCGGCAGTTGTCATCTTTTTTGAGCCAGTCCAGATGCTCCGTAATGCGCAGAATTATCTCCTTTAGGGCCTGAAGATGGGTTTCAATATGTCCATTCCGGTAGACGTCATCACTGGTAGGCAGACATTGTACCACTTGGCCGGCTCCGTTATTTGCCTTTATCATTCTCAATGCACGAGCTAATTGTGATATTTCGCCTATGAGATCTTCGATGGCCTTCAGCGCCCCCTCCACATCGCGCGCATTTTCTCCCACCGACCGTTCTTTGAGCTTGTTTAGCGCATTGCGTAGATGATCCACCGCACCGGTGATATCCCGGGAGTTGATCTCAAGACCGTAGGCGTTGCGACACGCTTGCTCAAAATGGTTTGCCTCATCGATGATAAAAATCTTAAACACTTTACTGAAGGCGGGATCATACCCCAAGAGGGCCAGCTTGTGATGATTGGTAATCACCAGCCGGGCCGCCCGGGCCTCGGAAGTAACAATCTGGGCGGGACATTGAACGTGGGACGCATCGCAGCCGCTCTGGGCGGAGGCTTCGCGATGAAGCTCGGTTAGAAACTGACCGCCGTCGAGGGCCTTACGGACTCGTTCCCCGATCCGGTCGCCATCGGTCTCCCGAAAATGGTAAACAAGATTGACGCAATACAACCAGGCGAGGAGCGCCGCGCCCCGCCATGAATCATCATAGACATGGTCCAGCTTCCAGGCGCAAAGATAATTTGACTTTCCTTTCAGGAGGGTTACCGTAATTTTCCCGTAAGATTTGATCGCCCTTTTCAGGAAAGCCACCTCCCGGGCAAGAATTTGGTTCTGAAGGCTTTTGGTATATGTGGAAATGACCGCCCGGGCTTCGGGATTGCGATCCAGAAAGGCGAGTATGGGCAGCAAATAGCCCTGGGTCTTGCCCGTACCTGTCCCGGCCTCGATAGTCAGGACGGCCGCGTCGTTCAGGGCTTCGGCAACATGACGGGCGTATGCCACCTGGCTGGGCCGATAGACAAAATCACGGACCTCCCTGGCTATTCCTTTATAAATGCCATCAAGAGAGCCAATGTCGATCTGGCGGTGGGGAGTAGTCGCAGCGACGGCGCGCCCTTTTTTTGTTTTTGATTCCTTCAGAAAGCCGAGCCAGTTTGCCGTGTCATCGTCCCGGGGGATGCTGAAAAGGTCGCCGAAATAGTCGGCGAGTTGCTGGATCAAATGCAGAAAAACATTTCCGAATAAGGTGTCGCTTTTTGCCAGGTAATAACGCAGGGCGGCCGCCCTGGGTAGCTCTTTATCGTTGAGCTGGTAACTGCAGATATGGCGAATCAGATCAACAGCCAGCTTTGCCGCTTCCACTGCTGTGAAGGATATCCGTTGCCGTGGTTGGCGGTTAAGGTGCTCCCACAAGAACTTCGGAGAAAAAGAATCAAGGGCGGGAAGAAAGAACTCAAGGGCAAAGCCGATATCAACGATCCGCCTCGTCCCGCAAAGTTTCTTCAGATCCGGGAGATTGTCTCCTTGGGGCCATGCCAGCACAAAAGGGGCGTCCCCCAAAAAATCATGGAGATTGCGGATAACCGCACACGCCTCTGGAGCCGTCTCCAGCTCCTGCCGGGACAGATTGGAGTGATACCTGTCTCTTGCGGTAAAAAAACGATACCGGACCAGGGAGGAAAATGTTTTTCCGGGGCTACCGGGTTGAAGAACAATGACGGCCACGGCATATACTCGATTTCCTCCGTCGTCTTTGGTCCCCGTATGAGCAAAGACAACGGGAATGTCCCGAATCTCTCCGTGGCAGGAGTTCAGCATGGTGTTAACCTATAGGATTATGTAAAATTTTCAAGATATTACTTTCGGTTGGTCGATGCATAGCGGGTTCGATTTTGCCTGTCAATGGATATTTTGATGCTCTGAAGGAAACACGGATGGATGATGAACCTGTGAAGCTTAACTTGCCATCACTTTTTTGTGACTTATAGATTTTACCATCTGCGATCCTTCGCCCAGCGAGCGGGCCAGGGTCATGAAGTGATCGGGCAGGGGGATGTCTCGTTCCGTGATCAGGATGCCAAGATCTCTTGCCTGGGTGAGCATGACGGGATTTTCTATGCCTTCCTGGCTGTCGCAGAGAAACTGGACACGCAGGGCGTCCGTAAGGGGGATTCTAAGTTCGGGGTAGTCATTGGCAATCCTTTTCAGCTCCTCTTCAATGAGAGGCCGGTTGGTTATTGCAAAGGATAAAAAAGGCTCTTCATGATTCGGTGTACAGAACAGCTCATTGATCATGGCGCCGGTAAGTTGACTGATAAATGCTCGTTCCTGATGGGGATGGTGTTCGGCCAATCCGTTTCTCGTGACTTTGAAGAGGACCATTTTGATGATATGAATTCCTTCTCTCAGGATGGGGATCAGTCTGTTTTCCAGTTTCATCGCACCGCTCTTGTTATCGTCCGTCATCCAAAATGCCATCACACTTTCTGCTTCCCCATGGAAAAAGGAGGAAGCCTTTATCACAATTGACATTATTTGGAGGCTGTTAAAAAATGTCCAGATGCAAGGCCTCCGAAATCCTGAGCCGTGAGGCGTACTTAGCGGTACGTTGAACGGCGAAGCGATGAGGGAAACGCAGCAGATGGACGTTTTTCAACAGCCTCCTAGACGTTGAAGCGGAAGGAAATTATATCGCCGTCCTGAACGACATACTCCTTTCCCTCTAAACGCAGCTTACCGGCGGCCTTGGCAGCGGCCATGGTTCCGCCGCAGGAGATGAACTCTTCGTAGCCGATTACCTCCGCCTTGATGAATCCCCTTTCAAAATCCTTATGAATGGCGGCGGCGGCCCGCGGCGCCTTTGCCCCTGCCGGAATAACCCATGCCTTGACCTCGTCCTCCCCCACGGTGAAATAGGTGATCCTTCCCAGGAGCCGAAAGGCGGCCTGAATAATCCTCACAAAGGCCGGCTCAGCCATATTTAGGGAATCCAGGAACTCCCGCTGCTCGTCCGGTGAGAGTCCCGCCATTTCCGCTTCCAGCTCACCGCAGATACCAATCACGTGATCGGTCAGGCCGGCCTCTTTTTGAAACGCCGCCGTTGCTCCGAGACGTTCCTCCGTAACATTGAGGACTACCAGCTCCGGTCGCAGGGACCAGAAAGAAAAGCTCCTCAGGGTTTGGCGTTCTTCGGCAGTCAGAGGAAGATCTCGTAGGGGCTTGCCCTGTTCAAGCTGGGTCTGGAGGCGGGGCATCAACTCCACTTGAATAAGCTCCGCAGGTTTCAGAACCTTTTGGGGGACTTTCTGGAGGCGCTCCCGGCGGTTTTCCACCACCATGAGGTCGGACAGGATAAGTTCATCCTCAAGGCGGCGCCACCGCTCAATCATTTCCGGCAGGTCGGCGGCGGAAAATCCATCCACCACATGGAGGAGACCATCGGCCCCGGAGAGGGTCTGGCGAACAGTTTCCCATGCCTTCTCTCCTTCGGCATGGACATCCACGAAGGGCGCCTTGGCGGGAGAAACTTTGGCGGGGTGAAATATCGCCACCAGGCGGTCAAAGCGTTCATCAGGGACGGAGGCCTGGCCGCGTACAAAGGTTTCACCATGGACCTCCCGGCTTCTGATCCCGGTCATGATTTCAAAAAGAGAGCTCTTCCCGCTCTGGGGAAGGCCGATAATTCCCATTTCCATAACTATTGCCTGTTTCCTATTGCCTGTTGCCTACTCTCTGTCGAGCATGCGCCCTATAGCAGCCTCAACGGGCCATATCAAGAAAAAATATTTCCCCGCAAATACCTCGGGCCGGCGAAAAAACCATCTCTCTCAAGTAATTGACGAGATTTTATGATTTATTCATTGAATCGACAAGAAGAATATTGTAGAAATACAGGGAGCGGGTGAGGATGGGGAAAGTTTTTGATTAAAGCCAGTCAAGTCAATTTATTAGCTCTGCATAGTCAACTAAAAGGAGAATCATTAAATGGGGATGACCATTACCGAGAAGATCCTGGCCGAACATGGGGGCCTTAAAGAGGTCCATCCGGGGATGCTGATCAATGCCAGGGTGGATATTGCCCTGGGGCACGACGTGACGGCCCCTATCGCCATCGGGGAATTCAAGAAGGCCGGGGGCCACAAGATCTTCGACCGCAACAAGGTCGTCCTGGTTGCCGATCACTTCACTCCGAACAAGGATATCCAGTCGGCCCAGCAGGTCAGGATCATGCGGGACTTTGCCAAGGAACATAAAATCAGCCACTATTACGAGGGGGGCGACGCCGGCGTCTGCCATGTCCTTCTCCCCGAGCAGGGTATCGCCCTTCCCGGCGACCTGATCATCGGAGCCGACAGCCATACCTGCACCTATGGTGCTCTGGGGGCCTTTGCCACCGGCGTGGGCAGCACGGATTTTGCAGCGGCCATGCTGACCGGAGAACTCTGGTTCAAGGTCCCCGAGACAATGAAGATCGTTTTCCATGGCAAGCTCAACAAGTGGGTATCCGGAAAGGACCTCATCCTCTATGTGATCGGGCAGATCGGCGTGGATGGGGCCAATTACCAGGCGATGGAGTTTACCGGCGAGACGCTCGCAGAGCTGACGATGGCAGACCGCTTCACCATGGCCAATATGGTCATCGAGGCGGGAGCAAAAAGCGGCATCTTCGTTCCCGACGAGACAACGAGGGAGTATGTCCAATACCGGGCGGAGCGGGAGTATACCTTCCATGAATCCGATCCCGATGCAAATTACGCCTCCGTCCTGGAGGTTGATGTCAGCAATATCGAGCCCCAGGTGGCTTTCCCCCCACTGCCGTCGAATGTTCGGGGACTCAGCAAGGTTGGTTCCATCAAGATTGATCAGGTCTTCATCGGCTCATGCACCAACGGCCGAATCGAGGATTTACGTCTCGCGGCTCAGTTGTTGAAGGGCAAGCAGGTAGCGCCCTATGTGCGGCTGATTATAATTCCGACGACGCCGGAGGTCTACCGGACGGCCATGTCCGAAGGTCTCTTTGACATTTTCCTTGACGCCAAGGCCATCATCAGTCCGCCGACGTGCGGGCCATGCCTTGGGGGACACATGGGGATTCTGGCTGACGGCGAGCGGGCCGTTGCCACAACGAACCGAAATTTTATTGGTAGGATGGGACATCCGGGCAGCGAGGTCTATCTCGCCAATCCCGCAATTGCTGCGGCGACCGCTGTCCTGGGGCGGATCGCCGGCCCCGACGAACTCAAGGGGGTGCACAAGATATGAAATTCAAAGGGAAAGTGTGGAAATTCGGAGACCATGTCAATACCGATCTGATCATCCCAGCCCGCTATATCAACAGCTCCGATCCGGCATTCTTGGCGGCCCACTGCATGGAGGATGCCGACCCGGATTTTATGAAGAAAATGCAGCCCGGGGACATAATCGTGGCGGGAGAGAACTTCGGTTGCGGATCCTCCCGGGAGCACGCCCCGATTGCCATCAAGGCGGCGGGCATTGCCTGTGTGATCGCAAAGGGATATGCCCGGATCTTTTACCGGAGTGCCTTCAACATGGGCCTGCCCATTTTTGAATCGAAAATGTTGCATGATCTCGTCCAGGAAAGCGACGAGATCGAGGTAGACGGAGATGCAGGGATAATCACTATCTCGGGGAAAGAGGCCGGACTGATCAAAATCGAACCGATTCCCCCGTTCATGCAGGAATTGGTCGCGGCGGGGGGGTTGTTGCCTTACCTGGTGAAGAAAAGGGCGGGGGGATGAAAAATAATTATAAAATTGCTGTGTTCCCCGGTGACGGGATCGGGATCGAGGTTGTAAGGGAGGCACTGAAGGTTCTTGACGTGATTTCCAAATCTTCAGGGGCAAACTTCAATCTGGCCCACGGCCTTATCGGTGGAGCGGCCTATGATGCCCTTGGAACGCCTTTTCCTGTCGAGAGCTTGGAGCTGGCCTTAGGCAGCGATGCGGTTTTACTCGGCGCCGTGGGCGGTCCCAAGTGGGAAGGCCTCGACTACAGCGTCCGTCCCGAACGGGCTCTCTTAGGCTTGCGTGAGAAGCTGGGACTTTTTGCAAATCTGCGGCCGGTGCGGGTCTTTGATGAACTTGTTGACGCCTCGCCCTTGAAACCGGAGGTTATCCGGGGGATCGACATCATGATCATCCGGGAATTGACGGGAGATCTTTACTTTGGCAAGCCCCGGGGCGTCCGGGTGGAAAATGGTCAGCGGATCGGTGTCAACACCCTCGTCTATACTGAGGAGGAAATCCACCGGATTGCCATCGTAGCTTTTGAAACGGCAATGAAACGGAAGAAGCGCGTCGTCTCCGTGGATAAGGCCAACGTCCTGGAGAGCACCCAACTCTGGCGGGACGTGGTCACGGAGGTCAGCCGGGGCTTCCCAGAAGTGGATCTGCGGCATATGTATGTTGATAATTGTGCCATGCAGCTGATCTGGAATCCCGCCCAGTTTGATGTCATCGTAACTACCAACCTTTTCGGTGATATCCTGAGCGACGAAGCAGCCATGATTACTGGTTCTATCGGCATGCTGCCCTCGGCGAGCCTGGGAGTGAAGGGTGGCATGTATGAACCGATCCATGGTTCCGCCCCCGACATTGCTGGACAAAACCTTGCCAATCCCCTGGCGACAATCCTGTCCGTGGCCATGATGCTCAGGTATTCCTGCGCCATGGAAGAAGAAGCCCGCCGCATAGAAGCGGCCGTACAGGAGGTGCTTCGCGCCGGTTTTAGAACGAAAGATATCAACCAGGAAGGGACAACTCTCGTCGGTACGGTGGCGATGGGAGACGAGATTGTCAAATTGATAAATGGTTAAGAAAAATTTCGCATCGATTTTATTTGTAATATCTTTAACCATGTTTTGTTTAGTACCTTATTCAATAGCACAAGAGAAAAGATCAGCCGCCTTCACTAGCCCGACGCTTGGTGCGAAGTTTGTTCGTATTCCCGCCGGTACTTTTATGATGGGTTCTCCCCACGACGAGGCGGGGCGGGATAGCGATGAAAGTCCCCAGCACCAGGTAATAATCAGCCGGCCTTTTTACATGCAGACAACTGAGGTGACCCAGGGGCAGTGGAAGCAGGTGACAGGGAACAATCCCTCGCATTTCTCCAGTTGCGGTGACGATTGTCCTGTGGAGAATGTGTCCTGGGAAGATGTACGAGATTTCATCAAGAAGCTGAACAGTATGGAGAGGACAGACAGATACCGTTTGCCCACGGAAGCGCAGTGGGAATATGCGGCCCGGGCGATGACGACGACCAGGTTTCACTTGGGCAATAGCAATGATGATTTATCACGTGCCGGTTGGCTAAAAGCAAATTCCGGATCGAAGACACACCCGGTGGGGCAGAAGTCAGCCAACCCCTGGGGCCTGTACGATATGCACGGCAACGTCTATGAGTGGGTGCAGGACTGGTACCATTTATATTCCGCCGGCAGTTTTACGGATCCGGCAGGACCACCAGTGGGCTCGAAGCGTATGCGGCGAGGCGGTTCCTGGAGCAGCGTTCCCCGTTTCTGCCGGTCAGCGAACCGCGACTACTTCAGTCCGGCTAACCGCAGCGGCCTCCTCGGTTTTCGCCTTATCAGGGCAGAGTGACCTTTTTGCTTGTTAGCTTTTGAAGTCAGGACGTACCTTTGACCAAAGGACATGTTCATGGTCCCTTTGTTTTTCGAATCCATCCCCGTTACCTTGCCCCGTCCTGCGATCTACAGGCGTCTTGGCTATCGGAAGGAAGCCACCCTGATCAGCCCCGGGCAACGGCAGGAAGTGGAAGGTTATATTGCCGATGCCCTGCTGCTGCTCCAATTGAAGGGGAGCGCCTTGCGCTTGCCGATCGAGCTTGGAGGGCCTGCGCTGATCAGACTGCCGGAGGGGAACGCCTTTGCAAGCCGGAAACTGGCCCGGTTCCTCAAGGGTGCCCAAGAAATAATCCTCATGGGTGCGACGGCGGGAACGGCCATCATGGAGGCTATCCAGGCCGACATCGGGGGACGGAATGTGACCCGCGGCGTGGTTCTGGATGCAACGGCCAGTGAGGTCGTGGATGCTGGTCTCGACTGGATCATGGGCTATTTCCGGCAATCCCTTCGGCGGGAGGGGAAAATGCTTTTAAACAGCCGTTTTTCCGCCGGTTATGGTGACTTTACATTGGAAAATCAGCAGCTTATGCACCGGCTCCTGGAAATGGGCAGATTGGATGTGAAGATAACGGAAAGCTGCCTTCTTGTCCCTGAAAAATCTGTAACCGCCGTTACGGGAATTGTTTTATCTGTATAGGGGAATGATTGGGTGAGGGAGAAAATTGTTTTATACAAGGGCGTTAACCATGATTTCCATAGTGGACAATATGACAATCGAATGCGATGCGGTGAGGCGGCGTGAGGATTTTTTGTTGTCATTTGATCTCGGCTTGTTATATGACTTTCCGTCCGTGCGACCTTGACGGTCTGTAAATCAAAAGTCTGATCAGGAGAATTACTGTGAATAAAGGCAGGATAAAGACATTACTCAAGAAAAGGATTCTTATCCTTGACGGCGCAACGGGAACGGAACTGCAGAAGCGGGGCATGCCTGCCGGCGTCTGTCCCGAGCGGTGGTGCACGGAGAATCCGGATGTTATCCAGGCGGTCCAACGGGATTATCGGGATGCCGGTGCGGATATGGTTTATACCTGCACTTTTGGCGGCAACCGCCTGAAATTATTGGAATACGGCGTTACCGACGTTAAAGAAATAAACCGCAAACTGGCCGTCCTTTCCCGGCAAGCGGTTGGGTCCGGGGTGCTGGTGGCTGGTGATATCGGTCCTACCGGCCGTTTTGTCGAGCCCTTCGGCGACCTTCCCTTCGAGGAAGCCGTGGCGGTCTTCAAGGAGCAGGTGGCGGGGCTGGTGGCCGGGGGCGTGGATCTTTTTGTCATCGAGACTATGATGGACATCCAGGAAGCAAGGGCGGCTCTTCTGGCGGTAAAAGAGACGGGTGACTATTTTACTATCGTCACAATGACCTACGAACCTGATGGACGCACCCTGAACGGCACGGACCCGATTACGGCACTTATTACCCTCCAGAGTCTCGGGGCCGACGCTGTGGGCTGCAACTGCTCGGCGGGACCAGAGGCGATGATGGCATGGATAAAGGCGATGAAGCCCTACGCCACCGTTCCCCTGGCGGCCAAGCCCAATGCGGGGATACCCCGCCTGGTGGGAATAACAACAACCTTTGACATGGATGCCCGCGCCTTCGGCGCCTTCAGCAAACCTTTTGCCGCCGCCGGCGTAAATCTCCTGGGCGGGTGCTGTGGAACGACGCCGGATCACATCGGTGCGCTGAAGCAAGAACTGGCGGAAACCCCTCCGATGCCGCCGCGCAGAAAATCCCTGGCGGCGGTAAGTTCCGCCCGGGGACATGCCATCCTTGATCGCGACAAGCCCCTGTTCGTCATCGGCGAGCGGATCAATCCCACGGGCAAAAAGGCACTCCAGCAGGAACTCCGGGAAGGCAAGACCTCTCTGGTGCGGCAAATGGCCAGAGAACAGGAAGAGCAGGGGGCTGATCTTCTCGATGTTAATGTCGGCGTCCCCGGCATTGATGAGCCCCTGGCCATGAAATCCCTTCTTGGCGCCCTGTCCGGAGCAACGGGTCTGCCGTTGGTGATCGATTCTCCCAAGGTGGATACCATCGAGGCGGCCCTGCGACTCTATCCGGGACGGGCCCTCCTCAATTCCATTTCCGGGGAACGGGAAAAGATGGAGAAACTCCTGCCATTGGCGGCGCGATATGGGGCCATGTTCATTCTCCTCCCCCTTCTCGACGGAGAGATTCCGGAGACGGCCTCGGGGCGCAGCAAGGTTGTCCGTAACGTTTATCAGGCGGCCCGGCGCCATGGTTTTACCAAGGAAGACATCATCGTCGACGGATTGGTAATGACCGTTGCCGCCAATCCCGACGCCCCCATCGAGACGTTGAAAACCGTCACCTGGTGTTCCCGGTCCTTCGGCTGCCGGACGGTGCTGGGAGTTTCCAATGTGTCCTTCGGGATGCCGGAGCGGAAATGGTTGAATGCCGCCTTTCTGACTATGGCCCAGTCTGCGGGGCTGACGGTGGCTATTGTCAATCCTGCCAATCTGGAATTGACGGCGATGAAAAAGGCGTCCGACGTCTTCCTGGGAAAAGACCGGGGAGCGGCGATCTATATCGAATCTTTCCGGGATGGGGAGAAAACCGAGAAGAAACCTGCCGTAGGAACACCCCTTACCCCTTCCGAACAGGTTCATCAGGCGATCCTCGCCGGCAATCGTGATGATATCGTTGATCTTATCGCGGGGTTCATGAAAAGCGACGCCGGTCTCCCTGCCGCCCGGATTGTCGAGGAATTCATGATTCCGGCCATCCTCAGGGTGGGCGAGCTTTACGAGCAGAAAACATATTTCCTTCCCCAATTGATTGCCAGTGCCGAGGCGATGAAGAAGGGCCTTGCCCATCTGGAGCCCCTGCTGCGGGCCGCAAAATCTGGGGGAACAAGCAAGGGGGTTATCCTTCTGGCGACGGTCCAGGGCGATATCCACGACATCGGGAAAAACATTGTCGCCCTGATGCTGAGAAACTACGGTTATGACGTCATTGACCTGGGGAAGGATGTGGCGACGAAGACCGTCATCGAGCAAATAAAAAAGTGCAAACCCGATGTAGTCGGGCTCTCGGCCCTGATGACCACGACGATGATCGCCATGAAAGACGTTGTGGAACTGGCCCGCCGGGAAGGCTTGACGCCCCCTTTTATTTTTGGCGGCGCTGTCGTCACTGATACTTATGCGACCTCCCTGGGGGCGTCTTACGCCCGGGACGGCGTCGAGGCGGTACGGGTGATGGAAAAGTTACTGAAAGAATCACGATTGCGTGCCGAATTAGAAGAAATAACAAAATTTGAGGAGAATTAATGCTGCCATGACGATAGATAAAATGAAAGGCCGCCTCATCGAGATTATCATCGAAAAATCGTTTCAATACCATGACAACCCACCCTTTACCCTTGCCTCGGGAAAGACGAGTAACTTCTACTTCAACTGCAAACCCACGACCCTCGATCCCGAAGGGATGAACCTCATCGGGGGAATCCTCTTTAAGATGCTTGCCGACGCCGATGTCACCGCCACCGGCGGCCTGACCCTTGGTGCGGATGCCCTGGCCAATGCTCTGGCCGTGATTTCATATCAGCAGGGAAAGCCCATCAAGGCCTTTATTGTCCGGAAAGATGTGAAGGACCACGGAACAAAAAGCGCCATCGAGGGGGGCGTCCAGGCTGGTGAACGGGTGGTGATCCTCGATGATGTCATTACGACGGGAGGCTCCACGATTACGGCCATAGAAAAGGCAAAGGGGGCGGGGCTGGTCATTGATCGGGTGATTGCCCTCATCGATCGCGAAGAGGGGGGGAGGGAGAACATCCTGGCCCATATCCCCAGGGTGGATGCCGTGGTGACACGTTCAGAAATCATGGCTGTCTATAAAAAAGATCTTGCTTGACCGTTTGGTCTGAGGTAAAAGCGGCGCCGGAATCCGGATGTGACGGCTTCGTAAAAAGTCTGGATGCAGCGCTACTTGCCTACGAATCTTTTTTGCGAAGCCGTCGATTGTCATTCTTTGACTCTTTACGAGCTCATCGTATATGGATGCAGTAAAATGTTCAATAAACGGCTTTTAGCCATAATATTTTTGGTACTTCTTACGGTCGTCATATCAGCGGAAGATAGCTTTCCCATCTTGGAAGAATCCGTTGTGGTGGCCAAATACAGATCCCCCCGGCTGGTTAACGGCGTCCCGGAGGGCTGGACCCTGATGAAACACAGCGGCACTCCGAATATAAATCTGGTCCGGTCGGGAGATGCTTATTATGTCAGGATGAAAAGTGATCCCCGTTCGGGATTTGGCATCGAAAGACCCGTGCGGGTTGATCTCAAGGAGTATCCCTATTTGAACTGGACATGGCGGGCGACAAAACTTCCCCAGGGAGGGGACGTCCGCAAATCCGCAACAGATGATCAGGCTCTGCAGATCTATGTGGTTTTCCCGGCCACGGGTTTCCCGGAAAAAATCAATACCCCAATCCTTACCTATATCTGGGACAACGAAGCCCCGAAGGGCCTGTCGGCCCGGAGCCCGAAGCCTTTCTTGAAGAAGATACGCTACCTGGTCCTCCGCAACAAAACAGACCACTTGGGGGACTGGTATACGGAGAAAAGAAATGTTTACGAAGACTACAAGCGTATTTTCCGGGATGTCCATGGGGGAGAACCCCTGGGGGCGACCCATGGAGTCCGTTTTTACATTAACTCCCAGAACACCAGGAGTCATGCCGAAGGTTACATAGGGGAGATGTCCTTCAGCAAAGACTGACGCCGTCGCAAAGGGTCCAATCCTAAAAACCATTCCCACCCCAACCCTCCCCTTGAGGGGGAAGGAGTAAATTGCGCAGTTTCCCTTTGAAGGGGAGAAAGGTCTCTTGTCGGATGAAAAAGATAATTCTCCCCCTCGCCATTGTTATCATCCTGCTTACGGGCGGTCTGTTCGTTTATTTCTATCAGCAAGTCCAAAATCTTGAAGCCTACCGGCCGACCATCGTGAACTACGCTAAAAAGGCCTTGGACCGGGATATTCAATATGCATCGGGCCATGTTTCCTTTGGTTTTTCACCTGCACTTACCTTTGACAGGGTCGTGATCATGGAGAAGAATAGTCGCGACCAGTTTGCCTCCTCGGCGCGATTGACCGTGCGTGTCGCCCTATTGCCCTATCTGCTGGAGCGGAAAATCATCCTGAGAGAAATTAATCTCCAACAGCCACATATTGTCATTGTCCGAGACAAACAGGGAAAGTGGAATATTGACGATCTGATGGAAGCGAAAAAGGAATCGCCTTTGGAATTCGGCGGTCTTAGCGTTCAGGAAGGCGCCGTAACCTTTCGTGATCAATGGATAATCCCGCAAGGGATTCAAACCGATTTCAAGAATGTCCGCCTTAAAATAGATCATCTGCAGCGAGGAGAGAAGACCGGCTTCCAACTGGAAGCGGTCCTCTCGGAAAACACCCGGAAAGCCAGGCTGGGGATGGAAGGATCTCTTTATCTTACCCGACATCCGGAACCAATCATAAATAGCCGGATCGATTCCCGGCTCCGTATTCAGGAACTTGATCTCGAACTTCCTTGGCCCTATTACCGTGGCAAAGTTCCTTTTCAGCAGTTGGCCGGGCTGCTGAATGCCGATATTGTCGTCAAAGGTCAAAAACAGGAGTTTGTCTCGTCAGGAACCATAGAACTCAAAGGTGTAAGATTTCAGTATCACAAGGTATTTCCTGATCCGCCGGCGCCGTCCTCACTGCGCCTGGTATATGATCTGAAACGCACCCCCGGTGAGATTTCCCTGAGCAAGGCCGAACTTGCCGTCGATGATGTCAGGATCAAGGGGCAGGGGGCAATCAGGGAATTAGGGAAAGAAGACCCATTCATAGATATTACGGCCACACTGGGACCGTTTGACCTGGAAAAATACGGACAATATGTTCCCTATGGAATCATCCCCCCGGGAACGTCGACGTTTATCAAGGAACACATCCGGGGGGGACTTTTCAATATGCAGGAGGGAGCCCTTAAAGGCCGCCTGAGTCATCTGCGGAAGTGGGGAGCGGCAGGTCATGATAATCTCCTGCTTGTGAAGACATCCGTGCTAAAGGGTGTCGTTGATTTTGGCGGCTCAATGCCGAGATTCAACGGCATCGCGGGAGAGCTGGTGTTTACGGAAAGAGATATCCAATTCAATCAGATGACGGGATATTTCGGGGCTTCACCCGTCACCCTGACCGGAAAAATTGCCGGATATCCCCTCTCGGAACCTGTCACCTATCCCTTTAACGCTACTGTGCAACCAACAAATCACGAGTTGGCCTGGCTAATTGGAGAGGATCTGTTAAAAAAACTGTCTTTTAGCGGCAGTACAACCTTGAAGTTGAGCGGTATGGGACCACTGGCCGATTATCGCCTGAACGGCGAATGGAACCTGACGCCGGCCCGCTACCAGTATGGCGACGTCATGATCAAGCCGGCAGGGCAGGAAAACCACCTGGATTTTGTCGCGGCGATCAGGGACGGGAAACTCAAGATGGACCCGTTTCATTATTCTTTGGGCCCCCTTGTTCTGTCCGGAACCTTGATATCCCACCTTAAGGATGCAAATCAGTCATTTAACATAGCTTTTCGCACTAACACAGTCAATTTGCGGGACATCCAGACATGCTTTCCCGAGCTCAAACGGCGTCAGGCGGAGGGTTTGGCTCAGGCCGTCATCAGTGGAGGGGGGGAAGGAAAAACAGGGACAGGCGACCGTTGGCACGGCGATATTTACCTGCAGGGGATGTCCTTCCATCTGGCGGAAAACATTAAAATAGTTAATGATGTGAAGGGGTCGATACATATGGAAGGGGACAAATTAACCTCATCCCGGCTGTCCGGACGCTACGGCGAGACGCCCTTTACTGTGGCCGGTACGGCTGCTGGTTTCAAAACGCCGGATTTTTCCCTGACCTTTTCCCTTCCTTTTGTCCATCCCGAGGATTTCGGTTATCGAAGCCTGCCGGCAGGGTATCAGATACGGGATATCAGCGGTGATGTTTCCTTCCGGAATGATCTCTGGCAGGTTCGCTCGCTGTCCGCCCGACTAAATGATGCAATCGTGACGGCCAGAGGGACTGTTCAGGATGGTCGGGAAAGAGTCATCAATGGAAACATTTCGTTCTCTTACCTCAATGAAGAGAATCTGGCGCCGTTGCTGAAAATGGAGAAAGTAGGTGATAAGAAAACAAGCGGCCCTCCAATATCCATGCAGGCCAAGGTTCGGGCGGCAGGAGGGAAGCTCGGGGAGCTGTCTTTTTCAGACCTCGGCGCCGACCTCACCTATAATTCAAACAAACCCGAATTCGCCCCCTTCATAAAGGTCACCGTCCAGGCGGCGGAGGGTAAACTCGATGATCTCTCCTTTAAGGACCTTCACGCCAATCTTGGCTATAATTCAGGCAAGCTTGAATTTTCGTCCCTGACATGGGCCATGCAGAGCGGACGGGTTGCCGCCAAAGGTGCTACCCGGTTTCCTGTGGTAGGTTCCCCAAGGCATCAATATGAATTCCAACTTGACCGGGTGCCGGCAGAGGCCATTTTCTGGACTGGGGAGAAAGACCAGCGGGTCAAGGGGACCTTGACGGCAAGAGGCAATATTACTGCCACAGGAAAAACTACCGCTGAGCTGAAAGCATCCGCCGCCGGCATAGTGAAGATGAGCATCGAAAAAGGAATAATAAAAAAATTAAATGCGTTATATAAAATATTTTCTGTCCTCAATGTGTCCCAGTTATTGAAACTTAAACTTCCCGACATGACAGCGGATGGGATGCCGTATAACTCCATTACCGCTAGCCTGCTTCTCAAGAGCGGAATCATGACGAGCAACGATTTCTATATCGACAGTGAAACTATGAATATCCTCGCCATGGGAAGTATGGACCTTATGCAGAAAAGCGTTGACTTTAAGGTCGGTCTGCAACCCCTGCAGACTGTGGATAAGATTGTCAGCAGGATTCCGGTGGCGGGCTGGATACTGACGGATGACGGTGGAAGTTTTATTACGGTCTATTTTGAAGTAAAAGGACCTTTGGAAGATCCCGAGGTAAGGGCCATTCCAGCAAGGGAAATATCAGCAGAAGGACTCGGCATGGTTAAAAGGATATTCAATATTCCCGGAAAACTTGTTACGGATACGGGGGAAGTCCTTTACTGATATGATATCCGTAGCCGGTTCACGGCCAGATGGGCCTGCCGGACAGGCTCCGGTAACCGGTAGCCACGGCAGCATTCCAGGGTGATCTCCCTGGATCTTTCCATGCTGATCCGATGTCCCGGGGAGACGAAAACCGGCCGCACTCTGGTCTTGGTTCTTAGAACAGACCCGATCACCTGTCCCTGATGAAGCAGGTCTTCATGGTCTCCAGGCAAAGGTCCCGGTTCCCGGTGCTCCCCGCAGAGGCGCGATTTGGCGCAACCGATTGCCGGAATGTCGAGAAAGAGACCCAGATGCGCGGCGAGGCCAACTCCCCGGGGATGGGCGATACCCTGGCCGTCAAAAATGACAATATCCGGAGTCCGCTGCAGATTTTCAAAAGCCTTCAATAAAACCGGTCCTTCACGGAAACTCAACATCCCGGGAATATAAGGAAAAGAGACCTTTTCGATGGCATGAGCCTCTTCGATCGGCTCCATGTCAGGATAGGACAGAACCACGACGGCGGCAAAAAACAAATCGCTGTTGCGACCATAGGAGATGTCAGCACCAGCGATTATATGTAACTGTCCGATTTTAACTCCGTCGTGAAGAATAAGCTGTTTCTTTAAGGTATTCTGTAAAGATACGGCCTCTTCATAAGTGACATCCCAGGAATGAAGAAGACGCAGATTGAAGGGTTGCTTTTCCGGTAGTTCTATCTCCATTTTTCACCTGAAAAAACGATCCTATCCCAGTGTACTCACGAAATTAAATTTTCCCTCTCCTTCAAGGGGAGGGTTAGAGTGGGGATGGGTTTGAATGGCTATTTTCATTCCCATCTATTGAGGTTATCCGTCAGGAGATAATTGAGTGCGGGCCTGTTCCACATCCTTCCGGATCTGTACAATCAACTCCGCCGGACCACTGAATTTTTTCTCGTCCCGGAGTTTCTCCATGAAAAGGATCTCCAGGGTTTTCCCATAGATGTCTTCTCGAAAATCGAGGAGATGCACTTCAATGGACATTTTATTGTCGTCAAAGGTCGGATTCATGCCGATATTGAGAACACTGCCGTAGGTTTTATCATCGATCCTGGCCCAAGCTGCGTAAACGCCGCGGGCGGGAACAAGCTCCTTTTCAGGTTCGATGTTGGCGGTGGGAAAGCCAAGGCCGGCGCCGCGATTATGGCCCGGAACAACCATGCCCACAAGATTATAAGGTCGCCCCAGCCAGGCCGCCGCAGCTTTGACGTTGCCGTCAAGGATGGCATTGCGCACCCGGGTGCTGCTGATAATCGTTTCGTCCACCTGGAAGGCCCCCATTACTTCTACGTCAAAACCCAGCTTCCGTCCCTGAGCGACAAGAAAAGCTTCATTGCCTTCCTTACCTTTACCGAAGGTGTAATCATGACCAATCAGGATTTTTTTTATCCTTAACTTTCCCCACAGGAGATCACATACAAACTCCCGGGCGGTTGTTTTGGCAAAATCAAGATTAAAGGGAATTATGATCAGCCCGTCCACACCCCGGGCCTCAATAAGGCGGATTTTTTCTTCAATCGACGTGATCAGGTAGAAGGGACGGCGGTCCGGGTGCAGGACCATCTTCGGATGGGGATCAAAGGTGAGAACTACCGCCTTTCTCTCCGCATTGCGGGCCTGATTCACAAGATGCTGAAACAGATACTGATGCCCCCTGTGGACGCCGTCGAAATTACCTATGGTCAGGTAAGAGCCAGTTAATTCCTCGGGAATATTGTCTATTTGATGGATGATTTTCATAGGGCGCCACCATAGCACGAATCCGTTAATTTTCAAGATCAATTTTGCTTGACAAGGCGAGGACGACAAGTGTAGAAGGCAGGCATAAAAAACATGCCGAAGTGGCGGAATTGGTAGACGCGCTAGGTTCAGGGTCTAGTGGGTGTACGCTCGTCCCGGTTCAAGTCCGGGCTTCGGCACCATAAGAAAAACAGGGGGTTAGCTGAGAAATTGGCTGACCCCTTTGTTTTGATTTTTGGGCTTGGTCACTATTTGCGTAAAATACCTTCATACGACCAATCGTGCTCTGCAGATCATCTCCTTCAATGGTATTGCGCTGATCGAAAAATAGGCGTGTCAGAAAGGCATGACCGAAAGGCACTTTAAATGCCTTCTCGATGGGCAACTTGACCGAAAGGTGAGCCGATTGTTAAAGAAAAACCGCCGTCAATCCTAATTCATTGCCCAACGGTATCGCCACTTGTTTTTCGATGAATAATATTCCTTGACACAAGAAAACAGCCCCCATATACTTTAGCTAATTAGAAGCAATGTTTCATCAATTCAATAAATTTCGATATTATTATGGCCATCGACACATCTTTTTTTGAATTCCTTAAAATCGGTCCCGGCCCCTCGAGCTCCCACACCATCGGTCCCATGAAGGCCGGTTATGACTTCATATCGGCGGTGGGAAACATCGCCGCTGCCGATTTGTCCACCGCCGTTTCCATAGATGTGACCTTATATGGCTCTCTGGCTGCCACAGGTAAGGGACACGGTACGGACCGGGCGATTCTGGCCGGGCTCCTGGGGATGCATCCCGAAGCATGCCCTTCCGAATTTCTCGATAACCTTTCCCTGGGCGGGAAGGATATTTTCAAGATTCCCCTGCCGGGAAAAGAGATGCCCTTCAAAAGCACCAACATAGTGTTCAGCAAAGACAGCTGTGATTCGCCTTTCAGCAACACGATGGTGATGAGGCTGTCCGGTAAGAATGGTGTGCTCCTCGAGAAGGAGTATTACTCCATAGGCGGCGGTTTTATCCAGTGGAAGGGTTGGGAGCCTCCGGAAAAGGGTGCGCCTGTTTACGCTTATTCAAATACCGTCGAACTGCAGAAGCAGTTGAAGAAGCACCGGCTCACCCTCCCCGAGTTGATGATGAGGAATGAGCAGGCGATTACCGGGGCGGATGAAGAAACGATCAAGCGCAAACTCGATGCCGTTGTCGCGGTGATGCAGGACTCCGTAAAAAGAGGGCTTGCCACGGAGGGATATCTTCCCGGTCCCATCGGTCTCCACCGCAAGGCGTCGATTCTCTGGCAACGGGCAAAGAAGATGGGAAAGAGCGCCGATCGTTTCATGATTTCCATGTGCGCCTATGCCTTTGCGGCCAGCGAGGAGAATGCGGCCGGTCACATTGTAGTCACGGCGCCTACCTGCGGTTCGGCCGGTGTCGTCCCGAGCATCGTGAGGATGATGAGCCACCACCACAAACACAATCAAAATGCCATCCGGGACGCGCTTATAGCGGCTATTGCCATTGGGTTCATCGCCAAGCACAATGCCAGTATCTCTGGTGCGGAGGTTGGTTGCCAGGGAGAAATCGGCGTCGCGTCCAGCATGGCGGCGGCTCTTCTCGCCTATGCCGGTGGGGCGCCTTTCGAGATAGCCGAAAATGCCGCTGAGACGGCTCTGGAACAACATATGGGCATGACCTGCGACCCTGTTAAGGGTTACGTGCAGATCCCCTGCATCGAAAGAAACGCCATGGGTGCTGTCAAGGCCTATGTCTCATATCTCATCGCAGCCGGTGGAATCCCTGAATGGCATGTCGTCAATTTTGATAAGGCTGTGAAGGCCATGAGCCTCACCGGCCGTGATATGTCCGCCAAGTACAAGGAGACCTCCGAAGGAGGCCTTGCACAGTGTTGTTGATGACGGAAAGATTTAGAGCTTATCCAGCAGTTAAGTTATAGCCAGCCACACGCAGGGCGTCGGTGATATCATCTATATGTTCGTGGTTACGGGTTTCCAGCTCCAGTTCCACGATGGTTTCATTTATGGAGCAGATACTTGGACTCCGGATGGGACGGATGGCGGCGCCATCTCTGGCGAGCAGAGCCAATCCCGCGTTGATCAGATAAGGATGACTGAAGGAAACAATTTTCCGGCGCTCGTCGGTAACGGAGATCGAGGCGATCGCCGCATCGACATACCGGTTCTGCACTGCTTCCAGGATATTGTCGAAAGTGATGGCCACATAAACCACTTTGACGCCTGCCCGTTTTCCCAGCTCGTTCATCAGCTCGATGTCGAAACCGGTCGGCTGCCCTTTCACCTGGTAGGAGAAAGGCGCCAATGCCGGTTCGGTGGCCACACGGACCTCCGGGCGAAAATCGAACACGCGGATTGAGAGGATGAGCATGACCAGGATCATCAGGGAGGCCGCGGTTATGACGTACTTGGTCTTGATGTGCGGGAATTTCGGATCCACCGCCCGGCCGCTCTTCATGTACCAGAATACCGGCAGCCCGGCCAGCGTCAGGACTATGGACAGGACACCGCTCATCGGTTCAGTGGTCAGCATCCCATAGAATACAAAGAGCGCGCCGCCGATCGCAAACAGCGGCACAATCGGGTACAGCGGCACCCGGTAAGGCCTCGGCACATCGGCAAAGGTGCGCCGTGCCACCATCACCGCCACAAAGGTGAGCATGTAGAAGATCCAGTTCGAAAACGAAGCGATATTGGAAAGCTTGTCGGCATCGAACACCCTGCTGTAGATGAACGAGACCACAAGCAGGAAGACGATGGAGCCGACGGGCGTATTGCTGTCGGCATCGATCTTACTCCAGATCCGCGATCCCGGCATCTGCCCGCGGACGCCCATGCTGTAGAGGACCCGGGAGAGGGTCATGGTATAACCGTTCAACCCGCCGATCATGGCCACCATGATCCCTACGGAGATCAAGTTGCCGCCCATGAGGCCGAAGAGCTTCTGCGCCGCGATCGAGGAGGCGTCGTGACCCAGCGCCACCATTTGATCGGCAGGAATAACCTTCAGTAAGGCGATATTGATACTAATGTAGACAACCACCAGGAAAGCCAGCCCGCCGATGATCGCCCGGGGCAGAATCTTGGCCGGATTCTTGATTTCACCACCCAGGGAAGCTACCTGGGCCCAGCCGTCATAGGCGAACAGCGTCGCCAGCACCGCCACGGAAAATGAGGTCGTGGCCGCACTGACCCCGCTGGAGGCCGACAGCACCTGCCCATTGCCTTTCCAGAGGCCGAAACCCGTCAACAGGGCGATGGGAATCAATTTGCAGGCTGTTGCCGCCATCTGGACTTTTCCTGCCGCTTTCACGCTGATGGAGTTGACGATGGCGACAAAAGCGAGCACCCCGGCCCCCACGACCGGCGTGTAAGGGCTGGGTATTTCAAAGATCAGGCAAAAAACCGAACTGAAGTAGCCGGTCAGGGCTCCTATCGTTGCCGGGCCGAACAAAAAGACGATCATCCATCCATACAGAAAGGCGATCCGCTCGCCGAACACCTCTTCCAAATAGACATATACGCCGCCGGTTCTGGGAAACATGGCACCCAGTTCGCAGAGGGTGAGACCTCCCGCCGCTGAAAACAACCCTCCCAATGTCCAGGCCAGCAAAGCGGTACTCGAATCACCGGCGGCGCTCAGGACGGCTGGGGGTTTCATGAAGGCCCCAGCGCCCAGCACCACGCCAACGACAATGGATATAGCCGAAATAAGGCCTAATTCCGATTTCAATCCGGCTTTGCCGGTCGTATCTGGAGGCATGCTCATCTTCTATCCACACCTTATTCCAAAATAAGAAAGGGTTGGTTATTTTCTTTCACCTCATCTGCCGCCTTCCGCATCATACCCTTACAACCTCATGTCCGGGTGCTTATCTTTATATTATTGCTTGGCATTCTCTATCGTTGGAGAAGAATCTGCTTTTTCAACCTAGGAGTATAGGTGGTCCGTTTTCATGTGTCAAGGGATCTTTCCCATTGAAAATCAGGGATTATCTTGCTTTGAAGCAGGCACGCACCATTCTATATTCAGATGTCAGTAGTAACAATACAACTGACAGAAGATGAGTTACAATTGCACCAGTTCGGCACCGAATGCTAAAAAATACAGCTTACGATTGGTTATACTCATCATCATTCCACACTGAAAAACCTTAACATGCAGGTGGCGTCGAGTTCCGGTACAGATCAGATTTTCCTTGATCTTGGTTGATCAGTGCTGATATTCCTTGTATATGATAAATTCTAAAATTCTTTATTGGTCGCTGGTCGTTTCAATGGCCGGGTTTCTGTTCGGGTTTGATACGGTGGTCATCTCCGGGGCCGACAAATTTTTACAAAAGCAGTGGCACACATCTGATCTTTTTCATGGGATGGTGGTCATGTCTATGGCTTTATGGGGAACCGTGGTCGGAGCTGTTTTTGGTTCAATTCCGGCAAACAAACTCGGGCGTAAACGAACACTTTTTATCATTGGTGTTCTGTTCTTACTTTCGGCCATCGGAACTTCACTCGCGCACGGACCATTGACTTTTGCATTTTTCCGTTTTGCCGGGGGACTTGGAATCGGGGCCTCGACCATTGCGGCTCCTGCCTATATCTCAGAAATCGCACCCGCAAGGAATCGCGGAAAATTGGTTGCCCTTTATCAGTTTAACATCGTTTTTGGCATCCTTATGGCCTTTATTTCCAACTACCTGTTGAGAGATACCGGCGAACATGCTTGGCGTTTTATGTTGGGTGTGATGACCATTCCTGCATTGATTTATGCAATCCTGATCATTAATATTCCTGAAAGTCCGCGCTGGATGCTGATCTATGGCAAGGATGAAAAAAAGGCCGCTGACATTTTCAGGCATATCGATAAGAATATCAGTGCCGATGAGGAAATTGCACGGATAATTCATGAACAGGAGCATCAAGAATCAGATGAAAACATCTTCCAGAAGAAATATCGGACGCCCCTGCTTCTGGCTTTTTTTATTGCCTTTTTTAATCAGACTTCAGGGATCAATGCATTCCTTTATTATGCACCCCGGATTTTTGAATTGGCAGGACTTGAAAAATCTGCATCTTTTCTGAGCAGTGTTGGCATAGGCCTCATCAACCTGGTATTTACCCTTATCGGAATATCGCTCATCGACCGTTTTGGACGAAAAACATTAATGTACATCGGTTCTGTTGGTTATATAATTTCACTTGGACTGGTTTCGGCGGCATTTTTAATGGGATGGAAAGGATTTTATGTTCCGGTTTTCTTTTTCGTATTTATTGCTGCACATGCCATTGGACAAGGAGCAGTGATATGGGTATTTATTTCTGAGATTTTCCCGAACAAACTGCGTGCAGCAGGTCAGTCGTTCGGGTCATCAGTTCACTGGGTTCTGGCTGCATTGATCCCTTCGTTTATCCCCTTTCTTTTTAGGGAAATAGGTACTGCCACCGTATTTTTTTTCTTCTGTGTGATGATGTTTTTTCAGCTTATCTGGGTTCGGTTCTGGATGCCTGAAACGAAGGGAATATCGCTTGAGGCGCTGTCAGATAAGTTAATTCACAAACACCATACGTGAGAAGGTGATTTGTTATGGTAAAGTTCTTTGGAATGACCTTGCCAGGTTCTTTTCGTAACTTTGCCGTATCCAACAAAAATCAACAACAATATTCGACATATCGACTAATTTAACCAAGAGTGCTGTCTGGGATTCGCTTGAAAAGAAGAGGCCACCGTAGTAAAGGGCAAGCGAGGTGATATGTCAAAGGCTGTCCTGGCTCTCATCCTGGATAGTCCAGAAGGAATCACCACGACTGAATTGGAGGGAAAGACGGGCTTGAAAGACAGACAGATCTGGGCAATCATTTCCTATGCCAAGAAAGCGGGAAAGATCAAGCAGGCAAAACGTGGCGTTTATGTAGGGGTATAATTGAATGAACAATCACAACCAAAGCCATAGCGTCCTGATGGGCTTCATATTGTGGATCTTCGGTTTCACAGGCTCACATAGGTTTTATTATGGCAAGCCTATCTCAGGCACGATTTATTTTTTCACTCTTGGACTCTTGGGGATAGGCTGGTTTATTGATCTGTTCCTGATTCCATACATGGCTCGCAAAACTGACTTGAGATATGCGGAAGGTAGAATCAATTATAATGTAGCCTGGGTTCTTCTCACATTTCTCGGGATTTTTGGGATTCACAGGTTTTACATGGGAAAGTGGATCAGCGGCATCTTGTATTTATTGACAGCGGGAATCTTTGGCATCGGCTACATTTACGATTACTGGACGATGAACGATCAGATCGCTGTAATCAACAGTTCTGGGCAATAATGAAGATGATGCGAATTTAAATGATCCATAGAATTCCAGTCAATAAACTGAGCCCTGAAGCCCTACAAGGAGTTATTGAAGAATATATTTCCAGAGATGGCACAGATTATGACGAAATAGAGGTTCCCATGGAAACGAAATTCAGATACGTAAAACAAAAACTCGAAAAAGAATTGGCGGTTCTGATGCATAAAAACTCTCGGTGTCATGTATGCCTGGATTCCAACCTTCCTTTGCGGCCCATTCAATCGCCAGAGCACACTCTTCCCGAGTCATATTGCGAACAATTAAATCCTTAATTTCATCCAATTGATATTTACCTCTAAGGCAGCAAAAGATTGTTCATTTCCAGGAATTTTCAACATCATAAACCCTTAGACGGCCAGTTCTTTCCTTGGTCAAATCGGTCATACAATTGCTGTAGGCCAAGCCGTACATAGAGCCCCCTTCATAGATGGACGCTTCGGCATTGCAGCAGAGGTCACGATATTTTATCCAAGCCAGTTGTGCTTTCTTCAGTCTTTCTTTACCGGCACTGTCGCAAGTTGCGGTTGCCAGCTTATAGACCCTGTTCATCTCTGCATCTACCTGTTTGTATTTCACCCCTGCTTCATCCTTCATGTCAATCATGGTCTGGGCGCTACATAGAGATCCAAATAAAATGATGGATGCGGCAAGAAATGCTGAAAACATTTTCATGATCCTGTCCTCCAGATTTTTCTTTAGCGAATATTAATATCAGAGAAAGACCAATAATCCAAACCAGAGATTATTCAAGCGTCCTAAATATTTGCCTCAAGCAACAGCCCCTGACAAATTTTTTGTTGACATTGAAAGGAATGACGATTGTTCCGTTAGCATCGATATAAGGTTTGTCTCGATCGTTCATATTGTTTGTTGTTCTTTATCAGGTTCAGTACAGCCAACTATTGCTACTCCTGCCTTGGTCAGCATCTTTGCATGTGGAAGTCCTGCGGCAAGCTCATCCAGTAGTTTTCTCTCGGTTACTATCACAAATGACCATGGCTGCATATTGACCGCTGTCGGCGCTGCCATTCCTGCTCTGATGATCTCATCAAGATCAGTCTTGCTTATTGGATTTCCGTTATAATTTCTAACGCTCTTCCTTTCGTGAATTACTGAAAATATATCCTTCATATTTTGCATCCTCCTTCGCATAAACCAATAATGACATTAGCAAGCATATTAGTGTTCATGTATGCTTTCCAGAAACTGTAATTCACTTATTCATGGCTATATGCTGTTCATAAAGTTCGTAATTAGCTTTCAGCATCTCCGGAATCGGCAATTCATAGGGGCAACGCTCTATACATATTTCGCAGTCAGAACATAGTTTTACGCTTTCCATAGCAGACCTGGAAAAATTCACTGATACAGTGGGAGACATTCTAGCCGCTAACAGCTTGTACCCCATTGCCATAGTGATCATAACACCGTTCGGGCATGGCTGACAATATTCGCAGCGCCGGCAGAACTGTTTGCCCAGATCAAGCCGATATTTTTCCATCAGCTTTCGATCGTTGTCCGTAACCATGTTGGGAAGTTGATAGTAAGCGGTTACCTGATCAACGGATTCCATAGAATCGTAACCGGGAATAGGGACCGCTTCAGGGTATTGGCGCAGATATTTGATGGCTACCTCTGCATTGTCAATCATGCCCCCTGCAAATGGCTTCATGGATATGATCCCCATCCCAGCCTCTCGGGCAGCATGAAAGAGTTCATCTTTCGCAGCATATTCGATAAAATTGAAAGGAAACTGAATGGTGCTGAATAAGCCGGTTTTAACCAACTTGATAGCCATTGGCAGGTTATGAGAGGTAACGCCGATGAACCTGATCTTGCCTTCTTCCCTGGCCTTGACAACTGCTTCAAGTGCCCCATCAGGAGCAGTCACCGCCTGCCAGTCCTTTTCTTGGGCGATTTGATGTAACTGGTAGAGATCTATGTAATCTGTCTTTAACATACGTAAACTGTTTTCCAGATGATCCGTTGCGTTTTTGGCATTCCTCTGAAGCGTCTTGGTCGCTATGACGACCTTTCCCCGGATACCATCAAAAGCACGCCCTATTTTCTCTTCGCTGTCCCGGTAAGCATTGGCTGTGTCATAAAACGTGATTCCTTTTTCATAGGCACGACGAAGAACCTGAATGGCCGTATTCGTATCCAGGCGGATAATGGGTATACCTCCAAAGCCGAGTTCGGAAATCTGCAATCCTATTTTCCCGAGCTTTACATAGCGCATGTTGTCACCTTTTCTCAGGAATCATCATCTTTTGCCGATTGGCATAATGTATGCGGGCTGTTCGTTATCAGGTAACTTTAATGCTTTTTTAACTTCTTCCGGTTTGAAACCGGCCATAGTAACAGTTCCAACATTTCTGGATACAGCTTCCAAACAAATATTCTGGGCAATATGACCTGCTTCCAGATAGATCCAATAAGGATTCTTTGCCTTGTTGGATAAACCCGTAATTACAATAGCAGCAGGAGCATTATTGATTGGCTTCTGTGGGACCACATCATATAGATTTGTTTTTATGTCTCCATCGGCAATTTTAATCAGTTTATGTCCCTTGGGTTGATATTGATACATTCCCATTGTTAGATCGGCTACTTTTCCTGTAAGGATGTAAACCTTCATGAGATAGGATGCCTGCGCCGAAGGTGCTGTTCTCAAGCCACGCTTGGGCTCTGTAATACCCTGAGCTGCCCAGAGAATCTGTGAAATGTCCGCCAAGCTCAATGGTTTATCACTATAAGATCTCACAGTTCTCCTTTCTGATAATGCCTTCTCAATGGATATCGAACCATCAATCACTGGCGGAGAACATATCGGAAACAACAACGGAGGTCAAAAGAAAAAGCCCCTGAGTCAGATGATGAAAGGGGCTTTTGTCTGTTCATGAATAAACTAAGGGCGGAGTCTATTCAACTCCGCCCTTAACCCGAGAGAGGCAGGTTTTTGTAGTATCCGGTCTCTTTACCTCTCTCGACAACTGCTGCCGCTATGGCAGACTTTATGTTTTATCGGATTTCAGCCTTTCTTATACTGATAAGGCGTAGCCATCGGGTCAATCCAGCCCTTGAAAGCTTTCTTTTCTGTTGTCTTTTTCATCTGCTCATCTCCTCTCATTCTCTAAAGGCTATGGAACTTCGTCGCTTGAAATATAGTTACTCCGATTTATAATCTTTCAGAAAAGGATAACACATCGGATCTATCCAGATCCCACCAACCTTATATGCTTTGTGTCTCGCTTCTTTCATTATTTTATCTCCAGTCAATGGGTCTTTTTTCATTTTCTGTTTCTCTTTCCTGTCCTGATCTACCTGGTTTCAAACGGGGTGCACATGGGGTCCAACCAAGTCTTGCCAGCTTTCTTTGCGAATTTCTCTTCTTTTTTGGTTTCTGTCTTCTTCATGGTCGTTTCTCCTCTCTCTTTTGATACGGTTTATAATCCTTTGAGACCTGCCATATGAAACCGGCCGGTCCTGTTTCTCTCTATCGCTTTTTGGGGCAATGGTTTAACCTCATCGCCATCTGCCAGCCAAGGCATCCAACACATCCAAGCAGGCGAGAGGCACCAAACATTAATCGGGTTCCCAAGAATGTCCCTTTTATGACTGAATTTGATTCTCTGGGTGCCGATGGTTGTCATGGCCTTTATGTCTCCTCTCTCTTTCTTGCGGCCCTAAGATAATCCCGAAAGCAAATTTTAACAATCAGGGGAATGATGAATATGGAATGAGAAAACGGCGTTTAAACGGGTCAGGATATTTGATGGGAGAGATCAGGCTTTGTCTGATGAATATGAAAAGTGATGGAAGAAATCTCGTTATCGATATGGATAGCGGCCAGATCTGATCAAGAGATCCGGCCACTTCGTGGGAATCTTAATTTTCTTTACATGCTTCAAGCAACAATAGGAGATCTTCTTTGACTCTCTTTCTGACGTTTTCGAGCCAGCATTGAACGTAGAAACTTTACCCAGGGGCTCCATTGTCGTCGTTTGATCGAACCATCTTTAAAACTGCTTTCAACCTTATCAAAGGCATCTTCAATCAAGGCCACCAACTAATCCCGAATTATCAAACTGGAAAACAACTCTGCAAACCTGAACCTCATTTCACATCGTTTCGTTCAAACAATTTTAAAGCTTCTTTAAAAAAGCAGAGCCAACATGCCCCTCTTATTCTTCATTTAAAGCGGCTAATTATATATAATAATCATAATTACAATCACTTACGATAAGCACAAAATGTCCGTCAGAACTTGGCACGCTTCCCGCAATATATAAAGTCAAACAGACGCAAACAAAAAAATGAAAATAAATGGAGGACACAGAAAATGAAAAAGACACTAGGAACGATGGTAGCGGCAATAGTAGTGGTGCTCTGCACCGGGACTTTCGCACTGGCTGAGTATGCAGCAGCGGGCGTTGGTAACTTCCCTTACTTCCAGCTCGGATGCTTGATCATTGGCGGGATGACCGTGATCAGCCTGAAGCACAAATATGAGAAGATGTACACCGGTGAAGTGGCAGGCGTCTTCGCTCTCTACACCGTCCTGATCGCCCTCTTCACCAATCCGGTGATCGAAGGAATCAAGAACCTGGTCGGGTAAGTAATAAGATAGATAAACTGAGGAAAGGAGGAACAGATCATGGTAACAATGCAAGAGACAAAAAGGCCCCCATTGAGCAAGTTTAACCCTGTGATGATCGTCAGCGCCTACGGATTCGTGATTGCCATCGCCTCCTTAATGTTCTTCTACATCGGCTTCAGGATCGACCAGTATTTCGGAACAGCCCCCAACTTCATGTTCGGGATGTTCTTCCTGGCCCTCTTCCTGACAATTGGCAGGCTCTATCAGGAGGCCTGGCTGAGACGAAAAGAGGTTTGATAATTCTTCTGAATAAATAAAGACACTGTCTTTTGAAAGTCTGTGTCCCTTTAAAAAGCCCTCTGATGAAACCGGTTCGTCAGGGGGCTTTTGATTTATGGAAAATTCAGCGATTGAAAGTGTGCCAAGACACCAATCCCTAGCAGCCATTAATGAATAAAACCTCATTGATGTTCATTTTGCCCTTGGTTATCATATCAAGCATGAATTCGGACTCTGTACGGGAAACGATGCCCTATTTGAATCTTGCCGTGTATTATCAGGAGACAAAAATCTCCATGTGGATGAAGCAACGATATTGATCGTAAGGGAGCTATGGGAAAAAGTGAAAAAATCCAATCTGCTCGAGCGTCACTGAAGATATGATACCGAACTGAATGTGTGAACCTTAACTTTTAGACCTTCAATGAGAAAGCATTGGTTACATAGGTCATCAGGGTAGGTCTCGCTGACTGAGCAGACCGATTTCCTGAGATTCATATCCCCTTGCCGTATAAAAGGATGCCTTGTCAAAGAAGACGACGATGCGACGGTCCAGCTCCAGGGCCATGTAGATGTCAATGGTTTTTTGCCACATCCCCCGGGAAAGGGCGAATTCCCAGAGGTGTTTCTTGATAAGGCTCAAGGCGCTGAGGATCTCCCCCAGTTTGAATCCTTCCCGGCGGCGCTCCCCTCCCATATCCGTATAATAATCCTGAATGTCACGATCATCATAACCGCCTCCCAGCCATTTCCCGAACTGAGAGAGAATGGTATGGACACGGCCGAAGAGCCGCTGCCGGTCGAAGTTATGGTAGCCGGGTGTTGATCGGTTGCTGGAGACATCTTCGATCCATAGATGGGAGATCATCTCCGCATTGGCCTCGATTACCTGGACAAGTCGATCGGAGAGGAGGTTCTGTTTCCTGCCTCCGGGAGGCTCTTCCTCACCGGCGCCGGCGGTAAGGGAAAAGGAATCGACGATAGCCCAGTAATCGGATTTGTTGCGAATGAATGTTTCTACGGCCCGGTTATTGGCGCTAAAGGCCAGGGAGGGAATTTTCCCAATGGGGAAGTATTTGGCCGCCACGGTATCACCCCCCGGACGCGGGCTGCCGCCCACCAGCTCCGCTTCGAAACACAAGAAGATCAAATCCCCGTAAAAGCTGTTCGTCCCCGAATCTACATCCACCAGGCCGATGATGCGTCCCTTGACGCCTGCTTCCTCTTCCAGTTCTCTCAGGGCGGCCGTCTCAATACGTTCACCGCTCTCCACAAATCCCGTTGGTAAACACCACCGGCCTTTGTAAGGTCTCCTCCCCCGCTTCACGAGCAGGATGTCTCGATTAGCCGACATGAGGATGACGGACACGACGGGCAAGGGATTTTCATAGAAAAAGGTTCGGCAATTGGCGCAAAAATCCCGTTGGACATCCTCTTCCCACTCCCGACAGATGGCGCCGCCGCAATAATGACAAAAAGTACGCTTCTTTTTCATGTTCCTCCTCCCGATAAACGGGGTTCACGGCAGATGAAAATCCTGTCATCCTTGGAAATGGTAAATCCATGTTGAGACTGGGAAACATCCGTTAAATGGACGGCGATGACGTTCAGTATCCCGTCCCGTTCCCGGTCGATTCCCATAAGGAAGAAAGGGCTCTTGAATTGGAAATAACTAAGGAGGAGGGAGACTTCGTCAGGTTTGAAGCTTAGGGTGTTGGGATAGTCGGCGGCGTCGATCCGGGCAAACCAGGGGCTCAGGAGTTCACGGCCATTCTCGGCGTTGAAACGGCCGATGATTTCTTCTATGGGCAGGCACTCTCGATCCGACAAGAAGCCTATTTTTCTCAAAGCGGTCCTGGCCGCCGCGATGAGTTCCCCCATATTGTCCCCAGCATGGGTGATGGTGACAAAGAGACCTGTGGGGGTGAGGAGTTGGGCGATCCGGGGGATAATTTCTGGAAAGAAATAGAGAGCGTAGCTGCAAAGCACCAGATCCCAGGAGCCCTCGGGAAGGATATGGACATGCGAGACCGGAGCTGCCAGGAAACGTCCCTCCACTCCGACCCGCTTGCAGACCTCCAGGAAGAGCGGCTCGTACGCCGGGATCATGTCCAGCCCCGTCACGTGAGCGGTGGTCGATACCTTGTTCCGCAGTGCCTCGGAGAAAAAACCGAAGCCGCAGCCCAGATCGAGTATCCGGCGACAATGCTGCAAATCAAGGTTCGCCAAGGCTTCTTCCCGGATATCACGCTGGTTGGTCGAATGGCTCCGGATTAGCGCTGCTGTCTCCTGGTGGGCTTTGACGCCGGTAAAAACCTCCCTTACCTGTCCATGATGAGCTTTATTTATCATGACTTTCCTCATCACTGTCATTTTGAAATCCTTCTTGATCAGAATAGGGAAATTGGTGAAGGATGTCAACATAATCCCTGAAAATTTCTTACAGTATGTCTTAGTTACAGCCTGAGACAAAAGTGCGTAGAGCTATTCACTCTGCGAAATGTTTTACGCAGTTTCATGGGCGAAAAAGGGCGTTCCTCAGTAATCGGCGGCATACTATTCTTGCTAAAAAAGCATTCATTATTAGATTGTTACGCAATATTTCCATCATTGCGCCGCTCCTGGCACACATTGTGATTAAGGATTAGATCAGGACTTCGGCCTAACATAATCAACAATCAGCGAACTATTTTGAGAACGAATAATAAATATGCCGGTTAAGCAGAAAAAGGAGGCAGTCATGGCAAAGTCAATAAAGGCAACAAAGGTTGCAAAAACAGTAAAGGCGCCCAGGAAAGCGAAAAAGAGCGATGATGTCGACAGGGCATTTGAAATAGCTTCAGAGGAACTCCCGGAGAAATGGAAAGACAAACTGGAAGTGTTTTTTGAGGAAAGCGAGGCCGGGATTCATGATCACTGGCATCTGAAATCGGAGGAGATCGGCAATATCGATGTATACCATACCTTCGGGCGCTATGATATTACGAACCTCGTCGAAGGGAACATCAAGGTATTTCTCAAGGGGAGGGCGATAAAGATGCGGGGGCAGGAATCCAAGGTCTTCAAGATTGAAGAAGGCTATATCATCTCCCCGGCAGTTTATGAAAATGCGAGCTGCTTCCGGTATGCCCTGCCGACGGAGGGCGAATCGGCATAACGGGCCACTAAAATTATCACCAATCCGTTATTGTAAACGGAGGAAAACAGGAGCTGTTCCACAAGGGGGGAGGCTCCTGTTTTTTTATGGCCTTTCTTGACTCCCGTGAGATTTCCCGCTATTGTTGCACTAGAAATTCATTCCGATCAGAAGACATAGAGGGCCCATGGAAGTCTTTACCTTAGCCGTCGTCAGCCTGGCCATCGCCGTTTTCCTTTTTTTTACCAAGCGGCAGAACCGTATCCATCTGTCGTTTGCCTGCCTCTGCCTGGCCATTTTTTTATATAAAGGGGGTGACTTTTTTTCCATTCATTTCCATTCCGGCTTATGGGGTAGGGTGGAAATGTTAGGTCTCCTGTCCATTCCTCCCTTGATAATTTCCTTCGGACGGCTGCTTCTCAGTGAACAGAGTTTTCTGTCCCTGCGCCAGACTCTGGCGGCGGCATTCATCAGCCTGATTCTCTTTGTCTCCCTTTTCAACCCCCTGGCGGATTGGCCCTACTGGAGTATGCTTATCTATGTTTACCCCGCTTCTGTCCTGGCTATTTGTTACGTTGCCCTGATTCTCTTCATCCGCAGCAGGCCCGCGGGGATGGAAAAAACGAGGATGCTGTATCTTTCCATCGCCTTCGGGATGGCGGCCCTCATCAGCGCCTGTGATGTAATAAAACTTTTCGGGTATGATTTTTCTCCCCTCTACAATATTTTCATTGCTGTACTGATGTATATGATCTTTTTGATTGTCAATCACCCCCAACTTATGGAACTCCATGAGGTGATGGCCCGGGCTTTGATCACCGGGGTGCTGGCCCTGTGTGCGACTCTGGTGATCTATGTCTTTATCAGGCTCTTCGGCGGTCCCTCTTCTACGTCTCTGACATATATACTGCTTGCGTCCTTTCTCATTGTCATTTCTATCGAACCGTTGAAACAGGTGCTCAAGAACATCTTCAGTTGGATATACCCGGAGAGCAAGGAGGCCTTCAATTTCCTCTATGCCTTCGATCAGAAGCTGGAGCGGGAAAAGAGTATCCTCCTTGAAGAAATGGCCCCGGTGCTGGCTCATGAAATTCGCAACCCCTTGGGGTCGATCAAGGGGGCGGCGCAGTACCTGCGCTCCGAGGTTATGACCGATGAGGACAAGCGCCTCATCGACGTCATCATCGAGGAGGTGAACCGTCTCAATAGCGTCGTCAACCAGTTCCTGAGTTATGCGAAACCCTATAGCCTCAATCTGAAACTTCAGAATATCAACGCCGTCATTACCAAGGCCATATCGATTGTCAAGGCCAATGATCTGATGGAAAAGATCGTAATCGAAGAGGAGTTGCGGCCGGAGTTGCCGCTGGTAAATGTGGATGCGGAACAGCTGATCCAGGTGATTCTTAATATCGCCGTCAATGCCTTGGAGGCAATGCCCGAAGGGGGAAAACTAATTTTCCGGACCCGCCGGATCGACAGTGACCAGGGAGAGGCGGTAGGCATTTCCATTCGGGATACGGGAAAAGGGATAAAAAAGGATGAACTCCGTAATGTATTCAAGCCCTTCTTCACGACCAGGGAGCGGGGTGTCGGCTTGGGTCTCGCCATCTGCCAGCGTATTATCAAAAACCATGGCGGTCATATTCGGGTAAAGTCCATTCCCGGTCAGGGAAGTATTTTCTACATCCGCCTGCAGCGGGCGGTATTATCTTAGCGGGGTTTCTATGAACAAGATTCTGGTCGTGGATGACGAAATCAACATGCAAGTGGTGCTTCGGGCCATGTTGAAGAAAGAGGGATATGAAGTTCTGACGGCCCCGGACGGACGGGAGGCTCTCAAGGTATTGGCCGCCGGGAGAGGAAACATAGATGTAGTGGTTACGGACCTCAAGATGCCAAATCTCGATGGTATGGGGTTGTTGGAAAGAGTAATGAAAGATTATCCGTCTACTCCGGTGATCATTATCACCGCCCACGGGACGGTGGCCACGGCGGTGGATGCCCTGAAAATGGGGGCCTTCGATTACGTTACCAAGCCCTTCGAACAGGATGAACTAAAGAACGTAATCTTCAAGGCGATCAAAACTAGACGGCTTAGCGATGAGGAATTCGTTGCCAGCTCCGACGACATTGACCGTTATGGCATTGTCGGTGCCAGTAGTCCCATGGTCGAGATATTTGAGACCATCAAACGGGTGGCCCCGACAACGACAACTATCCTTATCTCCGGGGAAACAGGGACGGGGAAGGAACTCATTGCCAACGCCATCCATATCAACAGCCCTCGGAAGAACAATCCCCTTATCAAGATCAACTGTGCGGCCATTGCGGAAAACCTCATGGAAAGCGAGCTATTCGGTTATGAAAGGGGGGCTTTTACCGGTGCCGTCGTCACCAAACCGGGACGTTTCGAACTTGCTCACAAGGGCACCCTCTTTCTCGACGAAGTTGGGGAACTGCCCAAAGAGATGCAGGTAAAGCTGCTAAGGGTTATTCAGGAGCAGGCCTTTGAACGGGTCGGAGGATTGAAGACCATCAAGGTGGATGTGCGCCTCATCACAGCGACGAACAGGAACCTCTTCCAGGATGTCAAAGAGGGGCGTTTCCGGGAAGATCTCTTCTATCGCCTCAATGTCCTTCCCATCCAGCTGCCGTCCCTGCGGGAAAGGAAAGACGATATCCCTACCTTGACAGCTTTTTTCATTGACCGCTTTAACAGCAAATTATCCAGGGATATAGAGGGTATGGACGATGTGGTCATGGAGCTGTTTGTCGATTATGACTGGCCGGGCAACATCAGGGAGATGGAAAATCTCCTGGAAAGGCTCGTCCTGATGGCCAGAGGACAGACGATAACCCTTGAAGATGTCCCGGGAGAGATAAAGACGGCCGTCTATGAACAATCTCTGCTGCCACCGGAAAAACAGAAGAACCAGTTCAAGGATTTCATCCGATCACAGACGGAGGATGTGGAAAAACAGATGATCGCCCGTTGCCTCGATGAATGCGGCGGCAACGTCACCCGAGCCGCCCAGCATCTGGGCCTCAGCCGCAAGGGCCTCCAATTGAAAATGATCAAGTACAGCCTGCGAAAATAATGGAGATTTCCAATAAATAGAACCGTCCCCATTATTATCTATTTTTATTTTCTGAGAAAGAGATTAGTCATCTCCAAATACGGGCGCATGGCCTGCGTTCCGCCGCCGGCAGAGACGATAGGGAGAATTTGAGAGCTGTCAATGATTCTCACTCCGCCAAGGTGAGTCACGGGGGTATCGTTAAAGAGATCTGGTAGCATGGGAGTGGAAGGACCCAGCAAGGCAACATGGCGAGGGGCGTCAAGGTCGTTCAGGATATCTTCAAGGTCGTCATAAAGAATGGTTGTGGCGGTGATTATCGCTACGGTGCAGCCTTTCAATATGGTCCGGCGCTCTCTTTTCGAGAGGACCTGGCCTTTGGCGGCGTCTTTTTCCAGAACGGTGAGGGACGCCCCCTTGTTTGCTATTCTGTCCACCAGCGGTGAAAAACGACCCACCATGGCGACCTTGTCTTTAGGTGTCAGATGGAAAAGTTCAAAGGAGTCTCCTTCCATATCGATGTGACTCTGACGGATCAGGGCATTGGCCGTTGCCAGGGCTAAGGCCTTTTTCAACGGGGCGCCTCTTTCGGTTAGCCATTTCAGAACTGCTGCAGCGCTGGTGCCGATAAGCGTTGTGGGCGGGGGGAATATCACCCCTTCCTCGGACGGTTCCGCAGCGGGAACGCTGGACAGGCCTGGGCAACCATCATCATGGGGGAGGCCGAGCGGCGCAGGGAGCCCGGCGCCATGAGTAGGAAAGCCGGACAGCCCGAGACGGCCGTTGTCAAGGCGGACAGCTATATAGGCCCGCCCCAGGCGAACGTCTGCGATGGTTCTTGTTTTTGCCTGGTCGCGAAGAAGCTCGTACAGGCGAATTGAAAGGTCGCCAGATTTTACCATAACCATTTATCTCCCGGGCATCGCTTTTCAATCAGAACGATCTTCTAAAAGCAGGTCCTTTGATCGCCCCTAATAACCGAGTGCCGCTCCTTCCCGGCGCGGATCTGCGGCGCCATAACGCAGCGATGTTTTTCCATCGACCATAATACTGGAGGAGGCCCCCATCGGGGTCCCCACCGCGATGGTATGACCCATATCCGACAGGAGCTTGATTGTGTCGGGGCTGATCCCCTTTTCAATCTGCAACTCGTCAGGAAGCCATTCATTATGGACCCGCGGAGCATTCACCGCTTCCTGGATGTTCATCCCATGATCGATGACGTTCATGATCACCTGCAGGTTGGTCGAAATGATCCGGCTGCTGCCCGGACTCCCCGTGACGAGAAAGACCTTGCCGTCCTTCATGACGATCGTTGGTGACATAGCGCTCAACATGCGCTTGTTGGGGGCGATGGCGTTTGCTTCGCCTTCCCGTATCCCGTTCTCGTCGATTCTGCCCGGCCGGACGTTGAAATTGTCCATTTCATTGTTAAGGAGAAATCCCGCCCCCTCCACGACTATGCCGTTGCCGAAATTGCCGTTGAGCGTATAAGTGCTGGATACCGCATTGCCCTCTCTGTCGATGACCGAAAAATGGGTCGTTTCGTCACGTTCGTACCTGGGCGCATCGCCAGGTCTGATATTCCTGCCGGCGATGGCCTTGAGGGGGTTAATTTTTGCGCGCAGGTCAGCAGCATAACATTTTGATGTCAAACCTTTAACCGGGACCTTCACGAAATCGGGATCCCCAAGATATTCGGAGAGATCGGCAAAGGCCCTTTTCATCGCTTCCGCCGTCAGATGAATCGTTGCGGCCGAATTATGCCCCGAACGGCCGAGGTCGAAACCCTCCAGGATATTGAGAATTTGGATGACATGAACGCCGCCGGAACTGGGTGGGGACATGGAAATGACGTCATAACCGCGGTAACTCCCCCGAACCGGCGTCCTGAAGAGCGGCGCGTAGGCCGCTAGGTCATCGCTGTTGATGAGCCCGCCGTTCGCCTGCATCTGTTTGACAATCAGGCCGGCAATCGCGCCTTTATAAAAGGCATCCGGACCATCCTTGGCGATGGCCTTCAAGGTGCCGGCCAGGTCCTTCTGCACCAGAATGTCACCGGCCTCGTAAAGTCCGCCGTCCGGCTTGACGAAGATTTTCGCCGTTACCGAACAGGCTCTCAGCAGCGTTTCGTAAGCCTTCATGTCGGCGGCCAGCTTTTCGTTTACCATGAAGCCTTCCTCTGCATACTTGATCGCCGGGGCCAATGCCTGGACGAGCGATATGGTGCCGAACCTGTTCAGCGCCATGGCCAGTCCGGCAACTGTTCCGGGTACCGCTGATGCCAGATGGCTCTGACGCCTGAGCTTTAGGTCGGCGTTTCCATCCCCGTCCAGGAACATATTGCGAGAGGCCCTGCCGGGGGCTTTTTGCCAGTAATCAATGGCCACAACCTCCCTCGTTTTGGCGGAATGGATGAGCATGAACCCGCCGCCACCGATATTACCGGCCCGGGGCAGCGTCACGGCCATGACAAAGGCCACGGTCACAGCGGCGTCAACGGCGTTGCCGCCCCTCTTCAGGACTTCAAGTCCGGCCCGCGCTGCTGCTTCCTGCCCTGCGACAACCATCCCGCTTTTCCCCTGGGACGGAAAAACCAAGGCGTTCTCCGCACCGCAAGCGGTATGAGTATGGGTTATAAGCGCGATAGCGCACAGAACCGTGTAAATAGCAAGGAGCTTGGATGCCTGCCTTTTCATGGAGTAAATAGCCCTCCTTAATGAAATAAATCGTTAACTTGCGTGGCCGTAATTACTATCCTATTTTTCTTTAAAATGTCCAGCTCAAACGTGCAGGCTCAGGCGCATGATTTTGAGGCATGACCTGAATCCGCCACCGGTCCTTTGGATCCTTTACATCTTGACACCTAGCGCCCCTGCCCTTATAGTCAGGACGCTATGAAAGGAATATCCCGTCAGTAAGATGATGAAGTACAAGTTCCGCTGGGATTACGAATATTTGTAACGGAATAGAAAGGAGATCGAAATGTTTGATTATCTGCTTACGAAGGAACAATTGGCCATCCGGGACGAGGCTCGGGATCTGGTAAAGTGGGTTCCCCGCCAGATGATCCTCGACATGGACCAGGACAAGATCCGCTTTCCCAAGGAATTTCTTTCCGAGGCGGGGCGACGGAACCTCCTCGGGTGCCGCTACCCTCGAGAATGGGGTGGCCGGGGGATGGACTGGGTTACCACCGCGGCCATCATGGAGGAGGTTGGCACCCTGGGCTACGAGTTTGCCTGTGTTTTCGGCGTGGGAGCGGAACTGGTCTGCGACGCCATTATCTTGCACGGGACTGACGCCTTGAAGGAAAAGTATGTCAAGCCGCTTCTGCGTGGGGATATCTTTGCCGCCGAATGCCTTACGGAGCCAAGGGGCGGGTCTGATTTCTTTGGTGCTACGACGAAGGCGGAAGACCGGGGGGACCACTTCGTCCTCAACGGTCAGAAGCGATTCATCGTGGGTGGCGAGGGGGCGGACTATTTTCTGGTCTATGCCCGGACCAACTTCGATCCCACCGCCAAGCCCCAGGATTGCCTGACGGCCTTCATAGTAGATCGTGGCCCCGGTGTTGAGACAAAATACCTCTATGGCCTGCTGGGTTGCCGGGGCGGCGGTACCGCCCGCATCGTCTTCAAGGACGCCATTGTTCCCAGGGAGAACGTAGTGGGCAAGGTCAATGGCGCCTACGCCGTCTTTAACACCATGATGATCCCCGAGCGCCTCGGGACGGCTATGATGACTATCGGCGCCGCCCGGCCCGCTATCGAGATTGCCACCAAGTATACGGCCCGGCGTAAAGCCTTCGGACAGATCATTGCCACTTTCGAGGGAGTGAGCTTCCAGATAGCCGAGGCGGTCATGCTCCTCGATGCTGCCCGGTCCATGGCCTACACGACGGCCCGGGCAGTGGAAACGGGGCAGGATATGAACCGGATCCGCCGTGCTGTTTCCGAGGCCAAGAAGTTCATTACCGAATCCTGTCAGAAGGTAGTCCACAACGCCATGCAGGTTGTAGGCGGCATTGGTTACACTAACGTCTTTCCCCTGGAAAGAATCTACCGTGATATCCGCCTGGCCAGCATCTGGACCGGAACGAGCGAAGTCATGTCCATGATTACGGCCCACGAATGGTACCGGGAGTTTCTCGGCAAGGAGATCCACACAAGGCCCCGGGATCACGAGGCGGACGCCGAGGAGGCCTTCGCGGAGGAAGAGAAGATTTACGAGTGAGGATAATCCGAGTTTTGCCCCTGATAGTATCCAGTCAACTATAAGTCGAGAGCTTTGCATAACCGCAGAAAAATTGTTCGCAAGCAGCGAATCAAATGTTTTTCGCCGGTCCGTGGTTTAATTTAACATCACGTAATCACTCGTAATTATATGCACACCAACGAGAAGCGAAAAAGATTTTTGAGTTGCGGCGAAGCCATTTTTCAAAGGTCTCAAGTCGCAAAAAGGCCCCCTCCATTTCTGGAGAGGGCCTTTTAAGGAGGGGGTAGACGTTGGTTATGGTTAATTACAGCATTTCATAGATAGCAGCCGCGCCCATGCCGCCGCCGATACACATGGAAACGATCCCA
>Ga0247840_10001102_pt1 | contig 54019 bp, 40 predicted proteins | sample LaCruzMarch2015__FD_192404 | JGI IMG/M metagenome (GOLD analysis project Ga0247840, IMG submission 192404) | Freshwater microbial communities from meromictic Lake La Cruz, Castile-La Mancha, Spain - LaCruzMarch2015_17m | ecosystem: Environmental > Aquatic > Freshwater > Lake | place: Spain... | reverse complement strand
TGCGCGAATACCGTGCGACCTGTGTTCATGGCGTAAACCTCGAAAAATGAGGTCACGATATGCCCATGGGCAAAAATCGGATTTCAAATCGCCGGAATCAAAAATCCTCTTGAAACCCGCGTCCAGCATAGGTTTTGACTGCTCTCTACTGAAATTTACCGGACACTAGTGTTAAAAACCTGAATGCTTTCGCGGGTTAAACACCACAGGCTGCGCGCACGCCTTCGGGCCTTTGGGCGAACAGCCGCCGCATCCGCTGCAACCGTCCGACGTGCCTTTTACCCGGCGCAGCAGACCGCGGGCTACAACCACGGCACAACACGCCACCACCGCAAACACCACCAATGACTGAAACCACATGGCTTAGCCTCCCATCCAAAGGGTGACCCGGTAGGTGACAAACGCTGCCGCGTAGGCCAGCCCAAACAGGTATATGGTCATGAAAATAGGGTAGCGCCAGGAGTTGGTTTCACGCTTGACCACCGCCAGCGTCGGCAGGCATTGCGGGGCGAACACAAACCATGCCAACAGTGCGTAGGCCGTGGCCAAAGACCAGCCGTGCGCAATTACCGGCGCCAGTGAATCGGCCACCGAGTCGCCTGCTGCCGACATGGCGTACACGGTTCCCAGCGCACCCACCACCACCTCGCGCGCAGCCATGCCGGGCACCAGCGCGATGGAGATCTGCCAGTTAAACCCAATGGGCGCAAACACCACCTGTAGCGCCTGGCCCAACTGGCCTGCCACACTGAACAAAATAGCCGAACCTTGGGCCGGGTCCCAGCCCGCAGGGGGCGCTGGGTAGGTCGACAGGAACCAAAGCAGCACCATCAGCGAAAAAATAATGGTGCCCACGCGACGCACAAAGATGCGCGCCCGCTCCCACAGCCCCAGCACCAGGTTACGCAAGCTCGGCACGCGGTAAGGTGGCAATTCCAGCATCAGGGGCTGGTAGGCAGACTTCATCCACACCCGTTTGAAGACCCAGGCCACCGCCATGGCGGACACGACACCGGCCACATACAGGCCAAAAAGGGTCAGCCCGCGCAGGCCGAACCAGCCCACGTCACGCTCGGGCACAAAAGCGCCTATCAGCAGCGCATACACCGGCAGGCGGGCGGAACAGGTCATGAGCGGTGCCACCATGATGGTGGCCAGGCGGTCTTTCCAATTGGCAATGGTGCGCGTGGCCATGATGCCGGGAATAGCGCAGGCAAAGCTCGACAGCAGTGGAATAAAAGCGCGCCCCGACAGGCCCACCTTACCCATCAAGGTGTCCAGCAAGAAGGCAGCGCGCGGCAGGTAGCCGGAGTCTTCCAACAACAGAATGAAGAAAAACAGAATCAAAATTTGCGGCAAAAACACCAGCACGCCGCCGACACCGGCAATGACGCCGTCCACCAGTAAACTGCGCAGCGGTCCATCATCCATCGTGCCTTGCACCCCTTGGGCCACCGCACCCATCGCTGTTTTGATCAGGTCCATGGGAACGCTCGCCCATGAGAAAACCGCCTGAAAAATCAAGAACAAAACTGCCGCCAGCACCACCAGACCCCACACCGGGTGCATCACCACCGCATCCAGCTTGTGCTGGAAACGCCCGACCTGGGGTGCGGTGGGGGCCACTAGTGCCAAAATTCGACGTACTTCGCGTTGCAGGTCCACCGAAGTGGCATGCGACGCGGCCGGTACTGACTCATGCCGGTCCACCACCGGGTCGGCAAACTGCAACTCCAATTGGGCCAACAGCTTGGCATGGCCATCGTGCTTGACCGCCACCGTTTCCACGACCGGGCAGCCCAGCTCCGCAGACAAGCGCTCCAAGTCAACCGCCAAGCCCTGAGAGCGCGCCACATCGGCCATATTGACCGCCACCAGCATCGGCTTGTTCATGCGCTTGAGCTCCAGCACCAGGCGCAGGTTCATGCGCAAGTTGGTGGCGTCTACCACCGCCACTACCATGTCGGGCGCATCTTCACCGGCGCGGCGGCCTTCCAGCACGTCGAGCATCACTTGCTCATCCGGCGTTGCGGGGTTCAGGCTGTACGCACCGGGCAAATCAATCACCGACACGCTTTGGCCGTTGCGCAGCCGGGCCATGCCCACCTTGCGCTCTACCGTCACACCGGCGTAATTGGCCACTTTTTGGCGCGCGCCGGTCAACAAATTGAACAGCGCGGTCTTGCCGCAATTGGGGTTGCCGACCAAGGCGATGCTTTTCATGTGCAGGTCACCTCAATGCACTGTGCTTCCGCCAAGCGCAGCGCGAACTGTGTATCGCCCACTTGTACGGCCAGCGGTTCGCGCCCACCGGGGCCCCGGCGCAGCATGTGCACCGGCTCCCCCGCGATGAAGCCCAACTCGCCCAAACGCAGCAAGGTGGCAGCGCCCACATCGGCGGAACCGGGAACGATGCGCTCCACCACAGCGTTTTGACCATTTGGAAGTTGCGACAGAAGCATGGATGCCACCAATGTGTAGGAAAAACACCCGCACAACGCGAATGCAAATGAGAGTTTATCGCATTTAGAAACCTATTGCTGCACCCATTCTTTGATGTTAATCAAAGGAAATTGTCGCCCTGCCCTGTTCGACTTGTGCCCGCCAGCTAGCCAAAGCAGCATCGCTGGGATAGAACCGGGCACCGTCGCCTAGCTGGAGCTCTGCCATGGCCCCGGCCTGAGGGTCACCCTGAATGCTGCCTTGTGTAGCACCGACCGCCCCGCACTGAACCCGCATCCGAACCCCCAAGCCAAGCACTGTGTCCCCATGTTCAGATTTTTCGTGCTTGGCCGGAAACTCACGGACCAAGCGCGCCACATCGGGTACTTTGCCACCCACCTGCGCACGCACTTCCACCTGCAAATACTTGCCAAAGCGGCAACGCGCCTGCTCCAAATCCCACACCTGCGTGATGGTGAGCTGTTTGCCGCCGGAAAAACGGTCGTCCCGCACCTTGCCCATCACGATGACGAGCTCATCGTCTTTGAACAGGTGCTTGTTGGCGTTGATCAAATCTTCGTCGGCCCGGGCTTCAATCATGGCCGACTTGTCGTCCAGCTTGAACAAGGCCAGCTTGCCGCGCTGGCCGTTGATCTGACGAAAATCGGTGACGATACCGGCCAGCAGTTGCGGCTCCCGGGTGTCGATCAGGTCGTCGATCTGGCGCTTGGCAAAGCGGCGCACTTCCAGCGTGACCTCGTCAAACAAGTGGCCGGACAGGTAGAAGCCGACGGCGGTTTTTTCCAAAACCAAGCGCTCCTTGATGCCCCAGGGCGTGGCCTCCACCAGGTCGGGCTCCTGGGTGCTGGAGCCATGGTCGTCCTCGCCGCCCATGTCAAACAGGCCGCCCTGGTTGGCATTGGCCAGCGCGGCCGCACCAAAGTCAAACGCCATGTCCACCGAGGCCAATAGCGACGCGCGGTTGAGCTGGAGGGTGTCAAAGGCACCGGCCTTGATCAGGGCTTCCACCGTGCGCTTGTTGATGCGGGCACGGTCCACCCGGGCGCAAAAGTCGAACAAGCTTTTGAACGGGCCGACCGTGTCGCCGTTGGGCCCAACGCCCCGGCCTTCGCGCGCTGCCACGATGGCGTTGATGGCCTGCTCACCCGTGCCCTTGATGGCGCTGAGGCCATAACGAATCATCTTGTCGGATATCGGCTCAAAGCGGCTCACACCGCGGTTCACATTGGGCGGCTCAAAGGTCAGGCCCATCTTCAGGGCGTCCTCAAACAAGACCTTGAGCTTGTCGGTGTCGTCCATTTCCACCGTCATATTCGCGCAGAAGAACTCGGCGGTGTAGTGCACCTTAAGCCAGCCGGTGTGGTACGCAAGCAAAGAATAAGCAGCGGCGTGCGACTTGTTAAAGCCATAGCCGGCAAACTTCTCCATCAAGTCGAAAATCTCGTCGGCCTTGGCTTCAACGATATCGTTCTTGAGCGCGCCGTCACGGAAGATCTGGCGGTGCTTGGCCATCTCGTCGGCGTCTTTTTTACCCATGGCGCGGCGCAGCATGTCGGCGCCACCGAGCGAGTAGCCGCCCAGAATCTGCGCCGTCTGCATCACCTGCTCCTGATAGACCATGATGCCGTAGGTCTCGCTCAGCATATTGGCCACCAGCGGGTGCGGGTACTCCACCACCTCGCGTCCGTGTTTACGCGCCACAAAGCTGGGAATCAGGTCCATGGGACCCGGGCGGTACAAGGCGTTCAGTGCAATCAAATCCTCCAGGCGCGTGGGCTTGGCGTCCTTCAGCATGCCCTGCATGCCGCGGGATTCGAACTGGAACACGGCTTCGGTCTTGCCATCGCTAAACAGTTTGTAAACCTTGGCGTCGTCCAGCGGCAGGTTCTCGAAGGCAAAGTTCTCCTGCCCCTTGTGGCGCTTCATGATGAATTCGCGCGCAATCTCCAGAATCGTCAGTGTGGCTAGCCCCAAAAAGTCGAACTTCACCAGGCCCACGGCCTCCACGTCGTTCTTGTCGTACTGGCTCACCGCCGACTCGCTGCCGGGCTGCTGGTACAGCGGGCAAAAGTCGGTGAGCTTGCCCGGTGCAATCAGCACGCCCCCGGCGTGCATGCCGACATTTCGGGTCATGCCCTCAAGCTTGCGCGCCAGCTCCAGTAAGAGCTTGACGTCTTCTTCTTTTTCCTCGCGCTCGGCCAGAATCGGCTCGTCCGTGGCGTACACGGTTTTGTCGTCTTTTTTACGGTCTGCAGGCGGCAACTGCAGGCTGACGCTGACGCCAGGCTTGTTGGGAATGAGCTTGCTGATGCCGTCACAAAAGGTGTAGCTCATGTCCAGCACGCGGCCCACGTCGCGCACTGCGGCTCTGGCGGCCATGGTACCGAAGGTGACAATCTGGCTCACGGCATTCTTGCCGTATTTGTCCTTCACATAGTCGATCACCAGATTGCGGTTGGTCTGGCAAAAGTCGATATCGAAGTCGGGCATGGACACCCGCTCTGGGTTCAAGAAACGCTCAAACAGCAGGTTGTATTGCAGCGGGTCCAGGTCGGTGATTTTCATCACGTAGGCCACCAGCGATCCCGCACCCGAGCCCCGGCCCGGCCCCACCGGGCAGCCATTGTTTTTGGCCCAGTTGATGAAGTCGCCCACGATCAGAAAGTAGCCGGGGAAACCCATCTTCAAAATGGTCTCGATTTCGAACTCCAGCCGGGCCACATAGCGCGGCATCTCTGCTTCGCGCTTGGCCAAATCCGGGTACAGATGCGCCATGCGCTCCTTGAGGCCCTCATGGGAGGCGTATCGGAAGTATTCGTCTGGAGACATGTGCTGGCCATTGACCAGCGGCGTTGGGAACTCCGGCAACTGCGGCTTGCCCAACACCAGCGTCAGGCTACAGCGCTTGGCAATCTCTACGGTGTTGGCAATGGCTGAAGGCACATCGGCAAACAGCTCTTGCATCTGCGCGGCCGACTTGAAATACTGCTGGTGCGTGAACTTGCGCACGCGCTTGGCGTTGCCCAAAATCTCGCCGTCAGCAATGCACACACGCGCCTCATGGGCCTCAAAATCTTCTTCGGTCGCGAACTGCACCGGGTGCGTGGCAACCACCGGCAGATTAGCGCGGGCTGCGAGCTGCACCGCAGCCACCACATGGGCTTCATCACCCGCTCGTCCGGCGCGCTGCAACTCAATATAAAAGCGGTGCACAAACACGCCCGCCAGCAGCATCGCGACATCCAGCGCACGGGCGGTGTCGCCCTGTGTCAGCGCTTGCCCCACCGGCCCGGCCTGTGCGCCCGCCAAGCAGATCAAGCCCTCATTCAGCTCCTTAAGCCACTCCAGCTTGACGCAGGCCTGCACCTTGGTGCCTTGGCGGGTCCAGGCGCGGGCCAGCAACTCTGACAGATTCAGGTAACCCTGCTTGTTTTGCACCAGCACGACGATACGTGACAGCGCGGCTTCGTCTTTGCCCAGGCCTTCGAGCCAGATTTCTGCACCTATCAGAGGTTTGACACCACGCTTGCGCCCTTCTTTGTAGAACTTGATGGCACCAAACAGGTTGCTCAGGTCGGTAATGGCCAGGGCGGGCTGGCCATCGGCAGCGGCGGCTTTGACGACCTCGTCGATGCGGTTGGTGCCGTCAACGACGGAGAATTCGGTGTGGAGGCGCAGGTGGACAAACATAACTTGTATTGTAGGTTTGACCGCCATGTAGCGGCCTGCCCCATGGGGTCGCCACTTTGCTATCAAAATAGTAGCTGCTTGCGCACATTCCATAAGGGCTGGAGGCCTATTTGGCACTGATTTTTAAGCACCGGCGCGGGCTCCTCTAAAATTAGGCCGTGAACACCATCCTCAACATCTCCGCCTATAAGTTCATCCCCTTGCCTGATGCTGCGGAGCTTCGGGAGGTTCTGCAGTCCCGTGCGCTGGCGCTGGAGCTAAAAGGCACTATTTTGCTGGCAGAGGAAGGGATCAACCTGTTTTTGGCCGGGCCTGGCGAAGCGGTGCGCGGGTTTGTCGCCCAATTGCACACCGACGCTCGCTTTGCCGACATTGCGCCCAAGGAAAGCTGGTCCGAGCAGCCACCGTTCAAAAAGATGCTGGTCAAGGTCAAAGGTGAGATCATCCGCATGGACCACCCCACCATTCGCCCAGCAGCAGGGCGCGCCCCGGCTGCAACACCCGCCACGGTCCGGCGCTGGCTGGAAGCGGGCGCGGACGACGAGGGCCGCCCCGTGGTCACGCTGGACACCCGCAACACGTATGAAGTCGACGAGGGCACCTTTGAGGGGGCGATTGACTGGCGTTTAACCAAGTTCACCGAGTTTCCCCAGGCCCTGCTGGACCACAAGGCTGAGCTACAGGACAAAACCGTGGTGAGTTTTTGCACCGGTGGCATCCGCTGCGAAAAAGCGGCCATTTTGATGCGCGAAGCCGGGCTGGAGCACGTCTACCAACTGGAGGGCGGCATCCTCAAGTATTTTGAGGAAACCGATGGTGCGCACTACACCGGCGGTTGTTTTGTGTTTGACGAGCGCCGCGCGGTTGATACGCACTTGAGCACAGTGCGCAACGAATAGTGTCAGAATTGCCCGAATAGCCAAACCCAAAGCCATCGGAGCAACGAAATGAACTACAGCATGGTTTTTCTGGTGGTCGACGACATGGAGGGCATGCGGCGCATCTTGACCAACAGCCTCACCCAAATGGGCATGAAAAACGTGCTGACGGCAGTGAATGGTGCTGACGCATGGCGAATCATTCGCTCGCAGCCGGTCGATGTCGTCATCTCGGACTGGAACATGCCGGTGATGACGGGCCTGGACCTTCTGAAAAAAATCCGGGCAGACGCACAGCACGCCGACCTGCCGGTGCTCATGATGACGGCCGAGACCGAGCGCCATCAGGTGCAGATCGCGGTGGAAGCGGGCGTCTCAGGCTACATGGTCAAGCCCTTTAACGTGGCCGCACTTGAATCCAAAATCAAGAAGGTAGTGGAGCAACCACGGCCCAAAATTTTGAAGGCTGCCGGATATGCACCGGCCATTTTGAAGAAAAGTCCTGCCGGTCAAGCCAATTGGAATACCCCGCGCAATGCAATTCTGGCAGCCGATGGCTCAGTCATTGAAGGTGCGCCAAGACCTACTTTGCTCGTGGTGGACGATGTGCCGGACAACCTGGATGTGATGGTGGAGTTGCTCAGCGGCGACTACCAGGTCAAAGTGGCCAGCAGTGGTGAGCGGGCCTTGAAAATTCTCGACTCGGGGAAGATACCGGACTTGATCTTGCTGGACGTCATGATGCCCGACATGGATGGTTTTGAGGTCTGCAGGCGCATTAAGGCCAACCCGGTCACGGCCGACATTCCGGTGATTTTCTTGACGGCCATGAGTGAAACCACCGATGTCACCAAGGGGTTTGAAATCGGGGCTGTGGACTTTGTCACCAAACCGGCCGACCCTCCCATCCTCAAAGCACGCATTGACACGCACCTGAAGCTGCGGCGGTCCTTTGCCGAGCTCAAACGCAACCGGATTGCCCTGATCGAACAAAACGCCGTGTTGCAAGACAACATCCGGCTGCGCGACGATGTGGAGCGTATCGCCCAGCACGATGTCAAAAGCCCCATCGCCGGGATCATCAGCTTTTCCTCCAGTTTGCTGGGTGACGAACGGGTTTCGAACGAGCACAAGGAGGTCATCAAGTACATAGAGCAGGCAGCCTACAGTGTGCTCAACATGGTCAACCTGTCGCTGGACCTCTACAAGATGGAGCTGGGAAGCTACGAATTCAATCCAGGTACGGTGGATCTGGTCGCTTTGCTTCGCCGCATCACCCAGGAGGCGCAGTCTGAGCTGGCGTCGCGTCAAATTGAAGTGAAGTTTTCTGAGGATGGAGTGACGACGAAAGAGCTGGCGGATGTCCATATTTTGGGTGACGAGTTGCTGTGCTACTCCATGTTCAGCAACCTGTTCAAGAACGCCATGGAAGCGTCCCACGCGGGCTCGGTCTTGGCCATAGACGTCCGCCCCAGCGCGCAAATGGTCTTGGTGCGCATGACCAATGACACCGCTGTTGCACCGGACATCCGGGAAACCTTCTTTGACAAGTTCAGCACCTCGGGCAAGCCGGGTGGCACCGGTTTGGGAACCTATTCAGCCAACCTGATTGCGAAAACCCAAGGCGGCCAGATCACGATGGAAACATCCGACAGCCTTCCAAGCACCACCATCACGGTCAGCCTGCCCTTCGCATTGCATGCGGAACTGGCCAACAAACTGCTTTAGAAAAAAATGGAAATGAACATACCGATTGGTGAGATCGAGACGCTGTCGCGCGTCATGACCTTTGTGGCGGCCTTGGCGGGATTGGGCTGGGCCTTCATGGGCATCCACCTGAACATTTCGCGCAGAGCCGCTTTGCATTTCTGCGCTGCCAACTTTTTGGTGGTGTCGGGCGACGTGGCAGCGCATTTTCGGGGCACTGGGGGCAGCCTCATCGACTACTACCAGTCGTTCAATCTCTCATACTTCACCATTCTGTGCAGCGTATTTTTGTTCAACCAGGGCATGCAAGAGCTGCATGGCGCACGTTGCAAAGTCGGACGCGATTCATCCATCACGCTCTCTGCCTTCGCACTCCTGCTGGGAATCGGCCTTGCCTTTGGCATGCACAATCCGGCCATCGCCAGCGTGATGTTTGTGTCCGCTTGCATTTCGTTTTTTGCTTTTGCGCGCAGCTACCAGCTGCTGCGCAAGAACTGGAGCCACAAAATGACGGTTGCGCTACTGTGGCCCTTCGCTGTCATGGGGGTTCTCTTCGCCGTGCGGGTGATCGACGATGTGCTGTCTATGGGTCGCCCGATTGATGTATTGACGGAGCCCATGCGGGTCAAACACCTGACCGCCAGTCTGTGGGCGCAGCTGCTGGTGTTTTTGCTGGTCAACGCCTCTTTGGCGGGACAAACGCTCAACCTGCTGTTCAAAAAGCTACAGGATCAGGCGGCCCGCCTTCAGCATATTCTGGATACCGCCCCAGTCGGGGTGGCTGTGACCACGGAGGGCGTGATCCGTTTTGCCAATCCGCGCGTGACCGAGTTGTTGGACATGAAGGTGGGCGACGCCGCTACAAACGCCTTGGTGTGGCCCGAAACCCGGGAGAAAATCGTCGCCGAACTGCAGGCCCACGGATCGGTCACCAACATGGAAGTCCAGATGTATTGCCCGCGTGGCTCGGTGCGGGACCTTTTGGTGACCTATTTGCCAACCGACTATGAGGGCAAGCCGGGCATTCTGGGCTGGATGATTGATATTTCGGACCGCAAGAAGAATGAGCAAGCCCTACAACGCGCCAGTGATGAACAAAGCGCAATTTTTGAGTCGGCCACGTTAGGCATTGCATTCATAAAGGACTGGACCATCGTTCGCGCCAACCACCGGCTGGATGAACTGTTTGGTTGGGAGCACGGCACGCTAATGGGTCAATCGCCAAGGGTGTGGTACCCGCCGGTGGGTGGCGACGATAGCCCCTACGAGGACATTGCGCGGGGCGAGGTGCACAACAGCACCCAACAACTGTGCCGCAAAGATGGAACATTTTTTTGGTGCCGGATTAGCGGGAGTGCCATAGACGCATCCGACCTCTCTCTGGGTACCGTCTGGATGTTTGACGACGTTTCGGCGGAGCGCCAAGCGGCGGAGCTCATGCGCGAGGCGCGCGATTTGGCGCAGGACGCCACCCGCATGAAATCGGATTTCCTGGCCAATATGAGCCACGAAATACGCACCCCCATGAACGCCATCATCGGCATGTCGCACCTGGCGCTGCAAACCGACCTCAGTCCCAAACAGCGCAACTACATCGAAAAAGTCGACTCGGCATCGCGCAACCTGCTGGGCATCATCAACGACATCCTTGACTTCTCAAAAATTGAAGCCGGCAAGATGCGCTTTGAAACGGTTGAATTCCACCTCGAAGACGTGATGGAAAACCTGGCGGACCTCTGCGTTATCAAGGCACAGGACAAAGGGCTTGAGCTACTGTTTGACATAGGAGCCGAGGTGCCCACCGCGCTGGTCGGTGACGCGTTGCGACTGGGTCAGGTGCTACTCAACTTGGTCGGTAACGCCATCAAATTCACCGACCATGGGGAAATCACGGTGGGCATCCACACGGTAGACACGGGTGCGGTGATGGGCCAAAACGAGATCACCTTACGTTTCGACATCAGTGACACCGGCGTGGGCCTGAGCGACGAGCAGCGCAACAAACTCTTCAGCGCGTTTTCACAGGCAGATGCGTCCACCACCCGCAAATACGGAGGCACCGGCTTGGGACTGACCATCAGCAAACGACTGGTGGAATTGATGGACGGCGAGATTGGGGTGCAGAGCCAACTAGGAGTGGGAAGCACGTTCACGTTCACGGGCACATTTGCGCTACAGGCAGAGCAACGCGTGCGCACCAAGCTGGACGAAGATGTGACCGGCTTGCGCGTGTTGGTGGTGGATGACAATGCCCGCGCACGCGAAATCATGCTGGCCATTCTGGCTTCGCAGAAGTTTGATGCCACGGCGGTGCAAAGCGGCGTTGAGGCGATTGCCGCCTTGGAGCAAGCACAAGCGGCGGGGCAACCCTATGGTTTGGTGCTGATGGACTGGATGATGCCGGGCATGGACGGGCTGGCAACCATTCAGCGCATTCGCACAGACCCCCTGTTGAGCGGCATTCCCGCCTTTGTCATGGTCACAGCCCATAGCCGGGATGAACTGCTGGAGCAGGCCGATGGCACCAAAATTGACGGTCTTTTGCTCAAGCCGGTTGGCCCCTCGGCGCTGTTGGACAGCATTCTTTGCGCCCTGGGTAAAGAGGTTGTCACGCAGGGGCGCAAGCAGCAACGCCAAGAGGCCAGCCACGAGGCCGAACAAAGCGTGCGCGGTGCCTATTTGTTGCTGGTGGAAGACAACCCGGTAAATCAGGAGCTGGCGCTGGAGATTTTGCAGGGCGCGGGCGTGCGGGTCGACGTCGCCAACAATGGGGCGGAGGCGGTGGGCAAAGTCAGTCGCAACCAGTACGACGGCGTGTTAATGGATTGCCAGATGCCGGTGATGGATGGATTTGAGGCCACCCGGCAGATCCGTGCCGATGGCCGGTTCAACGACCTGCCGATCCTGGCCATGACGGCCAATGCCATGAGCGGTGACAAAGAACTCTGCCTGGCCGCTGGCATGAACGACCACATCGGCAAGCCCATCGATGTCAATCAGCTCTTTGTCAGCCTGGCGCGGTGGATCAAGCCCAGCGACCCACTGGGCAATGCAGCACTGGTCGGCGGCGTAGCCGAGCCCGCGCAAAAGACCGAGCTACCCAACATTGCCTGCCTTGACTTGCCCCAGGCCATGCGGCGAATGGGTGGCAATGCCAAGCTCATGCGCAAGCTGATTGGCCGGTTTGCCGAGACCCAGTCCGATGCCATGGAGCGTGTTCGCGCAGCCATTACCCTGGGTGACATGGATACCGCAACGCGCGAGGCGCACACCGTCAAAGGCTTGGCAGGCAACATCGGCGCAACACAGTTGCTGGCGCGGGCGGGGGTTGTTGAGAGCGCCCTGCGCCACGGCCCTGCCGACGACTTGCCCGATGCGCTGTTGGCCATGGAGCAGGCGTTGGCCCAGGTAATTGAGCAAATAACTGCCGCCATGGGCAGCACCCCGGGCGATACGCCCCCCGCGCCCGTGGCAAACATTCCCATTGATCGCGAGGCTTTGGCCACCGACCTGCAGCACCTAGCGGCACTACTGGGCGACGATGACTCCCGGGCGGCGAAAGTAGCCGACAGCATTGCGGAAAAACTGCGCAGCGCGGGCCAAGGGGCCGCCGCACTGCAGCTTCAAAAACGCATCTCAAGGTACGAATTTGAAGAAGCACTGGAAACGCTCCAGGACACCGCCAAGCTCCTCGACATTGCGCTCTAAGCGAAGGAAAGAAAATGAACGTGTACCGAAGCAGCCCCAACAAACAAACCATTTTGATCGTGGATGACACGCCGGAGAACATCGACTTGCTGACCGAAGTGCTGGACCCGCACTACCAGACCAAGGTGGCGCTCAACGGCGAGAAGGCCTTGAAGATTATGGCCGGCGAAGCCAAACCCGATCTGATTTTGCTCGACATCATGATGCCCGGCATCAGTGGCTACGATGTCTGCCAACGCCTGAAACGCAACTCCGACACGCGTGGCATCCCCATCATTTTTGTCACGGCCATGAACGAGATGGAAGACGAGAAAAAAGGCCTGGAGCTGGGCGCAGTGGACTACATCACCAAGCCCATCAGCCCGGCCATTGTGCTGGCCCGTGTGCGCACGCACTTGGCGCTGTACGACCAAACCCGTGAGCTGGAGCGGCTGGTGGCCCTGCGCACCGCGGAGCTGGCAACCACCCGCCACCAGATCATCCGCCGGTTGGGCCGCGCTGCCGAATTCAAAGACAACGAGACCGGCAACCACGTCATCCGCATGAGCCACTATGCCCGCTTGACGGCCCAGGCCTGGGGCATGGGCAGCGCATTGGTAGACATCCTCTTCCACGCAGCACCCATGCACGATGTGGGAAAAATCGGCATCCCCGACAACATCCTGCTCAAACCCGGCAAGCTCGACGAGATCGAATGGGAAGTCATGCGCCAGCACCCCGCCATGGGGGCAAGAATCATCGGCGAGCACAAGGACGAACTGCTACAAGCGGCGCATTCGGTGGCCATGACGCACCACGAAAAGTGGGATGGCAGCGGATACCCCCACGGGCTAAAAGGCGAAGAAATCCCCATTTTTGGCCGGATTGTAGCCATTGCCGATGTGTTTGATGCGCTCACCTCCGCCCGCCCGTATAAAAAAGCGTGGACCGTGGAGGCAGCACTGCAAATGATCGATGAGGGTGCCGGCAAGCACTTTGATCCCGGTTTGATTCAGCCCTTCAAGGCTGCACTGCCTGACATGCTGCAAATCATGGCGCAGTACGCCGAAGAAAACGGTGCGTTACCCGATCTGGACTTCACCAGGCCGGGCGCAATTTAGGGCGCTGGCTTGGAGAAGACGTTGCGCAGGGCGTTGGTTGCTGCGCTCAATCGGCTCTCTTTGGGCGGGTCGCGCGGCGTTACAGGCACCCGCATGTCATCTAGATAATCCTGGTGAATGTTCACCGTGCTCGTCACGCCTAAATCGTTGTAGCGCAGGGCCAGCCAATCGCGTGCATGGGTCTGCCCCAAATCGCGCAACTCATGGATCAGGCTCGCGCTGGTCGAGGTCTTGGTGGACGCAGAGAACGCCTCCAGCGCCGCGCCGCCGTCAATGCGGTGCATCAACACATCCTTGTAGTGCGCGGGGTCGAGCTTGCCTTCGGCCAGCAAACGCTTCACAAAATCAATGGCGCGCATCTCGGCGATCAGCCCCGCATTGAAGGTGACCTCGTTGATGCGGTCGGCAATCTCGGCGCTGGTCGTGGGCAACTTGTCGCGCTGAATCGGATTGATCTGCACCAGCACAATATCGCGCCCTGTGCAGTTGTAGATCAGTGGATGGATGGCGGGGTTGCCCGAGTAGCCGCCATCCCAATAGTGGTCGCCGTCAATCTCCACCGCCTTGAACGCCATGGGCAGGCAGGCAGAGGCCATAACGGCATCGGCGGTAAGGCGCTTGCCGGAGAACACCTCAGCCTTACCCGTAGACACCCGCGTGGCTACAACAAAAACTTTCAGCGTTTGCAGGCGGGCCAGGCCTTCAAAATCAATCTGCCCCTCCAAGAAATTGCGCAAGGGGTTGATGTCAAACGGATTGCTTTGGTACGGCGACATCGTGCTGGACCACAGCGTGGTCATGGCATTGGCCCAAATGGTGGCGGGTGAATTGTCGGATTCCCGCCGACCAAAGACCGCCTCAAAAGGCGCACGCTGCGCCTCGGACATCGCGCCCATTTGCACAATGCCGTGCCAAAAGCTAGCCAGCGCCTCGCGCGCCGCCTCGCGCGGGTCGGCCCGCTGCTTGTCATTGGCTTGGGCAAAGCCATGCGCCAGTGCCACCGCATTCATCGCCCCGGCACTGGTGCCGCTGATGCCTTCCAGGGCAATGCGGCCGTCTTCCAGCAGCGCGTCCAGCACCCCCCAGGTAAAGGCGCCATGCGAGCCACCACCCTGCAGGGCCAGGTTGATACTCGGCGCATCACCCGGGTTGGCGGGGTGGCGGGAAGGGGTTTGCGGTGTTGAGGTCATACCCGAAGGGTAACAAAAATTGATGAACAGCGAGCTCCAGCCAATGTCAGCCAGACGCAACGTCAATATCAGCGATGCGTTTCGCCACCAATGCCAAATATGAACCTCTTAAGGCGATCGACCTAACATCCCACATGGTCAAACTCGAGAAAAAATCCTGGCTTAGAGATATTTTTGATTAATCACCCATAAGAATCCAAGTAAAGGCGGCTTAAGAAAGCTGCCATGCTTCATGAATAGCCTGGTTTGCAAATAGCATGGAACACCTCTGCACATGATGTCGTTATTACCCACTCGTTTCTTGACCCCAAAGCGGTTGCTGTGGGCGTCCATCGCGGTGGCCCTCGCCACGATCACGCTCAAGTCGCTGGCTTGGTACGTCACCGATTCGGTTGGGTTGTTGTCAGATGCCATGGAGTCGTTTGTGAATCTGGCAAGCGCCATTTTTGCTTTGCTGATGGTGACAATTGCGCAACGCCCGGCGGACGAGGCGCATCCCTACGGTCACCACAAGGCGGAGTATTTCTCATCCGGTTTTGAGGGCATCCTGATCGTTGGCGTGGCCGTGGGCATTATCTGGGCCGCGGCTTACCGACTATTTGAACCTCAACCACTGCAGGATCTGGGCTGGGGCTTGGCCTTGTCGGTGCTGAGCTCGGCTCTCAACGGGCTGCTCGCCTGGGTGATGTTCAGCTCGGCCAAGGTACACCGCTACATTGCATTGGAGGCCGACGCCAGGCATCTGGTCACCGATGTCTGGACCTCGGCAGGGGTGGTGGTTGGTCTAATCGGCGTGGTCTTGACAGGCTGGCTCTGGCTGGACGCGGTCGCGGCCATTGGAGTGGCACTGAATATTCTTTGGGAGGGCGGTCACCTCATGTGGCGATCAGCGCAAGGACTGATGGACGAGGCCGCAGAGCCTGACGTCCTCAGAGAGATCCAGAAGACGCTTGATTCCTTTGACCAACAAACCATTCGCTTTGACCATGTGATCACGCGGCGCTCGGGGCAGCGCCGTTATGTGGACTTCCATATGCACATGCCATCCAACTGGACCTTGGGTCGCGCCGCCGAAGTCCGCAGCCGAGTCGAACAGGCTTTGATGGGTGCTGTACCAGGTTTGCGCGCCACGATTCAATTACTGCCCACCGATATTGAGGCGCACTTTGATGACACGAAGGAAATGAATACTCCATTTTCTGGTCCATAGCCACGGACTACCGGCCACGGCGCGGGATACCCAGGAAGTTGTGACTGCGTTGTTTTTCGACATCATCATGCAGTCCGACTTCGATGTGATGGAGGCTGCATTTAATGCCGATAACTGGGAGTTTTTGGTCGCCTACGCTGTCGTTGGGATAGCGTTTTCTGCGCTTGCCATGCGTACTTGGTTGGCAGGTTTGAATAGCAAATGCTGGCACGGCAGCCAACAGATTTACTAACCCAATATTGCGCAATCCACAGGCAACTGATAATGAGCACGTGGGGTTTGCTTTCGGGTGCAATTAATATGACCAGTCGAGTTACGCAGATGAACGGGAGGACGGAATGAAGAAGACACTTGGCGGGGTGGCACTCGTTGGGCTGTTGCTCACAATGGTCAGCGCAGCCCACGCACGCGGACCCCTGCGTGCCAACGAAGGCAATACCAGCGGCTGGCAGCTTATGTCTCACAAAGATCGCTTGGAACACCAATCCAAAGTTCGCAGCTTCAGGACCTACGAACCGTGCCGCGCCTATCAAATCGAGCACCACCAGTTGATGCAAGCGCGCGCCAAGGCGCAAGGTGCCGCACTACCCAAGGAGGGGCGCGATATTTGCGAATACCTGCGCCCCCGCAGCGTGTCGCCTTAGCACAAGGGCTGGTTGCCAATGCATCCCCGTCACCCGCTACCTCACTACCGAATCCACCTGATTGCAGCGACCCTGGTGGGCACCGTGGTGTGGTGGGCTTTCCCGCAGGATATTTCTTCCTGGCGAAGTGCATCCATCATTACCGGCTGGATTGGCTGCGGCCTGCTTCTGAGCAGCCTTTTCCTCATGATTCGGGAGCCCTGGCTCGCCACCTGGCTGGGTGGCCTGGAGCCCATGTACCTGTGGCACCACCGTTTTGGCGTGGGGGCATACTTGGCCCTGCTGGTGCATCCGCTGGCCTTGGCAGCCGATGCCTGGAGTGAGTCTGCAACGCTTGCCTGGGGCGCACTTTCGCCTTGGCAAGAAGACTGGCCGGTGTGGCTGGGGTGGGCATCGCTGCTGTGCATGATGGCGGGGCTTGTTGTTTCACTGGCCCCCCGTGTTCCCTATGCCACCTGGCGCAAGCTGCACCATTTACTAACGGTTTCGGTTATTTTTGGCGGCGCGCATCTGGTGGTATTGGGCTTGGACTGGCCCCTGGTTTGGGCACCCCTGCTGGCCATCTTCTTATTGCTGTGGCGGATTTTGCGTGCCGACTACGGGTGGGCGGCCAAACCCTATGCAGTCACCCACACGCAACGTCTGGGCACCGACATGGTGGAGGTGTCCCTGCGCCCATTGGCAAAGCCGGTGACCGGGCAGCCTGGTCAATTCGCTTTGGTCGCATTCTTGCGGGGCCCGCACTTCCAGGGCTGTGGTGAGTACCACCCGTACACCATCAGCGCCATCCATTCCAATGGTGCACTTTCGCTCGGCATCAAGGCCTTGGGCGATTGCACTCGGCACCTGCAATCCATCGAGACAGGCGTGTCGGCCCGTATTCAAGGGCCATTTGGCACTTTTCTGGAAAAACCGCCGACCGGGCCAAGCCTGTGGGTGGCCGGTGGCATTGGCATCACCCCATTTCTTGCAGTTTTGCGCAATGGCGCATTGGCCCAGCAGGTTCACCTTCTGTACCTGCACCGCAACGAATCGGATGCCGCGTATGCGGATGAACTCAGCGGCCTGGCCACGCGCCAACCACTGCTCCATCTGGTGATGGTCGACTGCGCCAATTGCCTGCCCGATTTGCAGGCCCTGCTTCCCGCTGCGAGTGAACTATTGAGGCCCGAGTGCTACCTTTGCGGCCCTGATGGTTTGGTCAACGCCGCAGTGACAGTGCTGCGCGAACGGGGCGTGGGCCTTGAGCGCATTCACTTTGAACGGTTTGACTTCCGATGATGCGCCGCCTTGTTTTCCTCAGCACCGCTGTGTTTTGGCTGGTCGTGCTGGTGCTCGCCTTCACCACGGGCAACGACGGGGAGCCCGTGCGTACCGACAGGCCCGCAGTCAATGCCGACAAGCTTGTGACCATGGCCGAAGTGGCACACCATGCCAGTAGCGAAGACTGCTGGATGGTGATCGACGCCCGGGTCTATAACCTGACGGCCTACCTGCCTGATCACCCGTCTAAACCCAGCATCATCCTGCCCTGGTGCGGCCGGGAAGCCTCGGAAGCCTATAAAACCAAGACCAAGGGCCGCCCGCACTCAGAGCAAGCCGATCAGGCGCTCACCCACTACGCCATTGGACGCGTGGAGTAGCGCCACAGGTCTTAGCCGCGGAACTTGGCCGCGACTTCGGCTACACGTTGACCAAACTTAAGCTCGTTGTCGCGCCGAGCACGCTTGGTCCGATATATCAAATATGACTTGTACGTCATATATATTCAGCAGGTTTCAAATCAGCGTAGCCCCTCGGTCCGGTCTACGGCAATTTCACAATTTACAAGCATTTTTTTGGGAGTCCTCATGTCAAACAGCACGACAACAACGCAGTCATCAAGCATGAAAAATCAAATAGGGCGCTCCAGTTCACTATTGGACGCCCTGGATGCAGTTTCCAAATGGCAACCCTTTGCCTTGCTTGCAATCACCTTTCTGACGTTTCTTCTGCTTGGGGCCGTGTTTGGTGCGCTTGCAGCGTCATTGACCAGCACTTCTGGTGTCTTGGCTGGACTAACGGGCTTTATTGGGTTCGTCGTGGCGGCTTCCGTCGCCGTAGTGGGCTTTAACGCGACCGGTATCTGGCTCAGCGATGATGTCTGGGGGCGAAAACAGCGCTCCATCGTGGATTGCGTGATGGCATCGTTCTTCACATGCCACCGCCTCTTGGCTGTGTTGGTGCTCGAGTTCCTGCTTTTCCTGGTATTCATGCTTGGACTGACTTTGATATTCTTCATTTGCAAGATCCCAGGCATCGGCCCATTTCTCTATGCATTTGCGATGCCCTTGGGTGTGATTGCTTCCGGTGTTGTGCTGTTCGCTTTGCTGTATATCGCGATCCCCTTGGCAGCCCCAGCGATTTGGAATGGCACGCCTATATTGCGCACCATCGTCATGCTGCAGGCGGTTGCTCGCAACCGCATGCTCAAAGCCGTCGTGATGATGGTGCTGCTGGGCATCCTTACGCTTATGGTGATTGGGTTTGTATCGGCAGTGTTGATTTTTGGTTCAATGGTTGTTGCCTCTTTGTCGGCTGCAGTTCTGGGCGTTTCGTCTCTGGGGATGGGCAGCATCAAGGATGTCATGATGGGAGGCGGATCTGGCTTGAGCGGCTACAGCTATGCAATCGGCTTTGGTGCCGCATGTCTCTTCCTGGTCGGTTCCATTCCGGGCGTGTTGATCGCCCTGAAAGGCACCTCGATCATCTACCGCGAGGTCGCCGAGGGCTTGAATCTCGAGGAAGATGAGCGCAGTCTGAATACCCGCATGACCGATATCAAGGCACGAGCGGATGCTGCTCGCCAACAAGCACTCGCTCCCCGCGCACCACAGGAGCCCTCGATTGCAGTGCGTCCTGCTGAAGTGATGGCTGCTCCAGCCCTGACTTGCCCTAGTTGCAATGCTGCGTTGACCAGCGACGACATATTTTGTGGCGAGTGTGGCCACAAACTCAAATAAGGGACCAGACAATGGCTTTTTGCACCAAATGTGGCCATAAGAATGGGGATGAGGGGCGATTCTGTGAGGAATGCGGCACCCCCTTGAAGGCTGCCACGTCAGCACCACCCACGGTCTCCATTCAAGCTCAAGACCCCAGCCCCGTTGCTCCTCGCTTGCCAGCTAAGAAAATTGCACTATTTGCTGGTGTTGGCGCACTGGTCGTAGCGATTGCAGCAGGAGTTACGGTTTTCGCTTTTCGCGCTGAGAGCCCGTCAAATACACTTTTTGCCAGCCTCATTGAAAAGTCGCTGCAGGACAATCCCGCCGCCTATAAGTCGCACTACTGCCTGCGCAATTTTGCCTACGACAAGGACCCGGTATTTGTCGGTGCCATGGACAGTGGAACGCAGCGCTGGATGGCTGTACTAACCAAGGCAGGCCTCTATGCAGAGCCTGAGGTCATTGTCGAAAATGGTGGCTTTTTCAGCACTGAGCAGCTCAAGTACCAAAAGACGGAAGCCGGCAAAAAGGCCACTGATGGCCGCAGCCTTTGCTACGCCGATGGAGTGACGGTGAAAACAGTGGACAGCTTCACGCAAGCCGCAAAGGCTGGCGACCTGCAAGTATCCAAGGCGACTGTGACTTTGGAACTCAAGAACCCAATGCCTTGGGTCAGCCAAGTAGAAACCAAGCAAGCTGGTATCGACGTGCAGACGGAGTTTCAAGACAGTAAACTCTTCCTACTGAAAGAGCGCAAGTGGATACTGGCAACTGAAGCTGATATTCGGGCAGCGCAGTCTGGCGGCCTGTCGCAAGAGCAAAGCCAATCGGCTTCGACATCCGGCGGCCAAGGATTCTTTTCGTCATTGTTGAAACTCTTCGGTGGCCATGGCAACCCTTTGATTGGTCATTGGAAATCGACGGTCATGGGAATTGACGTTGCTGTTTTTGAGTTCGATGCTGATTCCATGGGCAGCAATGAGGGAAGAGTCAAAGTGCGTTATGAGGTCACCGATAAGGACGTGACCGTTTACCCCCAAGATGCTGGCATTGGATTGGTCTTCAAGGTGATTGACGCAAACACAATGAGCGTCAATATGGGAATGGCCGAATTCCAAATCAAACGAACTAACTAAGGGATTTCTATGAGCGTCAAATGCCCCACATGCAAAATTGAAAACAAGGACGGTGCAAAATTTTGCAAGGAATGTGGCTGCTCCTTTGCCAGCCTTGTCCCCTGCCCCGCGTGCAATGCACTGACAAAGCCTGGCAAGTTTTGTGCTTCTTGCGGACACAGTTTTGTCCTGCCCGAGATCAAGGCTGATGAACTGCCTGCGCAAGCCGTCAGCATTCCCGAAGCCAGCGCACCAACGCCCCAAGAACAGACCGTTGCAGTTGCAGCGCCGACCCAAGCCAGCCTTGTTGCTGACGTGCAGCCTGTGCAACTGGTGGCACCCAAAAAAGAGGTGCCCGCTGCCGTTATACAAACGGCTCCGGTGCCAGTGGCCCCGGTGATTGAAGCCAAGCCCGTGGCAAAGGACGACCGCTCCGAACCGAAAACCACCGTGCTACCTGCCGAGCAACCAACGCACAAGGGCAACTTCAAAATCGCCTATGCCCTGGTTCCACTGGCAATCGTTCTGGTTCTTGGTGGTGCCTACTGGTGGCAGTCAAATCAAGCGCAGACAGCAACTACAACAGTGCCGGATGTTATTGCACCCACAGTGGCCGCAGCGCCAACTGCCCCCGCAGCGGAACCCATTCCTGCACCTGCACCTGCACCTGTTCCCGCTCCCGCTCCCGCTCCCGCTCCCGCTCCCGCTCCCGCTCCCGCTCCCGCTCCCGCACCTGCTCCTGCTCCTGCACCTGCACCTGCACCCGCCCCGGTGGTAAAAGCAGCGCCCATCGCGCCCTCACCAAGACAGGAGCCAGCCAAGTTGCCCGCGACTACGCCCAAGTCTGTAACAGCAGAGAAAAGTCCGGTAGCTGAAAAGCAGGTGGCACCCCAGCCCCAAACGCCAAATGCTGCGCCAGCATCGGCCAGTGCGCCCCCGCCACCTAAGGCCGAGGCTCCAAAACCCGCTGCTATCGCAAAGACACTGGATGAAGCCTACGAGGCGCGCATAACAGCCGAATGCGCACAAGGCTTTTTCCCGGGTATGGCATGCCGTGAAAAGGTGCGTTGGCAAATTTGTGAGGGGAAATGGTCACCTGACGCTATCCCGGGTCAAGCAACTTGCAAAGGCGCTGGCACCAAATAGGTTCTTTCTATTTGCGCGCAGCCCAAGCGAATCGGGCGCTAGCCAACCACGCCATGGGGCGCGTCGAGTAGCGCCACAGGTTTTAGCCGCGGAACTTGGCCGCGACTTCGGCAACACGTTGACCAAACAGTTTGGCTGTGTCCAGGTCACCCTGGGGCATTTCGGCCGGGCTGGAGTCGGAGGGCGATTGCGCCATGGCACCGGCAAACGAACCGACGTAGTTGATGTCGTTGCGTTGGGCCGCTTTGCTGTTGCTGGGCATCAGCGCCGTGCCGACCCAAATGCCGCCTTGTTGCATGGCCAGAGTGAACAGGTAATGCAGGGTGGACAGCTTGTCGCCGTTCATGGTGGCGCTGTTGGTAAAGCCGGCGAACACTTTGTCTTTCCAGGCTTGGCTGAACCAAGGCTTGCTGGAGGCATCGGCAAACTTCTTGAACTGCCAGCTCACGCTGCCCATGTAGGTGGGCGAGCCCATGATGATGGCGTCGGCCGCGTTGAGGGTCTCCCAACCTGCATCGGTCACGTTGCCTTCGGCGTCGATCGCCACCAACTCGGCACCAGCGCCATCTGCCACGGATTGCGCCATGCGCAGGGTGTGGCCATAACCGGAATGAAATACGACTGCTACTTTTGCCATGTGAGGCTCCTTGGGGTGGTTAAAGAAATCGGGTTGAAAAAATAGGTCAGGCTTGCAGGTCAAACACCAGTACTTCGGCGTCCTTTCCCTGGGCCAGGGTCAGCAGGCTTTCGCCTTCCAGTAGCGCTGCATCACCGGTGGTGAGGCGCGCGCCATTGACTTCGAGTTCGCCGCGCACCAGGTGCACGTAGCATTTGCGCGCGGCATCCAGTGCCAGTGAGGCCGTCTGCGCCCCCTCCAGCAAACCGGCAAACAACTTCGCATCGGCATGGATCAGCACCGAACCAAGCGCCCCATCTGGCGAAGCCACCAGGCGCAAAGTGCCCTGCTTCTCGGACTCTGCAAATGTCTTTTGCTCGTAGCTTGGCTGCACACCCATCACGTTGGGCTCAATCCAAATTTGCAACAAATGCGTTGTGTCGTCGGGGGCATGGTTGAACTCGCTGTGCCGCACACCGGTGCCCGCACTCATGCGCTGAACGTCACCCGGCGGAATCGTCTTCACATTGCCCATGCTGTCTTGGTGCGCCAAAGATCCGCTCAAAACATAGGTCACGATCTCCATGTCCTTGTGGCCGTGCGTGCCAAACCCTTTTCCGGCTGCGACCCAGTCTTCGTTGATCACCCGCAAATTGCCCCACCCCATGTGCTTGGGGTCGTAGTAGCCAGCAAATGAAAAGCTGTGGTACGACTTGAGCCAGCCATGGTCGGCATAACCGCGGTCATTGGATTTTCGTAGAGTCAACATGCTGTGGGTTCCTTGAATACCCTGAACTTTAGGCCTCGCAAGGCCCTTTACCATCCACCGAGTTTGATGGCATCATTCAATTTATTTCAATCAAACACTGCCATTCATGCAAAATCCACGCGATTTTTTAACCCCCGATGCCCTGTCCATGCTGCAAGCCATCGAGGCAGCGGGCAGCTTTGCCGCCGCAGCGCGGGTGCTGGGCCTGGTGCCCAGCACGCTCACGTACAGGGTGCGCCAGGTTGAGGATGCGCTGGACGTGCTGCTGTATGACCGCAGCTCGCGCCAAGCCAAACTGACCGAGGCCGGGGCCGAGTTGTTGCGCGAAGGCGCGCGCTTGCTGGCCGAAATTGACGCCGTTGCCAATCGGGTCAAACGCGTGGCCACCGGCTGGGAATCGCAGCTCACCATTGCGGTGGACACCATCGTTTCCAAGGCAACCATCATGGAGTTGTGCGAAAGCTTTTTCAGCCTCTCACCGCCCACCCGCATCCGCCTGCGGGACGAAACCTTGTCCGGCACGCTGGAAGCCCTCACTTCGGGCCAAGCGGACCTGGCAATTGGCGTGGGTCCGGATGCCACCAACGCCACCGGCGTACACAGCCGCCCACTGGGCACCGTGACCTTCGTGTACGCAGTTGCGCCCCACCACCCCTTGGCCAACGCGCCCGAGCCCCTGAGCGACGAGACCATTCTGAAACACCGCGCAGTGGCCGTAGCGGATTCGGTGCAACGCGGTGGGGGGCTGACCTTTGGTTTGCTGGGCGGGCAGGATGTGTTCACCGTGGCCAGCATGCAGGCCAAGCTCGATGCCCAACTGCGCGGCCTGGGCGGCGGCAACCTGCCCCGCTGCATGGCCGATGCATTCATCGAAACCGGACGCCTGGTGGTAAAGAAAACAGAACGCACGCAACGCCAGGTGGACATTGGCTACGCCTGGCGCAGCACCAAGGCCACGGGACAGGGCCGCGCGCTGCAATGGTGGCTGCAACAACTGGAAAGCGCCACCACACGGGCCGCGCTTTTGGAGCAGCACCGAGGGCCGTGAAAAATGCGTGTCATTTACGTGTAAGAACAGGTGCGCCGGCAAAGTGTATAAAGCGTTATCAACAATAACTTTTGGAGCCTACCTACATGACTACTTCCAAACACATCGCTATTGTGGGTGCCGGCATGGCCGCCATCACCTGCGCCCGTACCCTGGTGCAAGCGGGCCACCGTGTGACCGTGTTTGAAAAGAGCCACAACGTGGGCGGACGCATGTCCACCCGCAGCACCCCCTTTGGCACGTTTGACCATGGCGCGCAGTACTTCACAGTGCGCGATCCGCGCTTTACCCAAGCGCTGCAAACCACCCCCACGGTGTGCAAGGCCTGGAGCGCCAACACCGTCCAAGTGCTCGACGAGCGGGGCCGCGTGGCCGCTGCCGGCTTGCCGCCTCGTGAATCGCACTGGGTGGCATCCCCCGGCATGAACGCCTTAGTACGGCGCTGGGCCAAGCCCTTGGTGGACGCCCTGCAAGTGGAACTGCAAACCCGTGTCACACATATCGAGCCCGACAGCCTGAACAAGGCCCAGTGGCAGCTGCGCACCGCCGGGGTGGGCGACAGCACCCATGTGTTCTCAGGCTTTGACGCGGTGGTGCTGGCCGTGCCCTCCCCCCAGGCCCAGGCCTTGCTAAAAACGGCACCCAAAACAAGCGCCCTATTGAAAAAAATCGACAAAGTCACGGTCGACCCGTGCTGGACTTTGATGTTGGCCTTCCCCCAAGCCGTGCAGCCGGGCCTGACCACACTGGGCCCCCAGTGGAACGCAGCGCGCAGCACCCACCACCGCATTGCCTGGCTGGCCCGTGAGTCCAGCAAGCCCGGCCGCAAAATCGTCGAACGCTGGACCGTGCAGGCCAGCGCCGCCTGGTCGGCCGAGCACCTGCAAGACAGCGAAGCCCGCGTGCAGGCCAAGCTGCTCAAGGCGTTTTCCGAAGTCACCGGCATTCGCGCGGAACCCGCACACATTGAGGCCCACCGCTGGATGTATGCCAAGACCGGCACCCCCTTGGGCAAATCGCACCTGTGGGATGCCAAGGCGGGCATTGGCCTGTGCGGCGACTGGTGCATTGGCCACCGGGTAGAGGACGCATTTGTGTCCGGCCTGGAGCTGGCACTCTCGATGGCGTGAGTCCGGGGGTCCGATACAAGGGGCGGTTCGCGCCCTCCCCGACCGGTCCGCTCCACGCGGGCTCACTGGTGGCAGCCTTGGCCAGCTGGCTGGATGCCCGGGCGCATGGCGGCCAATGGCTGGTGCGCATCGAGGATGTAGACACCCCGCGCTGCGTTGCTGGTACCGACCACCTTATCCTCCAGCAACTGGTCCAGTGCGGCCTGCATCCGGACGAGCCGCCCGTGTGGCAATCACAACGCAGCGCGCTGTACCAATGGTCGCTGGACGTTTTGGTCGCCCAAGGGCTGGCCTATCCCTGCGCCTGCTCACGCAAAGACATCGAATTGGCACTGCAACACAGCGGCGCCCCACGCGCACGCCATGCTGAACTGGTCTACCCCGGCACCTGCCGCACCGGTGTGCAGGGGCGCAGCGGGCGGGCGTGGCGGCTGCGCACTGATATTTATGCATCAAATAGGCCTGTAGCCCTCGTGGAATGTGCGCAAGCAGCTACTGAATTGATAGCAAATACACACACCATGGGCACGACCATCATCCACTGGACCGACCGCCAGTTGGGGCCACAACAGCAAAATGTGGCTCTAGAGGTGGGCGACTTTGTGCTCAAACGCGCCGACGGTTGTTATGCCTACCAATTGGCCGCGGTGGTGGATGACGCCGCGCAGGGCATCACCCATGTGGTGCGGGGCGCGGACCTGGCAGACAACACGGCCCGGCAGATCCTGCTGCAAAGGCAACTGGGATTGCCCACACCCAGCTATCTGCACACACCCTTGGTGCTGGGGGCTGACGGCGAGAAACTGTCCAAACAAAACGGTGCGGCTGCGCTGGACTGCGCATCCCCATGGGCCGCACTGGCGGCCTTGAAAGCGGCTGCAAAGGCCCTGAACCTGGACCCGCTCACAAGCCGCGACAATATCGGGGATGCGCTGGCAGCATGGATTGCCCAATGGCCACAGCGCGGCCCCAGTGCACAAGCCCTTTAAGAAGCCCAGAATGAACACCGACACCACCACGCCCCAAGCACCCGCTGAGACACCGGCAGAGACAGCGGCTACAACACTGCCCGTCGACGCCCACACCGCCAGCACGCTGGACGCGCCCCCCGCCGCCGCCAAGCCCTTCATGCGCACCATCAAGAGCTTTGTGAAGCGCGCGGGCCGCACCACCACGGGCCAGGCCAAAGCGTTTGAAGACCTGGGCCCAAAATTCCTGCTTCCCTACCAGGCATTTGCTATTGATTTAGTAGCTGCTTACGCATATTCCACGGGGGCTGCAAGCACAAATGGCACTGAAAACGGCTTTGAAAATGTGCCCAGGCCAACTGCCCCGGTGGTGCTGGAAATCGGCTTTGGCATGGGTGAGGCCACCGCCAAAATTGCCACCACCCTGCCCGAAACCCACTTTTTGTGCTGCGAGGTGCACGAGCCCGGCGTGGGCGCACTGCTCAAGCGCATTGGCGAGAACAACATCACCAACATCCGCATCTGCGCCCACGACGCGGTGGAGGTGATCGACCACATGCTGCCACTGCAAAGCCTGGACGGTGTGCACATTTTTTTCCCCGACCCTTGGCACAAGACCAAGCACAACAAGCGCCGGCTGATCCAGTCGCCGCTGATTGCCAAGTTGGCCGCGCGCCTGAAGGTGGGCGGCTACCTGCATTGCGCGACCGACTGGCAGCCTTACGCCGAGCAGATTCTGGAGGTGTTGACGGCCGAGCCCAAGCTTAAAAACCGCGCTTATGCCGAGCACCCAGAGCTGGCTGGCTATGCGCCCAAGCCGCATTACCGCCCGCTAACCAAGTTTGAAAACCGTGGGATCAAGCTGGGGCATGGGGTGTGGGATGTGGTGTTTGAGCGAGTTTAGGTTTGACTACTGCGCTTGTTGTTACTTGCGGGCTCACTGTTACTGGCGGGCTGGGGGGCAGCGGGGTTTGCTTCGTGTCCCCCGCCCGCTTTGCGGGCTCCTCCTTGACCTACGCAAAACCCACTGCCACCCAGCCCTTGCGCTGTAGTTCTCGTTTTAAGTTCAGTCGGGGCACCAATACGCACGTTTTTCATGGCTCTGCACCGGCCTAACCCGCCGCCTGGGCGCAACGGGGTGGGTGCCAGCTGTGTGGTGCTGCCTGCAGGGCCGTGGGCTACGGTGGCTGAGTTTTTGTTTCAACGCTTTCCCGGCGTGCCAGCGTCGGTCTGGCTGCAACGCATGGAACTTGGCGATGTGGTGGACGACCAAGGCGTTGCCGTAACACCGCTGTGCGCCTACACCCCCAAGCGCCGCTTGTACTACTTTCGCGCTGTGGAAGCAGAACCACGCATTCCGTTTGAAGCCGTGGTGCTGTGGCAAGACGAACACCTGCTGGTGGTGGACAAGCCGCATTTTTTGCCGGTGCTGCCCTCGGGCAAGTATCTGCAAGAAACCGTGCTGGTGCGCCTGAAAAATCAGTTGGGGCTGGAGGCACTTTCGCCCATCCACCGCATTGACCGTGACACCGCCGGACTGGTGCTGTTCTCCATCCAGCCGGCTACGCGCGATGCCTACCAGGCCCTGTTTCGGGATCGCCAGGTGGACAAGACTTACGAAGCGATTGCCCCGTGGAACCCGGCCCTGCCCTGGCCGCTGCGCCGCGAGACGCGCATCGCGCCATCGTCGGAGCACTTCATGCAACAAATCGAGGTTGACGGCCCGCCCAACACCCTGACCCACATTGCGCCACTGGAAGTGCGTGGTGATTTGGCGCGCTACACGCTCAAACCTGTCACGGGTCACCGCCACCAGCTGCGCGTGCACATGGCCGCATTGGGCCTGCCGATTCTGGGCGATGGTATCTACCCCATCCTGACCCCCGAGGGGCACACCGACTACGCAAACCCGCTGCAACTGCTGGCCAAGTCCATCTCCTTCACCGACCCCTTGAGCGGGCAACCGCGGCGCTTCGACAGCGCACGGCGGCTGGCGTAAGGTTTCATTAAGGTAAGATCGATGGCGTTTTTGGCCGCCGAGCTGACATTTACCACCCCCCAATGCAGGGGTCAGCCGGTGGGTTTTTGCAAAATATTTAACGAGAGATAACTACATGTTCAAGGGTTTGCGCATTCGGGTTCAGCTGGGGATTGGCTTTGGCGTCGTGGTGGGGCTATTTTTGGTCGCACTGCTGGTCGTCGGCTTGCTGCTGTCGGGCCTCACCGGTGATGTCAAAAAGATCAATACCGAAACCCTTCCCAGCGTCGTGATGGTGGACGAAATGGACCTCAGCCGCTCCGAGGTGCAACAGTTTCTGACCGACGTTTCCGCCACCCACGACCCCGCCGGGTACAAAGACGCGGAGGAATCCGCCACCCGTTTCCACAGTGGCGCAGAAAAATTCAAACAGCTGTACCGCCAGCGCAACGACGCCAACAGCCTAAAGCAAGTTGAAATGCTGGAAGCCGATTTCAACAAGTTTTACGCCACGGGCAAGACCATGGCCGAGACCTACATTGCCCAGGGCATGGAGGCGGGCAACCTGCTGATGAAAGGCACAGCCAGCACACCGGGCTTCGATAAGGAGAGCGAAACCCTGATGAACGGCATGAAGAAGTTTCGCGAACAGCAATTGTCCGATGCCGATGCCATCTCTGCCGATGCCCTGCGCAACGGCAACTTCATTCTCTCGGTAATGGTGGCGGGTGGCTTGGTGGCGGCCTTGGTGGCCATCGTAGTCGGCACTTGGATTGCCAGCGGCATCGTGCACGCATTGGGGGGGGAGGTCGGCGATGCTGCAAACCTGGCAAGGCACGTCGCTGAGGGGGACTTGACCGTGCGCATTGACCTGGCAGCCGGCGACAGCACCAGTTTGATGGCGCAACTCAAAGTCATGCAAGACAGCCTGGCCCGGGTGGTCACCGCTGTGCGCAGCGGCTCCGAGGGTGTTGCCGCCGCCAGTGCCGAAATTGCCGAGGGCAACCATGACTTGTCAGCACGCACCGAGAGCCAAGCCAGCTCGCTGGAGCAGACCTCCGCGTCCATGGAAGACCTAAGCTCTAAGGTGAAGCAAAACGCCGACAACGCGCGGCAAGCCAACCAACTCGCCTTGAACGCCTCGATCATCGCGGCCACTGGCGGTGAAGTCGTGGCCCAGGTGGTGGAAACCATGAAACACATCAACGACTCGTCCAGCCGAATTTTTGACATCATCAGCGTGATTGATGGCATTGCCTTTCAGACCAACATCCTGGCCTTGAACGCGGCGGTAGAGGCCGCCCGCGCGGGCGAGCAAGGCCGTGGCTTTGCCGTCGTGGCCAGTGAGGTGCGCAGCCTGGCGGGCCGGTCCGCCGAAGCAGCACGGGAAATCAAGGTCTTGATTGGTGCGAGCGTGGAGCGTGTGGAACAGGGCTCCAATCTGGTCGATCAGGCCGGTAGCACCATGACCGAGGTGGTGAGCAGCATCCGACAAGTGACCGACATCATGGGGGAGATCAGTGCCGCCAGCAACGAGCAGTCAATGGGGGTGTCCCAGGTGGACGAAGCCGTTCACCACATGGACCAGGTCACCCAGCAAAATGCTGCACTGGTAGAAGAAATGGCGGCCGCCGCCAGCACACTCAAATCACAGGCAGAAGATTTGGTGCACACGGTAGCCGTTTTCAAAGTACCTTCCCAGCACGTCACTCGGCTGAACTGATTCATAGCGCGTCAAGGCGCGCCCAACACCGCCAGCATCTCCTGCGCCCATTGGATGGAGGCCTCTTCGTACAGAATGCCTTTTTTCAGAATCATGTGGTGGATGCGCGCCTCGCGTGACAGAGGGCGATCGCCCAAAAAATCGCGCTGCTCAATCCCGCGGTAGGTTTGCAGTTTTTCCAAGTGCAAGCCAATGCGCCGCTGCAGATCCGTCTCCAGCCCCAGCGGGCCCATGGCGGCGTCGGCACGCAGGCGCACCATGAATTCATCCCGAAAGTCCATCGGCACCGAGGGCTCACTCGCCCATCGTGCCAACTCGGCGCGACCTGCGGCAAGTACCCGGTACTCGCGTTTGCGGGTTTTGCCCGCATCGGGCGCACTGCTGGACTCAATCCAGCCGGCCGCCTCCATGCGGGCCAGTTCGCGGTAGATCTGCTGGTGCGTGGCGTGCCAGAAGTAACCAATGGACTTGTCAAAGCGATGCGCCAAGTCATAGCCAGAGGACGATTTTTCGATGAGCGAGGTGAGTACGGCATGGGACAAAGACATGGCTGCAGTCTAAGCGCAGGTGAATAACTATGCAACCAGTTGCATAAATTCCAAAGTCACCATAAACTATTGCAACTGGTTGCATAGTTGCGCCGTTTTTTCCAACGCAAAGGATTTCCCATGACCGCTTACCCCCACATGCTCAAGCCCTTGGACCTGGGCTTCACCACCCTGAAAAACCGCGTGCTCATGGGCTCCATGCACGTAGGACTGGAAGAGGCAAAGGACGGCTTTGCGCGCATGGCCGCGTTTTACGCAGAGCGCGCCGCAGGCGGTGTTGGCCTGATCGTGACCGGCGGCATTGCCCCCAACGACCGTGCCCGTCCCATGCCCGGCGGCGCACGTATGACCACGCAAGCCGAAGCCGACCAGCACAAGGTGATAACCCAAGCGGTGCACGATGCCGGCGGCAAAATCGCCATGCAGATCCTGCACTTTGGCCGCTACGCCTACCATCCAGAGCTGGTGGCACCCAGTGCGCTAAAAGCCCCCATCAACCCGTTTCGCCCCCACGCGCTGACCAGCGAAGAAGTCGAGCAAACCATTGCAGACTACGCCAATGCCGCAGCACTGGCCCAAAGCGCGGGCTACGACGGCGTGGAGATCATGGGCTCCGAGGGTTACCTGATCAACGAATTCATCGCCGCGCAGACCAACCACCGCGACGACGCCTGGGGCGGCGCGTACGAGAACCGTATCCGTTTCCCGCTGGAGATCGTGCGCCGCACCCGCGAGCGCGTGGGGGCCAACTTCATCATCATCTTCCGCCTGTCGATGCTGGACCTGGTGGAAGGCGGCTCGACAAAAGAAGAAGTGGTGCAACTGGCCCAGGCGCTGGAAAAAGCCGGCGTCACCATCCTGAACACCGGCATTGGCTGGCACGAGGCGCGTATCCCTACCATTGCCACCAAGGTGCCGCGCGCGGCCTGGGCCTGGGTTACGCAACAGCTCAAAGGCCGGGTGAGCATTCCGCTGGTCGCCACCAACCGCATCAATACACCCGAGGTGGCCGAGCAAATTTTGGCCGACGGCATGGCCGACATGGTGAGCATGGCGCGCCCCTTCCTGGCCGACCCGCTGTTTGTGCAAAAGGCCGCTGCTGGCCAGGCCGACCGGATCAACACCTGCATTGGATGCAACCAGGCTTGTCTGGACCACACCTTTGGCGGCAAGATCACGTCCTGCCTGGTCAACCCCCGTGCCTGTAATGAGACGCTGCTAAACGTGGTACCAGCCACCACCACGGCCCGCGTGGCAGTGGTGGGCGCAGGCCCGGCCGGTCTGGCTTTTTCCACCACAGCAGCGCAGCGCGGTTTTGAAGTGACCCTGTTTGACGCAGCCAGTGAGATTGGTGGCCAGTTCAACGTGGCCAAGCAAGTGCCCGGCAAGGAAGAGTTTGTTGAGACCCTGCGCTACTTTGGAAAACAAATCGAACTCACTGGTGTCAAGCTGGAGCTGAACCGCCGCGTGACGGCGAAGGAATTGGCGGCGGGTGGATACTCCCATGTAGTGCTGGCCACTGGTGTGACGCCACGCACCCCCGACATCGAAGGCATCACGCACCCCAAGGTGGTGGGCTACCTGGACGTGCTGCGCGACAAGTGCGCCGTGGGCAAGACCGTGGCGCTGATTGGTGCAGGCGGTATTGGTTTTGACGTGGCCGAATACCTGCTGCACGCGGGCACCAGCCCCAGCCTGGACCAAGCCAAATTCTTTGCCGAATGGGGCGTGGACACCAGCTACGGCACACGCGGCGGTTTGAAGCCCGCGCACATTGAGAAAAGCCCGCGCAAGGTCTATTTACTGCAGCGCAAGGCCAGCAAGGTGGGAGACGGCTTGGGCAAAACCACCGGCTGGATTCACCGCACCTCGCTGAAGAACCGCGACGTGGAGATGGTCAACAACGTGAGCTACCGCAAGGTGGACGACGCCGGCCTGCACATCACCGTGGGCGACAAAGAGATGACCATTGCCGCCGACACCATCGTGCTGTGCGCGGGCCAGGACCCCCAGCGCGAACTGCAGGCCGAACTGATCGCCGCAGGCTGCAGCGTGCACCTCATTGGCGGCGCCGACAAAGCGGCCGAACTGGACGCCAAGCGCGCCATCAAACAAGGCACAGAGTTGGCGGTGGCATTAGGCGAGACCAGTCAGACGCAAAACCAAGCCGCAACACCCGCCGCCACATTGGCGCAGCGCCTGCATCCCGCCGTGGCCGAGAGCCTTCAAAAGTGGCACAGCATGGCAGCACAGGGTGACCTGAGCGAACTGGGCAGCATCCTGCACCCCAAGGCAGTGTTTCGCTCGCCCATGGCGCACACCCCCTACCCCAGCGCGCAGGCGGTGCAGCTGATTCTGGGCACCGTGATCAAGGTGTTTGAGGACTTCGTCTACCACCGCGAATTGGCCAGTGCCGATGGCCTGAGCGTGGTGCTGGAATTTTCTGCCAACGTGAATGGCAAGGCGCTCAAGGGTATCGACATGATCCAGTTCGACACGGAAGGCAAAATCCTCGACTTCGAGGTGATGGTGCGCCCCATGAGTGGCCTGCAGGCACTGGGCGACGAGATGGCCAAACGCCTGGCGCCCTACCTGGCAGCCATGAAGGGCGCCAAATCCTGAACGCAATTGCTATACATTTAGAAGCACCTTGCGCAGTCTCTACGGGGGCTGCAGGCATAAACCATATAAATTGGAGCAGAATATGAGCTTTGATACCCTGTCCGTCACGCTGGAAAACCACATTGCCACCGTGCGCCTGAACCGTCCCGAAAAAGCCAACGCCATGAACGCCACTATGTGGCAGGAAATTCGCAAAGCCTTCCAGTGGATCGATGCCACGCCCGAAGCCCGGGTTGCCGTGCTGCAAGGCGAAGGAAAGCTATTTACTGCCGGTATTGATTTGCAAATGATGATGGCCATTGGTCCGCAGGTGCAAAACGAGTGCGATGGTCGCACCCGTGAAGCGCTGCGCCGCGTCATCCTGGACATGCAAGACACCCTGACCAGCCTGGAGCGCTGCCGAAAGCCAGTGCTGGCCGCCATCCATGGGGGTTGCGTGGGCGGTGGTATCGACCTGATCACCTGCGCCGACATGCGCTACTGCAGTGCTGATGCCTACTTCACCATCAAAGAGATCGACATCGGCATGACCGCCGACGTGGGCACGCTACAGCGCCTGCCCAAGCTGGTGGGCGAAGGCATGGCCCGTGAGCTGGCCTACACCGGGCGCAAATTCACCGCCGAAGAAGCGCGCGAGATGCGGCTGGTGAACCGGGTGTTTGACTCACGCGAGGCCTTGTACGCAGGCGTGCACGAGATTGCGGCCACCATTGCCGCCAAGTCGCCTTTGTCAGTGCGCGGCTGCAAGGAAATGATCACCTACGCCCGCGACCACTCGGTGGCCGATGGCCTGAACTACATTGCCACTTGGAACGCCGCCATGCTGATGAGCAACGACCTGCAAGAAGCGATGATGGCCAATATGAGCAAGCGCGCGGCGGTGTTCAAGGACTGACGACGCGCGGACGTGCAGGTACTATTTCTTGCGCTTGGTCGACTTCTTTTCTGACTTCTTATCTACCTCTTGTGCGGGCTTCTTGGGGCTGTCCTTTGGCGTAGCGCATGGAGCCTCATTCAGCGCAGCCTCTATGCGCTCGCAGAGGGTCCGAATGATCTTGACACGGGCGTAGTTTTTGTCATTGGCCTCCACCAGCGTCCACGGCGCATTGCCGGTGCTGGTGCGCTCCACCATGTCGCAAATGGCCTGTTGGTAGGCATCCCACTTTTCCCGGTTGCGCCAGTCTTCCTGCGTAATCTTGAAGCGTTTGAATTCAATTTGCTCGCGCTCCTTGAAGCGCCTGAGCTGCTCCTCCTGGCTGATTTGCAGCCAGAACTTCACCACAATCACACCCGCGCCTATCATCTCGTGCTCAAAGTCATTGATCTCGGTGTAGGCGCGCAGCCAATCGTTCTCGGAGCAAAACCCCTCAACCCGTTCCACCAACACCCGCCCATACCAGGTGCGGTCAAAGATGGCCACGCGTCCTTTGCGTGGCAAATGCCGCCAAAAGCGCCACAGGTGCGGCTGGGCGCGCTCTTCCTCCGTAGGCGCTGCCACCGGGATCACCTGGTATTGCCGCGCGTCCATCGCTGCACCAATACGCCTTATCGCCCCCCCCTTGCCAGCGGCATCCGCGCCCTCAAAAGCACACACCAAGGAACGACCCTGAAAACGGGGGTCGCGCAAAAGTTCAGCCAGGCGGCCTTGCCATTGCGCTAATTCTGATTTGTACGTTTTGTCTGGCATTGTCAGGTGCAGATCAAGTTCTGACAGCAGGTTGCGACCGTCCGTATCCACCCGCACGATGGGTGCCACCGGGGTTGTCAACTGGCCGGGCTCGCTCAGCTTGCGCTTCAAGGCTGCCAACAAAATTTGGCCCACGGTCAGTGAGCGGTATCGGTCATCGGTGCCCTCCACCACAATCCACGGTGCCCAGGGGGTGTTGGTAACCCGCAAAATGTGGCCCGCCACGTCTTGCAGTTTGTCATAGGTCTTGAGTCGGTCCCAATTCCACTGCGTCACGCGCCAGGCGGTCTTGGGATCGCTCTCCAAGTCCTTCAGCCGTTGGGCCTGCCCCGCTTTGGTCAGGTGAAACCAGAACTTCAACACCAAAGCACCCTCGTTGACCAGCATGGCCTCGAAACGGTTGATTTGCTCGGCCCGTGCATCGAGATCGCTCACCGAAATCAGGTCTTCAATACGCTGGCGGATCGGGTCGGAGTACCAAGACCCGGCAAAAATCCCCACCCGCCCCTTAGGTGGCAGGCTGCGCCAGTAGCGCCACATGGCGGGGCGCTCGCGCTCCTCGTCGGTTGGCTCGGTAAACGCCATGGTGGAAATGAAGCGCGGGTCCATCCACTCGTAAAGCACGTTGATGGTCTCGCCCTTGCCGGCACCATCTTGCCCACTGATCAGCACGACCACGGGAATGCGCTTGCCCTCGAACAGGTCTACCTGCGCTTCAAGCAATGCGGCGCGCAACGCGGGTACGGCCTCGCGGTATTCGCTCTTGCCGATTCTGTGGCCAATTTCTGCAGACTTAAACATGGGAACCTTTCAGTGAAGCGGCCGCCCAGTGCAAGGAATGGCAACCAGCATTCCATTCTAGGGCCACGGCTGACATCCAAATTTCAGGTCCAATAGGGGCATGAGCAACCCACACAACACAGAGCAGCGCCTGACGGACCTTGAAATCAAGGCCAGCTTCACCGAAGACCAGGTCGATCAACTCGACAAAGTCGTTGCCCGGCAACAACTGCAAATTGACATCCTGATCCGTGAAATCACGCAGCTACGCCAGCAGGCCCCCGAAGGTGGGGGTGGCGCTGCGCGCAACTTGCGTGACGATTTACCACCCCATTTTTAGGCCTTGATTTCCTTGGCCGTGATCTGGTACTTGAAGTCATCCGGCGCATAGGAGTCCAGACGACCTGCGGCAGTCTCGGCCGTGGGGTACATCATGAAGCCCAGCTTGGGGCCTTTGGAGTTGGGCAGGCTCACATCGTGCGCGGTGTTGTAGGCCATCCAGTTGCCCTCCCAGCCACCGAACAGCGCCTTGTTCACCGGAGCCACCAGCGGGTTTTGTGCGGACTTGATCCACTCGGGCGTTTCCTGGCGCATGACCTTGGCGACGTCGGCGGGGTCCATGCCCACCCAGCCATAGCCCTTGAGAAAAACCTCGGCCCGGCAGTGCTGCGCACCCTTCAGGCTGGCCGAATTGCCGCCCAGCTCTTTGTAACCGAAGGCACTCGGGGCCACGCGAATACCGTACACGTCGCGTGCAGGCAAGCCCACGGCGCGGCACAGCCCGACAAACAGGGCATTCAAATCGGCGCACTTGCCGCCCAGATTTCCGGTTTCCAGCATGGTTTTGATGTCGCCCTCACCGCAACCGCGTGTTTTGGGCTCGCGGAAGGTGTTGGTCACGATCCAGTCAAACAGCTTCTTGGCTTTTTCTGCATCGGTTTGCGCACCCAGCGTGGCTTGCAGCGCGGTTTTGCGCACAATGCCGTCGGTCGGCAGCAGGCTGGTTGGCTGGGTCCAGTACTTGAGGGTGTCTGCGTCTTCGGCAGCGGTTGTCTTTTGTGTCCAGTCCTGGGCCCGGTTTTGGGTTTGAATGCGGCTGGTCAGCTCCACATACGGTTTGGCTTCGTTTTCTGCAAACTCCACATACAGCATGCGTGCGCCGTACACGGAATCGGTCACCAACTGGGTCTTGCCATTGCTGGCGTAATTGCTTTCCAGGGACTTTTGCCAGTCGGAGTTCACGCTGGGGATGGGCAGCCAGACTTTGGTGACGCCTTGGGGCTTGGCGATATCCACCCGGGTGGTTACCTCAAAAGTGCGCCAATTGCCGGGAACTGGTGAAAATTTGCGTTCAGCAGGCGCCACATCTGCTGCAAAATTGATAGCTGGTAGCGCATTACCTACAAGGGCTACAGCCGTATTTGTTAAGAATTTTCGGCGCGCAAAAGTGGCCGCGGGGAAGCGAACGGTGGTCATAAAGAGAACTCCGGATTGGTTAAAAGAAGCGCGCACGGCGTAGCAAAAAGTACCCCGAAATAGCGCTGGGGGTGGATTATCGCAGTCACCCGCTGTCCACCCCGGTATATTCAGCCCCTGCCCTCTCAACGCACCTGTGACCCATCCCGCAAGGGGACCCATCGTTTGACTTCTGAATCCACCCCCATCACCCAGGCATTTGCCACCCACGCACTCGAAGCGTTCGAACGCGTGGTGGGCAGCACGGCCGGTTTTCGCACCCGCCCCGGCCAGCACGACATGGCGCAGTGCATTGCCGACACGCTGTCGCGCGCCGACTTGGGCGAACACGCCAACCCCACCAAGGCCATTGCCGTCATTCAAGCCGGCACCGGTGTGGGCAAGTCGGCCGCCTACGCCAGCACCGCCATTGCCATGGCACTGGAACGCAAGACCCGGGTGCTGATCTCAACCGCCACCGTCGCCCTGCAAGAACAGTTGATGACCAAAGACCTGCCCGCCTTGGCCGCCAGCATGGACAAACCCTTTGCCTACGCCCTGGCCAAGGGGCGCGGGCGCTATGTGTGCAAATTGAAGCTGGAACGTTTGGTGGGCTTTGGTGGCGCCAGCGATGAGATGTTTGAAGACGACATCCCCGCCCCGGCCCTGTCCGCCACCGCGGCCGCGAGCGAAGAAGCGGCTGAAGAACGCCGTACCCACCTGTACGAATCCATGGCCGCCCTGCTGGCGGGAGCCAAGTGGGATGGCGACCGTGACACCCTGGCCGAAGCCCCAGACGCCCGCGACTGGGCGGGAGTGGCGGCCGAGCGCCACACCTGCACCGTGCGCCACTGCCCGCGCTTTCGGGAGTGCAGCTACTACAACGCCCGCACCAAGCTGGCCGAGGCTAATGTCATTGTGGCCAACCACGACCTGGTGCTGGCCTCGCTGGGCATGAAAACCCTGCCCGACCTGGACAACTGTCTGGTGATCTTTGACGAGGGTCACCACCTGCCCGCTGTCGCCCTGGACCAGTTTTCCAGCAGCATGGACCTGTCCAGCCTGCGCTGGCTGGACAAGCTGCCCAAGATATTGCAGGAAGTCAGTGGCAAGTTGCAACTCACCCTCACGCAAGACGTGAACACCGTCACCAGCCAGCTCAAAGTGGCACTCACCCAACTGGCCCGCATGGCGATGGAACTGGTGCACGCGTCTACGTCCGGCGAGGACGGTGTGCTGCGCTTTGCCCACGGCGTGCTGCCCGATGCACTGCACGACCCCGTAACGCTGATCCATGGCCATGCCGAGGGCTTATCCAAGGCCCTGGAAGCCTTGGGCCAGGAAGTCAAGCTGCTGGCCAAAGATGATCCTAGTCAAGCCATGCAGTGTGCGCAGCTCTACGCCAAGCTGGGCGCATTGGCACCCAAGTTGGGCAGCGTGGTGTCCACCGCCAATCTACTGCTGGAGCACGGCGCCCAGCCCCTGGCCAAATGGCTGGAGTCCAGAAGCGAGGGCGGTTTTTTGGTCCTCACCGCCCACGCCTGCCCCATCGTGCCGGGGGACTTGCTGCGTCAATTCCTGTGGAGCCAGGTGCGCGGCGCCGTGGTGACCTCTGCGTCGCTCACCAGTTGCGGCAGTTTTGACTATTTTTTGAAAGAAGCCGGGCTCACCGATAACCCCAATGTGACCGCACTGGAAGTCACCAGCCCCTTTGACTACACCACGCAGGGAACACTCACCGTGGTGCACACCCAAGCCGACCCCAAAAATGCCGAAGCCTACACACGCGAGATGGTGGGCGAGCTGATGAACGATTTGGCACAGGTGCAAAAGGGAGCGTTGGTGCTGTTTACCTCGCGCGCCCAAATGCGCACCGCCACCGACGCCCTGCCCTCGGCCCTGAAGGACGTGGTGCTGGTGCAGGGAACGCTGTCACGCGCACGGCTGTTGGCTACCCATATGGCCCGCGTCGAGGCCGATGTGCCGTCGGTCATATTTGGCCTGCAGTCGTTTGGCGAGGGGCTGGACCTGCCCGGCACACTGTGCGAAACCGTGTTCATCACCAAGTTACCGTTTGCGCCCCCATCTGACCCGGTGGACGAAGCCCGCGCGGAGTGGCTGCGCAAGGTCGGGCGAGATCCCTTTAATGAGCTGGTGATTCCCGCCACCGGCATCAAGCTGCTGCAGTGGACCGGACGCGCTATCCGCACCGAGGACGACCAGGCCCGTGTCATTTGCTACGACAAACGCCTGACGCAACAGGCCTACGGGCGGCGCATGCTGGCCGGGTTACCGCCCTACGCCTTGGAGCGACGGGACACCTGAATCAGCCCGCGGATGGAGTAAACATGCAAAGCCACCCATAGCCAGGGGTCCAACAAAGCATCCCACAGGTTGCCGGTGGGCAATCGCAAGGCGGCAAAGGACAGCACGGCCAGCGGTGCGACCCAAAGCGTGGCATCCATGGCCCGTTCGCCGCGATGGCAGAGCCACGGCACCATCAGCACGGCAAAGGCCGCCGCAGTGGCCACCGGGCTGAAGCCCCAGGCGTACACCACGATGGGCAGCACGGCCAAGGTATCGAGTAGCAACACCCAGCCCAACACGACACCGAGCAATGCCAAGGCCAGTTGCCAACAGGAACCTGCCGCGCCCAGCGGGTGGCCGCGTTGCGTTGACCGAGAAAAAGCGCCGTACAAAAACACGGCACACAAAAGCACGCTCGTGATGCTGGGCGATTGAAAGGCCATCCCCAGCCAGTGCGTGGGCGCGTACGGCCCGCCCACCCAGCATGCCAGTGCAACAAAGGCTGCGGCGGCCATGCGCCCCCTTACAGGCCAGGCCTTGCCGACAACGGCAACCGCTGCTGCTAACACCACGCCCCAGCCCAGGCTCAGCCACAGCTGCATCAGCCAAGGCGCAGGCAAAGCGGGCGCATCCGTTGCAGTGAGTTGAACCATCCAATGCATTGCATCCGCGCTCATGGCTTCACTCCAAAGCGCTGCCACGCAAGGCGCTGCCGATCCACCGTGTAGCTCACCCACAGGCTGCCATCGACCCAGGCCATGGCGGGGTAAGAGTACTCATCCGGATTGGCGCCCTGCTCCATCGCATGAATGGGCGTCCAGTCCGTGCCATTGACCGAGCCACTCAGCGTCAAAGCGGCCCGGCTCCCTGGTGAGGCGTTGTGGGCCAGCACCATTTGCCCCCCCGCCAAAGCCATGCCGCCGACGGCGGAGTCCGGATTCACCAATTCCAAATCGGGCAAATCGGCCCAGCTGCGTCCACCGTCCGCGGTGCGCGCAGCAATTACCCGGCCGTTGGGCCGTATATCGCGCATCAAGGCCACCCAGTCAGTGGCAGTGCGGGCCAGCAAGGTGGGTTGTAATGCGAAGTTGCGCTGGGAAATGCGGGTCATGCCCAACAATTCGCCCCGGTGGTCAAACCGCATCGCCACGGGGTATTTGAGGCCCAGCTCAAAATACAGCGGCAAGACCATGCCTCCATCTGCCAATGGCTGCGGCGAATTGCGCACCAAGTGGCTGGTGTTCCACAACCATCCCAAGGGGAGCACCCGCAGCGGCTCAAACTCCAACGCGTCCAGCCCGTTGCCCGCGCTGGATTGGCGCAAGTGCAATACCCGGCTCGCCGCCCAGCCGCCCAAGCCTGTGGCGACCACAAAAAGGTGCATGCGGCCCGCGCCATCCATCCACGCCACCGGGTTGCCCAGCCGCCGCACCCCAAAGCCGAGTTGCAGACCCAGAGTGTGCCGATTGACAACAAACCGTGCCGGTGCCCACTGCTGGCGGGCGCGGTTAAATTGCGAAGCGGCAATCTGCACATTAGGCCCGCTTTCACGCTCCCCGGAAAACCAGAAAACAGTGAGCGCCGCCGCGTGCCCTGCCGGCATGGCCAACAAGCTGCTGGCGTGCGCCGCCTCAGTATCTGGCGGCATGGGAATCACCCCTTTGGCTGCAAGTTGAAGCGTCGCCACCTGCAGAGTTGCAGGCGCTGCAGGCCAAACCGCCTGCGCGGGAGGGGGCGTAACAGGGCGCAGCCACAGATCCGCGCCCAGCACGGCCCCAACGGCCAGCACGGTGGCCAGCAAGCGCAAGCGAAGACTAGAAAAATTCATGCGCCGATCTTAGTGGCAGCCACGCGGGTTTGGCCCTGGAGCCTGCAAATAGGCACAACGCGAGTAACAATAAACGCACCTCCACGCTTTGCGCACCAAGACAAAGGCCCGCATCAGTAGGGCTTGAAATTACTCCCACTGCCCATGCCGCGAGTGCGCCCGATCGCTAAACGTGGCGGTGCGCTTTGGCGGCTGGTCGGTGCCGCTCCAATCTTGAAAAACGCGATGCTTTGCTGCAAGGCCTCGGCCTGCCCGGAGAGTTCCTCGCTGGTGGCGGCAAGCTCTTCCGAGGCACTGGCATTTTGCTGGGTCGCTTTGGACAATTGCCCCATGGCACCGCCAATTTGCACGACCGATTCGCTTTGCTCAGTACTGGCGGCAGCGATCTCCTGCACCAGCTCGGACGTCTTTTGAATGCTGGGCACAATTTCGTTCAGCAACTTGCCGGCCCGCTCTGCCGTGGCCACGCTGGTTTGGGCAAGATTCCCAATCTCTTTAGCGGCTTCCTGGCTGCGCTCCGCCAGCTTGCGCACTTCCGCTGCAACCACGGCAAAGCCTTTGCCGTGCTCACCCGCTCTGGCGGCTTCAATGGCTGCATTCAAGGCCAACAGATTGGTCTGGTAGGCGATGTCGTCCACGATACCAATCTTGGCGGCGATCTGCTTCATGGCACTGACGGTGTCGTTCACTGCACGACCACCGTCCACCGCCTCCTTGCTGGTTTTGGTGGCCATGCCATCGGTCACACGGGCGTTGTCGCTGTTTTGCGTGATGGATGCCGACATGTTGTCAATGGTGGCGGTGGTCTGCTCCACGCTGGCGGCTTGCTCGCTGGCCGACTGGGACAAGGCCTGCGCCGTTGCACTGACTTGGTTTGCAGCGCCGGTCAGCGCATCGGCCGAGGCGTGTACCTCGCCAAGCACGCGGGTCAAACTGTCGGCGGTCGAGTTGGCGCTGTTCTTGAGCTTGCCAAACAAACCGCTGTAGTCCCGCTCAATGCGGTGGGTCAGATCCCCCGCAGCAAAGGATTCGAGAAGCACCGCCACATCACCCAGGCCCTGCTCGCTGGTCTCCATCAGCTGGTTCATGCCGGAAGAGAGATTTTGAAAGAACCCGCTCTTGCCCTCCAGCGCGATGCGGTGGCTGAAATCGCCCACGCTTGCAGCGTCTACCAGTGTGGCGATTTCCTTTTGCGAGGTTAGCTGCTCGGTAATGTCGCTCCATTGACCGATGGAGCCCAAACGTGCCCCATCACGGGTGATGACGGCATTGGTCACCAGGTCGTACATTCTGCCGCCCAGCTCAAGCTGTGAGCGGGCGGTTCCGGTCAGGTTACGAAGCCGTGCCAGCGCGGCCGACGGATCGGCATAGAACATGCCCAGGCTTTCACCGACGATTTTGTTCGGATCAAACCCCGGGATCTGCTTGCGAAAGCCAGCCTCGTAGGTTTTAAGCACATCTTGCAGTGCCTCGTTGATGTACAGGATGGTGCCGTCATCCGCCGCAATGCGCACCGGCAAATTAACCTTGTCCAGTGCAGCCCGGATACCGGCGTTGTAACGCGCTGCAATGTCGGCCGCCTGGAGTTGTTGGCGCGCGCCCTCTGCTGCGGCGCTTACTTTTTGTTTCTCGCCGGGCAAGGGACTCATGCGTTCCTCAAACTGGCCCCTGATGTACTGGCCAATCAGCTCGACCAACCTTGTATTCATGTCCGCCTGGGCCTGCACCATGGCGTTGAAGTTTTTGGCCATGTCCTTGAAAGCACCAGCAAACTCGTTTTCCGGGAGCCTGTGGCTGGTTTGCCCGAGGTCATTGTGGTGGCGCGCCATGTCTTGCTGCGCCGCATTGAAGGCCGTCAGGGTGTCTTGCATGGCACCCATGGCTTGCAGCAACTGCCCGGTTTCATCTTGGGCACTGGTCGCGGTGTTGTTGTCGAGCTTGCCAAGCGCCACCGATTGCGCCACCAGAACCGCGCGCTGCAGTGGGCGAATGATGCTCTTGGAAATGGCATAAGCCATGCCCGCAGTCAATGCAATGGCCGCGAGCAACACCGCTGCGGTTTTCTGCAGGCTGCTAATAAAAGCAGCGCGCAGATCATCCATGTACAAACCGGACCCAATCACCCAGCCCCACGGCTTGAAACCGGTCACAAACGAGACCTTTTCCACCGGCAGGTCTTGCCCTGGCTTGGGCCAAAGGTAACTGAGGTAGCCCGAGCCGTCTTTTTTGACGGTGTCTACAAAGGCGACGAACACGGCATTGCCCTGCGGGTCTTTGACACCGCTGACATCGCGCCCATTGAGGTCCGGACGAAACGGGTGCGTGATGAGCTTGACGCCCATGTCATTGATCCAAAAATACTCCTTGCCCGAGTAGCGCGCATCGTTGACGGCCTTGATGGCCATGGCCTGTGCTTGCTCGCGGCTGAGTTGGCCCGATGCCTCTTGCTGATAGGCCCAGTTGACGACAGAGGCGGCCACCTCCACATTCTGGCGAATCGCGACCTTTCGGGATTCATAGCTGTTCTGGTACTGCTGCCAAAGCAGGTAGCCGGCCGTCAGCAACAGCACCGCGGCTGCCAAGCCTGTGAGCAGAGCCAGCTTGGTCCGGATGGAAAAATTCTTCAAAAGGCCAGTTTCTTCAAAATCGTTCACGGCTATCCTTGCTTTCAATGTCTTTGATTCAGATCAAAGTCAAACTAACATTTTGCATGCTGACACCATAACCCAGCTTACAGTCACGACAGGCACACACCGTTGAAACGCACGCCAGTCTGCCTAGCGAGCGGGTGCTTATTCTCCAGCCACAGCGCCGTACTGCTTGACCAAGCCCGCCATCGTGCCCGCATCATCTCCCCCCGTAGCCCCAAGACCTTGCACCACGCCAGCCTGATTGACCGGCGGCTGGTTCTGGCTGACCTTCCACTTGCCGGTGAGCTGGCTGATGGGGATTTCAATGCCGACCAAGGCCGCCAGCATTTTGTCGGTGTAGTCGCGTGGCGCATCGTCCACCGCCCAGGGCTTTGCAAAAGCGGCCTCTTGCTGGTGCGTGAGGTCCAGCAGCTGGGCTCGAATCCAGACCGGATCATCCATCACCGTCAAGGTGCCGCGTGCTTGCACCACGGCGTAGTTCCAGGTGGGAACCACTTTGCCGTGCTCTTGCTTGGTGGCGTACCAGGACGGGCTGATGTAGGCATCCGGCCCCTGAAAAATCGCCAGCACCTGCGTGGCCGTGTCGGTGTCTCGCCACAGCGGGTTGGCGCGCGCCACATGCCCCACCAGCGTGCCCCGGGGCGAGCCATCCAACCGCAGGTACAGCGGAATGTGGTTTGCCACCAAGCCGTCGGCATCCAGGGTGACCAAGGTTGCCAGCGGTTTGCTGCGGATCAGGCTGTGCAAAACCTCCAGCCGGGTTTCTGAAAATTGGTTTGGGGTGTACATGCGATTACCTCAAAAAGTTGGTCAAATCGGCCTCTAAGCCTTATGTAATATGCGCAAGCAGCTATCACACATATAGCAAAATCCACTATTGAGAAAGGCCCAGCGCCGCGTGTGGTTTCCAGCTGCCCTCGGCCCGGGTGTCGGGCTTCTCCAGTTTGGCCGCGCCCAAAAACAGCCGCGCGCCAGGTAAGCCGCGGGACGCCAGATAGTCCTTCACCGCCACGCCGCGCTGCAAAGCCAGCTCACGCATGGCATCTTCGGTCACGGTCATATTGGCCTTCAACAAGGCCTCCATCTCGGGCGGCTCAAGGTCTTTGGCCAGGCCCAGCAGGTTGCGCGGCTTGGTGATGTCGGCACGCCGGTACACCGCTTTGAGCAGTGCCACGGACTCCGCGGCGTCCAGCGCACGCACCGCAGCACCGTCCTGGCCACTGACCACGGCGCGGCGGCGTTTTTCAGCCAGCAGCAAGGTGTTGAGCCGCTCGGCCTTCAGCGCTTCGCGCTCCACCTCCAGACTGGAGGCGCCCACGACCGTCATTTGCAGCGCGGGCCGCTCGGTAAGTGCCTTGGCGACTCGGTCCAGCCCCTGAATGGCCTGCGCGCTCAGGGCACTGCTTCCTGGCGCAAAGTCCACGGTACTGAGTTCCTCACCACCGGCCCCGCCAAAGGCACCCGCCAGCAAGCTGAACGGCGAAGTGATCGCCTTGAGGATCAGGTTGGTGACGACCTTCCATACCACCGCGCCCAGTTTGAACTGCGGGTCGTTCAGCGAGCCACTGATCGGCAGGTCGATGTCAATCACACCATGGCGGTCGGCCAGCAAGGCCACTGCCAGCTTCACCGGCAGGCTGTTGGGTGCGCCGTCCACCTTGTCGCCAAAGGCGAGTTGGTTGAGCACAATATTGTTGCTGGCGGTGAGTTGCCCGTCAGGCTGGACGGTGTAAGTCACATCGACACTGAGCTTGCCGCGCGTAATGCCGTAGCCGGCGTACTTGATGGCGTAGGGCGACAAAGGCGGCAGCTCCAGGTCGCGCACGCGGCCCTTGATGTCCAGCGCCAGGGGTTTGGCCAGCGGGTTGACACGGCCCGTGATCTCCAAAGAGGCGGTGCCCTCGGCGCGGCCGGTCATGTTCAGGTCGGCCAGTTGCACCGTGCCGTCCTGCGCTTGCGAGGAGAACTGACTGAGTTTGCCGGTGAGCTCGCTCAAGTCCGCCGAATAATTGGGCTGGATGAAGTGGTCTGAAAACAGCACCCGGCCGTTGACTAGACTGATGGGCCCAAACTGCACGATGGGCTCCAGGGCGGCAGGCCCAGCGGCCGCTGCCACGGGCGCCGGGGTAGGGGTCTCGGGGATGCTTGCTGGTGCACTGCTCGCTTCGGCCACTGCAGACTTTTCGGCCTTATCGGGCTTATCGGCTTTCACCAAGTCCTGCAGGTTGATGCGCCCCGACGGGTTGATCGTGACCCGGGCAAAGAAGTCGGTCAGCGCCGCCTCGCGCACGTCCAGCCGGGTGGCCGCGCCAGGGGCCATCGCCAGCACGATGCCAGGCACATTGAGCGACTTCCAGCTCAGCAGCTCTTGCGACGCGCTGTTGGCCAAAAAGTCTTCCAACGCCGCATCTCCGCGCAGCTGCACTTGCGCACCGGCGGGGGTGGCGGCGTAGCGCAACTGGCCTTTGAAGCTGGTGTCGGCGCGCAACAGCTCGATATTGAGCTTGTCCGCCACATAGGGGGCCAGCGCATGGGCCGGAATGTCTGCGGCCTCCAGCGTGCCTTGGGCCACCACGGGCTCCCACATGACCGTGCCCTTGAAGCCCAGCGTGCCGGGCTCGGTGCGGCCCGACTTGACGCGTGCCGACAGGGTTAGCGGTGCGGGCTTGGTGCCGTCCAGCGCCAAGTTCTTCATTTGCGCCTTCAGTCCCGAGACTTCCAGGCGCACCGGCTTGGACAGGCTGCGGTCGTCCAGCAGCAGCGTGGCGTCGTCCACTTGCAGCTCATCCAGGTTTAACTTCCAGGTTGCAGGGGGCTTGTCTTGCGTGACACGCGCTGCTTTGGATTCGTTGGCCGGTATAGCCGCGTTGGTCATGTTGAAAGCTTCGGGCGGCTGCGGGCTCTTGCGCCAGCGCTCAAACATCCAGTGCCCTTGCGCGTCCCGGTGCAGCATGGCGCGGGTGCCGTGCAGGGCCACTTTGCCAACACGGCCGGTTTTGGCCGCCACATCCATCTGGGTGTCGGTGATTTCCAGCAATTTGAATTGGGGCAACTCGGCGGCTGCACGCTCAGCACTGGTGGCGGTTGCGGCCAGCGCTTGGGCTTTGGCACCTTGCAGTGCAAAGTCGCGCAGCGCCACGCGCGGTGCGGCCACCTGCAGCTTGCCATCCGCCCATGCCCCATCCAATTCCGCATCCAGCACTCCGGCTACCCGGGGCTCAAGATACTGCGCCACATAGGGCGCGGCCAGACCCAGCGCCAAGTCCCCCACGCTCAGGTGCACTTTGCCCAGCTTGTCCGTGCCCTCCCCTTTGAACGACAAACGGGCCGGATCGGCCACCACTTTGCCGCCCGACTTAGCGGGTGTCGGCACCGTCACCGAACCCTCGAAGGTGGCTGGGGCCTCGGCAAACGGCCAACGCATGCCGTCGGCCACCAGTTCCAACGCGACCAGGCTCAGGCGGGATGGGGGTTGAACACTGTCATCCACCCACGCCAGCGCGCCCCGGTGCAGCGCAAAGTGCGCCAGCTCAAACGTCCACGGTTTTGGTGCAAGCGGCTTTTCAGTGCCATTTAGGGCTGTAGCCCCCGTGGAATGTGCGTTAGCAGCTTCTTTTTTGATAGCAGACGCGCTGGCATTGGAGCGGCCAGGGTTCAGGTTGAGACGCCCCGCCCGGTTGCGTGCCAGCCGCAACTGGGGTGCCACGACCTCAAGGGACACAAGTTGGACCACCTGCTCCAGCGGGCGCACATCCCCCAGCACGGCCTGGATGGACTCAACGCCCAGCAGTTCGCCCTTGCCAGATTCATTGGTGGCGTCGGCCACTTTCAGGCCCGAAACCTTGACCTTGCCGGCCAGGGTCACCACCACCTTGGGCGACTGCACAAACGCCAGTTGCAGCTCGGCGTCCACCACGCCCGCCTGCACTTGCACCGGCAAAGTAGGGGGCAAATAGGCCAAATAGGGCGCCAGGTCCAGATGCGCGATCTTGAAAGTGGCATCGCCCTTGCGGGAAATGGCAAAGGGCGTGCCCTCGCCCGCCGTGTCAAACGCGCTGCCATTGAGCTCGAACGCCAAGCGGGGCGTGACCTTGATGTCCCGTTTGGAATCCAGATTGCTCAAAAACGGCAGCGCCAAATGGAGCTTGCGCAAGGTGTGCTTGGCATCGCGGGCTTGGAGCGCACCTTTGCCGGCCTGGCCCACAACGCGGTCGGTAAAGTCCACCGTACCGGCGTTGAGGGTGAGGTTGTACAGGGCAAAGCGCAACGGCTCCGAGGCAGGTTGCTGCGCCAAATGCTTCAAGATGTCGTCAATATCGTAGTGGCCCCCGCCCATGTGGGTAAGTTGCAGGGTGGGTGCGTCCACCGTGATGGCGTCCAGCACCGGCGCTAAGTGCAACAACGACTCCAGCTCAGCGTCCACATAAATGCGCGCAATGCCCAATTGCTTGCCCGTGCCATCGGCCGTGGCGACGGCAATATCGGACACCGTCAACTCCAGCGTCCAGGGCTTGAAATCGATCGCACCAATGGTGAGCTTGCGCCCCAGCGCTTCACTGCCCTTGACCTCGATCTGACTTTTGGCCAAGGACGGAACCGCCAGCCAGGCCAAAAACCACAATGCAAGCAGGCCGCCCAGCGACCACAGCGCAGGGCGCACCCAGGGCGAACTAAATAAAGTCATGGGGGAGAGGTTCATGGGAGTGATGGTACCAAGGGTCAGTTGCACCCAACTTTAGTAGCACATGCGGTCAAGCAGTGCGCGATGGCTCTTTGTGGCACCGGTCCGATATAGTCTGAACCACGGCACGCATAGAGCTGCTGTGGCGTGACACGCCGAGACAATCTCCCCCATAACGACGAGGTACACCATGCAAGCCATCTGGAACAACACGGTCATAGCCGATAGCGACGACATCGTCACGGTAGAGGGCAACCATTACTTTCCCGAGAGCGCGTTGAAACGCGAGTTTGTGACCTTCAGCAATCACAAAACGAGTTGCGCCTGGAAAGGTCAGGCCAGCTACTACACCTTGCTGGTGAACGGTGAGACCAATACCGACGCGGTGTGGTACTACGCTGACCCCAAGCCAGAGGCCGCGAGCATCAAGGGGCGAGTGGCGTTTTGGAAGGGTGTGCAAGTTCGGTGAGGTCCATCAAGGCTGAACGAGCGATTTTATTATTAAATAGGATATTTTCAGATAATTATTAATGCGGTTATGCAGGGTTGATATTAAAAAAATAAATATTCAACTTTCAAGCACACAACTTAAATCCGGTTCTTTTATCGCAGCGCGGATACTTTGTGATGATAGATTTTGATCGCCATATTTCAAGAAGTTTTCGCGATGTCTTCTATAAAACAAAAGCCCCTCCTTGAGGCTGGATACTGTTGCGCCTTGCTCGAGCATTTTGTCCCATAGGTTCCAATCCTCTTGCGGATGAACACCATTTTCAAATCTCTTTTTGTATCCAATTTTTTGACCCAAAACAGTTCGATACATCATTGATCCGTGGTGCTGCTCTTGACGGTTCCAATATAAATCTCCTTGATAAGGGACCGTCTCTCCGGGCACCCGAATGAGGATTTCGTCCTTTAATTCTCCGGTAACGACAATATCGTAGGTAACAATATCGCTGCTTGCATTCGATAGCAACTCAATAGTGTCTGAACGAAGCCAATTATCAGCCCCAATAAATAAAACATATTCTGTAGTCACTCTTGACAGCATGTCCTGAAAGTTATCGACCGTGCCTAAATTATTGGGCCTCAAGATATATTCAATGTCTGGATATAAGTATGGCAGGTGGTTGCAATCTAATCCACCGTCATCAACAAATAGAATTCTTGAAGGGGCGCGTGTTTGGGATAATAAGGACTCGATGCAATGGGAGGCAAGGTGCCCATATTTATAGGATGCAATAACGACTGTAATCATAGTGGTTGGCATTAAAGCACGAAAATGTTAAACCTTTTTTTCAATAAATAATAACCCCAGGCAATATATAGACGGAGCGATAAATAGCGCTCGCAGATGGTATTTTTTACGTCTTGGCGGGCCCGGGCAACGCAATCTCTCAATGAAAATCGCGGCTGCTGGTGGCCAGCGCCCCCAACATGTGGGTTAAATCCACCAGCCGCTTGGCGATTACGTGGCGGACCTCGCCGCCACTGTCTTCATCGCGCTGCCACACGCCATACACGGCCATCAGGCGCGAACGCATCAGCTCTTGGCGCTGGCGCTCTCTCAGGCTTTGCCAAACAATCACGTTCACGCAACCCGTTTCATCCTCCAGAGTGACGAACACCACGCCTTTGGCCGTTTGGGGTTGCTGGCGCATGGTGACCAGCCCGCAGGCGCGTACCAGTTTGCCACTGGGGTAGTTGCGCATTTGGGCGGCGCTGAGCAGTTTCATTTTGGATAACTCCCCGCGCAAAAGCGCGACCGGGTGCGCGCGCAGGGTGAGCCCCACTGCAGCGTAGTCAAACACCACCTCCTCGCCTTCTTCGGCGGCGGGCAACTGCAAGTCATCTTCATTTATTGGTACGCCTTGGAGCAGGCCGGGTGCAGGTCGCAGCGCCGAGGCGTCCCACACCTGCTGGCGGCGGTGGCCCGACAGCGTGTGCAGCGCATCGGCACTGGCCAGGGCTTTGAGGTCAGTTGGCTCCAGCCCACAGCGCAGCGCGAGGTCTTGCGTACTGCTGAACGGGCCCTGCTGGCGGGCTACCGCTATACGCTGCGCAGCAGATTGCGCAAGACCGCTGACCATGCGCAGACCCAGGCGAACAGCCGGTTGCGCCTGTGGCTGCGCCCTGGCTTTGGGCGGCACCCCAGTCTGAGACGCAGCCCCGAATTCTGACTTAGCCCCCGATTCTTCTAACGTGCAATCCCAGTCGCTGTGCGTCACGTCAACTGGTCGCACCACTATGGCGTGCCGTTGCGCGTCTTGCACCAGTTGCGACGGGCCGTAGAACCCCAGGGGATGGCTGTTGAGCATGGCCGCCAGAAAACAGGCCGGCTCGTGGCGCTTGAGCCAGCAACTCACATACACAAGCAGGGCAAAGCTGGCCGCGTGGCTCTCAGGGAAGCCGTATTCACCAAAGCCCTCGATCTGGGCAAATAACGCATCGGCATATGCCTGTGTGTAGCCGTTCTTCAGCATGCCGTTGATCAGCCTCGCATGGAATTTATGCACCCCGCCTTTGCGCTTCCACGCGGCCATGGAGCGGCGCAGGCTGTCGGCCTCCCCCGCCGAAAAGTCGGCAGCTGCCATGGCCACCTGCATCACCTGTTCCTGAAAAATGGGCACGCCCAGGGTGCGTTTCAGGACCTCCTTCAGGGCTGGGCTGGCGTACTGCACCGCTTGCGGGTGCGCACGCGCCTGCAGGTAAGGGTGCACCATGCCACCCTGAATCGGGCCGGGGCGCACGATGGCAACCTCCACCACCAGGTCGTAAAAACAGCGGGGTTTCAGGCGCGGCAGCATGCTCATTTGCGCCCGGCTCTCGATCTGGAACACACCTACCGTGTCGGCCTTGCAAATCATGTCGTAGGTGGCGGGGTCCTCCGGGGGGATGTCCTGCATGCGCATTGGGGTGCCCCGCCACTGGCCCACCAGCTCCAGACAACGGCGGATGGCGCTGAGCATGCCCAGTGCCAGCACATCCACCTTCAGCAAGCCCACAGCGTCCAGATCGTCCTTGTCCCACTGGATCACACTGCGATCGGGCATGGATGCGTTCTCCACCGGAACCAAGCGCGTCAAAAGCCCTTGAGTGAGTACGAAACCGCCCACATGCTGGCTCAGGTGGCGCGGGAAGCGTTGCAATTCACGACTCAAATCCACCCACAACTGCAAGCGCCGCTCGGGAGGTGGCGCAAACTCTGGTCCCAGACGCTCGATAGCAGACTGCAGCCGCTCGGCCAGCACCTCACGGCTGTACATGCCAGGGTGTTCTTTGGCCAAGGCGGTGATCAACTCCTCGGGGATTTCCAGCGCCCGCCCCACATCGCGCAGCGCACTGCGCGGGCGGTAGCTGGTGACCACGGCAGTGATGGCGGCGCGCTCACGCCCGTACTTGGCGTATATGTACTGAATCACCTCTTCGCGCCGCTGGTGCTCAAAGTCCACGTCAATATCGGGTGGCTCGTCGCGCTCTCGGGAGATAAAACGCTCAAACAGCACATTCATGCGGCTGGGGTCCACCTCGGTCACGCCCAGGCAGTAGCACACAGCGGAGTTGGCCGCCGAGCCCCGGCCCTGGCACAGAATGCCCCGCCCCCGGGCAAAACGCACCAAGTCATGCACGGTCAAAAAATACATCTCATAGCGCAGCTCGGCAATCAGCACCAGTTCATGCTCGACCTGTTGGCGCACCGGCGCGGGGATGCCCTGCGGGTAACGCTCCTGCGCGCCCTCCTCCACGTATTGGCGCAACGTCTGCGCGGGGGTGTGGCCCGGCAGCACTGCCTCCAGCGGGTACTGGTAGCGTAAGGCGTCCAGGCTGAAGTTGCAGCGCCCGGCCACCACCAGCGTGTTGGCCAGCAGTTCCACCGGGTACAGGGCGGCCAGCCGGGCGCGGCTGCGCAGGTGCGCCTCGGCATTGGCTTGCAGTGCAAAACCGCACTGCGCCACCGGTGTGCCCAGGCGCACCGCCGTCAACACGTCATGCAGGGGCTTGCGGGAGCGCACATGCATGCGAACATCGCCGCCGGCCACCAGCGGTACCCCGGTGAGCTGCGCAATTTGCTGCAAGCGGTGGCGCTGCAGTGCATCATCCGCACCCAAGGACCGTTTCATGACCAGCCACAAATTTATGCCAAATAGGCCTCTAGCCCTTATGGATACTGCGCAAGCAGCTTCTATATTGATAGCAGATGGAATGCTCAGCAAAACCTCGCAGTGCGCCAGCATCTCCCATCGGGCCTCCTGCCAGACCACACGGTACTGGCCTTTGGGTGCGGCACGCCGCGCCAAGGTGATGAATTCGCACAGGTTGCCCCAGCCCTGCAAGTCATGTGGCAGGACGATCAGCGTAAACCCCGCACCCGCCCCGGCGCTGCGGCTAGTGTGCGCCGTTGCACCTGGCGCTTGCGGCCCCAGTGCAACCCAAAACTCAGCCCCCGGCAGCAGCTTGAGCCCCAGGCGGGTGGCCTCCCCGTGCGCACGCACCACCCCGGCCACCGAACATTCATCAGTGATGGCCAATGCGCTGTAGCCCAAGGCGGCGGCGCGCTCCACCAGTTCTTGCGGCTGCGAGGCACCGCGCTGAAAACTGAAACTGGACAGGCAATGCAGCTCGGCGTAGGCAGGAGGCAATGGGGTAAGAGGCGGCTCCATGGGTTAGAAACACAAATACTGATTAAAAACACAGTATAAAGAAATTCACACCTAACAATGCCAAAAAGCAAAAAAGCCCCGAAGGGCTTGCTTGAACCGCGACGGAGTCGCAGGCTTAACGCTTACCGGTGATAAGCCAAGGCTGGCTGCGCGCGCGCACCGTCCAATTGAAAAACCGACACCACTTGCACCAAATCCTGCGCCTGCGACTTGAGACTGCTGGCAGCAGCCGCCATCTCCTCCACCAGGGCCGCGTTTTGTTGGGTGGCCTGATCCATCAAATTCACCGCTTCGCCCACCTGCGACACGCCCAACGACTGCTCGTTACTAGCCGCACTGATCTCACCCATGATGTCGGTTACCCGCTTGATGGAGTTGACGACTTCGGACATTGTCTCGCCCGCCTGGTCCACCAAGGCGGTGCCGTGCTCCACCCTCTCCACGCTGGCATTAATCAGGATCTTGATCTCCTTGGCGGCATCCGCAGAGCGCCCGGCCAGTGAACGCACTTCAGAGGCCACCACCGCAAAGCCACGGCCCTGCTCACCGGCGCGGGCCGCTTCTACCGCCGCATTGAGCGCCAAAATGTTGGTCTGGAACGCAATGCCGTCGATCACGCTGATGATGTCGCTGATCTTGCGACTCGACTCGTTAATACCCTTCATGGTTTCCACCACCTGGGACACCACCTCACCGCCCTTGACAGCCACCGTGGAGGCAGTCATGGCCAGT
>Ga0247840_10001097_pt1 | contig 54095 bp, 49 predicted proteins | sample LaCruzMarch2015__FD_192404 | JGI IMG/M metagenome (GOLD analysis project Ga0247840, IMG submission 192404) | Freshwater microbial communities from meromictic Lake La Cruz, Castile-La Mancha, Spain - LaCruzMarch2015_17m | ecosystem: Environmental > Aquatic > Freshwater > Lake | place: Spain... | reverse complement strand
AGCCTAGCGGCATCGTGCGCGACACCGTCATCAAGAAAGCCGAATACGCCGCCGGGGGCGTGCCCGAGTATTACATCCTGCACCAGAACCCCGCGCACCAGGCCTTCTACACCCGCACCCCCGCCGGGTTCTATACGCCGATCGCACCGCGGTCCGGCGTGATCTGCTCGCGGGTGCTACCGGGGCTGCAATTCCGCCCGACCGACCTGGCGCGCCGACCGGAGCTCGAGACGTTGCGTGATGATCCGATCTATGCCGACTTCGTCCTCCCCGGCTGGCGCGCCGATCGGGAGCGCGCGGCGGCCGCGGCGCGGCGGGCCGATGCCGAGGCGCAACGGGCGGTCGAGCAGACCCAGCGGGCCGATGCCGAGGCGCAACGGGCGGTCGAGCAGACCCAGCGGGCCGATGCCGAGGCACAACGGGCGGTAGAGCAGACCCGGCGGGCCGATGCCGAGGCACAACGGGCGGTAGAGCAGACCCGGCGGGCCGATGCCGAGGCGCAGGCCAAACGCGAGGCCGTGGACCGGGCCGACGCCGAGGCCCAGGCACGGCAGCGTATGGAGCGCGAGCTGGCGGCACTGCGGGAACGCCTCGCGCAGGGTCAAGTCGGCGGCTGAGCCGCGCCACGCGTCACCAAGCGTGTCACGCGGTCCCCGGCATCCGGCCGGCTACCCGGCGTATGGCATCGTTCCGACCAGCCTTTGTCACGATCCTGGGGGCGAAAATCTGCTCCACAACGGTTGCTCGCGCAACCTTGGAGGTCGGTGCGACTTCAGTCGGTACAACCGATGCGGCGCAGCCGACACCATCGGCAGGGAGGTGCCCGCCGTGTCGCGGTCGAGCGCCGCCCCGCTGACTCGCCCCATCCGTCCGGCACCGGTTGAACACGCATAAACTCTCGTACCAAGGTCAAACCGCTCTAATTCAACCACGAAAATATCGGAAATGACCGGGACACCCGGCACCCTGCGGATCTGGACCAACCAGGGCGACACCCAGGGCTGCAGCGCGGTCGGGGACTAAACGGCGACCTGGGGAGCGTGGGGGTCGGCGCCAAACGCACGGTGACGGTCAACGGCCTGTCGGCCGGGACGCGCGGAACCAAGACTCTGCGCGTCTTCGCCGACAGCCAATGCCAGACCGCGGAAACCAATGAGACCAACAACCAGTTCACCAAGGCGTACACCGTCTTTGGCCGGCCGACGCCCGATTTCGTGGTGACCCGCATCGTCCTGACCCCCGCCAGCCCGAGCGTCGGCACAACCTTCAGTGCCGCCGTTACAGTCAAGAACCAGGGCACGGGGAGCGGCCGTGGAGGCTATCTGGAGGTCTGGAGCGATCAACCGACGGTCCCGACCTGTGATACGGATGGCGACACCTTTGTCAGTGTCGGCACCCTGGCGGCAGGCGCTGGCACCACCCTGACCATCGACGGACTGCTCGGGGGAACCGCTGGGACCAAAACCCTACGTGCCTTCGTAGACAGCTACTGCGGCACCGCGGAAACCCGCGAGAGCAATAACCAGAAAACGGCAGTCTATACGGTCAGCCCGTAAGGCGACTGGCGGAATCGACGGATCAGAGTCGATTCGCGATCGGCGCCAAGGCGCGATCACCGCCGCAGCGGCCCACGCTGCGCCGGTGATCGCGATGCCGGAGACGGTCGAAAACACACTAACGCCGCGGCCGCCCGGTTCGTGTCACCGGCGGCGCGGTCAGGGGATCGTCCGGCCAGGGGTGCTTGGGATAGCGTCCGCGCAGCTCTTTGCGGACTTCCGGGTAGCCGCGGACCCAGAACCCCGCCAGGTCACGGGTGATCTGCACCGGCCGCCCGGCCGGCGAAAGCAGATGCAGCATCACCGGCACCCGGCCCTGGCAGACGCTCGGCGTCTCGCGGGCGCCGAACATTTCCTGGAGCGGAACCGGCAGGACGGGCTCGCCCGCGGACCCGGCCCGGTAGTCCAGACGACGGCGGTTGCCGGCCGGGGTCGTCAGCGTCTCCGGCGCCAAGGTGTCCAGGCGGGCACGCTGGCCCCGATCCAGCAGACCGGAGAGCAATTCCTTCAGCGGTAAGGCGCGCACCTCGGCGAGACCGCGCAGCCCCCCGAGCCAGGGGCCCAGCCAGTCATCCAGATCCAGCCGGAGTCGCTCGTCGGTCAGGTCCGGCCAGCCCCCCGCCGGATCCGCCCGGCACAGCAGCGCAACCCGCGCCTGGAACTGACGCGCCGGCTCATCCCACGCCAGATTCGCGTCGAATCGCGCCACCACCTGAGCCAACAGCAACTCCAGCGTACGCGCCGGATCGCCGACCGGCAACGCCTGGGAGTCCAGCACCAGGGCGCCCAGCCGAGACTCCCGACGCGCCGTCACCGCTTCGCGTTCGGTGTCCCAGGCGACCAGCTCGCCGGTCTGGATGCGCTCGGCCAGCGCCGCGCGCAGCGCCGTCTCCGAAACCGGCAACGCGAGCTGGATACGCGCATCCCGCCCCCGGGCATCGAGTTCAGCCGCCACCAGATAGGGATGGACAGCGAGCGCGTCCTCGGGCGGCAGCTCGGCCCCGGTGCCGACCGCCAGCAGATAGCGCCCGTCACGGGCGCCGCGTCGCTGGGCGATCCGGTCCGGGTACGCACTGGCCAGGAGCGCACCGGGTTCCAGGGCGAGGGTGCGCTCCGCCGGGCCGGGACGCGGGTCCCGAGCCGGGCGCGACCCGCGCGCCCCTTCCATCGGCACCAGCCGACGGCTCAGCCGATCCGCTGCCGCCAGCCGGGCACGCCCCATCCCCGCGCTCTGACGGCCAGCCCGGAAGGACTCCAGCGCGGCCAGCCGCAGACCCAGATCGGTCGGGCGCGGCAAGCCGGGCGTGGCGCTCCAGCCATCCCGCTCGGCGAGCAGGGCCGCCAGATCGGCCGCCAGGCGCCGGTCCTGCGGCTGCGACGCCTGCGCCAACATGCGTCCCAGCCGCGGGTGCAGCGGCAATTCCGCGATGCGGCGCCCGACCGGAGTGATCGCACCGCTCGCGTCCAGCGCACCCAAATCCTTGAGCAACGCCATGGCCTGGGCCCAATGGGGTGCGGGCGGCGCATCCAGCCAGCGCAGCCCGGCCGGGTCGCGCAAACCCCAGAGGGCCAAATCCAGCACCAATTGGGTCAGGTCCGCGTCCAGAATCTCCGCCCGCCGATGCGCGGCCCGGCCCACCTCCTGGGCCCGCGTCCAAAGCCGGTAACAGATCCCGGGCGCGGTCCGCCCGGCGCGTCCCGCGCGCTGATCAGCGCAGGCGAGCGGAATCGGCTCGGTCACCAGCCGCGTCAAACCGGAGCCGGGGTCCAGGCGGGGCTTGCGGGCCAGGCCACTGTCGATCACCGTAGTGACCCCCTCGATGGTGACACTGGTCTCGGCGATGTCGGTCGCCAGCACCACCCGCCGTCGGCCGCCGCCATCCCCGGCGCGGGCCGGCACCAGAGCCCGCTGCTGCTCCTCGACCGCAAGCGTCCCGTGCAGGGGAAGCAGATCCAGCGCGGCCCCTAAATCGGGCTCCAGGCGGCGGCGCACCTGTTCGATCTCAGCCACGCCGGGCAGAAACGCCAGCAGATCGCCCGAGTGCTCGACAAGGGCCCGACGAATCGCCGCCTCCATGGCGGCCAGAGGATCGCGCGGTGCCGGATCCGCATAGCGCACGTCCACCGAAAAACTGCGCCCCGCGGCCCGGACCACCGGCGCATCACCCAGGAGCGCGGCGACCGGCGCCGCGTCCAGGGTCGCGGACATCACCAGGATCCGCAGGTCCGGACGCAGGGCCGGCGCGGCATCCAGGGCCAAGGCCAGGCCCAAATCCGCCTGGAGGCTGCGCTCGTGGAACTCATCGAAGATCAGGAGGCCGACCCCGTCGAGCCCCGGATCGGACTGGATACGCCGGGTCAGAATCCCCTCGGTGACCACCTGAATGCGGGTGCGCGGCCCGATACAGCGCTCAAAGCGCACCTGATAACCGACCGTTTCGCCCAGCGCTTCGCCCAGTAGCGCCGCCATGCGGGCGGCCGCCATCCGCGCCGCCGGACGGCGCGGTTCGAGCATCAGTACGGTCTGGCCGGCGAGCCAGGAGGCATCGCGCAGCAGGAGCGGGATATGGGTGGTCTTGCCCGATCCGGGCGGGGCGACCAGGACCGCGTGACCCAGCCTCAGGGCAGCCGAAAGGGCGTCGAGCGCCCCGTCGACCGGCAGTGGCGGCCCCAGGTCATGGGTCGACCCGGGGGGGTGCGGACCGGGGCTCAGAATAAAGGCCGGGGCAAGACCCGGGACGCGGCTCAGGATGCAGCCGACGCCTCATCAGCCGGCGCCTCGGCGGGCGGGGCCTTGGGGGTCATGATCTTGACCAACTGTTCGTCCACCAGGATGCGGACCTTATCCTCTCCATTCAGCCACTTCTTGCCCTTGGCATTGGCCTGCACCGCATAGCGGCCGGACTTCTTCTGGAACACGGTGTATTCGGCGGTCTGCTTGACTTGCTGCATCAGAATCTCTGTGGTGTGTTAAGGACCGGAAAAGCCTTTGACCGGTCGTAAAATTTTCATTGTGAATCGCGCTTTAGTCATCATCACCGCGACGCGGCAAGGTGCGGGATTCATCCCCGCCGGCATCCCCGTCGCGCTCGATCTGCACCCGGAAGTCCGCGATCAGCGCCGCCATGGCGCCCAAAGCGGCGAGCACCGGCGCCATCAGGGTCAGAATACCGGCGATCCCGACGCCGGCGGTCAGCGGGATCTCCAGCAGCGCCTCGCCGCTGCGGCGGCGCACCACCAGGCGGCGGACGTTGCCCTCCTGGATCAGCACCTTGACTTTCTCCACCAGCTCAGCGCCCTGGACTGTGATCTCTTCGGTCAGCGTACGTGGCTCGCGATCGGACATGGCAGCGTTACCTTGGCAACTGGCTAGGGGGAGTCCGCCATGGGCACGACCTGCGGCAGTTTGCGAGGCCCTGTCGCGGCCGCGGGCCGCTCCCACAAAGTCCCGGCCGTTCTTTCACGGTAAAAAACAGTCACGGGACGCCGGTGTAGTTTAATGCAAAACTGCCGACACCACCGGCTCATATCTCAAGAGTCTTGTCTTCGTACCTGATATCCAGACAGACCTCTGGTGTAGGGGCGGGTTTGTAACGCGCCCCTACGTCCGGTTATCACGTCCGACGGCTATATCAGGGTCGCCGTCTCGACAACGCCTGAGCGGCCCGCTACCGTTATGCCCGACATGACAAATAATCCTCGCAGGCACACCGTGGAAGCGCAGCGACTAAAGACCATTGACGACCTGCTGGACTGCGACGACGAGCGCTTGGAGCTGATCGGCGGCGCGATCGTGCGGCGGCCAATGGCCCGCTTCGAGCACCGCCGTGCCCAATCCGGTCTCGCGTTCCAAGTGCAGTCCGGACAACGGCCCGGCGATCCGGACGGCTGGCTGATCCTCACCGAGGTCAGCGTGCGCTACAGCGCGCACGATTGCCCCTGTCACGACTTGGCCGGGTGGCGCCGCGCGCGACTCGGCGAGTGGCCGACCGGAATCATCACCCTCCCCCCGGACTGGGTCTGCGAGGTGCTCTCTCCTGGTCACGAGCGCAAAGACCTGTTTCACCATTTACTCCTGCTCCCGCGCGCCGGCGTCGGGCACTACTGGGTCCTCGCTCCGGAGGACCGTTCACTGATCGCCTACGCCCTCGACCAGGGTGGCTATCGGATCATGTGCTCAGCCGAGTGCCGGGACGACGACCACTGCCCGAAGGTTCGCATCCCCCCCTTCGAGGAATTCGCGATCGAGCTGGCCGAGCTGTTCGGTAGGCGCCCGGCCCACTGATGATGTCGACACTGGATCATCTCTACCAGGACCTGCGCCGCTGCCGCCGCTGCCCCGGCATGTTCGGCCCGCCGGTCCACGGCTTCGCCGTCTGCTCGCCGGTCATGATGATCGGCCAAGCGCCGGGGACACGGGAGATCGAACAAGGCCGGCCCTTTTGCTGGACGGCTGGCAAGACCCTGTTTCGCTGGTTCGAATCGATCGGGATCGACGAGGCGGGATTCCGCGCGCGGGTGCTGATGAGCGCGGTATGCCGCTGCTTTCCCGGCAAGAATCCCAAGGGCGGAGACCGGGTGCCGGATCGGGTGGAGGTCGCGAACTGCACATCCTGGTGGCGCGCCGAGTTGGAAACCGGCCGGCCCCGACTGATCATCCCCGTCGGCAAGCTCGCCATCGCCCAGTTTGCCGATCAACTGCCCGCCCGGGCGCGGCTGGACATGCTCGTGGGGCGCCAGTGGCCCTACCGATCCGCCTCGGGGCTTACGGCAGACCTGATCCCCCTGCCCCACCCCTCCGGCGCCTCCACCTGGTTCAAGATGGAACCTGGCCTGACCCTGCTGCCCCAGGCGCTGCATTTGATTGCCGCCCATCCGGCTTGGCAGGACGTCCTATCAAACACTAATCGGCACCACAAAGACACGAAAGACACAGAGATTTCCGCTGCGTCGTCTTGACCCTCGATCTCTCAACAGGTGATCGCAGCAAAGAAGCAACGCGGTATCGCTCTCCGTGCCCTTTGTGCCTTGGTGGTGCCAATCATTCAGCCCCGCGCGGCGCACGCCGCGCAGGGCTTTGCCTGGAAGCACCGGTCAACACCTCAACTGAAGAACGCCTTGACCCGCTCGATGGAATCCTTGACGCCGACCTTGAGCTCCTCCCATTTCTCTTCGGCCTCGTCCTTGATCTCCTCCCACTTATCATCGGCGGCAGCCAGGATCTCCTCGCGCTTGGCCGCACCCTCATCCCACTTGGCCTTCACCTCGGCCATCTGCTCATGAAGCTTGGCCTTCACATCATCCGAGGCATCCTCCGCCTTCACCCGCAGCCCTTCCAGATCAACCTGCCACTCGTCGAGTTGGGCCTTGAGTCTTGCCAGATAGTCTTCTTTCGTCTGCATGATCTCGATTCCTCTCGGTTGAAGCACTCACTGCGACCGACCTGCCGGCCGGGACATCAGCCGCGGCATTATCGACCCGGTGCCAAAGTCCGGTCTAGCGCGCCTATGTGAACCTTGGAATTGCCGACGGTCGGCAGGCGCGCTTGACCTGAGGCGATTTCCGGGACGACTCTGCCTACTTGGAGGGGCGACTAAAGTCGCCCCTACAGGCGCCCCTACAGCCCTACGGGGTCTTGCAGGCATGCGCAGTCGGGATGCTCAAAAAGTCCGCGGCGGGCATTGACGGACATCTCCGCGTTGTCGTGCTCGCCAATCAGCAAGAGCAGCAAGTCAGGGATCGCCGCGTCCCGCTCAACATTGATCCAAACCCAACCGTTTTCAGTCAAAGCCAGCGACTTGTGTTCGGCGGCGCGTATCAGCAATCGGTGACGCGCCTCGATCGTTTCGCTGCTTGCTGGGCTTCGTTCCTCAGCCCAACGGTCATGATCGAGACACTCGCCCCCGCCCATGAAAGTTGGTCTATGCATAGGGGGTCGCCTCGCCTGGTCCGAGCGGGCGCTCACCGCCAACACGATCGACGAGATCCTCTGACCACCCCCGCCGCGGCGCGGTAGGACACGCAGCGCGGGTCTTGCCTGCCGCCGCGGAACTGGCTAGCCTCTTCGTCATGGGCAACATCGTCAACCCCCACGACGCCTTCTTTTGCGAGAGCTTCGGCCGGCGTGAGATCGCCCAGGACTTCCTATATCGCACCACTTGATCTCTGTCTACGAATCACCCGCCTGGACGCGACGCAGACGGGACGCAACGAAGCGCCATAACCACTGACCCATCGCCCATAGCCCAAACATGGCCATCCCATAGATCACCGGGCGCATAGGAATCGAATAGCGCGCCAGCGGATTGAGAACGGTGTGCAGAAACACGAAATACAGCATCAGAGTCGCGAGACTACGGGCCATGAAGCGCTGTGCGTCGGTCATGCTCGCCCAGGATCGCGGTAACCAGGCGGCGATGGTGCCGCAGATCGCCAAGATCACCAACACATTGTGCAGATACTGCATGACCGCATGTGATATCCGGAACAGCGGGGCCGCGGCGTAAGGCGTCGCCAGCACCGGGTAGATATAAACGTCGCCCGCCCCTTCAAAAATATCCCAGGCGAACAGAAACGCCGGTTTGCCAAGGGTATACCAGAGCAGATAATCCAGCGGATGCTCCTGCAAGCGCCGCAGGATCTCAGCCACGATAGATCCGAAGGATGCTGAAATCTCGGCGACGCGCGGGTCAAAATTATAGGCGTAAGCCAGCGTTTCCGGGCGATTGTCATAGAGCAGCCAAGGATAAGTACCTTGATAAAAATTGGAAAGCAAAAAGGTGTTATCTGAAAATACCCCAAGCGTGAGCAGATTGCGCCCTACCCACAGCAGCATCGGCAGGAAAAAGCCGACCCCCAATAGCCAGGCGTGCTGTCTGCCGCGCCGGCCAGGCAGATAAAATAAGACTAACGGGATCAGCAGAAAAATGAAGAACTGGGTCCAGGGGCGCGTGAGCGAGGCGAGCGCCAGCGTCAGGCCGACACTGAACAGCAACCAGGGGTTCGGCTGGGTATGCCAACGCGACAGCAGCCACAGACACAGCATGAGCAAGAAGCAGGACAAGCTCTCGGTCAAGATGTAGACATTAGTCACGACCAAATGCGGACTGAGCGCGGTCAGCAGCGCGGCAACAGCGGCCAACGGCCGGTCCAGAAAACTGGTAAACGTGGCGTACGCCAGCACGATCGTCAGCGTACTCAATAACGCTTGAATGATGGTAATACGATAAAGCGTTGCCTGCGAGAACGCGTCACCCAGCAACGCCCGCAAGAACAGCGGATAGCCCGGCGTGCGGATCGCGTCGGGAGTCGGCGCGGCCGTCCGCCCCTGGATGGCATCCTCAGAAATCGAGAAGGTATGGAACTCCTTCAGGTTTAGGGCATACACCAAATAACCCCTGGCGTCTGCCCGCACCGGTGTATCGACTTCCGTGTAGCGCACGGCATCCAAGCGCAGGTGCAACCCCAACAGGACAATCAGTGTGATGATCCCGATGGTCCCCGTTCTTGCGATGTTCGTCATCATTTCGCACCGAATGTGGTAGAGGTGTGCGGTCCGCGCGACGCATGGGAATCGAGGTCGCGGTGATTGGCCGTGCGGGAGGCAAAGCTGAAGTGCTTATGTCCCAGGTAACTGGTGAATACGGGGACCGCCACCCCGATCAGGTGGGCGATCGCATAGGCATGGTGCAGAACGCCGAGCCGCGGCAGCAACCAGTCCGCAAGGAACACGCTGACCGCCCACACCTGGATGACCGCGGCGACGTTCACCAGGGTGAAACGGACGAATTCAGTCGCAGTGCTCAAGCGCGACACCTGGAACACGAATACTTTGGACAAAGCAAAGGCAGTCACCATCCCGCACAGGTAAGCGAGCAGAATGGCCGGGCTGTAGCCCATCACGCGATCGAACAGGTAGCGACAGAGCAGGTTCACCAGCGCGGCGAAGGTACCGACAAGCAGAAAGCGGGCGAACTCCCGCCGCGGCGGCTTCTCATCCTGACGTAGCACGGCTAAGTCCCTTGCATCCGGATCAATGGTCAACGCCATCAGCTAGCTCCCGAGCCAGGCGGACACCTTCGGATATCCCCCGATCCTCCGGATAATAATACGAGGTGTCGGCGACTTGCAGCCCGATGATCCCGGGAGCGATAGGCGGCAGATCCGCCAAGAAACCGGGGCCGCAGACCGGCTGGGCGTAACGTAGTCGCCCGACCCGGCTGGCGATGAAATCGTCATCCGTCAGGCCGGGATTCAAGAGCCGGCAATACTGTCTGGTCTCGGTCAGAAACTGGGCGTCGGTCCAGGCGAACTTGGGATGCGTCTGCGGCATATAGTAGGGCACATAGAGCACCTGCGCGTCACCGGTCGGGCGCAGGTTGGAAAACGCGACGACGCCTGGAATCTCGAACCGGGGGTCGTTGATGTTGAGCCAGAAATACCTGCTCAACGGTTTGCGGAGCTGAAGCACCACGCACACGACACCGATGTTGGGCAGAGCACGATAGCGGGCCAGCAGCGCCTCCGGCAAATCAGTGAGCAACGCCGCGGCCGCGGGAATCGCAATGGTCGAGATCACGGCGTCGAAGGGCTGATGACCGTCGTCGGTCACCACCCCCGTCACCGCACCGTCGGCGATGGCGATGCGCGCCACCCCAGTCCCCAGACGCAGCATCCCGCCCTGCCCTTCGATGCGTTCCACCAGTCGCTTGATCAGGGTCTCCGAACCACCCTCGATATAACCCAGTTGCTCCTGGAACAGGCTGCGACGGGAGCTGCCGATCCGCTTGATACGGGTCCAGATCCAAGCCGCTGAAATGCACTCCTGGTACTCGAAAAACTTGTATTGAAACAACTTCGCCCAGCACACCCGGTAGGCTTCATCCCCCAGCCAGGCGCGCAGCCAGCGGTCCGCACGCAGGGTGTCCAGCTTGGCCCAGTCCGTGCGCTTGGTGGCAAGGTAGGCATGAATACCATAGCGCAATTTGGCAATGAGCCCGAGCCCAGGAAAGCGCAGCAGGGCAATCGGATCACCCCAAGGGTAGAGCTGACCATTGAAATAGAATCCCATGGCAGTGTCGCGCCATTGCATGGCATCCCCCAGCCCCAGCTCATCCAACAGTGCGAGTAACGGCCGATCCGCTTGACAGACAAAATGGTAGAAGCGTTCGATGCTCATACCATTCAGATCAAAGTGGGCGGCCATGCCCCCAGGCACCGTGTCCGCTTCGAAGACGGTGACCTGATGTCCGTGCTGCTGGAGGTAATAGGCCGTGGCGAGCCCCATGGCTCCGGCCCCGATAACAGCGACGCGCTTCATCTCATTGGTCCCTCAGAACTGCAACACGATGTGCGAATAACGCGGATCGGTGAAAGTCTCACGGATCGCCTCGTCAAAGGGGGTCCGGCGCACCCCGAAAAGGCGGTCCCAGGGAATGACGTCAAAGTGGTCTGGAGTCACCAGCGCCTCGAGTTGCTTGGTGGTAAAAGGCGGGTTGCGGTCGAACACCGCGTAGAGTCGCAGCAGCAGCCAAAACACCCAGTAGGGGATGCGCAACAACCAGGTCCGCGCACCGACCGTCATCTTGATGGTGCGAATGATATCGATATAGTCCACCGCGTCCATGCCGCTGATGTTGTAGATCGCGCCGGTGATGCGCCGGGCGATGCAGGCCGCGATGATGCGGCAAAAGTCCCGATTGTACAGCGGTTGGCGCAGGTAGCGTCCCGAACCGGGAATGGGAAAGATCGGGACGCGCTGCATGAAGCGCGACAGCCAGCCCAGGTGCTTACGATCGAACCAGCCAAACATCAGGGTCGGGCGCAGAACGACGCAGGGGATGCCGCTGTCCAGCACCAGCCGTTCCTGGGCTTTCTTGGTCTCGGTATAGAAGTCCACCGCCTGGGAGTTCACGACGGAGGAACTGACATGGACGATGTACTCGACTCCCTGGACACGACCGGCGGCGAGGACGTTCTCGGTCGCGGTCAGGTTATTGGCGACGAACTCGGCGTAGACCGCGCCGCCGATCTGCGCGTGGAGCATCACCAGGGCGCGCGCCCCGCGCAGGGCTCCGCTCCAGTCGCCAGGCCGGGCGAGGTCGGCCATAATAACCTGCATGTCAGGATTGAGTTCACGCAGAACCCGGGTATTGAACGGCTGCTTGTCGATGCCGACCAGGTGTGTATAGCCCTGCTCGCGCAACAGCAGAGCCAGATTCTGACCGACCAGTCCGGCCGCACCGGTGAGTACGATCTTATCGTGCTTGCCAATCATGGCGTCCTCCCTTACAGGCGCGTGCGGTGAAAAAGCGCGGTCGGAATGAGGCGAATGATCAGCATGATCCACCGCCAGAACCAGGGGGTATAAAGAACCCGTTGGCCACGCGCGATAGCGCGATGGAGGTCCCGCGCCACGGTCGCGGGGCTAGCCCAGAGGGCACTCTTAGGGAAAGCGGCGGTCATCGGGGTATCGACGAAGCCCGGCTTGACGATCAACACCCGGACACCGGCCGGGGCCAGGCGGTGCGCCAGACCTTGCAGGAAGATCGCCAGGCCCCCCTTGGCCGTACCGTAAACCGTGTTGCTCTGCCGCCCGCGGTCGCCCGCGACCGAGCCGATCACGGCCAGGGTGCCATGCCCGGCGGACTCCATACGGTTGGCCAGGGGGATGAGCACATCGATGACGCTCAGCAGGTTGACCACCAACGCCTGCCGGGTCAGGACGGCGGAGGCGGCGCAGGCCGCCTGGTCCGGCAGCGTGCCGTGAGCGATCAGCGCCACATCAATGCCCCCCAGGGCCTCCCAGGCCGTGGCGACCAGGGCGTCGGCGTTGTCGGTTACGGTGGCGTCGTAAGCGCCGACCTGGACCGCACGCGCCCCGCGCACCCGCAGGTCATCGGCAATCGCCGCCGCGCGCCCCGTGTTGCGTGCCGCCAAGAACAGCGTTGCCCCTTCAGCCGCGTAGCGCCGCGCCACGGCCTCGGCAATGGCGGAAGTCGCGCCAATGATCAAGACCCGCTGACTCATGCCGCTGCTCCCGTCACGCGACGCCAGAAACTCGATGAGAAGGCCGGATCCAGCGAGCGGCGGAATTGGTCCAGCCGTGGATAGCCGGCGGCGAACATCCGCGGCGACATCCGGGCATCCTTGGCGGGATAAATGGCTCCGCCCGCGTGGGCGACCAGCGCGTCGAGGGTGTCACAGAGGCGCAGGGTCGACCGTCCCTTGAAGGGGAAGTCCAGCGCCAGGGTGACACCGGGACGCGGAAACGACAGCAAACCGGCCGGCGCCCGGTCGCCGAAGACTTTAAGCACACTCAGGAACGACCCCTGTCCGGATTGCGCGATGCAGCGCAGCATCTCCCGCGTGGCGTCGCGACTCACCGCCAACGGCACCACGGACTGATACTGCAGAAAACCCGCGGGGCCATAGATGCGGTTCCATTGATCGATGCCGTCCAACGGGTAGAAGAACGGCGCGTAATGCTCCAGACCGGACTGCACTGACCGCACCTGTTTACGAAAAAACAGCTCATTGAACACCCGCAGCGTGGGCCGCGCCACCAGCGACAGGGGTGGATCGAAGGGAATCGAAACAGGCCGGCCCGGCGCTTTGGGGGACCCTTCGCAGGTCGGCGCGGCGTGATTGCCGGCCATGTAGATACCCCGGCCCAACTGCTTGCCGGTGGCCAGACAGTCGATCCAGGCAACCGTGTATTCATGTGCCCGGTCCGCACCCAGGGCCAGGTCGAAAAAGCCGTCCAGATGGCTGAACCGCGTCCGCTCCACCTGGACATAAGCGTTGGCGATCCGTTGGAGGCGAAACTCGGCCCAGGTGATCAGCCCGGTCAACCCCAAACCCCCGATGGTCGCCGCGAACAGATCCGGGTGCTCGGCGGGGCTGCAGCACACCCGCTCCCCCGTGCTGCGCAGCAACTCCAGACGGGTGACCTGGTGGCCAAAGGTGCCGGCCACGTGGTGATTCTTGCCGTGCACATCGTTGGCGATGGCCCCACCCACGGTGATGAAGCGGGTGCCCGGCGTCACCGGCAGAAACCAGCCGCCGCCGACCGTGAGCGACAGCACCGCGCTCAGCAGGACCCCGGCTTCGCAGCGCAGCAGACCGGTCTGCGGGTCGAACGCCAGGAAGCGATCCAGGCCGCGCGTGGCCAGCAAATAGCCGCCGTTGTTCAGGCAACTGTCGCCGTAGCTGCGCCCGTTGCCGACGGGCAGCACGGAACCCGGCATCCGCGGCAATGGTTGATCGCGAAAGCGCAACGGCTGCACGCCGACCGGTGCCGCCGCGGGAAAGCGGCCCCAGGACTGGTAACGCGGTTGGCTTCCCATCGGCGGCTAAGTCGCCAGCCACAGGATCAGGGCACAGACCACCAGGATCACCTGACTGCCCCGATCCGCGATGGCGAAGACCAGCGGGTCATCGTGGGTCAAACCCTGATGCGCGATGGTCCAGGTGCGCGCAATCCAGTAAAGCAGCAGCGGACAGATCAGCCAGATCAGTTTCGGATGGTTGTAGAGAACGCCCACCTGCGGACTATTGATATAGAGCGCCAGCACCAGCACGGCACCGTAACCCGCGGGGATACCAAGCTCCCGGACCAATTCCAAGTCCCTGACCCCATAACCCCGGCCGGCGGCCCAGGCCCCCCCATCGCGCCGCAACGTCTCCAACTCCGCGTAGCGCTTGAGATAAGCGAGACTCAGGAACAGGAACATGGAGAAGGCGAGCAGCCAGAACGACGGCTCCACGCCGATTGCCGCGGTGCCGCCGATCACCCGCAGGGTATAAAGGCCGGCCAGGGTCAGCACATCCAGGGTGGGCTGGCGCTTCAGATAGAGCGAATACACGAGTGTCGTCGCGAAATAGGTCAGCAGCACCAGGAGAAACAGGGGCGACAGCAGCGCGCCCGTAACGCCCCCGCCGGCCAGCAGCAAGACGATCAGGACCGGCCCCCAGATCAGGGGCAAGTCACCGCAGGCAAAGGGGCGCCCCCGTTTACGGGCGTGTTGGCGATCGGCATCGAGGTCAAGCAGGTCGTTGATGATGTAGCCTGCTGAAGCGGTCAGGCTAAAGCTCACGAAGGCCAAGCCGGCCCCGAGGAGGGCGGCTGGATCGAGGTAAAGATGAGCCGCCAGCAGCGGCAGGAACACCAGCGTGTTCTTGAGCCATTGATGCGGGCGCAACGCCCGCAGCAGCCCAACCACTGGTGAGCGTTGGCTCAAGACCTCATGCGCAATGTTGAGCCGGACCAGGCCGGACAGCACGCCCGCTTGCGGGTCGACGACCACCGCACGCCTGGCGTGGCGCCACACGGCCACGTCCGTCTTGGCATCGGCCACGTAGTCGAAACCGCCCTCGCCGTAGCGTTGGACCAACAGTCCGGCCTTGGCATCCGCGGCGAGATTCGTGGTCTCGTCGCTGGCATGGACCGCATCGAAGAACCCCAGATGCAAGGCGATCTGCTGCGCGTACTTGCGGTTCGCGGCGGTGACCAGCACCACCGGCCGACCGGCGGACTTGGCCGCGGCGGCCAGGGCCAGCACTGCCGGATGGTAGGGCAGCAGGTCGACCCGCAGATCAACCAACCCGGCCAGCCGATGTTTGAAGTGTGCTCGTCCCTGCAAGAGCCCAAAGCCGGCGCTCAAGGCCGCCACCGGTTGCTCCTTGATCGCACGCAGGGCCGACTCCGCCAGGAGGTCGGTGCGCACCAGGGTGCCGTCAAGGTCGATGCAGAGGGGTATTGCGGTCTCGTCCATCCCGTTACTCAAGCTCTGTTTGCGCGACGCACGGCGATGATGGCGCGCGGCACCCGCATAAATCTTAGGTGATTTCCGACAATCGACCTATCGGTCAATGTCGGTGCGACTGAAGTCGCACCGAGGTTCGCGCCGATGGTGGGTGGTATCCGGTGTTCCGGAACCAACCTTACCAACCCAGGCGGCAAGGACATCATCATACCCCCGGCCTCGACTGACCGCATGGCCACCTTCCGTCGCGCGAAGACGCACCGAATGAGCCTGCGCCGACGTGTCGAGCCCGCCACTCCGGAGCGCGGACGCCGGAAGCAGCGCGCGCTGGAGTCCAAGGGCGCCGCGCTGACCGCCGCGATGCAGCCCTCATCGCCCCACCGTCAATGCACGCCTGACTTTGGCGGCGAAACCCATCCGCGCAATAATAGCAGCGCCGCGCGGACAACAGACCACCGCCGGTCCACACCGGATCAGTCAAGGCCACACCCACCCCGGACCACCCCAGCCCGGACACCGCGCCCGCACCCCACCCCGGAGCCCGCCCATGCTACCCATCCTCCCCGCCGACCGCCGCATCAAACTCGCCATCGTGGGCTGCGGGCGCATCGCCCAACGCCATTTCGAGGCGGCGGCGCAGCATGTCGAGCGGATCGCGACCGTCGCCGTCTGCGATGACCATCCGGGCACGCTGGACCAGGCCGTGGCGACCACCGGGGCCGCCGGTTTCACTGATTTGAAGTCACTCCTCGACCACTGCGACGCCGACCTGATCGCACTGTGCACCCCCAGCGGCCTGCACTCCGCCCAGACCATCCTGTGCGCGCAGGCCGGGCGCCATGTGATGACCGAAAAGCCCATGGCCACCCATTGGCGCGACGGCAAGCGCATGGTCGAAGCCTGTGACGACGCCAACGTCCGGCTCTTCGTGGTCAAGCAGAATCGCCACAATCCGACCCTCCAATTGTTGCGGAACACCGTCCGCAAGGGCCGCTTCGGGCGCATCTACATGGTCCAGGTCAATGTCTTCTGGAGCCGCCCCCAAAGCTATTACGATAGCGCCCCCTGGCGCGGCACTTGGGAGTTCGACGGCGGCGCCCTGATGAACCAGGCCAGCCACTATGTGGACCTGCTCGACTGGCTCATCGGACCGGTGCAGAGCGTCCACGCCATGACCGCCACCCTGGCCCGCCGCATCGAGGTCGAAGACACCGCCGTCATGAACCTGGAGTGGCGTTCCGGCGCGCTTGGCACCATGAGCGCCACCATGCTCGCCTATCCCAAGAACCTGGAAGGCTCGATCACCATCCTGGGAGAAACCGGCACCGTGCGCCTGTCCGGGGTGGCGGTCAACCGCTTCGACCACTGGGAGTTCGCGCAACCGGACCCGGATGATGCCCAGGTCGAGGCCGCCAACTACCAGACCACCTCGGTCTATGGCCAGGGCCACCTGCCCTACTACGATAACGTCATCCGGACCCTGCACGGCGAAACCCGGGCCGAGACCGACGGCCGCGAGGGGCTGCGCTCGCTGGAACTGCTGATCGCCGCGTACCTCTCCGCGCGGGACGGCCGCAAGGTCTCCCTGCCCCTGGAATATTGAACCACCCACGCACACCGGACTATGACCATGGACTACAGCGTTCACCCCACCGCCATCATCGACGCGGGCGCTCGAATCGGCGCCGCAACGCGGATCTGGCACTGGGTCCACGTCTGCGCCGGGGCGCGGATCGGACGCGGGTGCAGCCTCGGCCAGAACGTCTACGTGGGCAACCGCGTGATCATCGGCGACAACGTCAAGATCCAGAACAACGTCTCGGTCTACGACAATGTCACGCTTGAAGACGACTGCTTCTGCGGCCCCAGCATGGTCTTCACCAATGTCTACAACCCCCGCGCCGCGGTCAGCCGCAAAGACCAATACCGCGACACCCTGGTTCGCCGCGGCGCGACCCTGGGGGCCAACTGCACCATCGTCTGCGGGATCGAGATCGGCGCCCACGCCTTCATCGGCGCGGGGGCCGTCGTCAAACGCGATGTGCCGCCCTTCGCCCTCATGGTCGGCGTCCCCGCCCGCCAGGTCGGCTGGATCAGCCGCTTCGGCGAGCGCCTGCCGTTACCGCTGACCGGGACGGCTGAGACCGTTTGTCCGCACACTGGTGAGCGCTATCGGCTGAACGGCGACCGACTGACCATGGCCGAGGCAACGCTCGCCTGACCGCGGACCCGATGTGACCATACCCCGCCGACACCCCGAAGCCAGACTAAGACACGGCGTGGAAAGAAGCGATCGGCGCCTACTTTCAACCCTTCATGCAACTGTTCTTCGCCGACGTCCACTCCCTCATCGCCTGGCACCAACCCTACGAATTTCTTGATGCGGAGCCCGCAGGGTGCCGTGCAAGCCACGGGGAAGCCTCGTAGCCCGCAGACAATAGTAACGCCTTGCAGACCATCCCCGAACTGGATGAAGTAGCGGCCGCGCTGCTGCGGGTGGAAATCGGCGATGACATGCAGGCGTTTGGGACGCCCGAGAAACTGGCGTCATAGGCCGGGGCCGGTCCGGGCAATCATGAATCGGCGGGTAAGCGCCAGAATGGCAAACAGCGCAAAGGCAATCCCCAGGTGCGCCGGTTGTTATGCGAAGCGGCGCACGTCGCCAGCCGGACTCGCTGCGCTCTGGCGGGCAAGTTCAAGGCGCTGCTTGTGCGTCGCGGACACCAACGGGCGATCTTCGCGCTGGCCCACAAGTTGTTGAAGTTAGTCTTCATTATCATTGGCCGCGGCGATTACTACCGGGATGCTGAGGTCGATGATGAAGCCATGAGCGTGGCCCGTAACGCGCCACGCTGGATCAGATGCTCGAGAAGCACGGCTACCTGCCCGCCTCAACAGGGAGCCTAGGGGCAGATTTTTCCATGGCCTCTAGGGGCCAGGGTGTCGCTTTGTTCCCAGCCCCACAATCTTTCACGGTAAGCCTCGGCCTCCGGTCGTCCCCTGGGCGGGACTACGATCAAGGCCTCATTTGTGCAAGCCGCCCCTACAAGCCCGATCGGTTCGCCGCTGCGCGGTTAATCGACGATGTCATCGAACCCGTAGGATGCGGTGAGGAACGAACCGCATCGCGGGTCGCGCGGTCGGTGATGCGGTTCGTGCCTCACCGCATCCTACGGCCGACGCGTCGGCTTTACCCTGCACTTCGATGTGGATCAGCAGCCAGAGTTCCTGCCCCTCACGGCTGCGCACCCGCACCAGCTGATCGGCCCGGCATTGGCCGAGCGCGGCGTCGCCGGCGATCTTCTGCAGCTCCGCATCGAGAAATTCGTAGGGTTGGTGCCAGGCGATGAGGGTGTGGACGTCGGCGAAGAACAGTTGCATGAAGGGCTGAAAGTAGGCGCCAATCGCTTCTTTCCACGGCGAGTCGTCGTCGGGCTTCGGGGTGTCGGCGGGGTCGCTCATGGGCGGAGTATAGACTGATCGATTAAGGCAGTGGGTGGCCGGGCGTTGATCGTCCGTCCGGCCAAGTCGTTGGCGGCGGGATTCTTGGTCCGCGCTACTCACTTGTCCAATGTTTATACAGCGGGTGAGCCGGCGAAGTGAGGCAAGATGGCGGGTGACGGGGGACGGTCTGCGGGGGGTTGGGGGTTGGGGGTTGGGTGATGCGGTTCGAGTACTCACCGCATCCTACAGGGGGCTGCTGGAGGAGTGGCCCCGCGGCGGTCTTCGCTTGCGCTACCGGACGCCGGGGGCTGGGCCTTTTTGTCCGGCGCAGGCCGGCGCGGGCATGACGGGGCTGGACAGACCTGATGCACAGAGGCGCAATCCGTAAACGGCGCCCGACGGGCGGTGATCGGTACTCGAAAGGCGAAAGCCGAGGTTGTTGTTGCGGTTGGACGGCGCGTTCCTGTTGCGGTACGCCGCACGGCAGTTGTCGGCGGTGTTGTTCCAGGCGCCGCCCCGCACAACCCGGTTGGAGCCCCTGTCCCGTCAGCCATCGACAATACTAGCCGCGGCGACCCGGCGCCGCAACCCGAGCGAATCGGCCTGCGCCACATGGGCGAATAAGCTCGCGGCACGGTGGCACAGGTCCGGCGTGTCCAGGATGCCGTCCGCATGCGCCTGCTCGAGCACCCGGACCTGGTGCAGAAAGCGCCGGCGGGTCCGCGGGTTCAGGCGGATCAACCCCGGATAAACCCGGAACCCGAGAAACGGGATGCCCGCGGTGACCGGGGCGACCAGCGTCACCGCCTCTTTGAGGACGAGCCCCAGACGTTGCGCCAGCACGGTGCGAAGCTCCGCGAGCCATTGATGCAGGGTCGCCTTGTCGTCGGCAAACAACAGCATATCGTCCATATAGCGCAGGTAGCCCCTGACCCCCAACCGGTCCTTGAAGTGATGATCCAGTTCACCCAGGTAGAGGTTGGCAAAGTGCTGGCTGGTCAGATTGCCGATCGGCAGACCGCGGCCCGGGTCCGCATCCGGCGGGGCATGGGCGATGATGCGGTCCAGCAGGGCGAGCAGGGGCGCATCCTTGAACAGCCGGCGCAGCAGGGTCTGCAAGACCCGATGGTCGACACTCGCAAAAAAGCGGCGCACGTCGCACTTGGCAAAACACGCGGTGCGGCGGGCGAACTGCTGCGCACGGGCGATGGCCGCGTGGGTCCCTTTGCCCTGACGGCAGGCGTAGCTGTCGAAGATGGCGCGGCGCTCGAAAACGGGCTCCAGCACACCGCAGATCGCGTGGTGGACGACCCGGTCGCGAAAGGGCGCGGCACAGATGGCACGGCGCTTCGGGTCCTGGACCTCGAAGGTGAAGAAAGCGCCGGGTTGATACCGACCCGTAATCAGCGCTTCTTGCAGCGCGATCAGTTCACGTTCGAGAAATTGCAGCCAATGGGTGAAGATCGGCAACTCGTCGGGCTCATTGACCGGCATGGTCGGCCTCCGGTGGAGCGGCACCGGCGCGGGCGATGATCTCCAGGATCTCGCGGCCGTAGTTCTTGAGCTTGGCGTCGCCGAAACCGTCGATCTGGCCCAGTTCCGCCAGGGTCGCCGGACGTTTGTTGACCACGTCGGCGAGCTGACGATTGTTGCAGATCACGTAAGACGGGATACCGGCGGCGCGTGCCCGTTCACCGCGCCAGTCGCGCAGCGTGTTGAACAGGGGCCAGTTGGCCTGCTCGACCAGCGCGCGCCAGGCCTCTTCGCGTTGGCGCTGGCGCGCGTCACCGGCGCCCGCCGCCGCCGACACCGCCGGTCCGGCCGGTCCGGCCGGTCCGGCCAGACGATAGCAGACCACAAGTGTCAGATAGGCGCGGCCATCCTGGACAAAAAAATGGTCGCGGACCGCTTCGACGGCCTTATCGGCAAGAAAATCGCGCACGGACTCATCGTTGAAGCGCTCCGTGACCGGATCGAAGCCGAGGGTGAAGAGCCTGATCAACATGACCGGTCAGACACTCAAGCCGCCGTCGGCCAAGAGTAAGAGTGTAGAAGAGTCAAGCTATACGGTCCTCGAAAGGCGAAAGCCGAGGTCGTAGTCGCGGTTGGACGGCGCGATCCTGAGGCGGAACGCCGCACGGCAGTAGTCGGCGGCGTAGTACCAGGCGCCGCCCCGCACAACCCGGCCGGAGCCCGCGTTAGGGCCACTCGGCGCTCTGCTCGCCAGTGGCTGCGCAGTGCTGACGCTCAGTGCAGTATCTCTGCGCCCGATGCCGAGTGCACCGGCAATACGCCGCCATGTGCTCGGCCGCTGTTGGCCACTACGCTGCGCAGTAGCACTCGCTGCGAGCGCAGTGGCGAGCTGCTGGTAGTAATCCGCCGCATACCAATCCGCACACCACTCCCAGCAGTTGCCGTGCATGTCGTAGAGCCCCCAGTCATTCGCGTGTCGCTGACCCGCCGGGTGGAGCCGGCCCTCGGCATTGTCGCTGAACCAGGCGTATTCGCTCAAGCAAGCCGAGTCGTCGCCGCAGCACCAGCGGGTGGCGGTGCCGGCGCGGCAGGCGTACTCCCATTGGGCCTCGGTGGGCAGCGCATAGCGCTCGCCGGTCTGGGCGCTGAGCCAAGCGCAGTAGGCGCGTGCATCCTCCCAGGAAACGCCGACCACCGGCAGATCCAGTGCCGCGCGGCTGATGCCGCGATTGGCGTAAAAATCGTTCTTGCCGGTCTCCAAGTGGTATTCGCTGCCGGTTTCCAGCCATTCCGGCCAATGGGTGTCGGTCGCTTCGCAAAAGCGCCGATACTCGCCCCAACTGACCGGGGTGCGCCCGAGCGCGAAGGCCGGGAGCGCGACCGGGTGAACCGGCTGCTCGTCGGCACTTCCCTGCGCATCGCCCATCTGAAAGACCCCGCCGGGAAGATAGACCATCGCCGGGGCGTCGCCCGCCGCCGCGGCGCCGACTCGATCAGCGCTGTTCAGGTGATCCCGAAAGACCTCGTAGGGGGCGAAACGGCGCGGTGCGAGCGGCTCAGTGAGCGTCACGGGCGGCGCGGCGCCAAGGGTAAAAGGGTAAGAGGAAAGAGGGCCAGTCCTCGAAAGGCGAAAGCCGAGGTTGCCGTCGCGGGCGGACGGCGCGAACCAGTCGCGGTACGCCGCACGGCAGTAGTCGGCGGTGAAGTTCCAGGCGCCGCCCCGCACAACCCGGTTGGAGCCCGTTGCAGGGCCACTGGGATTCTCACTCGGCGGCGGCGGCGCAGTGTCGGTATCGGTTACCGCGTAGGGTCCGCTGTGCGGACCGGCCGCCGCGGTCACCTCAGGGTCGCCGGTCCGCACAGCGGACCCTACGCGCACAGCGGACCCCGCGCTCACGGCGGACCCAACGGGGTTCACTTTGTCGTAGTCGGCATACCAGTCGGCACACCACTCCCAGCAGTTGCCGTGCAGGTCATGCAGGCCCCACGCATTGGCGCGCTTGCCGCCGACCGGGCGGGTGCCGTCGCTGACCTGACCGCCGTACCAGGCATAGTCGCCGAGTTGCTGCGCGTCATCGCCGAAACAATAGAGCCCCTCACTGCCGGCGCGGCAGGCATGCTCCCATTGAGCCTCGGTCAGCAGGCCATAGGTCCGGCCGGTCGCCTGGCTCAGCCAGGTGCAATACGCCTGGGCATCCTTCCAACTGATGCAGACCACCGGGTGGTCATCGCTCTGTTTGAAATAGGGGTTGCGCCAACTGGCATCCTTCTTCTCAACGTAGTTGTTGTCATGCCAAACATAGGCACCCCCGCCCGTCTCAGCCTCGGTGCGGTACCCGCTGGACTCAACGAAGCGCCGGAACTCACCGACCGTGACCGGATATTGGCCGACCGCGTAATGACTGAGCCGGACCGGATGGGCCGGGCGTTCTCTGTCTTCGCCGACGCCCTCCGGACTGCCCATGCGGAAGGTGCCGCCGGGGAGCCAGACCATGGCGGGGCCGGGCTCCGTGCTGCCCGCGATCGGGTCACGAAACGGCGTGGGCGCCGTGGGCGGCTCCTCCACAACGGCTGGCGACTCGGTGCTGTCGGGTGGAGCCGGAGTACCTGCACCGGAAAGATCCGGCACCGGCACCCCCTCGACCAGACGCTGCGCGCCCGACGTACCGGCCACGGCCAGGCGCTGCGCGAGCGCGGCCGGGTCACGCAGCAGGCGCGCGACCTCGGCCGCGTAGTCCAGCAGTTGGGGATGGGCCGCGAGGTTCGCCCGCAGCGCCTCGGTGAGGCGCACCAGGCGGGCCAGTTCGGCCGCGGGGCAGCCGCCGGTACCCGCGCCCGGGGCGGCGGCGGTCCAGGCCTGGCCGAGGGCGGCGGTGATCTCACGCGCCGCGGTGCCGCGCTGGTCTTCCAGGTAGGCCATGGCCGACCACTGCTCGGCCTGGAGTTCGGCGGGGCTGAGGCCGGCGCCGCCGCGGCCTAGGTGCCGGCAATAGCGCAGCAGCAGACGAGCCGCCTCGCGCATCCGCGGCACGCCGTCCGGCACCGCCGCCAGTTCGGCGATCAGCACGGCACGCACGTCCTGATCCATGGCGAACTGTTCATAGCCGATCGGCCGGCACAGGTCGGACAGCAGCAGATCCGCCTCGCTGATCCAGGAGGCGTGGCCGCAATCGGAAAAAAAATGCACGCGCAGATAATTCACCAGCTCGGGGGTCAGGATCAGCGGCAGGGCGGCGAACCAGGCGAGCCGCCGATGGGGCTCGCCGAAGCGCCGCGCAAAGCGCGCGATGCGCGCCGCCGCCAGGTCGGCGGGCGCCGCGGTCATCGCCCGGCCCGGCCGCCCAGACCGCGCAGGGTATCGACGGCGTTGCCGAAACCATCCGCGGTCATGGGGAACATGGGCACCAGCAGTGCGATCAACTGCGCCGTGGTGCCCGGCCAGCGTTCGGCGGGCACCGGGTTGAGCCAGGCGAGCGCACCGGTCAGCCGCTTGAGTTCGACCAGGACGCGCGCGGTGTCCTGAAAACGCGGCTGCACGCGGCCGCCCCGAGCGGCACCGGCGTCGCTCACCAGCAGGACACTGGAGCGCGGGGTGCAGTCGGCGAGCAGCCGCGCCAGCTCCAGCGGCCGGGTGCGGTGCGGGTCCGCGTAGACCAGCGGCGGCGGGACATTCTGAAAATAGCCGAGATCGACCTGCCCGAGCCCGGCCGCGACGGCGGTCTGCACCAGGTCGCGGGTGAGCCGATGAAAGGGGACCATGGAGCCGCCCTGATCCACCAGCAGGACCAGATGCCCGTGATCGGTGCCGCGGCGCGTCAGGACCGGGCGGTCGTAATAGCCCTGACGGGCGGCCCGCTCCACCGTGGCCGTCAGGTCGAGCTGGTCGCAGGGACCATCCTTGACCGGCCGGCGCAGATAGCGCCAGGTATAGGCCATGGTGCGGCGCGACACCGGGTCCTGGGTGACCAGCGCGGCCGTCTCGCGGGCCGGCGGCGGGGCCGGCGGGGCGGCCGGCGCGCGCACCGGCAGCGGCATGATCACCGGGGCCGGCGCGGGGAACAGCGGCGGCCGGGCCGGGGTCGGCGCGGGCGGCGCGTCCGGCAGCGGCGCCGGTGCGGGCGCGGGTTCCGGGGCGGAGGGCGCGGGCGCCGCGGCACGCTGGCGCGCCAGCAGGGTATCCGCCTGCCCGTCGAGCACCGCGTTCTGGCTCGGCGACTTGCACCAGAGCAGGCGCAGCAGACGCTTGAAGCTGTCGTCATCGGCGCCGCCGCGACCGCTGTCGAGCGCGCGCCGCGCGGCCATCAGTTCGCCGATCCCGAGCGACAGACCGGCGCCGCGCAGGTGCAGAATCAGGTCGGGCAGGAGGTCGGCGCGCGGGTCCGGGTGCATCGGTGGTCGGGTGCCTGGCGTGGACCGCGGCGCTCAGCCGGCCTGGCCGGCGGCAGCGCGCGGCCAGTCGACCCGCTGCTTGAAGAGCAGTTCGGGGAACGGCAGCCGCGTGCCGTCGCGCAGCGCGGCGATCGGCGCCGGATCGGCCGTGCCGACCCGTTGGCCCCAGGCGCGGCCCAGGGCGCGCAGCCAGTCCAGGAGTTCGCTGGTGCCCGGCGGCTTGAACAGGTTGCCCTGCGCACGCAGCGCGAGAAAGCGCTCCACCGCAAGGTCGATCAACGCGGGCTCCAGCGTCTCCGCGGCCGGTCGCGGCGCCGCCGCCGTGCCATGCTTGGCGATGATTTCCCGCAGGCGCGCGGGGTCGGCCGGAAACGCGAGAAAGCTGTAGATACAGCGCCGCAGGAAGGGCGCGGGCAGATTGCCCTTCTCCTTGTTGCTGGTGATGATGACCAGCGGCGGATGCAGCGCGCGGATGGGCGGCAGCCGGGCCTCGCGGATGCTGAACGCGCGCGGATCGTCCAGGACGGTCAGCAGATCGTTGGGGAAGTCGAGATCGGCCTTGTCGATCTCGTCGATGAGGACGACGGCCGAACACTCGGGGACCTGAAAGGCGCGGCCCAGGGCGCCGAAGGTCACATAGTTCATGGGCTGCTGCGGATGGCGCTTGATGCCGACACGGCGCCCCGGCAATTGCGCCAACTGCACGTCATGCAGACGCAGGATGGCGTCGTAGCTGTAGAGCCCGTCCTGGGCCTGACTGGTGGAGCGCACCGGCCAGAAGTGGAAGGGCAGCCCCAGTGTGGCGGCGACATGGCGGGCCAGTTGACTCTTGCCGCTGCCCGCTTCGCCCTCCAGCAGCAGGGGACGGTCGAGATGGATGGCGAGGTTGACGGCCTCGATCAGCAGCGGGGAGGCGATGTAGGGGACCGGGTCCGGCGCCTCGGGGTGGCGCCCGCCCGGCGGACGGTGTTCGGCGGGCAGTTCAAAGGGGCAGTCTGTCATGGCGCAGATCCTCGGGTGGTCGGGGTGCCGGTGGCGGCCTTGATCATGGTTCCGGCCGGTCGCGGACGGTCCGCACAGCGGACCCTACAGGTCCGCTGTGCGGACCGAAGACCGCTGGTGATCATCCGGTCAGAGCGCGGCGCAGCGATGCAACAGTTCCTGTGCGATCCGCATCGGGTCACCTTGCGTCACATTCAGGATGGTCCGCGCCAGCAACCGGGTCTGCTCAGGCGGATGCCCATCAGGCAGACCCCAGCGGGTCAGCCAGTCCAGCACGTCGCTGTAGTTCCAAGTGGTCAATTCGATCTCCAACAAGCGTTCGGGTCGGAAGTCATCGACACGGCAGCAGTCGACCGCGGCCAGCGCCTCTTCGGGCACCGTATCGCCAAACAGCAGCAAGGCGACAATGGTGACGGTGCCATGTAATTTCGGCGCCGCCAACGCCAGGTCCGCCAGCAACTGGCGCCAGAACGCGGCGACCATCCACTGCACGGCCGCAGGGTCACCCAACAGGTATTCGCAGCAATCAATCTCAATCAAGACCACGTTCCCGGCCTGCAATGAACGGCACAGGGCCGCGGTCACCAGCCCGACTTGCGCGGGAACCGGGAGGCCAAGCGACGGGTCAAGGTGACCGGCAAGACCGCGCAGCACCGCGCCGACATCGGCATGGTCACCCGTTCCGAGATTGACCGGAAAATGGCGGAATTTGCCCCGACGGGTCGCTGCTCGCAGAATTTGCTCCACACATTTTGCGCAAAGACGGCCATTGCGTTCGCTGGAGCGCTGAATCATCACCAGGCCCGCGCGCGCGGGATCCAGCTCAGCGTCAAGCAGTGCTCGTATCCACTGCCTCAATTGCTTGAAGTCGATGTGGTGCAAATCCCTTTCCAAGAGCGTGTCGACCCGTGCGCAGTCGCGTCCAGGATCGGATAACCCCGTACCCGTGGGCAAGGCCAACTCGAGTTTCGCAATCTGCTCGTCGATCTGTTTCATCCGGGCGCCGATCTGATCGGCTTGTTGCTCGGCCTTTACCCGGGTAACGTCATCAGCCGCGAGGGCCGACTGGATCAGTGCGGCTTCGTACTGCGGCACCAGTAATTGCTGGCACTTTTCGAGCGCTTCACGCCGGCTCGCGCGACTGTCCATGATCACTGAGCGCCCCCTCGATTCCTTTTCAATGCTTGCTTCAGTCGCTGCATGTCGCGCTCGACCTTGTCGGCCTGTTGCTGCGCTTTGACCTGAGTGACCGCGTCAACCGCGGTGACGCTTTGCTCGACTGCCGCGTCATACTGCGCCTGAAGCATCGCCAGCAACGGATGGGGCGGGTCGGCCGGAGGGTCGGCGGCGACGGTCGGCGTGTCTTCCTCCATCTGCAGCAGCCGCCCGCCATCACCCTGGCTTGAGCGCAGATAGAGCACCGGCCGGTACCACTCATCCGGAAATCGCGGTTTCATCCTGAGGTGGACCTGATGCAGCGACTCGACCAGCGACAGACCGGCACCCAGGGCCGCGTAGAGAGAACCGGCAAATGACTCGGCCGCCCCGGTCTCCAGCGGGAAGGGCGAGGCGATGACGGCCGGAACCAGGTCCATCAGCCGCTGCGCCAGGCCGTTGAACACATCCGCGCCGCGCCGCCCGGCCGCGGACTTGCAGGCAGTGAGCACGACCAGACGCAGATCCCCGGCGAGTTTGAGGGTGTCGCTCACCCCGTCAATCCCGACCCAATCGGGCTTGCCGGTGGCGGGATCGGTGAAGGCCAGCAGGCCCTCGGGGGGATCGTGGCGCCGGAAGCCGCAGTCGGCCCGGCCGCAGGGGGTGTCGTCCAGACCATGCGAGATGCCGCGACACTGTTCGCAGCGCCAGCCGAAGTCGCCATGCCCGGCAAAGTGCAGGATGGTCGGGGTCGCGCCCAGGGCGAGCAGGGCCTCCTGAAGACCCTCAAGGCTCGCGGGGTCGAGGGCCTGGATCGGCATCCGGGCGGCACCGGCGGTGCCGGCCAGGCCGGCGGCGATGCGGGCGTGGTCCTGGAGAACGAGCGGGGGCAGATCCTTTGGTTCGCTGTGCAGCACCAGGACCTGCAGCCGGGGAGCGGGCGGCGGGAGGCCGGCCGCCTGTTCGTAGCGGATGTAGCGGCCGATCAGGAGATCGCCCCGGGGCAGTCGGTGACCGTGCAGCAGTTCCCAGGGCAGGCGGAACAGCGTCAGGTCGGTGGGCCATAGCTCCAGACGCAGATAGAGCAATGGGCGCTCCCGCTCCGCCCTGGCGCGCTGGACGGCGAACAGGGCCTGGATCGGTACCGCGAGCGGGTCGAGCAACAGGTGCACCAACCAGCCCTGCACTTGCTCGCGCAGGCGTTCACGGTGGAGGTCTTGCCCGCTCAGGGCGGCCGGACCGGGCGGATCGGACGGCTGCCGTAACAGGCCCCAGCCCCCGAGACGCGCGATCTCCGGCGCGGTGAAGTCAGCCCGCGGATGCGCACTGTGGTTCAGTTCGAGCGCACGCTCGCAGAGCGCGAGGTCGTCCGCGGTGAAGGGCAGCGGGAGCGGACCCGCCCGGCCCTCGCCGCCGTCCGGCAAGCGGAAGCGCAGCCCGAGTTCCCACCGGGTGGGGTCCAGTTCGAGCGTGATCGCCAGCACCGCCGCGTCCATGCCCTACCCCGCTTCAGGCACGCTCACCGCTGCCGCGCGCGCCGCCGCGCACGATCGCCTGCGCCGCCGCTTCATCGAGGCCCTGGCGCTGCTCGGGCGTGAGGCGCGCGAGAGACTCGGCCTTGCCGAGCAGTGGCGACAGTTTGATGGTGATGCCCTGAGTCAGTTCACTGCCGACCGTGGTCTTGCTGTCGATGCCGGCATCGGCCTTGAGCCCGAGCACCGCGAGGCTCAGCCCCGCCTTGCCGCCCTCGGCCTTGTTACGCTGCACCACGACCTGCGCCGTGACCTCCACGGCATCGATAAAGAACAACGGGTTGCGTTCGCTGTTCGGGTCGACCGGGGCAAGCAGGTCGGCCTTGATCTGTTCAATCAGTTCGGACAAAGAGATCATCTCGATCGACTTGTTCATAGGTCTCCGGTGGCAGTCGCCAATCCATTTTGCTGAGGAACAGCCGGTGATGATACTCGCCCGACATCTTCCGGAAAACACCCGTCCGTGGTGTGGGTGCAGTCCGTAGGATGCGGTGAGGAACGAACCGCATCGCAGGTCGCGCGGTCGGTGATGCGGTTCGTTCCTAACACTGGTGGCGAATTCACCGGTTCCCTCTGGCAGTGAAGGAGCGTTGGACAGCGCGGGCGACGGGTCGGCGCCACGGGCGCTGCGGCTTCTCGTTCCCACGCTCCGCGTGGGAATGCCGGGCGGGCGCTCCGCGTCCGGTCTTGGCGCCGGACGCAGAGCGCCCGCACCTGCTCCCACGCTGGAGCGTGGGAGCCAGAGTAAAGCGGGGTGGTCAGCCGTCGGCCCGTCCGCACGCGATGCGCTCGTGAGACGCTGCTCAGCGGTTGGTCGACGCTGTCGTTGATGGTGTCGGCGCTGAGGGGGTGGGTGATGCGGTTCGAGTACTCACCGCATCCTACCATCCTACGGCTCGACGCCGCGGACCGGGCCAAGCCGGGCCGCGGCGATGGATAGCCTGTCAGTATTTCACCGAACAACCATAGGGCCGGGTCACCGCGGTGGCGACCGGCTTGCCGGCGGCCAGGTCGGCGAGCGCGGCGCGGACATGGTTCTTGGCACCGGGGATGTCCGCCGGGCTGGTGGTCGGGCGGTCGTCGATGCCGCCCATGTAGACCAGGGTGCCGGTGGCGTCGATCACGTACAGGTGAGGCGTGGTCTGGGCGCCGTAGGCTTGGCCCATGGTGCCCGTGGGGTCGAGCAGGACGGCGGTGGGAGCGGCATCGCGGGTCTTGGTGAGCCCGTCGGCCTCGGCCGGGCTGACGTTGCCTTGCTTGCCGGGCGCCGAGGAGATGACCGACAGCCAGAGCACGCCCTGACCGGTCGCCTCTTTCTGGAGCGCCTGCATGTTGCCGCTGTCATAGTGTTTGCGCACATAGGGGCAGTCGTGGTTGGTCCACTCCAGGACGACGGTCTTGCCGGCGACCGCCGGGAGGTCCCAGGTCTTGCCGTTGGTGTCGGTGACGCTGAAGGCGGGTGCCGGCTGACCCACCTCCGGCTTGGCGCTGACGGCGGGTGCGATCAGCACGGCGGCGAGTGCCAGGACGGCGAGCCACGGGGTGTTGATGGCGACGATTGGACGGGACGCGCGCATGGACATCACTCCTCTGGTTGGGATTGGTTTGGCGGAATCGTAGGGGCCAGGGCCGCGATGACGCCGGCCGGGGTCAGGACCTGGGGCAGGACGCGCGGCGGTTCGCCGGGCGGATAGAACACGTAGAGCGGCACGCCGTTGCGTCCGAAACCGGCCAGATAGTCGGTGATGGCGGCGTCCCGATTGGTCCAGTCGCCCTTGAGATAGCGCACCTGGCCGCGGGCGAAGGCGGCGGCGACCGCCGCGGTGTCGAGCGCCACCCGCTCGTTGACCAGACAGGTGATGCACCAGGCGGCGGTCATGTTGACGAACACGGGGCGGCCCTCGGCACGCGCGGCGGCCAGTCGCTCCGGGGTATAGGACTCACTCACCAGACCATTGGCGTGGGTGCCGCCGTCGGCCGCGGACGGCGCGACCGGAACTGACCGCGCGGTCAGCACCGCCAGCCACAGGGCGACGGCCAGCGCCGCCAGGGCGGCGGCACCGCCCGCCAGGCGCCGACGGTCGGACCCCAGGGCGGTGCGCTCGCGCAGCCAGAGCCCGAAGGACAGCATCAGCAGCCCCGTCAGCACCAGCGCGACGCCGGTCGGTCCGGTCTGCACACTCAGCACCCAGACCAGCCAGGCCGCGGTGGCGAACATCGGGAAGGCCAGCAACTGCTTGAGCGTGTCCATCCAGGCGCCCGGCCGCGGCAGCCGCCGGGCCAGGAAGGGCACCGCGGACACCAGCAGGAAGGGCGCGGCCAAGCCCAGCCCCAGGGTGAGCAGGATCGCGAGCGCCGGCAGCCAGGGCAAGGTCACGGCATACCCCAGGGCCGCGCCCATGAAGGGTGCGGTGCAGGGGGCGGCGACCAGCGCCGCCAGCGCGCCGGTCCAGAAGGCCTCGGCCAGACCGTCCCGGCGGCGGCCCGGCAGCGCGCCGCCCGCCAGCCCCATCAAGCGGCCGCCCAGGGTCACGGCGCCGGCCAGACTCAGGCCCAGCACCAGGAAGAGATAAGCCAGACCGGCAACCACCGGCGGATACTGCAACTGGAAGCCCCAGCCCACGGCCGCGCCCCCGGCGCGCAGGGCCAGCAGCAGCCCGGCGATCAGGCCGAAGAACACCAGCACGCCCGCCGTGTAGGCCAGCCCCTGCCCCACCCGCGCGGCGGTGCTCAATCCGCCCTGCTGCGCCAAACCCAGGGCCTTGATGGCAAGCACCGGAAAGACACAGGGCATCAGGTTCAGAATCAGTCCGCCGAGGAAGGCCATGCCCAGGGCCAGCGCCAGGCCGAGCGGCGGCGCCGCACCATCGGTCGGCACCGCGGACGGCGCTATCGGACTGAGCGTAAACGACTGCACCCGGCCGTCATCGGCACGCGTGACCAGCACGCCGTCCGGGTCGGCCTGGCTGGACGCGGCCCCAGGCGTCAGGTCGATCAGGAGACGGCTCGCATCCTCACGCCAGGGCTGCGGCGCGGCATGGTCGATCAGGCCCCAGACGCCGGGGAAGTACCAGACCTCGGCCGGGCGCGCGCCCGTCCAGGGGACGGTCAGCCGCAGTCCGCCGCGGGCCGCGGCAGATGGACGATCCAGCACAGCGTCGGCGATCGTCCCCGTCGGCAGTCCGGCACGGGCGGCGGCAAAGGGCTCCGCGCTCGCGGGGTCCGTCGGCCCAGGCACGGCCGCGGTCGGCAGGGTCAAATCCAGGACCGCCGACTCCGGCACGCAGAACTCCTCGCAGACCAGCCACTGGGCCGCCGCACGCAGCGTCAGCGGTGCGCCGACCGGCCAGTCCGCGGGTACCTGGATGGTCACCGGATGCAAGGCCCGGCCCGAATACCCGTAGTTCGCCAGCGGTCCGACCCGGATCAGTTCCGGGTAGGGAAAGCCCAGCGGACCTGCCGTCACCCCGGCGGGCAGCGTCCACTCCACCCGCGGCGCCTCGCCCGAATCGCCGGGATTGCGCCAGTAGGTGTGCCAGTGCGGCCGAATTTCGAGCAGCAGCAGCAACTCGGCCGGCTGGCCCGGCGCCGCGCTCTGGCGCTCGGCGAGCAGCCGCGCGGTCACCTGCTCGGTCGTGACCGGATTGGCCCAAGCGAGCCAGGGCAGAAACAGCAGGATGAGAAGCAGCGGCATCGGCGGCGAATCGAGCACCTAGGGAGCGGCAAGTCCACCCAAGCTGGCGACCGCGGCCGGTCAGGTCAAGGGACACCTTAGGTGATTTCCGGGAAAAGACCTACCAATATGTAGGGGCGATTTCAATCGCCCCGACAGCCCCCTGCGGATCTTGCTGCACCCCGCAACAGACCGGAGGTCGAGGCTTCAGCCGGACGCGGCACCGCCGCCCGCTAAAGCGTCGGCCTCCGGTCGCGTCAACCGCTCATCGGAGGTTGCGCTCGCGCGGTACGACGTGCTTCGGAACTCGCCTCAGCCCTCGGACGTCCCAGCCCGCACGGCCGCGGATGCGAGATCGTCCTGATCGACTTCGACGGACGCGCTCTGGTCACCGATGGTGAGAGTGATGCCCCGGTCGGGCAGGTCGGGAAAAGCCTCGACACCGCTGATGCGCCGCCGGATCGTGCGGGGCTCACCAGCGGCGTCCAGCACCAGTGCGCCGTTGCTCTCCAGCAGGGGTTCGTTGACCCAATAGACGAAGTGGGTGTCACTGACCGCCTTGTGCTCAAGATACTGTGAAACCGCGGATTCGATCACCGGGACAGCGGCCACCAGCGACACGGCAATCGCGGTCGCACTCACGCTTTCCACCAGCCCGTGAGCGGGCTCGGCGGGGTCGCTCGGCGGCACCGCGTGCCAGTCGACCACCGTGTCGATCTCGGCGAAGCTCAGTGCCTCCCGCAAGCTAATCCGATTGTTGAGCCGGGCCTTGAGCCCCGGCGAAAACTCGACGTAAATCCGTTGCGCGATATCCATAGTCTTGCCTCTGCACTGCAAAGCGGGTTGAAAAATGCCGATGAAATGCCGTTCGGGATGCTCCAGCGTCCCAGGGCGCCGGTCAATGCCCGCCCAAGAAGATCATGGATCGCGGCCGGATGCAGCGGCTCCGCCATTGGGAAATCTCCTGCGTGGATGGTGTTGAGGTCAGTCGCCTGGCGGCGGGGGCGGAGTCGTCTCCGCCGTTTATATCGCCTGCTTACCTGATGTCCAGACAGACCCTTGGTGTCGGGGCGGGTTTGAAACCCGCCCCTACGTGCGGTTATCACGTTCGACGGCGATAGTACGGGTCCGATCAGGATACATGCAAAACAGCGTCAGTGCGGGGTGATGGCGGACTCGCCACGACGAGGGCGGAAAACATCCGGTCAGTACCCCCACTCCTCATGCGCCAGCGGCAGGCTGTTCAACAGGTCCCGATACTGGGCCCACTGCGGCATGTTGTTGTCCAGCAGCGTCTTGAACCGCGCGTTGTGATGGCGCTCCAGCAGGTGCGTCAGCTCATGGGCCACGATGTACTCAAGGCACTGCACCGGCTTCTTGGCCAGTTCGCTGTTGAGCCGGATCGTACGCGAGTCGGGGTTGCAACTGCCCCAGCGGGTCTTCATGCGCTGGACGAACACCCTTCCCGCCCGTACCCCAAGGATCGCCTCCCACCGCGCGATCAGTTCGGTCGCGGCCTCCTTCAGTTGCCGGCGATACCATGCGGCAATGATGGCTTGCCGCTTGTCCTCGCTGGTGCCGGACCGGACCCGCAGCACCAGGGCGCCGGGGGTGAGCGCCACGGTCGGGGCGGCGTCCGCCTCGATCACCTTGAGCAGATAACGCGTGCCCCAGAGGAAGTGGCTCTCGCGGTCCAGGAACTCGCGCGGCGTCTCCCGCGCCTGCTCGCGCAGCTTGCGCTGTTGTTGCTTGATCCAGGCGAGCTTGGAGACGGCGAAGATGCGCAGAGTGTCCAGGTCCATGCGCGACGGCGCCGCGATCCGGACTTTGCCGTCCGGCGGATAGACGCTGAGGTGGATATTCTTGATGTCCTTGAAGACAACATCCACTGCAATATCGCCCAGGTGAAACTCGGCCGCCATCAGTATTCAGTCTGTGCCTTGATGATCAGAAAAAGCCGCTCGACCTCGGCCGCGTCCTGCAACAGGCCGTGTAGTGGATGTGCTCCAGTTCGCCCTGCGGCGGCTGCACCGGCTCGCACAGCAGGGCCAGGGCTTCAAGGGCGTCGTCCAGGCGTTCCCTGCCCTTCTTGAGCCGGTCTTGCAGCAGCACCTCGGGGTCCGACCCGCCGGCGCTGTGGTCCAACTCGGCGGTGTAGACCGCGATGGCGTTCTCCAGCTTCTTGAAGAGATCCTTGTAGTCGACGATATAGCCGAAGTCCTTGTCGTCGCCGTCGAGCCGGTTGGTGCGGCAGATGGCCTGGAACAGGGCGTGGTCCTGCATAGACTTATCGATGTACAGATAGGTACAAGGCGGGGCGTCGAAGCCGGTAAGCAGCTTGTCCACCACCACCAGCAGCTTCATGGTGGCCGGCTCCCTGGTGAACAGCGCCTTGGCCCAGGCCTCGTAGGTCTCGGTCTTGGTCATGCCCGGTTTGGCATCGACGCCCTTCAGCAGGTCGGTATAGGTGTTGTAGATGAACTGCCGGTCGGTCTCGGTGTTGGCGCCGGTCTCCTCCTGGGTGACGTCCTTGGCCTGCGGGTTGTAGGAGGTCACCACCGCGCACTGGCCCTTCAGCGGCGTCTTCTGAAAAAGCGTGAAATACTTGCACGCTTCATAGATGCTGGAGGCGACCAGGATGGCGTTGCCGCGCGCGCTCGACAGGCGCGGTTTCACGCTGAAATCGAAGAGGATATCGTTCACCACGCGGTCCATGCGCGACCGGGAGCTGAGCACGCGCTGCATGGTGCCCCACTGCCGCTTCAGTTCCTCCTTCTGCCAATCGTTCAACCCCTTGGTCTTGGCCGCGAACCAGGCGTCGATCTTGTCCTTGGAGCCGAGCCGCTGGTCGATGTCCCGCGCCTCGTAGACCAGGTCGAGCACCACGGCGTCCTCCACCGCCTCGCTGAACTTGTAGGTATGGATGTAGCCGCCGAACACCTCCAGACTGGTCGCCTTGTCCTTCTTCAGCAGCGGCGTACCGGTGAAGCCGATGAAGACCGCGTTGGGCATCATCGCCTTCATCACCCGGTTGAGCTTGCCGCTCTGGGTGCGGTGGCACTCGTCCACGAAGACAAAGACCTCGCCCACGGTCCGGCTTGGCTGGCCTTCCAGGTCCGCGATGAAGGCGTCGAAGTCGTCGACGTCGCGGCGGCCGAATTTATGAATCAGCGAGCAGAGCAGGCGCGGCTTGGCCTGGCCGAGCTGGTGCATCAGGTCGCGCCCGCTGCTGGTGCGGTAGATGGTCTCGCCGGCCTCGGTGAAGACCCCCTCGATCTGCGCGTCCAATTCGTCCCGGTCGGTGATGATGACCACCCGGGCGTTGGGATTGTTCTCCAGAATCCAGCGGGCGAGCAGCACCATGACGATGCTCTTGCCGCTGCCCTGGGTGTGCCAGATGATGCCGCCTTGGCGCCGCCGTACGAAGGGTTGCCCGGCCTTGATGCCGAAGTATTGGTGCACGCGGGGCAGCTTCTTGATGCCCCCGTCGAACAGCACGAAATCATGCATCAGTTCGATCAGGCGGTGCTTCTCGCACAGTTTCAGCAGGTACTTGTCGAGTTTGAAGCGGCTGTCATCCGCCTCGCCCTCCTTCCACTGAAGGAAATAGGTCTCCGGCGTGCCCGTGGTGCCGTATTTCAGCCCCTCCGAATCGCTGCCGGCGAAGACGAACTGCACCGTGCTGTAGAACCAGGCGTTGAACTCGGGCTGCTGATTCGAGAGGCTCTGGCGGATGCCATCACCGATGGACACCCGGCTGTTCTTCAGCTCTAGGGTGCCGATGGCCAGGCCATTCACATAGAGCACGCCATCCGGCCGCCGCTCCTGGTTGCCTTTGAGGGTCACCTCTTCGGCGATGGCGAAATCGTTCTGCTCGGGCGCTTGCCAATCGATGAGATGGACGGTCTCAGTGACCTTGTCCGCTTCGGTCTTCACCGGCACGCCATAGCGCAGCAGCTTATAGACCGCCTGGTTGTTACCGTACAGCGTGCGGTTGGGGTTGCCCGCCTCGGTCCGCAGCTTATGCAGCGCCACGGCGATCTGGGCCTGAGTATAGCCGCGCCTGATCAGCCAGTCCGACAGCAGCCCCTCCTCGATGTTGCTGTTGCCGGCGCGGTCGGTCCAGTCGCCCAGATAGCGATAGCCCAATTCGTCGCGGAAGAGGGCGATGACGCGGTCTTGGGTGGCGCGTTCGGGTTGACCGACGGTCGACATCATTCACCCGCCTTGTCTAAAAAGGAGCGACAAACCGCGTCTGAATACCAGCGCCCTTTTGCGACAAGATCCTCCATCAAAGGCTTTACTTGCTCAATATAGCCATTTTCCTTGGCCCTCAGCAGGATCGATAGTGTTCTGATCGCGGTCAAACCGGCGTTGTTCGCGAGTCTGTAGCCCAGATTTTCGTCGATGACTACAAAGTCGGCGTTGATCTCTTTAGCCAGAATAATCGTCTCTGCTTCGCCCGAGTCAAGCTGGGTCAGCAAGAATTCCTTGTAAAAATGACCCTGAATTGACTGAACCTCGATATAGGCGCAATCGATCTGATCGTAACCAAAGCCGGCCTTTGCTTTGATTTCGTGATAAACCGCTTCAGCGATAATGATTCGCCCAAACAATCTTTCGAGGATGTCTAGGCGTCCAATGGCAGCCAGCGAAATGATCGGAGTCGTGTTCGCGACGACGATCATGGCAGCTTAGCGATATCTGCGAAAATCTCGCTCATCTCCTGCTCGCCGTAGTCGAAAATAGCCTCCTTTTCCAGTTTCATTCGCTCGATGAAATCCAGCTTGCTGCAACCAGCCAATTCGGCCGCCTTGCCCAAGGATAGCTTGCTTTTCCGATACCACATCAAGGCTGAAAGAAAGCGCATGTCCTGTGCAAACTCATCGGCATTTTCTTTCAGAGACAACAAGATATCGTCGTTGACGGAAAATGAAATATTCATGGCTTCACCCTGGATTGACGGTTGATATTCTCGTTCCCACGCTCCAGCGTGGGAATGCCGTCTGGCCGCTCCAGCGGCCCGTATAACGAGGCGGGACGCTGGAGCGTCCGGACTTGCTCCCACGCTGGAGCGTGGGAGCCAGAGTAGGTTGTTTTCCTTCTCGTTCCCACGCTTCAGCGTGGGAATGCCGTCTGGCCGCTCCAGCGGCCCGTGACGAGCAGTGACACTGCTTGCTTCCACGCTGGAATGAGAGAGCGAGAAAAAGAAGATAAGAATTCTCTCACAAAGGCACAAAGCCACAAAGAAGAATAGGAATGATTACGCCAAGGCGCCAAGCTCGCCAAGGAAGACAAGCGATCACTTGAGGCACTCCCAATCGCCCTCGTCGACGATCGGCGCTACCAGATCACCCAGAGTGCGCCCCTTGCCGGCGATCTCCGGATGGGGGCGCCGTCGTTTCTGTTCCGGCAGGGACTCATCATCGATGATGAGTGCGATCAGCTCGACGCGGTGATTGACGAACGACTCAGGTAGCTCAATGATCACACGCCGGGTCGTGACGTCGACAAATTGTCGTTGAACTTGCATGAAATTCACCCTATCGGTTCAGTATAGGCGTGCCACCGCTCAGCGATGTCACGCATTACGGACGGGGCGAGCTATCGCGCAGACATTCATCATGGCTCGACTCGACCCCGCCGTTCGGCGCCCGCTCAGGTGCAAGCCGCACCTGATCGCATTCCACAGGCGCATCAGGTCCGATACACACCGGCCGGTCATCACGCCACACCACCGCGTACTGGCCCAACCGGCGTTTTCGCTCCAGCGCCCCGGCCACCGCCCGCGTCAGGGCATCCAGGGCCGTAGCCTCGTGCTCAGGTGTCTGCATCATATCGGTCTCCCACCGGGTAGTCGTTGCAGGATCGCAGGTTGTCTCACTTCGCACCGCTCGCCCTCTTGAGTAAAAAGCACCTCGGGGCGTTCACCGCTGTTAATGAAACAGACAGTCCGATCGACCGCCGCGGCGTAGTTGCCAAAGAGGTTCTCCAGGCTGCGGACGAAACGGCGTTCGATATCCTCGACCGGGATCCTGTGGCCACCGTGTCGTACGCGCTCCGCCACACGCATCTTCGCCATCTCCACGGTGGGGAGGACCAGGTAGATCAGTTCGATCCGCCAACCGTTCAGCTTCAAGCGCCGGATCAAGCGCAGGTAGCCGCGTCCCGCGAGGGTGGTCTCGAAGCCGAAATCGTGCCGTGCCGCGATATGTCGCTCCACCTCACCGAGAAAGATCCGACTCGCCGCGATCCGCTCGCGCTCCGGCGCCAAGGGCGACAGGCCGGCTGCGATCAGGTCCGCATTCACGAAGAGGCGGCAGCCCGCGACGTTGGGAAGATATTCCAACGCGAAGGTCGTCTTGCCCGCGCCGTTCGGCCCGGCGATGATCCAGCAGGTTGGCTGACCCTGGCCGCTCATATGAGGCGAATCCTCCCGGTAAGTAGCTCCTGCATCATGCCCTGCTTGAGGTTGCGGGCCTTGGTGAGCTTGTCTTCCAACGCAGCAATTTCGGCGTCCATGTCGGAGAGGATGGCGGCGATGGCATCTTGCTCGGCTTTGGTAGGTAGCGGTAACTGGAAGCCTGCCGCTGTTGTGGTGTTAAGCACCTGCTGTGCTCCTCCGACCAAATAACTTTCGATCTGCCGCTTGCCAAAGTCTGAGTTGATAATGAGTGAGAGAAACTCCGCTGATAGTTTCTCTTGTATTGGTCTAACAACTACAAGGCTTGCGGCGTTCGCCTCGCCTAGGTTATCTGGGATAACACACGAAGTCCCGGGATAGCCAACGCGAACCATCACGACATCGCCATACTGCAGGGCTGATTTTTTCCACCTTTTATGAGTCTCAGCTGAGATAAAAAGGGTATCAGTTAGATCAATTCTATTTGGCAGAACATTCTGACCCCGCAAGAGTGGCACTCCGTCGGGCGTGAAGAGGTGTGCCATGGAACCAACGAAGCCGACAGTTACTTTATCGGCGACTCCAGAAATAGAGATAGAGTTCCAATCCCCCGGAATGACACCCACTTCAGTATTCTTGTAATTCGACAGGATTTGGAAGCCTGGAAGGCGCTTCTTACCGGTGAGCAGCTCCTGCATTGCGCCTTGTTTGACTTGGCGCTTCTTGACGAGAAGATCCTCCAGAGACTCGATAAAGACATCCGCATCACCCAATGCCTCGACGATGGCTTCTTGTTCGACTTTGGTGGGGGGGAGGGGAACCGGGAGACGGGCATATTCTCGGCCGTTTATCCCAGGTTGCCCGCTACGCATTGAGTTAACTTTCACCCAGTTCCAATAAGTCCGGCTTTGCGCGAAGTACGCAAGGAACGCTGGAATCATGCGCTCGCAGTCCGGACATATCCGGATCAGAAATCCTGCGCAGACCAGGCGACCATCATCAGGGTTATAGCGATACGACTTTCCGACGCTGGCTCCAGTACGAGCGAAAACGACGTCTCCAGGCTCCAGCAAATGTGACGCCGAAGCGGAGTGGTCTACTGATACCTTTGTCGCTTCGGAAAATCTCCCATCGTCAGTGATGTCGGTGATACGCAGATAGGTTGGAAACCGAGAGTCGAACGGGATTGCAGGCGCATTGATCCCGTAACTTGGCGGTTTACGTAACCGTTGGAGCAAGGGTTCGACGATCCAATCTTCCGGAATCACACCCAACTCAGTCTGCTTGTAGCCAGGCTTCACGTCCATGAGAACCCCATCCGCTCAAGATGCCGATTCACCCTGCCCTCCAGATCCAAGACCCGCTCTGTCAGCCTGGGCATAGGCGTCTCATACCGTTCGGCCAGATCCTTGACACGCTGAGTCAACTGCTGGCTGACCCGGTCCATCTCACCATGGATGGCCGCTGCGAGCTCGGCAAGCCACTTGTCATCGACAACCAGGGTCTTGATTTCGGCCGCGGTGAGTTTGGGATAGTGCTTATAGGCCATGACATCAAGGGCGGATTCCGCGTCCCTCAGTCGCTTCTTGAGGTCCGCTTCGTCGCCGTTGAGTTTGAGCCAGTCGTTGAGCACGGCGGCCTCGTCCTTGCTCTCCTTGTCACCCTTGATCTCCCTGAGCCGGGCGGCGACGTTGATCTTGTTGACCTTGTCCAGTTCGGCGAAGGCGCCCTCGTCCCCGCCGTTCTCTTCCTCCAACTCGGCGAGCCTGGCGCTGATTGCCTCTAATTCGGCAGCGATCTGATCGATGTCCGCCTGCTCCTTGGCGTAGTAGCGGGCGACGATCAAGGGCTTCGGGATCAGGTCACAGGTCCAGCCCTTGTCCTTCGGCTTGCCCTTCTTGTCGGTCTCGATGATCCGATAGGTCTCGGCCTTCCAGCCGTCGGCGGCGATCAGATACAGGTCGTCCTGCATGGTCTCGGCCCAGTAGTCCAGCAGGTGCTGGTAGATATGGTAGGGGTCGATGAGCGGTTTGTCCTGGTAGTGGGCGAGCAGCCCCTCGGACAGCCAGACGATGACCTCCTTCGGGTGACAGCCGGCAGCGAGGGCCTTGAGCGCGGCGGCACTCTGCGCCTGCCAGGCGGCGAAATGCGTCTGCATCCCGGCGATGAAGGCGGTGAACTCGGGATGCGCATAGATGGCGGTCTTGATGGCCGATTTTTCCACGGCCAGATCCAGATAACCGGGGCGGTTGGGGCTGAACAGGATCTGCCGCAGTTGCGGGCAGACGGACCAATAGGGAGCCAGCGCATCGAGATCGGCCGCGGGGATGCCGCCCTGCAGGTGGCCGGCGATGTCCTGCAGGTCCTCAGGCTGCTGGCTGTCGATGTAGCGCGGCAGGTTGAGGTTGAAGTCGTTGCGCTCGATTTCATCGATGCCGACCATGCGCGCATAGCGGGGGACATCACGCCGGCAGGTGTAGACGTCCACGATCTTGTGGATGTCCTGGGCGCGCAGCCGGTTCTTGGGGCCGTCCTTCATGAAGCCGCCGCTGGCGTCGATCATGAAGATGCCCTTGCGCGCCTGGGCGTCTTTCTTGTCGATGACGACGATGCACGCGGGGATGCCGGTGCCAAAAAAGAGGTTGGCGGGCAAGCCGATGAGCCCGGCGATGTAGCCGCGGCGCACCAGGTTGCGGCGGATCTCGGCCTCGGCGTTGCCGCGGAACAGCACGCCGTGCGGCAGGATGCAGGCCCCGGTGCCGGTGCTCTTGAGCGAGCGCACGATGTGCAGCAGATAGGCGTAGTCGCCCTGCTTGGCGGGCGGCACGCCGAAATGCTTGAAGCGATCGAAAGGGTCCTGTAGCGGGTTGAGCCCGGTCGCCCAGCGCTTGTCGCTGAAAGGGATATTGGCGGCGATGTAGTCGAAGGTCTTGAGGTAGTCGCCGGCCAGGAACTTGGGGTCGGTCAGGGTGTTGCCCTGCATGATCAAGGCGGTGGGATTGTTGTGCAGAATCATGTTCATGCGGGCCAGGCCGCTGGTGGCGGCATCCTTTTCCTGGCCGTAGAGGGTGACCGGGGTGCGGGCCGCATCGGCGATCTTGAGCAGCAGTGAGCCGGAGCCGCAGGTGGGGTCGTAGACGGTGGTGTCGGCACTGGTCCGCGCCTCGCGGATGCCGAGGATCTGGGCCACCACCCGGCTGACCTCGGCGGGGGTATAGAACTGGCCCTTGCTCTTGCCGCTTTCGGTGGCGAAGTGCCGCATCAGGTATTCGTAGGCGTCGCCCAGGATGTCATCGCCATCGGCACGGTTCTTCGAGAAGTCGAGCGCCTTGTTCTCGAAGATGCTGACGAGGTTGGTGAGACGGTCCACCAGCTCCTTACCACTGCCGAGCTTGGAGGCATCGTTAAAGTCCGGCATGTCGGACAGCCGATTGGCGTTGGCCAGCGGGCCGATGATCCGCTTGTTGATCTGGTCGCCGACGTCCGGCTTGCCCTTGAGGGCGACCATGTCCTTGAAGCTCGCACCCGCGGGGATGGTGATCGGCGCGAAGGGCTGGCCGGCGTACTTGTCGCTGACGTACTTGATGAACAGCAGGACCAGGACGTAGTCCTTGTACTGGCTGGCGTCCATGCCGCCGCGCAGCTCGTCGCAACTGGACCAGAGGGAGGAGTAGAGTTCGGACTTCTTCAGGGCCATGGACACGAGTCTTGTGGGTTGCGCGCAGGCAGACCGAGGCCGGGGCGACCGGCCCGGAGCGTCGCTGGACCATCAGGGACGGGCAGGTTCCCTGGAGGTGCGCCTGTTCGGGTCAGCCAATCATACGCCGAAGCCCCGTCACCCCGCGCCCGTCCAGGCTATAGTATTCGGATTGTTCCGACCCATCTCCGGTCAGGCCGGGGCTTGGTGCCCAAGGCCAGGCTCACAGATTCGCGAATCGCTGCTGACATTTCCCACGAACTCCCGGAGCGCTCCACCATGGCCACTTTCGTTCTGGACACGCTGGCCTACTCAGACACCCTCAAGGCGGGCGGGTTCAGCGAGCAGCAGGCCGCCACCCAGGCCCGCGCCTTGGCCGAAATCCTTGATCGGCAAATGGCGACCAAGGCCGAAGTGGCCGATCACGAGAACAACCTGCGGCGCGACCTTCACGAGACCGAACTGCGGTTAGATGCCCGGATTCGCGAAACGGAACTGAAGTTAGAGGCGAAGCTCGCCGAGACGAACGCCCGCATTGCCGAAGTCAAGGCGGACCTGACCCGTTGGGTCATTGGCGCGGGCGTCTTGCAAACGACCGTCATCGTCGGCGTATTGATGAAGGTTGCGAAGCTGATCTAGCCGCGGACCGGCGACTCGGCAAGACTTGGTCGGCAGACCGACCACAGGGCCTCACCGCCCGCCTCCAGATGGCACAGATACGCCCGCAGGTCGAACTCGTACTGACCGTAGCCAGGCTCCATGTGGGCACACAACTGGTAGAACGCCTTGTCGTGCTCCCGTTCTTTCAGGTGGGCGAGCTCGTGCACCACGATCATGCGCAAGAACTCAACGGGCAGGTCGCGGAACAGGCCGGCGATGCGGATTTCGCGCTTGGCCTTGAGCCGGCCGCCCTGCACGCGCGAGATGGCGGTGTGGGTGCCGAGCGCGTGCCGGACCACGTGCAGCCGGTTGTCGTAGTTCACCCGCGACAGCGGCTCCGCCTTGCGCATGAAGGCCGCCTTGAGTTCGCTGACGTAGGCGTAGAGCGCCGCATCGGTGCGCACCCCGTGCGCCGCCGGGTAGCGCCTCGCCAGCAGCGGTGCGAGCCGGCCCTCGTCCATGAGCCGGCGCACCTGGGAGACCAGCGGCTCGGGATAAGCGGAGAGGTACTTCATCGTCGTCATCGCTATGGCCTCGGCCCGGGTGCGCGCTCGAAAGTGGACCAGAAATAAACCGGAACATAGTATTGCACCCCCAACCGCCCAAGTGAGGAACCCCAAGAGGAACCCCGGACCGGACACCATGCCGAAATTCTCAGACCTGTACGTGAAAAACCTAACGCCCCAGGCCGCCCGTTACGACGTGCGCGAAGGGCAAGGCTTCGGGGTCCGCGTCTCGCCCGATGGGGGTAAGGCGTTTTTGTGTGGCACGACCTGCGGCACAGCGCGGCGAATTTCATGGCCGCGAACGGCGCAAGCCTGCTGGAGATCGGCGCCGTACTCGGTCACAAGTGCGCGCAGACCACCGCCCGCTATGCTCACCTTACCGAGCAAGCGAGACATGCCTTAGTGCGGGGCACGGCCGACAAGGTGCTGGGAAGACCGCTAACACCGCGCGCAAGTCCCGCCAGCGTTCCGCACCACCCAACCACGGGAGCAACACATGCCGAATGTCACACTCAAGGCCCACTTCGATGGGCGGTCGATCCTTCTGGATGAACCCTATCAGATTCCTTCCAACGCGCGCTTGCTTGTCACCCTGGTGGAGCCGGGCCAGGACGACGAGCGCACTTTATGGTCGGGGCTGTCGCTGTCCGGCCTGGCCGGGGCCTATGGCGACGACGAACCGGACTATGGCCCGGCCGACGTGAAGCGCCAGTGAACGCCACCGGCGGTTGCTCCATCGGCTGTGTGACTACTTGGCGAATCAGCCGCTCGGGGGCTGATCCGTGTCGCGATCCTGCACACCCCCGGCACATTGCGTAGGGACCAAGAATGCAGACCTTCACGGCCGTAACGGATGAGATTCTTGCCGCCACGATCACACGGGCCAGATCCCGCGTAGTCCTGTTAATCCCAGGCGTCTCGGAAGTCGTCGCCCAGGCGATCGACGCTGAACGCCGACGTTCCCGAGGGTCTCAAGGAACTGTTCGACACCAAGATTCGGCCGTTCTCCAAACAGGCCGATGTGGCAGTAGAGGTTCAGGCGATGGTGCGGGGTCAACTGGCATTCGACGCAGCCGGACATCCCATCATGGATTTGCGCACTCAGGCCGAGATCAGGCAGGACTGGGATGACATCCTCAAACGCTTCCTGCGCCGAATGCGCAGCTTCGGACTGCTAATCCGCCGAGCGGACAAGCCCGCATTCGAGGCCGAGGTTGCCGCCTTCCAAACGGTCCTTCAGTCGTGGGTCAAAGGCTTCCGCAAGGAGATCGAGAAGGACGAAAACACCCTGGTATCGGAAATCACGGGTCTGATCATGGCCCGCATGGCGACCAAGCCCAATCCCGCAGAGCCACAGATGAAGCGCGAGGCGGTCGAGACGATGATCCGCACGGGCATTCAAGGGATGCGGGTCATCGAGCCATCCGTGAAGCTGGTCTTCAAAGACGTGTCCTGGGAATCCACCGGCGATCCGGAGTTTCGCAAGGCGCTCGGTGAGGTACTGCCCAAAGAGGACGCGCAGGGCTGGTTCAACGTCTATGCGGCGGCACCGCAACGGGGAGCGACCGACCTTTTCTCGCAAGACGGGTAGCCCCTTCCGGCTCATGCTGGACTTCTCTACAGCTTGGTAGACTATACACCAAACGATTAGGCGACCTACACGTCATCAGCCCACCCAAGGCGGAAAAGCATGAAATCCGATACTTTGCAAAAGGGCTTCCCGCGGGCCCTGAAGCGTCGGAAAAGCTAATCGCTGAGGCGCCCGGCGAGGATCGCCCGCCAACCCGAGCGGGAGCCGCTACCCGGCGTAATGCCGTTGTTGTCCGCGAGAGTGGGATTCCCGCGATCCGCGCGGCACTGGCCGCCCGTCGTCGCGGTCCGCAGAAGGCCCCCGCCGACGTTCCGACAACGATCCGCTTTGATGCCGGTGTGTTGACCGCCCTGAAGCTGACCGGAAAGGGATGATATACGCGCGTCAAAGACGCGATGCGGGAATGGATCAAAGACCATTCGCCGGCCGGTACCGGGACGCATCGCTAGGCACTCGGCGCCCTACCGCAGGTTCGAAAACCGACGATGGCCCGGCCGACTCTTTCGGGTATCAGCCTCCACCCTCGCCTTCCTGAACGACGCAGTTGTCTTCCCGCGCCGGAAAGCCAGAAGCACCATTCCCCAATTCGGCCTTCCAGTCTTTCTGGAGGTAGCTGGCTAGTATTCTGATCATCTCCTTCTGGTGAGCCTCTACCTCCACATCAGTCCAATGTGGGTTAGCATAGATAAGCGCAGCTTTGAGTGAGTCGATCCGTGACGAATCATAATTGTTGAATTTCGCCCTTTTTTCCTCATAGCACTTACGCCCGAACTCGGAATTTAGGCTGCGGGACACCAAGGTCAAGTTACCGAAGGCGTTCAACCATCTTTCGGTGACATCAAGAGCCCTTCCTTGAGGCGGGTTCTGCGGAAAGACATGCTCGATCGAGTTGCGGGCGGTGATACGGAAACACTTGAGTTTTTCCGGCGTAATGATGGGGTCTTGACTTAGCGCAATACTCGATTGCTTACTCGGTTCATTGTCTGAAAACCGGTGCCAAAGCACATATTCGAGCTTATAAAACCAATAGTGCGGAAACCCGACTCCTAGGTCTTTATCAAGTGGGTGAGTAAGAGGCTGCGGGGACATCCAGGGGTTACTCATGAAGCCCCGGGTTCTTTGCACCAATGGGCGGTCATCGTCAGAGCACAGCAGATGGTTATCCAAATGCCGGAGGAAGGGGATAAAGGTCGATCCTGTCGCGTCCTCTGAACGATGCATAAAGGCCAACAGCGGAGTGAGCCAGTATTGTGTAGTAATCTGCTGGGAGTGATAGAGCATGCTTTGGAGCAGCGAGAATTCCCTCATTGACTCTGCCTCAGCATCGCGGCGTAGACATTTGCTTGCCCCTGACTCGTCAAGGCGAAGCTTGCGGATCAGATGGACTTCTTCTTCGCCCTCGTTTACCCATTTGATGACATACTTGTCGAAAAGATAGCGCAATTCCCAGAGGAGTTCGATAAGACATTTAACACAGCCTCGCGGATCCGCTTGCACAAGTGATTTTTCAAAAAAATGGACGTTGAAAATGCCTAGAAGCTCTTTATCAGAAATACGATCAAGATCATACTGACTTGTGTCGTAAAGCCAGACCCGCAGGACATGCTGGAGTAAGACGGAAAAGCCGAAAATGCTACGTAATGATACTGGCTCATCCTCTTCCTTGAAATAGCCCTGCACCCGCGCGCCCTCCGTTTGATCAAACAACCCGTCCAGGATTTGCTGTAATGACTGTGGCGTGCTATCGCGTTCATTCCCCACCTGCGGATTTAGAAATGACAGTACGCGGCGCGCTTCAGCCAACCTTTCGCAATTACTTGAAGCGTTGTCAAAAAGCGGAGCCAGAGTGACGCCCGAAAGCGTCTGCAGGTTTCGCTCCACGTAGCTGTCCATGCTGGCGCAGGCATCCCACAGCAGCGCGTAAGCCCCTCGCTCTTTCGTATCCAGCACTTTCAGCATACGTGCCTTTAGAATTTCATGATGCTGAAGCTGCACACCGCGGTTATTGATCACCTCGAACAGCTTGTTCAGGTCGGTTCCTGCCGGGACCGTTGTCTGAACCAGCTTAACCTGATTGAGCATGAACGCATTGAATTCCTTGCGACGAACTCCGTGTTCCGGATCGTCAAGAAAGGAACGGATGATTGTTTGCGCATGGAAAAGCGATTGCAGCCCGCCGGCATCCGCGTGGAAATCCTCCTGTACGCGTTCAGGATCATTAAGACCTTCCTCGAAATAGCGATTGACCGATTCTCGAATCGCGAAATCAATGCGCGGCAAGGTCTGATCGCCCTGCTCCACCCGGAGAAAGGGGGCGAGTGCCCCATCCGTGTCCCAGATCATGGCGATGAGCCACAGCGTGGTAAACCGCTGCTGACCGTCGATCAGCTCAAGGACATCTCGCCCCAGGCCATCGGTGCTAGGCGTGACCACGGTTCCGCCCAGATAATAAAGTGACTCGCCATCCCGTTTGCATGCAGTCAGGAGGTCCGTCATCAGGATACGTACCTGTTCCGTACCCCAAACATACAGGCGCTGGTAGATCGGCACCTGATAGCGCAGTTTCTTAGTAACAATATCCCGCAGCGTCAAGAGTTCCGACGACGGCCTCATGCGACAACTCCGGACGGGCATCTATTCTGAACTCGGTCGATCATCCAGGCATGCTTGTCTCGTAGGCTTTCTCCTTCGCCCTTTTTATAATATGCCAGCACTGTACCCTTGTAGCGGCCAGGTGCGTTAACGCCGGTTATCACTTTGTCATCCCAGTCATCGTACCGTTTCTGAACCTTGGAAAGACTATCCATGTAATCCATAACTTCATCCGACAAGAAGGCTTCGGCAATCACATCGAGCAGATTCAAAGGCCCATCTAACAAGCAACTCCTTGAGGTTTGCCAGTAGACAGAACCCTGGGCAATGCGGAAGCTTCCCAAGACATGCTCAAAGCGCAAAGCAAACATCATTAGTCGATCGAACCCGAACCGGTCTACGTACATCAGCGCCGCCAGCAGGAATACTCTGCGCAGATGAACCGACATGTGCACGATGACTTCGTCATAAAGCTTGCGAAAGCCGCAAACCTGCAAGTCCGTGCTATTTTTATCCATCAGCTCGTGAATCAACGCGGCGTACTTGTCGGCGAAAAGGAAGAAACCGATGCCCTGGGTGATCGGTTGCCGCAGGGCAAAGGGCAACTCGGCCGGCCGGTGACTCACTTTAATCGGCAAGGTTTCCAACTCGCAGTCGCCGGATGGGCATAGAACCAAGGATCGGCTGAGACGGTTGTTGCGGGTCGCGTGGAGAGGAATGATCGCAGCAGCGCCTGCCATCGGCTTGCGGGTGCGCTCCTGGAATTCCTTCAGCAGGGCGTCACGGGAGGCAGACTTGTCAACGATAGCCGGGCCGCGCCATTGCCGGGCACGCCACAGAAAGAGATCGAAAAGCACTGGCGCGAACGCCCCCGGGAGGCCCGGAATCGGCCCATTCAGTTGCAGGGCTTCCCAGCGCCTTGCGCCATTGATCTCAAGCGCCTGATCACCGCCATCACCCTTGATTGCCCGCAGGTGATAAGCCTTGAGCAGATCGATGGCATCTGGTGGAACACCGCGATTGTTCTGGGTGTCGAAAAAGGCAAAGGCCAGATCCTCGGATGGCACCTCAATCACAGTAAAACAGAGGCAATCAAACAACTCAGCACTATGCAAGTCATCTGCTGCCAGGAAACAGTCCTTAGCCTGTCGGACATTTCGTATGGAGTCCACCGAACGATAGGTAAGATCGATCTTGGGGGGGAGTTTCTTATTGATGCACCAGTAAAGGATGCTAAGGGCTGTCAGGCGCTGCTGGCCGTCGATTATGAAACGCATATTCTCATGCCGGTGCAAGAGCACCGTACCCATGTAATACTTTGCCGGCGTCTTTGCCTGCTTCGACGACTTCCAATAATCCTGCAGGTCGCGGATCAATTGCCGGACCTTGTCCTCGCCCCAGATAAATCCCCGCTGGTAATTATCGATCGAGAGTGCAGGGACATCATTCCGATTGATCAGGTCAACAAAGGTTTCCACCCGGGGTGGGCTGATCTCTGCGACAGGTAATTCCTCGTTGGCCTCAAGCTTCATCGCGATAAGCTCATCGTAACTGGGACACGATCGCACGCGGGCTCGTCAGGTGCAGACCAGCCCACACGCAAGGAGATTCTTACACACATGCGAGCAGTTCGACGAGGAAATTCACGCCCAACTGAGCGCCCTTAAACACAGGGTCCGCGTAGCCGATCACTCGTGAATGATCAGTAAGTCACGATGCAACTCGATGAAACGATGAGATTCCAGCGCGGTTTCCACGGCCTGGATATTTTCGCACAGCAAACGCTCCAGATCCGCATTCCCCAAGTTTCCAGTCGCGATCAACAATAACCGGGCCGGACGCCCTTGGAGAAGGTGTGAATTGACAAAATCGGCGTCCTTAGTGACCACGATCCGATCATCCCTGCAGGCGAACTCAGTGATCGCAGCGTCCGAAGTCCGATTTCCTCCCGCCAGATCAAGCGTGTGCAAGGCGTCATGACCGCGTGCCGCCAGCCAGCGCGCCAGGCGCTTAGGCAATTGGGCATCGACGACGAATCTCATGCGGCCAGCGGGACGAGGTGCTTAGTGTGGGCAATCCGAGCGGCAAAGGCCAAGGCGGCAAGGATGTCTTCGCGGGTCAGATCCTCGTAGTCGGCCAGGATGTCGTCGATGCTCATGCCGCCCGCAAGCCACTCCAAGACCGTCTCGACCGGGTAGCGGAGTCCTCGGATGCAAGGCTTGCCGTGGCAGATGGCCGGGTCCATGGTAATTTGCTCGATCATCGCTGGACTCCCGGGTCCCCAGACTCATTAGCGCTTGAGGGAATGGTGGGCCGTCAAGGATTTGAACCTTGGACCAAGGGATTATGAGTCCCCTGCCCCCTCCCTGTTTTCAAGGCTTGGCGGCCGTTTTTTTGGCGAAAGTACCAACTGAGGTACCAACGCACTGTAAAAGTACGCTATGCTTAGTCTATGCGCACCCACGCGAACGGGGGCGCAAGTGAAACCCCGAAGGGCTGTCACCCAACGGGGCTTCTGTCACCACCTGCTGAGGCACAGCACATGGCAACGATCACGAAGTTACAGCGTCCCGATGGGACTGTCTACAAGGCCCGAATCCGCCGTCACGGTAGCGAGGGCGAAACCTCCCGGACCTTCAAGACCCGCAACGCCGCCGAACGTTGGGCGCGCAAGGTGGAGTCTAGCATTGAGCAGGACGACGCGGGGCTGGTCAGTGTGGCGCAAAAGCACACGCTCAACGAAGCCATCGACCGCTACCGCCGCGAAATCCTACCCGGTCTTAATCCGACCACCATCCCGAACTACACGCGGCACCTGACTTATTGGAGCAACACGCTCGGACACCTGCGCCTGTCCGACCTGACCGCCGCCAAGATTGCAGCCTGCCGGGACGACCTCGCCACCGTGCCGATGGTAGGTAAAACACCTGAGTCGATCCCCGCCTGTCGCGCACCGGCTACTGTGCGGCACTACCTCGCGACGCTGGCCGCCGTTCTCACTGCGTGCCAACAAGAATGGCACTGGATCGCGGACACCCCCATGCGGCAAGTCAGCAAACCGACCGCGAACAACGCCCGGTCACGGTTTCTGTCCGAGGACGAGCTTAACCGCCTGCTGACCGCCTGCCGCGCGTCGCGGAGCCCCGACCTGTTGTTGGCGGTCATGTTGTCGATCACCACCGGCGCCCGGCAAGGCGAAATCCTTGGACTGCGCTGGAAAGATGTGGACCTGAGCGCGGGTGTCCTGCGCCTGCGGGTGGACAACGAGAACACCGTCAAGGGCGGTATCAAGACCCTGCCCATCGTCGCCCAGGTACGCCCGCTGCTTGCGGACCGCCTGACGACCTACCGGCAAGGCAAGGTTGCGGACCTGACGGGTTCCGGCTTGGTGTTCCCGAGCCGGGTCAGTCTCAACCAGCCTGTAGACCTGCGCAAACCGTTCGAGAACGCCTTAGCGCGGGCGGGGATTGAGGGTTTTGTATGGCACGATCTGCGACATAGCGCAGCATCGTTTATGGCCGCGAACGGTGCGAGCCTGCTGGAGATCGGCGCGGTACTTGGGCACAAGTGCGCTCAGACCACCGCCAGATATGCCCATTTGACTGAGCAAAAAAGTCACACCCTGGTGCGCGACACTGCCGACAAGCTGCTGGGGGGCAAGTCGTGACGCTTCAGCATGACGAACATGGGTTTTTGGTTGGCGTCCCCGTGGACTGTGAGCCGGGCATGGCGCGTATCCGGGCTGAGAAGATCCAAAGAGAGCTTGATCGCTGGTGGGAGAAACGAGGACACCCCTGGACGCTCGCAGAGCTTGCCTGCGGACTGCGTGACGGGGGCATCCATCTGCACCCACCAAGCTCTGTGCGCCTTGTCGGGCGCGAGCAGCATCGTTTGAGCAACGACGACCAACAGGCATTGGACGCCTACACCGACGCTGAAAAGGTACTGGTGTCGGGCGGCCGGTTCCGTCACAACTTGCTGATCGAGTCGGCATTGACGGTGGAGCGGCTGACGCGGCCGAAACCGGCATCGGTCTTGGCGGCGCTGAGCCACCGAGAAACCGAAGACTGCAAGCGTATCGTCCTGGAGTATTGGCACAAAAACAAGGCGATTTACCCCAGCAAGAACGAAGCCGCCAGCGCCATCCTGGAAAAGAAGCTGGTCCCGCTAAAGTACGAGGCGATCCGCGGTTACTTGAAGAACCAGTAGCGCCCGCCCCTGTATCTGCGCAGACTACATAGTCTGCGCACACGTCTTACCGCCGCAATATCAACGCCCTACGCTACCCCTCATGCACTGACGCGCACCCCGCGCGGCAGGCGAAAGAAGGTAGCAATTTGATGACCACCACCACCGCTCCGCTTTGGCGCTCGGTCGCCGCCCTTGCCGATTCACTGAATGAGGGATCGAAGCGCCCGACTTTCACAGTGCACGCACTCAGGCATTACGTCCGGTTCTCCGAGCAGAACGGCTTGGCCCCTCACGTCCGACGTTTGGGATCAAAAATCCTCGTTGACGAGAGGGGTTTTCGGTCCTGGATTGACGCCCAAGGCCAGCGGGCGGCTTGACCATGCACACCATCAACGCACCGGCCCTGGGCGGCCGGACGGGCGAGCCTGCCCAGAATCCAGGCCCCAGACATGACGATGCCGCGGGAGCGAACCGCGGCACCGAGGGGCAAGGCAAAAATCAGCACGGGAATTATACCGCACCCGGCACCCTGTTGCGCGCCCTAACCGTCGAGACACCGGACGCTGACCCCGGCGCAGACATCGGCAATCTGGAGTTCCTGAGCGCGCTGTTCGAGGACTTGCGCCCGGATGAGTACCGCTGGACGGCGCAATTCCTGACGCCCCCGAATCAAGCCAAAGACCCGCAATGGTGCGGACTGGAAGTCAGCGAACGCTACCAGGATCGCAACCCGTCGCACCGTGGATGGAATCACTATTTCAGCGTCGCGGCGCTCAAGGCCGATGCCAAGGGCAAGCGTCACCGCCACCTTGACTGCTTCTCGCGGCTGTTCTGTGTCGTACTGGACGATGCCACAACGCCACCCGGAATCACGCCGACGTGGGTACTCGAAACATCGGCGGGTAACTGCCAAGTCGGCTACCGCTTGGCCGATCCGGTCAGCGATCCCGGCATCGCCAAGCGGCTGCATCAGGCCATCACGAAGGCCGGCCACCTGGGAGCCGACAAGAACGGCAACAACCCGGTGCGGTACGTCCGGTTGCCGTGGGGCGCCAACACCAAGTACGAACCGCCGCACGACCACCGCCTGCTGCATTGGGAGCCGACGCACCGGACCAGCGTCACCGACCTGATAGGCGCGCTCGGGTTGGACGCTGCCGCCATCCTCACCGAGCCGGCGCCTGTCACCGTGGCACCTGTCCCGGTCGCCACCACCGACCCCGGTGCATGGGCCATCAAGGCGCAACGACTCGCACTCACCGCGGCGCAGCGCACCTTGGACGATCCGACTTTGGGGCGCCATGCGGAAATCAACCGCATCGGAGCCTATGCCGCGCGCGACGGGTTGCCCGTCGAGGCCCTGGAGACCGTCCTGCAAACGTTTGTGGACCACATGCGGCCCACCGACTCATCAGGCGTTGTGACTGGTGTCAATTGGGACAACGAGCGCAAGGCCATCAAGGACGGCTATCACAAGGGCGTTGCCGATGGCGTACCGGCATTGGTGGATACGTCCGCGCTGCTGCGCGGCCGTGGCGCGCCCGCTGGGGCGCCCGTGGGCGCCCCCGCTACCGGCCCATCTCCAATGGCCGCACTCGCCGCCCTGGCCGGCGCAGTAGCAGCCAAGGCGCGCCCAAGCTGGGACCCCGACATGATAAAAGGCGCGCTCTCCTATCTGGACCCCTGCGCCGATTACCTGATGGCTATCCAGGCGATTCATCACGCCTGCGCGGGCGGTCTGGAGGGGCTCGATCTCGTCTATGACTGGCTGAGCGCGGAGACGCCCGAGGAACGCGCCGCCATCGATGACGCTTGGACGTGGCTTGACGCTTCGCGGGGCAAGCCGGTCACGGTGCGCTCGCTCTACAAGGCCGCACGTACCCAGGGATGGGACGGGCAACCGTACCAAGCGCCGCCTAATCCTATGGTGCGAGTCAGCATGGACCGCTTGGGGCAGTTCATGCCGCCGCCGCGGTACGCCATCGACACCCTGCTGCCGCGTGGCCTAGTAACCCTGCTCGGGGCGCACGGCGGGGCGGGTAAGTCGTTACTGGCGCTTGCCATGTCCGCACATGTTTGTTGTGGGCAGCGGTTCGCGGGGAAGTTCGGCGCGACCATCGGGCGCGCGCTGTTCGTCTCGCTTGAGGACCACGGGGACATGGTTATGGACCGCCTGTCACGGGTTATCGAGTCCTACAACCTGGACGCCGACGCAGTGCGCGAAAATTTCACCGTGCTGGACGGGACAGGCAGTGATTGCGCCCTCGCGGTAGAGCGCGTCCACACCCGGCGCCTGATGGCTACCCGCGCGCTGAGCCAAGTCGCCGCCGCCGCCGAAGGAGCCTCTAGCGGTGTCCGCAAGCCCCTGAACTGAAAAGCCGCCCGGCGGGGGAAAACTTTCGTTTACCCCAGCCCGGAACGAACAATCAGTCAGTTGCGCGCGTGGGCTGGGGCGGCAGGCGAAA
>Ga0247840_10001096_pt1 | contig 54129 bp, 52 predicted proteins | sample LaCruzMarch2015__FD_192404 | JGI IMG/M metagenome (GOLD analysis project Ga0247840, IMG submission 192404) | Freshwater microbial communities from meromictic Lake La Cruz, Castile-La Mancha, Spain - LaCruzMarch2015_17m | ecosystem: Environmental > Aquatic > Freshwater > Lake | place: Spain... | reverse complement strand
GGGCGTTTTCAAATGGGCGTTTTTTATTGGGGGGAATAAGGCGAAAGCGAAATTTTCTAGAATTCCAAGTTGCTCTTTTGCTTTTGGGGAAGATTTGAGGGGGTGTGAAAGACCTTATTAGGCACAAGGTGCCGTCGCCGAACGATTTTTACGCTCAAACTTTGAGAGGAAAAATTGTTCGGCAAATTTTTTTTACTCGATCATTTGCACTGTTATAGTAACAAAATATGCAGTCTTTATCAAACTGCTATTAATTTTTGTTGACTTTTATTATCATAATGTGCTAGTTTATAATCAGTCGCAGATGTTACTCGAGCACTGGAAGGGAGAAGCCTTTGGGCTGACAGTGTCGTTTGGCACGCGAAGCTGATTGATCAGCAACCTTAGCCCTCTTGCTATTAAGCGCCGCCATCATGGGGTTGACTAAAATAGCAAAGCTAATTCGGATCATAGAATCCGAGATCGATCAGTTGTTGCACAGCGTGCAAGTCCGGATTTTCACACGTGTGGGAAAAACTGGCTGCATCTGCTGCGCTGAGCTCCTCGCATAGGGGGTCGGCGCACGCCATCATTTACGGTGACCGCCCAGCGGTTACCATTCTATCCGAGAGCTGATCAACACACCGATCAGCTCTCTTTCCTTTCATGGACCATTATAAATTTGCAATTACTGAGGACATTTGATAGATTGGGCGTAGATTATAACCTGGAGGGATTAAGGAGCATGACTTATGTTTGCATTCCTTCCAATAGCGCAAGCTTCAAGCAATAGTGACAAGTTTGCCAGCGATCTAGTAAATTCATTACAAAACGGAACTAGCCTAAACTCCGGTCAAAAGATATTTACCGCTAGCGTTGCCCTGTTTCCAGGCTCAATAGAAACAAAACTCGCCATCTATCATTTTCTAGCCTCAATAACCTTATCCCAAGTAATTACCACTGTCCTCGGTGGTCTTTTTTTAATCATGCTAATCAAATTCCTGCATAGGTTTGGATGGCAGTTATTCGGACCAAGAGATTCCGCAACTTTTTTTGAGGTAACTTTTCCCTACAATCACAACAAATCAGCTTATGCTAACGAGCAATTCCTATCTCAATTTCACAGCCTGGCCGGACAAAAAAATATCTGGCAGCGCTTGTTTGGATATAAAAAGAGGTATTCCTTGGAGATCGTCTCAAGCGCTAAAGAGGGCATTAGATACATTATTGTCATGAGTAGTGCTGACGCCCCAATCATAAAGAAGAATTTGCTCTCCTTTATCTCCGGCATTGAGATTAAAGAAATAAGCGATTATTTGCCCGAAGATTTGTTTCAAAATAAATCGGGGAAAACTGCAGTTGTTGAATTCAAACTTTCAAATGATTTTGTTCTACCTCTTAAGAAACATGATTCGCTTGAAGGGCACGACCCGATTGCCTATCTTACCGGTAATATGACCAAGCTATCAGCAGAGGAGTTAATCTCCATGCAGCTAGTCATCACCCCTATTAGCAAGTCAACGCATGGAGGCATAATAAAAAAGATAAATAATATTGAAAATAAAATTCAGAATAAGCAAGCTCTTAGTCCGTATTTATCTAATGATATCTGGCGAAAATTACTGACAATCCCTTGGACAATACTAAAGTGGCTGTTAAAAGCATTCGAGCTGGTCATTAAAATAGTATTAAGCATATTTACCGCCCTCTGGGATAGTGATGGGACTAGCACCCCGATTTTAGCTAAAGATCAGCAGGTCGTAGTTATTGACAACATTCACAATCTCTATGATCAAGAACTGCAAGATGAAATTAAGGGCAAATTGGACCAGCCCCTATTTGAAGCCTCTATGCGCCTGCTAGTCCGAGCCCAAAGCAAAAAACAATACCGCGAAAGGCTTTCGGGCTTTCTCTCCTCGCTTGGGCAGTTCTCAAGCACTTACCAATCATTTACATTCAGATATTTCAATATCTTAAGAATTATTCAATCGCCGAGCAAAGCATTTACTAGCCGGCAAATTGCCTATGATTCAAACCCTGTTTTATCTCTTTCGGAGCTTGCAAGCATTTTTCACTTCCCAACTAACGAAGCGACCAAAACGGAAGATCTTCTAAAGATTAAAAGCCAACCCTTGCCTGCGCCCTTATCGTTCAAACAAAATGCCGATAACTTCGATAACGCTTTTGCTAAAAACAATTACGGCGGAACGGAAACCGTTATCGGTCAAACCCTGGAGGAACGGCGACGGCATACTTACATACTCGGTGCCACAGGCAGCGGAAAGACGACTCTCCTAACCTCTATGATCTATAACGATATAGCAAACGGTAAAGGCGTGGCAGTTCTAGACCCTCATGGCCAACTGATAGAAAAACTACTTGAAGTTATTCCCAAAAACAGAATCAAAGATGTAGTCTGGTTTGCGCCAGATGATGACGGCTTTCCGATCTCTTTGAATTTGCTCGAAATGGACTCGAAAGGGCTAAGTGCCAGTCAACTGCAAAAGCAAAAATCAATTGTAACCAGCAGCATTATCTCAATTATGCAGAAGTTCTATGACGAGAAGTTTTTCGGTCCGAGAATGGAATATGTTCTTCGAAACACCATATTAACCGCCCTAGAAACTCCGGAGCCAACCATTAAAACCATTTTAGACATTCTAACCAAAACGAGGTATCGCAAGGCGATGGTTAAAACTCTAGAAAATCCGGTGCTTCGAGATTACTGGATTTATGAATTTGAAAAGCTGGGGAGCTTGCAGAGAAATACCGTCATATCGCCGATAACCAATAAAATCGGTGGCATATTAAGCTCTCCGATCAATTACAATATTTTGACCCAACCATCAGGCAAGCTGAACTTCGATGAAATAATGAATAGCGGAAAGATATTGCTATGCGATTTATCTAAAGGCAAGATCGGCGAAGATGAATCAAGCTTTTTCGGTTCGCTTGTAATCTCGAAGATTCAGCTGGCTGCGCTAAAAAGAGCTTTAATCCCCGAAGCAAAACGCAAGGATTTTTATCTCTACATCGACGAGTTTCAAAACTTTGCAACAGAAACATTCTCCGAGTTAGTTTCGGAAGCCAGGAAATACCGACTCTCAACCATTCTTGCCCATCAATCCATCTCGCAGATTGAAAACAGGGATATTATAAAAATAATATTGGCCAATGTCGGTACGGTCATTTGCTTTAAGACCGCCAACCCCGAAGATGAGCAATTTATCTTGCCGATATTTTCACCCGAAGTTTCCAAGCATCAAATCTCTAATCTTCCACTCTACAATTTCTACATGAAAGTATCAGTCGGGAAAGCCGAAGATACGCTGGTGGCACAAGCCGACAACTTCACAATTAAGGGCAACGAGAAAACAGTTAAAGCAGTAATTGAAGAATCGCGGAAACGCTACGCCGGTAAAATTATTCAAAATATTCCGCCGGAAATCCCCGAAGAAGAACCGAAAGAGGTAAAACCCAAGAAGAATAAACAGCCCAAACAAGCCGGCTTACTCCCTTAGTGTCTAGGGCAATATTTATGACAAATTAGCCTTAACTCCTCACCATTTATTTCCCTCTATCCTATAAAGGAGTGGTATATGGTAGGGGTAGGATAATAGATATAAATGCAAAATGAATAAATCATCAAACATCACTGACAAACAACAAGACATATTAAAACTACTCTACCGCTTTCGCTTTCTCAAAAGGTCTCAAATTCAACAACTTCTAAACCACAAAGACTATAAAACCATCAATCTCTGGCTCAAAGATCTAATCGAAAAAGAATACATCCAAAAAAGAGATATTAAATTTCCGTTCAAAGTAGCTTATCACCTAGCACCTAACGGAATCAGCTATTTCAAAAAAGAACTAGAATACGAAAGCAAACTTTTACAAAAATATTACCGCGAGCAGGATAGGAGTTTATCATTTATTTCATCCTCGCTTTTAATCGCCGGTATATATTTGGATCTGAAAAACAAGGACAGCAAAAATGCAAAATTCAAAGTATATATCAAAAGCGACTATCCAAAATACGAATACGCTGATTTTTTACTCGCCCTAAAACCAAACGCCCATATTACCCAGACCGCCAAAGATAAAGAAAAGGAGTATTTCATCGAAGTAATATGCCACCAGCCCAAAGAGCGCTTGCGGCAGAGGATTAAAAATTATCTTTATTCATTTCAAGGCAGAGAGTGGGAGGAAGAAGCCGACAGAGATTTCCCGACCATACTAATATTCTGCCAAAGCGAGGAACTGCTTGATTACATAAAAACATACACCAAAAGAAAGTTAGCCCAGTTTGATGAAGCACGCCCGATTATCCATTTGACAACAATAGAAAAAGTTAGCCAATCCGGTATAACCGGCGATATTTGGACTAAACTATAAAAAACGCCCGTAGCTGGTAAAGCTGCGGACGATGGGTCTTAGCGGGGTTAGCCGCTAATAGTTCTGATGCGGTTCCAGTCCTTCTTCTTCGACTTTGGGCGGTGACTCTACCTGCGCTGTTCGGGCAATGTGTGGCAATCTTTCGCCAGTATAGACATCTTCCGTCCTGCAGAGCTTGACCAAACCCTTGATCGGGTGGCGATGGTAAAGCCAGAATTCGTCACCGATGTTGATGTCGAGAAGCTCGTATGCGATAAGCTCCTTATCATGTATCGCCATGATACCCGTCTTCGTCAGGTCGGCCAGAAATTGTTCTATCTGGTCGATATCAGTCAAAGTCTCGGCGAATTCGATCCTCAGTGCTACACGATCGAATCGTCTCAGGAAGTGAAAGAACCATTCCTCCACTTCTGGCAGGCCATAACGACCTGCGTTTTCGATGATTCTACAGGCATCTAGATATGGCAACCCTGTAGTGTCCATCAAGATCGGGAAAGGCACCTTAGTCGACCTCCTGTCAGTGGTGTTCTCTATCCGCAATCACTTTATACCTAAAAGCTCAAGCAGTCAATAATCTTGGGATCAATATTATATGAAGATATGTATTACATAGTATGAACATCTAACCACAAAAAAGGCCTGAGAACTCAATGGCTCCCAGGCCTAGTTGCTAGTATTCATCGGCACACATAATTGTAAGCACGCGCTGGCATGTTGGCGATGTCGGGTCTTCCCAAGCATGCAATGCCTGATTGTAGTAGTCAATTTTCCAGAAGATTTTTTCGCCAAACCAAACTAGGCTACCGAAGTCCCTTTCACCGTATGGGTCATTATCTTCGTTAAACTTCTTATATTCACGAACCGCAGCCATAAGCCCGTCCAAATCCGGTAAATTTCTAACTCCTTGCGTTATAATAACGCCGAACCCTGTTCTTCTAAACTTGTCATTTACTGATGCAACTTCTAATACTTGTGTACAAGTCATAACAAACCTCCATATATTTAATTAAACCCGAGCAGGTCGACCTCCTGCCATCGAGTGGAGGCCAAGAACAAATAGGCTGATTCGGGTCAAGGTGGAGCACACTACGATCTGAACGACCTTGAGGCGAACAGACTATTTGTTCTATAAGATGGAAAGACTGGCAGGAGGAGATATCATTTATTTAGACAAAACAAAAAAAGCTCCCTTCTAGATATGTTTAGGAAGCTCTTTATCGTCTGGGATAGCTATCAATAATAAGAATTATAGAAGAATGTAAAGCTATGCGTTTGAAGCTGATGGTTTATTGTCAGCACGACCATCTATCAAAATGATATTGTCTCTCCCCGCCATCCCTAAACGATTTAGAATATCAACGACTCTCTTTTGTTCTTGTCTGGAAAAATAAATAACTACTTTGAAAGACAAATCAGTTTTATTGGCTTTTTGATAAATTTCAACCTGTTTCTTTAAGTTCTGCTCGAGTTTCTTATTATTTGCAAATTTAAATTCTACCAAAGTCTTATCTGCATTACCCTTTGAGATTTTATAATCTACAGCACCGCGACCATTGTTCACTTCGCGGTTGATATCAAATACAGATGATTCGTGGCAGACAAGCCCAAAAAGTAATTGTAAATCTTTTTCGCCTTTTACTCTTTCTCCACGATGATAAAAGAGCTTATAGCCATCATTATTCTCAATATATTCTTTTAAGATTTCAATCTTCTTTTTTGCTTCTTCGTAACTATTTTTATCAGTGCTGTAAAAACTAGTTTTCTGTAATCCCGCAACAAACTGTTTAACATTGTTAATATAAAAATTCTGCGAAAAAATGACTTTTTCGCTACTTATGCTTTCTGCAAGACCACCACTCTCTTCTTTTGACTTAATATAATAATCAATCAACTGCGGAAATTCATGAATTGTTGCGAGAGCCGCATCAACTTTTTCCTGTTTTGTAGGCTCTTTCTTTTTATTCTTGTGTTTTGGAAGACGACTCAGAAAATAATTATTTACCTTGAAACGTAATTCGTCGTTATCTATAGCATTCGGTATCCTCTCGAAATGCTCGAACAGATCTTTTTTATTTATCCATGTTTCATCTTTTGTCAAAAGTTCTTTAGGAGTCAAAATAACAAAATCTTCTTTGAACTTGGGTAACACGAAATCAACATCTTCCCATGATTCTGTTTTAAAGTTGAAACGTACCCTCTGAACCCTGAATTTATCAGTTAAATTCTTATCCAGATACTTTTGAGCAAAAGTTTGAGTATATTCAAGCAAGAATTCCTTGATTAAGTTAGTCGAAAAATCGCTGATATTGTCTTTCCCAACGCCAGCTTTAATTAAGCAAAGTTTCTCCAAGTGGCTTCCCTTGCTCACCTTTTCTTTCCCAAATTCGTGAAAGATTTTATGTAAATTATCGTGTAATGCCCGGCCAAAGTCAGGTCCGAGCGCGCTACCTTTATTACCGGTGACAGAAAAGCCGAGCCAATTTTGCTCGACTTCCTTAAAAACATACCATGCCTTAAGTCCGCCGATATCTAAGATCTGAGATGTAGATTTTTTCTTTAAAAAAATTAGGTATTCTATGATGTTGTCGTGTAGCTTTTGATAATTTTTCTTCTTACTGTTAAAAAGTAAAAATGGGTCAATAAAAAGTGGTAAGTCTGCCACCAGAGAAATGTTAAACGCCCCGTATTGCTCGAGGTCTTTTTCTTTTACTTTGAAGTGGTCCGAAAAGTATATATCCATAGGTCACGCTGTTACTTTTACATATATGTTGGTTTGCGTTGTCGCAATAACTCTTTTCATTGACTGTTGAATCATTACATTTTTCATTAGGATTTAAACATTTCGGCTAACTGCGAAAAACTTGTTGGTTTGTACCTATCCCACTCTTCCTGCTTAACATATAACATTTTGTACTCGATCTTCTTCTGCCGCTCACTTGCATCTTCACACCACTGGCCCAGCCTTTTTATTTTCTCAATGTCGTCTAGGTCCTCTCGACCCTTAGTTTCCACAATGTATATTGTTTTATTATCTGTTTTTACAAAAAAGTCCGGGTAGTAACTTGAAATCGCTCCGCTCGCATTTTTGTAATCAATCTTAAAGTGAATTTCATAATAGTTTTTTGCAAAAGAAAGTACGTCGTCGGCGCCCTCTAAAAAATCAGCGAACTCTAACTCGAAATCGCTGTCGCCAACAATTTTATTGAACACGCTCTTTTTCGGTAATAAGTATTTTTTATCTGTAACCACAAACGGCCTGGCGCTACTCACTTTAATATAATTCTTTATTTCTGTATCTCCCACATCCAGCACAGTCAAATCATTAATTTCTTTTTTAAACGTTTCCACGATAGTTTTAACCGATTCCAGTTCAGACAAATTTCTTAGTATATTTGCATCATTCAGGTCAACGCTAATGCTGAATAAATCATCAGTGATAAATCCTTTCACTTTGCCGAAAAGAGTGTCATAACAACCGAAAAGCCGCAGCTCCTTCATTATTCTTTGCACGAAGAACCCAACTACACTTTGATAATTCGGCTCAATTGAGCTATTCAGAATTGTTGTGTGGTGAGTTTCATCGTTAATTATCTCTTTGAAAACGATTTCTTTCTTTTCTTCATCAGTGAATTGCCTTACCAGAACCTTTTTATGCTTGAAATCGGCGACATTTAATAAATTAAGATTTTTATATTCTCTTTGGATTCTCGGAGTTAAAACCGGTAATTCAATATCTAAATTCTCAATATCTTTTTTAACATTTTCATTATCAACTTCAATTACAGTTGGGGTAATTGGCGAGCCGGTTCGATCCATTCTTCGTTTTTCTAATTCGACTCCTTCAGCTTTGATGGATTCCACAAATTCCATAAATGCAGGAGTTCCAATAACGCTGACATACTCTTCAACATCTTGGCCAAAAAACATACGGCGGAGGCCACGACCAAGTGTTTGTTCTGGTAATATCTTTGAATCGGAACCGTAAGGTCGTAAACCCACAATTGTAGTAACATTTTTAACATCCCAACCCTCTTTAAGCATCAGCACCGATACTATAACTTTATACGGACTTTCCATACTGTCTATTTCGTTAGCTTTCTTGCGCAATTCCTGAAGCTCTTTCTCTTTCTTACCAGAAACCGTTTCAGATATTTCACCGCTTGTATTTGTATGGATAGTTAAAACTGCACCTTTCAACTGGGGGTAGCTTTTCTCTAAAAATTCAGCCACATCGTCACAATTCTTTGTGTCATCAGTCATTATGAAGAGAATTGATTTTTTGCCAGTCGCTTCCAGTGCCTTGTATGTTTTATCCCACTCTTCAACCCCTAGCCGGATGTAATCTTCGTACTTTTCGGAAAATATAGAACTTTGCTTTTCTTGCAATTTTGCTCTGCTGGCATCGTCTGGCAGGACTGGATTTTTGACAACGCCCTGATGTATCGCTTCAACTAACGGGTAATCGGAGACAGTCTGCACAAAAATCTCTCCGCGATTATTTTTTGGTGTGGCGGTAACATCAACTTGTAACGCTATTTTTTTGCCTTTTTGCAATAATTTATTATGTATATCTTCGATTGATTTAAACCAAGCCATTTTTGGATCGTGAATATGGTGCGCTTCATCATTTATGATCATAATTTCGTCAACATCACGAACAATTTCACCCAAATCAACTTTTGAATCATTCGTCTTCCCAACCACTTTATTCCCCAAGAAATAGTTAGAGGTGTCTTCGTCATCAAAGCTTGCTTCGCTTATGCTCCCCTCGTAAACTCTGTGGATATTAGTCAGAAAAATATTTCCTGATTTTGAGATCGTCCCAACTTCGTCTTGCAAATGTAGTTTGATTTGAAAATCGTCCTGCCAGCTCTGACCAGAATATCCATTATCTGGCAAAATAGGATCTTCATAAAATATTTTCAAACCCTCAAAATCGTTTTTGATTCTATCTAGGACAATAATGTTTGGCGTGATTAGCAAAAAGTTTTTCGATAATTCCGAATTTTCCTCATAAAGTTTATGGAAATATGACCAAGCAAGCAGCAAGCTCATTACTTTTGTTTTTCCACTTCCTGTCGCCATTTTTACAACAAAACGGAGCCATTCTTCATTAAACATATTTGCACTTACGCGACCCAGTTTATCAAACTTTATGAGATCATATTTGTTCTCAACTTTTTCAGTATCGTATAACCATATAACAGTTTCTACTGCTTCTCTTTGAGCATAATAGTATTGAAATGCAACGCTTGCGCCGTCTTTAGCAAATATTGTATGAGGTTCTTTAAACCACCAATTAAGTAGAGCTTTCGAGGTTTCACTTGCACCTTCGTAATTTTCTCCTCGCCATTTTGCCACTTGCTCTCGCAGTTCGGGCACAAAAGGCGGAAGAAGCTTTTCGTAGCCCTCTTTTCGTAAGTCTTCATCAGCAGGAAACCACCTGACTGAAGGATCTAAAATTTGAAATTTATCTTTTGGAAAATCTTTATGTAGCGCCATAATTATTTAACCTTAATATTATCGGATAATTTATCTAAATCGTTTTTAATCTCGCCAACTGATTCATTGATTTCAGCACTAACTTCTAAAATTTTGTTGCCTCCCCTAAATAAAAGACTGCGTTTTTCGTAGTCGAGAGGATCCTTATATACAGACTCGAGCGTTTTTACGGCAAAAATAGAGACTTGTGAATCCCTCTCTTCACAGGTATTTTTTGCCAGAGAGCGAGCTAGCAACTCTAGTGATGATTCGATAGACAGCATGCTGATTGCTTTGAAGGCATATTGCTCATGCAATCTACGCTCCCTTCCAAATTGGTTAAGACAATAAAAAGCAGCAAGTATCGCAGGAGTCACAAGACCAAGACGTATTAGGACAACTTCAATTTTGATATCACTAATTTGCCCTTGCTGGCCATTATTTATCACCTCAATAAGAGGAGAAATATATTTGTCTGATAACCAAATTGTTATTGCCAGCATTCCCACAAACCCAATTAGCCAAGCAATATACGTCTTTTTAAGGGTCTGCTGTCGCTCATGAAAATAATTCGCATGCGTTGTCCTTGAGCTAATATTAAATATTTCGCTCATCTTCTTTTTTATGTCTTCACTTTCTTCGTGATTTCTTGTTATCTTCTCTACTGTCTCCTTCGCTGTTTTATTCAACTTTCCTATGTCGCTTGTGTAACTAGATGCTGTATCTTTCAGCTTACTAATTTCTTTAAATATTGTCTCGGTAGTTCCCTTAGTTGCCTCAATATCGGCTCTGATAGACTTGCTATTTGTTAATATCGCCTCTAGCCCCAACTCACCATCATTTATCTGGGTATTAACCGCCACAAACTGCGTGTATGCAGACTCCATTTCTGTAATATGTGGCTGAATAGCACTAAGATTATCGGTGATTGATTGGAGATGTGTATCAGCATTAGTTTTTAGAGTATTAATTTCGGATTCGATATTTTTAGCACTATCAAGTGTGGCCATTAAGCCACTGTTTTCATCGTTAAATTTATCAAGGGAGGCTTGAGTCTCACTTACATAATTACTGACTTTCGTGTGCAAGGACTTGGCTTGTACTAAATCCTGCTTAACATCACTAATGGATTTGCTAAGATCAGAAGATAATTCTTCTAAAAGTTTTTTTAAATCTTGCCGATTCATATATTGACCTCAATAACCTTAGTCGTATCATTGCCAAAAATATCTATTACCTTAACCGCGATTTTCATTCTACCTTTTGGTGCTTCTTTGAAAGCGGAACTTAACTCGAGAGTCCTGTCTTTTTTTGTTCTAAAAGACTGCCACTCATTTTCGAAGATGTAGCTTCCGGTCCATTCTTCTTTTTCTTCGCCGGTTTGTTCGTCGACAACGCGAATGATCTCTTTCTTGCTTTCAAAATCAAAATCAACCGACCAGTAGTCAACCCAGTCTGTCCATTTTTTTGTTAAAACTTCTTTTTCTATAATGTCAGTTTGTTTATCTTTAGAAATTTTTATCACCTGTCCATTTTCGATAATAATCTTGTTCCCACCAGATTGTAATTTTTCTTCAACTTCACCAGTATTGTCTTGGTTATAAAAAACACTAAAATCGGTCAGCTCAACTGCAATTTCTTTGACATTGCCTCGTCCGCGGATAATCGGCTTAACTTCTATGTAGGCTACATCATAAAACTTGACTTGCCCTTTTTCAATCGCTTTTTTATCAAACACTTCGCGCGGAATAACTTTAAACTGGACATCAATACCAAATTTTTTGGCAGATTCAAAATCCAGCCCCATTTCATAATCAAACCCTAGTACATCAGCTTTGGTAATTTTCTTCTCTTGGCACTCACTAATTATTTTTTCTAAAAAGTCGTTAGTAACGGGCGTGTCAATTTGTCCAACTGCAACTAATCTATCTCTTTTTTTGCCGACAAAGTTATTAAACGAATCCACGGTCTCGGCTTTGTAAGCGGACAAGATCAGTTTAATAAATTCTTTTTCTTTATTTTCTCGCAGAATTCTTTTTTCCTCTTCACGCAAATTGTCATTCACAGTTAAAAACTTTTCTCGTTCGTACCTTCCAATATTCAGAATTTCAAATGCGCGAAAATCTTTACCCTCTTTTTTCAATTGTCTCTGCACGCCAATCATTCGCTTTCGTGAGGTGTGAATTGAAAATCGTCCCAAATCGGAGCCAATCCATTTCCTTCCCATCTTTTCAGCAACCGATAATGTTACGCCTGACCCGCAGAAGAAGTCAGCGATCAAATCGTTCTCATTTGACGATGTTTTTATAATTCTTTCGAGAAGTATTTCTGGTTTTTGAGTTGGATAATTTAGATTCTCCTCGGTCATTCCACCTTGTCTTCTTAGGTCGGGAACCTTTCTTCCAGTCCAAAAGTCCGTTAAGGGTAATCCCTTACTCTCGTGCAAATATTGTTTAAAATATTTTTTTCCACTACTTGTTGTTAAAATCCTTCCTTCTTTTTCGAGTTGCGCAATCGAATCTTTACCTCTAGTCCCTAGAATTTGTCTTCTAAATCTTCCTCTTTCATCCGTGTATTGAAAATTATATTCTATATAATCCTTTTCGTATTCTTCATATTGGATATTGATTCTGGAATTTTGTCGTTTGGAGAAAAATATTATAGAGTCATAAACCTTAGGGTATTGCGAGTCGGAAATCGCTTTATTTCCAGTTGAAGTTTTTTCCCAAATAATTTCGTTCTTAAAATTATTTTTTCCGAAAATCTCTTCTAGTATAAGCTTGATGTAGCTGTTCACCTTCCATCTTCTGAAAGCAAATCACACATTAGTTTTAGTCGCTCATAGATCATTGCTATGAAACTATCTATGCCTCTACCCCAGGTATCTCGGAAGGCAACTTCTTCAATTACCGATGGTTTTTTAGTAAAACTATCTTCACCAATTTCAATGTTCATAGAAAAATCCGCCCCAACATCAAATGGTGGATCTATATAAATAAGTTTTAGTCCACCTTCGGCTTCAATTAGCTTTCGCAAGGGACCGTTCTTAAGAGACGATAAAATTAGTTTATTATCACCCCAAATAAGCTTGTTAGTCCAGTCGCGAATCTTTTTGCCGGACATATCGAGAAGATCTAGCTGGCTTTTCTTCGTTTCCTCGCTTCTTGGCTCGTCAATGTGCTCAATAGCCTGAAAAGGCAAAACGGTATTTTCAACTTCATCAGTCTTTCCGTTCCAAAGCAACTCAACTTCTCGATCGGAGTCAAAAAGCAGAAAACGATATTTATCTGGCAATGGTTTACCAGATTCCAAATATTTGATTACATCTCTTTTTTCGTTGTCGGATAAGTTCATTGCCATATTTATTCCTCTGTTAACTTATCAATGGAAACATCGAGAGCGTCAGCAATCTTTTTGACGGTATCAATAGTGGGGTTTGGAGTAGCACCTGCTTCTATTTTAGCAATTGTGTGAAAAGCTAGGTTTGCTTTTTTGGATAGAACATCTTGAGAAATACCAAGTTTGTTTCTGTATTTCTTAATGCTATCACCAATTTTGGACTTTTCATTTGACATAATCGTATTGCCTTACTATGATAGTTAGTAGATAACTAAGGTCTTCACTTATCATTAGTTAGTATAAGAAATATTTTGTATTTAGTCAATCAAAACCAGGGAGTTCCGCTTGTGCGCGCTGGGTAGGGTTGGGGCAAGCACATTATTATTCTGTCTTTCACACCCCCTCAAATCTTCCCCAAAAGCAAAAGAGCAACTTGGAATTCTAGAAAATTTCGCTTTCGCCTTATTCCCCCCAATAAAAAACGCCCATTTGAAAACGCCCGAAAAATCAATCGCCAAACCGCTCAAAGTGGGTTCGAGCAGAGGCGAGAACACACCACCAAATATTATGACTAATAAAGAAAACAAGAACTTTTATTGCCTAGATATGTTTCCGTATCCATCGGGGAGTGGTTTGCATGTCGGTCATCCTCGAGGTTATACGGCCACCGATGTTTACACTCGTTTTAAAAAACTTCAGGGTTTTAATGTTATCCATCCAATGGGCTGGGATGCTTTCGGACTTCCTGCTGAAAATTACGCCATTAAAAACAAAACGCACCCATCAAAAGTCGTAGAAGAAAATGTAGCTCATTTTAAAGATCAGCTAAACAAATTTGATTTATCATATGATTGGGAAAAAGAAGTAAATACCACCGATCCCAAATATTATCGCTGGACTCAATATATTTTCTTGAAATTATTTGAACGCGGCTTGGCTTACGAAGCAGAGGTGCCAATAAACTATTGTCCGTCCTGTAAAACTGGTTTGGCCAATGAGGAAGTAGTTGGCGGTAAATGTGAGCGTTGTGGTACCGCAGTTGAGCGAAAAAATATTCGACAGTGGATTTTAAAAATTACGCAGTACGCTGATCGGCTTTTGGAAGATTTGGATGGCTTGGATTGGCCTGAACCAATTAAGGAAATGCAGAAAAACTGGATCGGACGATCAGAAGGTTCTAATATTATATTTGACATCAAAGATTCTAAAAAACAGATTGAGGTCTATACAACACGCGCTGACACTCTTTTTGGTTGCACCTGGGTTGTACTTGCACCGGAGCACAAATTAATTACGAATTTAGAATCTAGTATTGAGAATTTGGCGGAAGTCAAAGAATACATCGAGAAATCCAAGAATAAATCAGATCTAGAACGGACCGAGCTTCAAAAAGAAAAAACTGGTGTTGAACTAAAAGGTGTTAAAGCAATTAACCCTATAAACGGCAAAGAAGTTGCTGTCTGGGTTGCAGATTATGTTCTCGGCCATTATGGTACTGGCGCAGTTATGGCTGTCCCCGCTCATGACGAACGAGATTTCGAATTTGCTAAAAAATATGATATTGAAATCATCCAGACAATCGCACCAAAAGTTACCTACTTTAAGACTCCGCCAAAAGAAGAACTTCCTTATGTCGAGCGCAAAAGTGTCGAGGTTGTGGTCCGTGACCCTAAGAATAACAAATATCTTTGTCTCAATTGGAAAATGCAGCCCTGGACAACTTTTATTACGGGTGGTGTTGACGAAGGCGAGACTCACTTGGAAGCCGCAAAGCGAGAAGTTTTGGAAGAGACTGGGTACAAAAATATTAAACTAGTTAAGTCTCTGGGCCGAACTCGCCCGGTTTTTCATGCTGCCCACAAAAATGAAAATAGAATCGCTGATATGGAAGGTTTTCTGTTCGAGTTGATCAATGATGAGCGCCAGGAAATGTCCAGCGATGAAAAAGATATTCATGATGTCGTTTGGCTTGATCGCGATGAATTAACCATAGATAGAATGGTTTGTGCCAGCTATTACATTTGGATGGCAGGAATCGATCATAATGAAACATCAATTGATGACTACGGTTATCTGGTTAATTCAGCCGAATTTGACGGACTAGATTCGGAAAACGCTAAGAATAAAATAACTGAAAGACTAAAGGAATCTGGTCACGGAGACTTTAAGATTAACTACAAGCTTCGTGACTGGGTTTTTTCCCGTCAGCGCTATTGGGGTGAACCTATTCCAGTTGTTCACTGTGATAAATGTGGGATAGTGGCTGTTCCAGAAAAAGATTTGCCAGTACTTTTACCTCACGTTGATAAATATGAGCCAACCGGCGATGGCACGTCTCCCCTATCCAACGAATCAGATCCTGCAATTGCAGCTTGGCTTAATACTAGCTGTCCAAACTGTGATGGCAAGGCAAAGAGGGAAACCAATACTATGCCACAGTGGGCTGGAAGTTGTTGGTATTATATTGCTTACCTAATGAAGCAAGGTGGAGAATATATTTGGAACCGGGACAAAATTGACCCATGGCTACCGGTTGATTTGTACGTTGGAGGCGCAGAACATGCGGTTTTACACCTGCTCTACTCACGATTTTGGCATAAAGTTTTATACGATGAAGGCCTGGTTGGCACTAAAGAGCCATTTCAGCGCTTGATCTCTGTCGGCACTATATTGGGAATTGATGGTCAGAAAATGTCTAAATCTCGTGGAAATGTAATTGACCCAGATCCATTAATTGAAAAATTCGGTTCAGACGCCTTAAAAATGTATGAGCTTTATATCGGTCCGTTTTCTCAGCCTGCAAAATGGAGCCAAAATGGAATAGTTGGCATGCATCGTTTTTTACAAAAAGTGGAAAAGATGTCAGATGCCGAAATCAAATCGACTAATGACAAAAACTCCACTCCAATCAATAAAGCGGTTAAGAAAGTTACCGAGGACATTGAAAGTTTCAATTTTAATACTGCAATAAGCTGTCTAATTGAGACATTCGATGAAATCAGTAGAAATATTTGGGATACTAAGTCTGCTGAAGTATTTTTAACACTACTTTCACCTTTTGCACCTAAAATGGCAGAGGTAGTCAGCAAAAAAATGAACATCTCAATAAACTCATGGCCTGAATTTGATCCAAAGTTTATTATTGACGAAAAGGTTACCATTGCAATTCAAATAAATGGCAAAGTCAGAGATGAAGTTGAGGTTGATGCTGATGAAACTGAGGAAAACGTCAAGAAAATGGTGTTGACTCGTCACAAAGTTGCCGATTGGTTGAAATCAGCAGAAATTAAGAAATTTATCTATGTTAAAGGTAAAATAATTAGTATTGTAGTCTAGGAGTTGACTTTTTAGCTCAATTCTGTCAGAATCTAAGAGTAAAATAGTAATCCCAAGAAAGTGAATTATGGCCGAACCAAAAAAGAAACTATCCAAAACCAGAACTAGAAGCCGAAGACATCAAATTAAAATCAACGAAGTTGGTATAGTTTATTGTCCAGAGTGTCACGAAGCAATGCAGCGTCATCACATTTGTAAGAATTGTGGTACATATAAAGGCAAAAAAGTTGTCGACACTGATGAAAAAATCGAAGTTGAGTCAACAGAAAAAGCCTAATTTTTAGGGAGTGGGTATTTATGAATCGACATCTTTCTCGAATGGTTGCGATGCAAGCGGTCTATGAATGGAATTTCCGGCCAGAAGCTGATCTAAATGAAATATTGGAGCGTTCAATCGCTGAATTTGCCGATGACATAGACAAGGATTTTGTTAAATCGGAAATACTTGGTGTTAGTAAACATTTTGAAGAATTAAACAAAGAAATCGAAATTTCAGCTCCAGAATGGCCTATTGAGCAAATTTCTGCAATAGATAAATCAATATTGCAGATTGCAATTTTTGAGCTTTTGTACTCTACTGATGTGCCGCCAAAAGTTTCGATAAATGAAGCAATAGAATTAGCAAAACAATTTGGAAGCAATAACTCTGGCAAGTTTATCAACGGTGTTTTAGGCACTATTTATGACAAACACGCAGATACAATAAAAAAGAAGGAAATAACAAATGAATGATCCGAAAGATTTAGCCGAAAAACTGGGACTTAAATTTAATAATCAGGATATTCTACAGCAAGCGTTTATTCATCGTTCTTACATAAATGAACATCGAAGTTCTGGACTCGCTCACAATGAGCGATTGGAGTTTCTGGGTGATGCAGTTTTAGAGTTAGCAGTTACTGAGCACCTATTTAACAAGTATGACCGTCCTGAGGGTGAAATGACATCGTGGCGGAGTGCTTTGGTTAAGGGTGAGTCGCTATCAGCTGAAGCTAAAAAAATTGGACTGGAAGCATGCCTTAAAGTTTCCCGTGGAGAGTCAAAAAATACCGGTAAAGCCAGAGATTTGATTTTGGCGAACGCTTTTGAAGCTCTTTTAGGTGCAATTTACTTAGATCTTGGATATGATATTGTCAAAAAATTTGTCGAAGATCATATCATATATAAATTGGAAGATATTTTGTCTGGAGAGAATTTTATTGATGCTAAGTCAAAAATGCAAGAACTTTCACAAGAAAAATTTTCCATTACCCCTACATACGAGACTGTAATCGAAACTGGCCCAGACCACAATAAAAAATTTGTCGTTGCCGTACTAATTGGCAAGAAAAAAGTTGGTGAGGGTGAAGGCAACTCGAAACAAAAAGCTCAAATTGCCGCAGCTGCCAACGCCCTTGAGAACAAAGAATTATTTAGTTAGGCCAAACTACGCTAGAAAAGCCCCAATCAAGTAGTTTGCGGGCTTCATCAGCTGATGCCGAGGCTGTATCAGCGTATGTTCCTAGCACAACCGCAATAAGAGTGTGTCCATTACGTGTGGCCGCACCAACTAGACAGTGACTAGCTGCATATGTAAAACCTGTTTTTACGCCAATCGCACCTGGGTACTGGTAGGTCGTAATTAGTCGGTTTGAGTTTTCTAATTGATGGAAAATTGTTTTTGCAGTATTTGTTGCAACATAGTTCTGGGTGCTAACTATTTCTCTAAATGTTGGATTCTTCAATGCGTATCTAGTTATGATCCCTAGATCTGCGGCTGAGGAATATGCATCATCAGAAAGGCCTGCAGATTCTTGATAATGTGTATTATTCATTCCAAGTTCTTTGGCTTTCTGATTCATTTTATCGACAAATGGTTTGATATCATCATTTGATCCAGATTTGTCCATATGTGTGCCGATTGCGTAGGCGGAATCATTTCCAGATTTTATCAATAAGCAATGCAAGAGCTCAGAGACGGTAATTTTTTCTCCGGACCGTAAATTGACGACCGTCGGGATTTGTTGGGTTGCTTTCAATGGTACCGTTACAATATCATCCAATCTATAATTTTCTAAGGCTATTACAGCTGACATGATTTTAGTTGTTGAAGCAATTGGAACATGCTCTTCTGGGTTTTTTGAATTTAAAATAATGCCAGTTTGACCATCGATGAGAGCGTATTGTTTTGTCAAAATGTTGGATTTTGCCGCATTGGTTTTGACGCTTGGAAGCTCAAATATATTTGGCAAAGTCAACGAATTATCTGCAGCCATTGCTGAGGAAAATGACTCCTTAGCTAGGCTATCAGCAACTTTTTGATCTGTATTTGCAGCTGACAAATTAAAACCTATTAGGTTACATATAATTGAAAGTGCTATTAGGGGTTTTAGAATCATACTATATCTTCTTTAGTAATTTTGACCATTTGGCCAGGTTTGATATTAAGCTTTGAAAGCTTAAGTTTTCCAACCTGAATGCGCTTTAAGCTCAAGACTTCTAATCCTATTTTCCCAGCCATAATGCGCAATTGTCGACTTCGACCTTGATGTAAGGTCACCTCAAGCTTATTGTCGGCGGCAAACTTTGCTTTATCGACGTAATATCGCTTGCTGTTATGCATTATGCCTTTTATAAATTGACGAATAATCCCCTCTTTACCCAGTGTAGTTGGCTTGCCACCATATTCCAAGTGATAAACTTTCTCTTTAGTAAATGAAGGATGTGCCAATTCATTGGCGAAGTCTCCGTCATTTGTTAAAATAAGCAAACCTTCCGTTTCTTTATCTAGTCGTCCGACTGAAAAAAGTCTTGTCTCTTTTGGTAAGAACTTTTTAATCGATTCGCCTTGCTCATCTGATGATGAAGTAATAAATCCAATTGGTTTGTAAAATGCAAAGTACTGAAAATTGTTTATTGGCTTGACTTCTTTTCCCGCAACAACAACTTTGTCAATTTCCGGGTTGATTTGGATTCCTGGCTTGGCCTTTTGGTTGTTAACTTCGACTTTTCCTGACTTGATTAGCTGGTCAACAGCTCGGCGAGACGCAACGCCAGCTTGGGCTATAAACTTGTTAATTCTAATTGGTTTATTAGTCATTTGTCTGTGTTTCTGCACGCTCTAGCGCTTTGCCCTTGGCTTCATCGGCCAATTTTATATGAACATCTTTTAATTGTTGTCCTGAAACAACTGAAGGGGCACCCATCATCACATCCCTCGCGTCACCAGTCTTTGGAAATGCCATTGCTTCGCGAATCACATTTTCCTCGGCGAATATCGCTGCTATTCGATCAAGTCCCCAGGCAATTCCACCATGTGGCGGAGCACCATATTCAAAAGCTTCCAACATGTGCCCAAATCGACGAAGTTTTTCATCTTCAGACACTCCGAGCAAATCAAATATCATATTTTGGATATCTCGTTTGTGAATTCTGATAGAACCGCCTGCGATTTCAAAACCGTTTAAAACCAGGTCGTATGCATAGGCCCTAACCTCTTCAGGTTTGGTGTCAAGCTTCTCAATATCTTCTGCTTGTGGCATCGTAAACGGATGGTGGGAAGAAACTAATTTCTTTTCAGATTTTGAATATTTGAAAAGCGGTGTATCAATTATCCAAACAAAAGCCATTTCTTTTTTGTCGGTTTTGTCTTTTCTCAAATCTGGCTTGTCAGTTTGGTATTTCTTCACAGACTCCGCATAAGTAATTCTTGGAAATGGTTTCGACATGATTTTGTTTCCTGGTGTCACTTTCTCCACCAGTTCAATCATCATTTCTTCGACTAAAGACAAAATATCTTCTTGGTCGATAAAACTCATTTCAATATCAAGTTGTGTAAATTCTGGCTGTCTATCTCCTCTTTGGTCTTCATCTCGAAAGCAACGAGCAATCTGAAAGTAGCGTTCAATGCCGCCAACCATAAGCAGTTGTTTAAATTGTTGTGGGCTTTGCGGCAAAACGTAAAACTCCCCAGGATAAAGTCTGGCCGGAACAATATACTCTCTGGCACCTTCAGGTGTAGATTTTGTTAAATATGGGGTTTCAATTTCCCTGAAGTCTTCTTTGTATAAATATTCTCGAATAAATTTGATTATATTGTGACGCAGTGTAATATTTTTGGCCATTCTATCACTGCGTAAATCAAGGTATCGATATTTTAATCGCAGCTCTTCGTCAACGCGCGAAGTATCTTTATCAACTTCAAATGGTGGGGTTTTAGCAGGGTTTAGGATTTCTATATCAACAGCTTCCATTTCAACCGTGCCAGTAATCAAATCTTTATTTATCATTTTTTCAGGTCTAGCATTAATTTTACCAGAAATAGAAATTACCCATTCCGGCCGAACATCAACTACTTTTTCATATGCCTTTGACCCTGGGACAAAAACTACCTGAATCAAACCAGACATATCGCGCATATCTATAAAAACAATTTTGCCGTGGTCTCGTCTGGTATTCACCCAGCCGGAAATCAGAACTTCGTCACCAATTTTCTTTACCGTTTCTTTTATTAGTATTCTTTTCATCTTAGACCTTTCTTAGCTTAGCCTCAAACTTTTTTTCAATCTGTTTAATAACATCTTTGGTAATTTGCTGCGCTTCTGCATCATTTAGGGTTCTGTCTTTTGATTGCAATGCAAGGTGAAAGGCTATATTCTTTTTACCGACTCCAAATTTGTCAGATGCAAATTCGTCGAATAGCTCTACACGGTTAACTAAATCAGAAATCGAATAAATGGCATCTGAGATATCTTCTGCATTGATTTTTTTATCAACAATAAATGCCAAATCGCGGGTTATGGCCGGATATTTAGAGACTCCGCGATAAACAATACTATTCTTGTCGATTTTAAACTCCAATTTTTGATCAATTTTTTCTGATTGAATAATTTTAGATAAATTAATTTCTGACACCATAACGAGGGGTTTTTTAATTTTGTATCTTTGCAGATCTTCTCTTGAAAATTCTGAAAACTTAAATTTAGAATCAGTTTTCAATAATGAAATAACATTTTCAACTACTGCGACGTGCTCCTTGGTAGATTTTCCCGCGGTAGCAATAGCTAGATTTGTGTCCTCTTTAGTTTTTGAATAAATATGGCCGATTTCAAAAAGTTGTATAGGATCAAACGATGGGTTCTTAGCAATATTCTTTAGAAGCCCAGGTATTAGCGAAGGTCTTAAATATCTATTTTCTGGTTGCATGGGGTTAGCAATCTCAAGTAAAATATCTGAATTTAGTCTGGCGGACACAACATCGTTTTCAGATAAAAACGGGTAATTCATAGTTTCTGTGTAACCGAAATTTATCAATTGATCTTTGATATTTTCAGTAAAATAATATGATGTCTTTACAAATTTCTGTATTCCCGGTAATGCAAGCGGTTTAATTTTGTTATAGCCAACCAAGCGTCCGACTTCCTCAGCTAAATCCTGCCATATTGATACGTCATGACGCCACGACGGGACGACAGCAGAATCGCCTGAGATAGAGAAACCTAGGTGGCGAAGTATATGATCAACTTCATCGGTTGAAATTTCCTCACCAAGAAGCTGGCAAATTTTCTTATACTCAATTTTGATTTCGACTTTATCTGGACGTTGCCCTGATTGGACAATGCCTTGCATTACCTTACCGCCGCTGGTTTGGACAATAAGATCGGCAGCTTTATTAATTGCATATTCAATAGCCCCGGAATCAATGCCGCGCTCAAAACGATAGCTGGCTTCGGTGGTGAGATTTAATATTTTAGCAGTCCTACGGATTGATTTTCGATCAAACTCTGCCGCTTCAAGAACAATAGTTTCGGTATTTTCATCTACTTCAGAGTTTTTCCCACCCATAATACCAGCTATAGCTACGGCCTTCTCACTGTCTGCGATTACTAGCATTTCAGCGTCCAAATTTCTTACTTCACCATCAAGAGTGACAATATCTTCATTCTTCTTTGCATTTCTGACAATAATTTTAGAACCGGCCAATTTTTTCCAGTCAAATGCATGCATTGGGTGACCAAGATCCAATAATATATAATTTGTCACATCGACAACATTATTAATTGGTTTTGCCCCGCATGCTATTAAGCGATCCTGCATCCATTTTGGCGAAGGCCCAACTTTAACCCCAGTAATTACTCGGGATAAGTATTGTGGACAAAGTTCTGAATTCTTAATTTCAACCGATATTTTTGTTGATGTATGCGCCGAATCAGTCTTTGATAAGGTTATCGGCACTTTCTTAACACTAGAGTTCTCGAAAGCAGCAATTTCTCTAGCTACACCTATTTGTGAAAAGCAGTCGCCACGGTTGGCAGTAATATCGAGTTCTATGACGGTGTCTGACTTGATGTATAGAGAAAGAGGTTTTCCTATTTCATAATCACTTGGCAAAATATAAATACCCTGATGATCTTCGCCGATTCCTAATTCGTCTTGTGCGCAAAGCATACCATTGGACTCTATGCCTCGTATTTTTGATACTTTAATTTCACCAGTTGGTAACACTGTTCCCGGAAGTGCAAGTGGCACAAGATGTTCAACTTCAATATTTGGTGCGCCGCACACAATTTGCAGAATTTCTGTGCCCGTATCAACCATAGCGATTTTAAGCTTGTCAGCATCTGGGTGTTTTTTAATTTCTTTGATCTGGGCAACTATTACTTTCTGATCGATACCTGAAATGACCTCTTCAACCTCGAGACCAGCAAGTCCTAAAATTTCTATCAGGCGTTCGTCCGATAGATCTGCAGAAATATAATCTTTTAGCCAGCTTTTTAATACTTGCATATTAGAATTGTTTAAGAAATCTTAAATCCCCTGACCTAAGCAAACGAATATCCTCAATACCATATTTTAACATCACTAATCTATCTACTCCCATGCCAAAAGCAAATCCAGAATATTTTTCTGGGTCCAGTCCCATATTTTTAATTACTTTTGGATGAACCATGCCAGCGCCTAGAAGCTCAAGCCATTTTCCATTATATTTTGCTGAAACTTCAAAACCGGGCTCAACAAAAGGGAAAAAACTAGGAGTAAATTTTACTTCAGTATCCGGGCCATAAATTTTCTTAAAGAAATACTCCAAAGTATAAAACAAATGACTAACTTTAACATCCTTGTCAACATATAAGCCCTCAAGCTGGAAGATTGCTGCCTCGTGCTTGAAGTCTGTCGCTTCATTTCTATAGACCTGGCCAGGGGAGAGTATTCTAAAAGGAGGTTTGTGGTCTTTGCCGTAGCGAATTTGTCCATTGGATGTTTGAGTTCGGAGTACCCGACCATCGGTTAGCCAGAAAGTATCTTGCATATCACGTGCAGGGTGATCGGAAGGCATGTTTAGTGCGTCAAAATTATGCCACTCACTGTCAACTTCTGGCCCATCAAATATTTCAAAATTTAAATCCTCAAAAATCTTTACGGTTTGACGTAAAAGCTGAGTTATTGGATGTAGATTTCCTTTATTCATGGGATTTTTTAAATTTGTTACCGCGAAAAAATAATTCGATCATAATAATTGCAATAGTTAGTGGTATCCCAACCCATAGATCTAGGATCTTTAGCCCATCAAGAATAAGCAATACTGTAGCGGCTAAGGAAATAATTGCTGAAAATCTTAGAGTTGGCCAGAAAGATGATGAAAGAAGTTTTTCTGCCATTCGCGAACGAATAAACAGCAGAATAATTGTTAACAATCCGGCTATTGTTGCCCATAGCGAAAGATAAAATATCACGAAAACTGAAACTCCAGTTTTGAAAGGATTGTAATTAAACAATGTCAGAATTAATGCTGCCAAAGCAAAAACCGTTACAGAAACTAGAAAAAACAATTTGGCTTTCAAATTAGTCGTCACAAGTTCATTTTAGCACAAATAGCTCATTAAGTGAACAAAAGTTGACAATAAGCACCCTCGGGACTAGTCTAGATATATAACATGCCAAGGAGGTGATACACTTTGGCAAATAAACCCCGATACACCCTGTTTGTTAAGGTGTATCATCCGGACTTCAAGCTGAATGATAGGCTTGAGCATGCAAAGATACTCTTGGTCAGAGCTGATACCGCCGAATTCACGGCTGAGACCGAGTTATCTGCGACAAACCGCGCTGCTGGAGCCTACCACGCCAACACAGGTACCTGGCCAGATATGAATTTGGCATCTGCGGAGTATCTAGGGTACAAAGATCGGCTGGGTTTCTGGCATCCAGCGGATTCCGACACACGACGGGAACTAGACCTGAAGGTCTGCGTAAACTGTCAAACTGCGATGAAAAGACATATATCTCAATGCCCAGCCTGCGGCTCGAACCCAGACGATGGGTCGCAAATATCTCTTCCGTCTCGTACTGAAGATTTGCCGCCCGCGTCTAATGGGCCAGTGGAAGAGTTCGACCCGTTTGGTGATCATGACGCTGGTTAACATACACGCGCCGTCACAAGTCGGCGCTGTTTTTTTCTATTAGTTCTTCGATATGTTCAATTTCAGACTGCATTTCATCTTTAATAATCTCGAGTTTTGGAATTTTTCGGATGAATAACTTATCAGCCAGCATTTTTCTATATTCACCAGTTTTTTTCTTCAACGCATCATAAATTGATTGGTGGCCAGAAGTTACAGAAATATAAATTTTTGAATTGGATAGATCGGGTGCAGTATGAATAAAGTTTATGGTGACAATTTCTCCAGGAAAATCAAAAACAAAAGCCATTGAAAGCTCTTGTTTTATGAGTTCATTGATTTTTTGAATTCGCTCAGACATAAGAACAATATGAAAGTTGCAAAATAGTGCAAGTTATCGTTTTGACCACTGTGGTGCGCGTCGAGCCTTCTTCAATCCAGGTTTCTTTCGTTCAACTTCTCGTGGGTCACGGGTCAAAAATCCAGCTTTTTTAAGCTGAGGGCGAAATTCAGAATTTAACTCAATTAGAGCACGGGAGAGTCCATGACGGATTGCTTCGAATTGACCAGTTTTGCCACCACCGTTGACTTTAACTGTCATATCGCATGAATCAAGTTTACCTACCATTTTTAATGGCTCAACAACATTTTCAGGTAAAGTTACTTCCTTGTCGTTGACAGTTGCTTTTCCACTACCAGGAAAAATTCTAACACGCGCGGTTGCAGTTTTTCTTCGCCCAGTACCATAAAAGTATTTTTCGCTGTTAGCCATTGTTAACCTCTTCTATTTTTTCTTTTACAAAAGTGTGATCATTGCCTTTAAATATTTTCAGATGCTTTAATAAGTCTGATTCCAATCTATTGTGCGGAATCATACCTCTAACGGCTTTTTTCACTATTTCAGTTGAATCATTTTTTTTCATGTCAGCAAAATCACGCTCTTTAATTCCGCCAGGATATCCTGAATGACGATAATATTTTTTTGAAAGCTCTTTTGTGCCAGTTAGATACAACTTATCGCTGTTTATAACAATTACAACATTGTTGGCTACAACATTTGGAGCATAATTGGGATCATTTTTTCCCATCAACAACACAGCAGCCTGAGTAGAAAATCTTCCGAGCGGCGACTTGCTTGCGTCAATTAGGTAGTATTTTGTTTCCATTATTTATCTCCAGTTTTTCTAGTGGCTTTAGATCTTACAGATGTAATAACACCAGCTTTCTGTGATGTTGAAGTTAGTTTATCCATCTTTCTTTGAGCTTTAAGTTCCTTTTTGTCAATTTTTTCTTCGGTGGCGTCTAAATCTTTGGATTTTTCAGCGGTTGTTTTTTTCGGGGCAGAGAAAACTTTACGATCTACAAGTTCTAGTCTCATCATTTTTGAATTGTCACCCAACCTATTACCAATGTGGTATGAGCGAATAAAACCTGATTGTCGATCTGAATATCTTTTAGCCAATTCTTCATAAACTTTTTTAGCAGCATTTTTATCGTAAAAATAAGCTAAAAGTCGTCGATAGGCGGAAAGATCCCCAGCTTTGGAAATTGTTATCATATGCTCAACATAAGATTTTACATCTTTAGCTTTAGCTTCGGTAGTCTCAATTTTTTCGTATAAAACAAGAGAAGCCGCAAGATTGCGCATCAGGGATTTTCGGTGACCAATTTTTCTACCTAGTTTGCGTGGCATATATTAACCTTCTAGTAATTCTTTAACTTCATCAAAACCTTTTTTGCCTAAGCCCTTAACCTCTGAAAGTTTAAGATCTGACAATCTTTTAAGACCAGCGACTGTTTTTATTCCTGAGTTTACCAGTGCGTTTACTGTTCTAGCAGAAAGATTTAAGTCAGCAACTTTGGTTTTTGGCTCAACATCAGCAAGTGAAACTATTTCAGATACTTCGCCTGCATTGCTTTGTGTCTCAATAACTTCTTCTTCAGCAGTGTATGGTTTACCTTCGGCAATATAGTTGAAATGTTGAACTAAAATCTTTCCAGCCTGTGTCAGCGCATCCCTAGGAGATATTGCACCGTTGGTAGTAATTTCGAGTTCAATTTTATCAAAGTTTGTCATTTGACCAACACGAGTGCTTTCAGTTTTAAAGTTAATCAATTTAACTGGCGAAAAAACGCTGTCAATTGATATTCGGCCAATATCACTTTTCTCAATTTCTCTGTCTTCTGTTGGTCTAAAACCGCGGCCAACTTCTAACACAACTTCCATATCGAAGTTTGCACTTTTATCCAAGGTGGCAATATACTGATCTGGATTTAAGATTTCGATATCGGAAGTTAACTTAAAATCTTTGGCTGTAATAACCTTTGGTCCCTTTGCCAGCAGTGAAACTGTAACTGGTTCGTCTGAATAAGACTTGAAATTGATTTTGCGTAAATTCATGATGATTTCAATCATATCTTCTTTGACGTGAGGAATTGCTGAAAACTCATGAGCAACACCGTCAATTTTAATTGAGGAAATTGCGGTGCCAGGAAGAGATGATAACAAAACTCGACGCAAAGCATTGCCCATTGTTGCGCCATATCCAGGTAAAAGCGGCTCGATTATAAAAATCGATTTAGTTTCGTCCAAAACCTGTTCTTTAATTCGTGGAATTTCATTTTCTGGAATCATAGTCTCTCCTTTTTGTTACCTAGAGTAATATTCAATGACTAAATTAATATCAAATGGAAGCTCAATTTCATCCTTATTTGGCAAATTCTTTAACCTGACAATTCCGGTTTTCCCGTCAAAAGAAATCCAGGAAGGCAGATTGACTTTATCATCGAATTTGACAGTTTTCTTATCGTTAACGGAAATTTCGCTTTTGGATGTGATGATGTGTGAGGGAATATTGACAATTCTGCTGTTAACTCTGAAAAATCGGTGAGAGACCATCTGTCTAGCAGTTGATTTAGATGGTGCAACACCCAGGCGGTAGACTATAGAATCAAGTCGACTTTCTAGAAGCTGAATTAGATTTTCGCTAGTGTCCCCTGGTTTACTTGCAGCTTTATTATAATAATTTCTAAGTGATGTTTCGTTAATGCCATAGACTTTTTTAACTTTTTGCTTTTCACGAAGCTGTTTTCCATATTCAGAAAGTTTGGAATAGGACGAAGGACCATGCTGTCCTGGAGGAAATGGGCGTGTCACAACAGCACACTTAGGCGAAAAACACCTTTCACCTTTTAGGAAAAGTTTGGTAGTTTCTCTTCGGCATTTTCTACATCCATGATTCATATTAAACTCGTCTCACTTTCTTTCGACGACAACCATTGTGCGCCATTGGTGTTACATCTTGGATTTTATCGACTTCAATACTGGCACTGTGAAAGGCTCGGATTGCGCTGTCGCGGCCAGAACCAACACCGGAAATAAAGATATCGGCCTTGCGAAGTCCGCGAAGTTTAGCTTTTTCAATAGCTGCTGATGCGGCCAATGATGCTGCATACGGAGTGGATTTCTTTGCGCCCTTGAAACCTATTGAGCCAGCTGACGCCCAAGCAATTACTCCGCCTTTTTCGTCAGTGACGGTAACAATTGTATTATTAAATGAAGATTGAATATAAACGCTGCCAGTTGCGACAGGCTGTAAAACTTTCTTCTTTTTAATTGTTTTTGGTGATTTTGTTGCCATGTTTCCTTAAGCTAATAGATATTAGCTGACAGCTGTCAGCTTGTTTTTAAGTTTTTTCTGCAGCTTTCTTACGACCAGAACCAACAGTGACCTTCTTGCCACGTTTCGTTCGGGCGTTTGTTTGTGTCTGTTGACCACGAACAGGCAATCCTCGTGTGTGACGATAGCCGCGATATGTGCCAATTTCTTTCAATCGCTTAATATTTTGGCTAACTTCAGTTCGCAAGTCACCTTCGATTTTGTAATCTTTATTAATTATCTGTCGAATTCGCTCTAACTCATCGCTTCCAAGCTTGTTGGCTCGAATATTTGGATCAATTTTAGCCGCAGCAAGAATCTTCTGGCTTGTAGTTAATCCAATACCAAAAATATAAGTTAAAGCAATTTCGATTCGTTTGTCATTTGGAATTTCATTTCCAGCGAGTCTAACCATAATTATCCTTGTCTCTGCTTATGTTTTGGGTTTGAACAAATGCAAAACAATGTTCGATGCAGGGTGGCAGAAGTCGAACTATTTTTCTTTTTTCTAGTAACAATTTTACACTTGCTACAGATCTTTTTTACAGATGGTCTAACCTTCATAATTTATTTTTGACAGCAATAAACGAAAAAACGTCCCCTAACGCTTGCGTTAATATGTGATTTTCTCACGGGAGACTATTCTGCCCTTGGTTAAATCATATGGAGTTAATTCAATCTTGACTTTGTCGCCAGGCATAACTTTTATAAAGTTTTTTCTCATTTTGCCCGAGAGATAAGCCAGAATTGTTTGACCCGATGATAGCTTAACCATAAAAGTAGAATTCGGCAAAGCCTCTTCAACTGTGCCTTCAACATTTATAACTTCATGTTCTGTCATCTAGTAGATATTAGCATAAAAAAATCAGTGAGTCAACACATTATGCGGAAAAAAGCATTTATGAGAGTTAATTATTGAATAGTGGATAAAACCCACGCCACTTTTACCCACAAATTCAAAAATTACTTCTGCCTTTTCTTGATGTTTTTTATAGTTATAAATAATGCAATTCCTCCAACAGAAAGGAGCGTCACAAAGCTAATAAGATACTTAGAATAATTATTTTTAACATCCTCGACTAAATTCATCTTTTTAAAGTTTTCAGAAAGTTTCTCGCCGGATAATGAACCGGAATTTGACTGATCAACATTGTTGTTTAAAGGTAAATCATTGTTTGAAGTTGCCAATGAATCTGAGCCCTGTGTACTAGACGAGGACGAGGCGGAATTGCTACTATCTCCTGATGCATCGTCAGTATTGTCGGAACTAGAACTTACCGAAGCAGCCGCGTTTCTAGTAGCACTAAATATTGATGACGCTGAATTTCCAGCTTTATCATAAGTTGTAATTTCAATAGAATTTGATCCTTGATCAAGAGATACAGTAGTTTTATAAGCGATTTCAGCTGCATAAGCTTTTATCCCAGACGGTTTTAGCGACTCGGTTGCTAACGTTAAAGAATTCAAATCCTTCCTAACGCCGTCAACAGTGATGTAATCGATGCCAGCGAGGTTATCATCAAGTTTAAAAACAACATCAGTTGTGGCACTCGTTGTCGTAACATTATTTGTTGTCAAGGTAATTTCCGGGTTAGTCGTATCTAATGTAATGGAAGCGCTACCAATTGAGCTAGAAATAAGCTCATTTGCGTCTTTTAGCCAAGCTCGGACAGTTTTTGCACCCTCAGAAACACCGATGTCTTTCCCGTCTGAAATATTCGCCCAACCTGAGGCATAAAATGTCGGAACTAGCTCTGACGGTGATGCTGCCTCTTTGTACTTTTCTGCAGCTCCATCTGTTGGCACAATTTCAACATTTTCAGTATTAGTATATTCTGTTGAGGCGTTGTTCGGGTTGCGAAGAATAAAACCGGCGGCAGGCAATACTCTCTGCGTAATGTTAATCGATCCAACAGCGCCGTCTCGAGTCGGAGTTGACGCTGCTGTGCCGCCATCGGCCGATATGTTGTCAAGTGATACAGTTTGGCTGGTTGAATAGACAAGAGATACTCTGCCGCCGCCGCCAGCACCGGGACTGTAGTTTGCGTCTCCTGGAGCAGCTGAGCCATCTGCAGAAATTGTACCACTACCTGATATGTTGTCAGCTATTAGAAAAACGCTACCGCCAGAACCACCACCAGGCTTCCAACCTGAAATGCCGCCAGTACCATTAGCGCCATTAGCAGAAATACTTCCATTGATAGTAGCATTGCCTAAAACTCGTAATGTAACGGCACCACCACCACTTCCACCAACACCATTTTGGCCAGCGCCACCACTGCTACCAAGATAATATGGAAAGTTAGCTTCGTTCACACCGTAAATTGGACCTGGCTGATTACTGTTATACGATGTTCCGCCAAGGCCGCCGTAACTGCCACCGGCACCTGAAGTCGACGAAGTTCCGGCCCCTTTGCCGGGTCCGTTAGCGCTGGTATATCCTTGACCAGTTGCTGAAATAGTCGAGCCTGGGTCTACGACCAAATTGCCGTCTAGATTTATAGTAACGCCGCGGCCATCTGAGTCGTTACTAAATGTTCCGCCAACAGTTACTGTTGCATTGTTGGTAACAGTTAAATTGTTAAAGTAAAAAATTCCGTCGGATCTCGCAGTTCCGTCCCGGTTAACCCCCTGAGTAGCACTGAATGTCACATCACTCGAAGCTGTAACATTGCCAGTTGCGGTATTGTAAAGAAAAACCGTACCAACCGAACCATCGGCCGATGCTCCGCTTGAACCTTTTAGACCTTTAGTTGCAGTAATATTGTTTGCAGTAAAACCTGAAGTGTCTGCATATATTGCTATCCTTCCACCTCCACCTCCACCGCTATAGCCGTAGCCGTTGCTACCATTGGCCAAAATAGTCCCAGCACCTGTGACCGAAGTTGTTACTAAATAAATTGTTCCACCAGCACCGCCAGAGCCTTGTGTGGCGCCGTCTCCCGAAGAAGCGCTGGCTGAAGCGTCTAAAGAGCCATTAATAATTATCTGGCTTGCTGTAACCTTAATGATCCCACCGCCCGCTGCACCCCTTGTGGTCACACCGCCAGAGCCGAGCTTTGAAGGAAATAGGGTTGAATCGTATCCTGTTCCTCCGACACCGACTTCACCACGACCACCATTTCCTCCATGCGCTCCTCCACCACCATAGTTGTTGTTTAGGATGCCTCCCTTACCCTCGCCGGTATTCTTGGGGTATCCTAAACCCTTAGCGTCAATTTTGGAGCCTGTGTCTACTGTTAAATTACCGCTCAAATTGAACGATATCCCAGAGCCATCAGTGTCAGTTGTATACTTAGAACCAACACTCAGTGTCGAGTTGCTAATTACAGTAAGATTTCGCAAATTAAAAGTTCCGTCTGTGGTCGGGTCACCGCTTGTGTTAATTCCGTCAGTTGCCGCCAGTCGAATATTTTTAGAGAAAGTAACATCTTTGTTGGTTCGATCCATAACGAAAACTGAACCATCTGTCGCTCCCCCACCATTCGAAGCTAAAACTTTTGTCGGATCAAGTGAATAAGTGCCATTGTGGTATAGCGCGACTCTTCCGCCGCCTCCATCTGCATTGCCAGATACACTTCCACCATTGGCGGTTATTGTTCCGGCGCCAGACATATTTGTGGCGATAATATAAATTGATCCGCCACTTCCAGCACCGCTCCAACTGCCAACATTATTTCCATTTGCGCTAATGGTGCCACCAAGTACAAGATCGCCTGTCAAGTTAAGGTTGATTGCTCCGCCTCCTGCTCCATTGCCACCCGAGTTGCCACCACCGCTCCCAAGATCCAGCGGTTTAACCGCAGAGCCATACGATACTCCACCGGCAGTTTCGGTATCTCCGGTGCCACCAGCACCTCCGTAACCAGCGCCAGAGCCAAAATTTCCAGTTGGCGAACCTTTGCCGGGACCGTGAAATGCAAGGTATCCCTTTCCATCAGCGCTAATTTTAGCTCCAGAAGTAACTGTGATTGTTCTGGCGTTGATAACGACGCCTGTTCCGTCTGTGTCAGTAGTATATGTACCACTCAGTGTCAAAGTGGCATTATTAGTAATTGTAATATCTCTGTAGGTATAAGTTCCTGCAGTCCAAGTTGTGTTAGACGAGATAGTGATATCTTCGCCTTCAGCGGCGTTTGACATTAAGCCATAGGCAAAACAAACCACAACAAATAGTAGCGCTACGAATGAGTAATAGTGTCGTTTCAGCATCCTCTCCTTATAATTATCAGTTCGGTACTACTATTATATCACTAAAAATTGAGCAACTCCAAGACTTTATAAATGATGAGAGCTGGCCAGACCAAAGCCTTTAGAACTCCAATGACTCCCATCCAAAAAGTTGTTGAATGTTGAATAAAATAGATTGCAGCGCCAATAAAGGCTAATCCATACACTCCGCCACCCATGGATCCGCCGCCTCTGTGATGGCGTTTAAACATATATTTTTTGAAATCCTCATCACTACAACAGTCTTTGGAATCTTTTTCTTTTGGCATTGAACTCCTTTTTCCTTAATATATTGCTTTGATTCTACCAAATATGCACCAAAATACAACAAACCCTTGCAATTATAATATTTTTGTGATATAGTTACATTGTTGTTAAATATTGTTCTATAGATTTCCGAAAGATTAATTGTTTCGACGTTCTATTGCAGCAATATCTGGGCCAATTTTAGAGCCTGGCTAGCAGCAAATGAATAATTAATCATTACGACGGAAATCTTTTTTCGTTGTGGAAAGTCAATTTATGTACGGAAGAAGTCAGACAAAGAGCAATTTTGGTTCCAGAAGTGGTTTTGGTAACCGCCCACTTTCTGGTGGGTATGGTCCAAAACGCTATAGTTCGAGTCAACAAAGTAATTCTCGCCAAAGACCTGCGCGTCGAGGACGAAGCGAAAATATTGATATCTCAAAATTTATTCAGCGAGCAGTCCCTACTGCTCAAGCAGCTAAATTTATCGCAAAACATGTTTTTCGTGATTTTGGATTTTGTTCTGAACTACAGAGAAACTTGGATTCGCGCGGTTATTTGGCCCCAACTCCAATTCAGGACGAAGCAATACAACCTATCATGCTTAGTCGTGACTTAATCGGTTTAGCAAATACTGGCACAGGAAAAACTGCTGCCTTTTTGTTACCAATGATAGAAAAAGTATTTAAAAATCGTCATCAAAAAGTTCTTATTATCGCTCCAACTCGCGAGTTAGCTATTCAAATCGATAACGAATTTCGCCAATTCGCAAACGGAATGGGAATTTTTTCAGTAGTTTGTGTTGGTGGGACTCCAATGGGCCGACAAATTCAAAACTTGCGACGTGGTTCGAGTTTTGTTATTGGCACACCGGGACGATTAAAGGATTTAGCTGATCGTGGTTTGATTAAATTTGATCAATTTCAAAATATAGTTCTTGATGAAGTTGACCGAATGCTAGATATGGGATTTGTTGAAGAAATTACCGCTATTTTGAACGTTTTACCAAAACAACGTCAAGCGTTATTCTTCTCAGCTACCCTACCGTTTAAGATTAAAAACCTTGTTACGCAATATCTCAATAATCCTGTTTCAGTTGAAGTTAAAACCGGCGATACCGCTGCAAATGTTTTGCAAGATATTGTTCGCATAAGAGATAAGGGTGAAAAGTTTAATAAACTTCAGGATCTACTCAATCAACCAGAGCTAACGAAAGTTTTGATCTTTACTGAAACAAAACGTGATGTTGAAAAGCTAGCCGACGATTTAACCAGTCATGGCCACAGAGCTGAGTCTATTCATGGTAACAAGCGCCAAAGTCAACGAGAAAGATCACTCACCGCTTTTCGCAATGATCGCTGCAATATTTTAGTTGCTACTGATGTTGCTGCTCGGGGACTTGATATTGGCGATATTTCACATGTGATTAACTACACTGTTCCTAATACTTATGATGATTACTGTCACCGAATTGGCAGAACTGGCCGAGGTAATAAATCTGGCATGGCACTTACGTTTGTTGAATAATTGAACTCTTATACAAAAAACACCCCGATTCACTCAAGGTGTTTTTTGTATCTTGTACGCTATCTATTTCAATTTCCGAATCGACATTGACTGGACATCTTTGATGCTAATGGATCTGCCATCTTCGAGCAAAACTTTTCCGCTTTTGTGGTCGGAAAACTTGCCAGTCGTTGTTTCACCAGTTTTAAACTTAATCCAAATAGTTGTGCCTTTTGAAAAGCTTGTATGCATATAATTATCTTACACCAATAATCTCTTTAAAAAAAATGGAGTAGCCGAGGACACACATTGTCCAATGACTACTCCTTGCTCCTTAGGCTGCGCGCTTGACAGCTTCGTCTTGCGCGCGCTGGACACGTGACCGGATGATCTCAATGGCCGACGCACTCGTGTCGTTGATGTCACTGATCCTGAATCCGTTGCCATAGTAGACTTCGACCTCGAAGCGCCAGGTCCACTTGTAGCTGATCCCACAAGGCACGATCCAGGGATCGACCTTGCTCAGATTGGCCGCCAGGATCAACCCGCCGTGCATTTCTCCAACCACGTTTCCAGGGGTTCTGGTCCCCTCGCCGAAAATACACACGGCCTCGCCTGATCCAAGCAGCTCGCCCGCCTTTCGCAGCGCTCCGCGGTCAGGTTCACCTTGCTTGACTCGGAACGCACCACAGGCTTCCAGATACTTCCGCAGAAGCCAGTTCTTGAACAGCGATATCTTCGCCATGTAGCGAACTTCGCGAAGAATTGACCATGTGATGGCTAGAATGTCAAACATCTTCTGGTGGTGCGGTACCAGAAGGACCGGCCCAACCCTCGGAACTGTGCAGGAATTGTGAACTCTGATCCGAATGAAGGGACAGAGAAGAAAGGCGATGCGAAACAGATAATGGCTAATACGGTTCATGCTCATGAGACGAGCCTCCAGTGCTGATGTTCAGTGCCACATTATAGTACAACAAAATGCCACAAATAGCAAGGATGTGGGAAGATGTCAATTGCCGAATATGCCAATTAATGGTATCGTTCGAATTGAACTTGCTATCAACAGGCCTGAGGTGATGATATATGAGGCGCAAAACAGCGCTTTTCCTAGTCGTCATTAGTCTGCTACCGTCCAGCTTCTGCTTCGGCGGAGAATGGTATCCGGTGCTGATACACACACATACCACTTTCTCCGATGGTGGAAAAATCGCAGCCGCACTGGCCACAATCATTCGCCAATCACTCGGATCGCTTCGAGCAGATGGCAAATGTGCCTGGGTCAACTGCGATCACTTCGATGGCATGGCCAGAGACTTTGCTGGCTATGTCAAGGGCATTGAAGCCACCGGTATTCCTGGCCAGTTTATCGCGATGCCGTGCCTGGAACTTGGATCGAAGTTGCGGCCTGAGGCGAACACTGTTGCCGACGCAAACATCTTGGCAATCGGAGTTTTGCCAGCCAATTTCACAACGCTGGTTGACTGCTACAGTGTTAGCACTGGTGATCTCCCGCTGGAAGAGAAGTTCGATAACCAGCAGCGGCTGATTAGCGAAATTCTCGGCCTTGAGATGTTGCCCGTGGCCGCTCATCCGACACAAATGTTATCTGGTTACAATGTCGCCAGAGTTGACAACCGCTTTAACATGCAGAAAGGCTACAAGGGATTGTGCGGAGTAGAGACAATGAACACGCTGGGGCCAGGCCAGGACGACGAGTGTGTCAACTGGTATCTGTACCTAGTTTCACTCAATCTCATGGTCTTTGTGACGGCTGGATCAGATTACCACGGCACCGTCGCGTCGACCATTCCTGACGTGCTGCTCGGATCCATTGGCAGAATTACCTGGGTCTATGCCGACGAGTTCAGCGCCCAGGCCATTCTGCAAGCAATTGCCGAAGGCAAAACATATGCTGGGAATGCCGGGGCCTGCTTTGGCAATATCTTCGCCGACGGTGGCCAAAACCCAGGATTCAAGGTTGTCGGTGTTGATGATCCGACGATCATCGCTCAGCCTTGGGTCGCTGGTCGAGATGTCAACATTATCGTCTACCGCAATGGCACTGAAGTTACGCGGCAGCGATACAAAGGAGACGAATCCGCACTTTGCTGCTATCCCCTCAACGGTGGCGATGAATTCAAGAGCGGATGGACCGACAGTGATATGACCCCTGGCACTATTAATCGCTACGTCATACGTGTCGTATCGACGACGAAACCCGGGACGCAGACTCAACTGATTACGTCTCCGATCACTCTTCGGCTGAGGTTGCCGGGCGAGACGGCTTCGTTCTTTGATGCTATCCGAGAGAGTGATCTAGTGGCAATGGACACTGCGGTGAGCGTAGACCCGTCACTGGTTAATGCAAGAGACCCGAGAGATATCTACAACTTCAAGCTGAGTTGTAGCAAGCCGCTAGCACTCTCGGTCGCTTGCGCACTCTCCAGCAGTCAAGTTGTTGGATGGCTGTTGGACCACGGGGCTGATCCCGACTGTCGGCTTGGTGCCGGAGAGGCTGGGCCATTGATGGAAGTCGCTAAGCTGGGCGACGTCGACAAGGCACGAGTGTTGCTGGGACACGGTGCCAACGTCAACATTCGGACAGATGGGAACACCCCACTAGTCTGGGCGATTAGCAACAACCACCCAGAGCTAGCAAGATTCCTCATCGATGCTGGGGCCGATGTCAATTTGCCCGGTGACGGTGGCATTCGACCGCTAGCCAGAGCTCGCACACACAACATGGCAGACATCGAAAAACTGCTATTGGCTAAGGGCGCCAATTAGCAGTGAAAGGAGATCACGGACCGCGGGAAACCGCGGTTTTTACTTCAAGCTTTTCTCCACTGTCGGATATGTTGCATCAAGTTTTAGTGAGCCAGTTAAGAAATCCGCTGACTTAACATTCATGCCAGGCACTGCAGCGATTTTTTGTTCTACAAAATTTGCTAAATCGCCTTGGTACTTATTGATGACTGATTGGGGAGCGGTAAATCTAGAAATTTGTGCCTCAGAAATATTTAAAGTGATTTGATTATTGATAATCGACATTTTACCCTTTAAATAAAAGCTTGGATTATTGGAAACATAATTTAAATAGCCTTTTGCCTCACGAGAAAAACTTGTGTCTCCGCCCAGGTCAGCTGACCACTTGACCGCCTTATCAATGTCAAAATTGCCGGCTGTTTCAACAGTTCCATCGGAATTTATTTTTACTTGCGTATTTGAGAGCGGATAGTATTTGTATTTTGCAGATGAGATCATGGCAGTAATAATTGAGCTAGTATATTCGCCAGATATGCTTTTGTTACCTGTAAATTCCAAAGATTTTTCACTGCCTGATAAGTTTTGTAAATCAACACCAGTTAATTCTCGACCCTTTTGCAAGTCTGCGTCAGTATATTTTATACCTAGATCCTTTGGCTTATTCGCACCCATAACATTTGATAGCCCAGGGAAAAATCCAAAGTAACCAGCAACCAATGCAACGACGACAATAATACACGCGAGTACGATAAGAAACTTTTTCATTTTTCTCCTTATCTATCTAATTAATTCTCAATGCCATACCCACCATTAACTGGGTCATGGGTTAAAAATATTTTTGGTGAATAATATGTGAATATACTAAATACTGCTAAAAGCCCAACTATTAAAATTGATGAAATAATCTGAAGTTTATAATCTTTTTTAACCTGAAGTATTTTATAACTTAGTATATACCCGATTATAACTGCGACAATAAAAATTAAAATATCCCAAAAAAAGTTGTCGGGGAATATTGCTAACCAACCGTAGAACAAACCGACAATTATTAGTGGCATAGAAATTAGCTTAATAGATGTTGCCCAGCAGAAATTAGCTTGAGATTTTCCCCAAACAAACCATTCAATAATGGCAAAAATGAAAGTCGGCCAAAATGCTAGTTTTAAATGTTCCCAGGTGCTTTCATTAACAGCGGCGAAAAGTGCGACCCAGTGAATTCGGGCCGACCAATCAAAAACAAAATGAAGCAGTGATCCAATTACTATGGATATTACTGCTCCCCAAATTTCCCAAGATTTTATTTGTTTTGAATTCATCTAAATTTAAATTATTATTAAAAACAAGGCCGACCGCCATTAGCTTTTGAGCAAGCGGCATCTTCTTCCAAATGATTAATAGAATTAGGAGTTTGCGGCAAGAGTCGTGCACGTACATAAATAGCTACGCATAAAATCACTAAAGCTCCCAGTATAATTAAAATAATTTTTATGGCTTTTTTCAACTCTCCTCCTAAAAAATATTACTTTGTAATAATTTCGCAGCCGGTTTTGGTTATTAAAATAGTATGTTCGAAGTGGGCGCAGTGCTGGCCGTGAGCCATCCGCACTGTCCAGCCATCTTTGGCAATTTTTACATCAATATCTTTTGTCGTAACCATTGGCTCAATAGCAATTGCCATCCCTTCTTCCAAAACAGTGCCTTTTCCTAGCTCACCAAAATTTGGAACCTGTGGTTCATCATGGGGGACAAGCCCGATTCCATGACCAACAAAATCTCGTATCACCACCATATTATTTTTCTTCACATATTCATCTATCATATGCCCAAGATCGCCAGTGGTAATTCCTGGCCTTACGAATTTAATTGCTGCGTCTAAAACATTTTTTGTGACATCAATTAATTTTTTGTCGTCAGCAGTAATTTTACCCACAGCAATTGTTACGGCCATATCAGTAAAAGCACCATTGTAGTTAGCACCAAGATCAAGAGAGACAATATCACCTTCTTTTAAAAAGCGGTTTTCGGAAGGAATACCATGAACAAGCTCGTCATTAATTGAAACGCAAAGCGATGCCGGATATCGTGGCGCGTCTCCGGTTTTATAATTCTTGAAAGAAGGTTGTGCCCCCTGTCGGCGGATACTTCGCTCAGCCACATCATCTAAATTTGCAGTAGTAATTCCGGGTTTAACAAAAGAAACTGCCTCGGCAAGTGCGGCTGACAAAATACGGCCTGATTTTCGGAAATCGGCAAGTTGTTCTGGAAGTAGTTTCCTTTGCATTAGATTACCTTTTCAATTTCCTTCGTAACTTCTTCTATTGGTGGCTGACCATCAATATCTTTAACTAGATCTTTTTCTCTATAGTAGGCAATGATTGGCTCGGTGCGATCTTCATAGGTTTTAATTCTTTTGGCTAAAATTTCTGGGCTGTCATCTGCGCGCTGAATAAAGTTTCCGCCACAAACATCGCATATTTTTTCATCATTCTTAACTGTGATAATTTTCCCGCACTTATCACAGATCCGTCTCGAAGACATACGTTTCATAAGCTCTTCTGATGAAACAGTAATATTCAAAACCAAAAAGTTTTCATCTGGAAAAACACTTTGCAAAGTTGCAGCTTGTTCTAAATTACGCGGATAACCATCCAAAACAATTCCACTATCTTTTAGTTCATTTAATCTTGTTAGTACTAGTGGATCAGTTAAGTTATCTGGTACAAGTTCGCCCCGCTCCATTAGCTGGGAAATTTTCTTTCCAGCTTCTGTTCCCTTTTCGACTTCTGCTCGTAGTAAATCGCCTGTGCCAAAATAATTATATCCAATACGTTTCGCTAATACTTTTGCTTGTGTGCCTTTGCCCGACGCAGGACCACCAAGCAAAATAATAACTTTTGGTTTTTCCATCTCTAAACATCCTCCATTAGGTTTCAACTTAATAATTCTCGTATGTATGCATTGTCAACTGTGCCTGCAATTGTTTCATCGTTTCGATAACTACTGAGACCACAATCAGGATTCCGGTACCGCCGATAACTAGAGTATCTATTTTAGTTACTGACTGCATAATATATGGCAAAACGGCAATTAGACCCAAGAATAGTGCTGAGGTTAATGTAATTCTTGTGATAATGCTTCCAAGGAAATGAATTGTTTCACTACCAGGGCGAATACCAGGGACAAAACCGCCTTGCTTTTGTAAATTTTCGGCAATCTGCTCTGGTTTGAAAACAACTGAAGTATAAAAGTAAGTAAAGGCGACAACCAAAACAAAGTAAAGCGCTCCGTAGAACAGATTATTTTTGAACAATCCTTCGGTTACAGTTGCGGCATTTGCAATCCATGGAGTTGTGGCGTTAACAAAAAACTTGGCAACTACGCCAGGGATAATCATCAGACTCATGGCAAAGATAATTGGAATAACGCCAGCTGTATTAACCTTAATCGGCAGAAAGGTGTTTAGGCTAGAATACGAACTCATTCCGCGAGATTTTCTAGCGTAGGAGACTGGAATATTTCGCTGGCCTTCAGTAATTAAAACAATAGCTCCAATAATTAATATGGTAATAATTACAAAGATAATTATTTCAATAATTTTTGCTGTGTCAGCAACAGATAGCAACGAAGCTGTATTTCTAAATGATTGAGGCAATCCAGACAAAATACCAATTGAAATTATTAGGGACAAACCGTTACCGATTCCTTTTTCGGTGATAAGTTCACCTATCCACATTAGAATTAAAGTTCCAGCAGTAATTGAGACTAGCATAACGATTAACTGATAAATCGTCCAGGTTGGGATAATGCCTTGTGAGCGGAGCAAAAATAGCATTGAATATCCCTGAACAATGGCCAGCGGAACTGTTAGTAACCGCGTCCATTGATTGATTTTATTTCTACCAGACTCACCTTCTTTTTGCATTTCTTCTAGCTTAGGCACAATCATAGTTAAAAGCTGAAAGACGATAGATGCAGTAATGTATGGCCCAACACCCATAAGAGCAATAGAAAATGAGCTCATAGTACCACCGGAGAACATATTTAAGAGTCCAAATATCTGGTTCTGGTCAAAAAAAGCTCGAAGTTGTTCAAGGTTAACGCCAGGAAGTGGTATATGCGAAATAACTCGGGTTAAAACTAGAAGACCGGCTACTGTTAATACTTTCCAGCGCAAATCTTTATAATTCCAAATTTTTGCAAGTGTATTCATGAACAAAAAAATTCGTTGTTTAAACTCTTTTAATACTAGCACAAAACTTAAATAATCTCAACACCATCACATCTAGTATTATTGACTTTATACTATATAAGTGATATTATTATGATCGTTCGTACCAACGCCATTATGAAAGGCGCACAAATATGGACCCACGCATTGTACGTGCTTATGCTGGGCTGACCTCGGCCGAGGTTGAAAGGTCAGCCGCCGCAGACACTCAGATGACGGAGGCGAACATCGCCCAGATCGTGGGGATTCTGCTTGACCTGATAGCTGGGGCCCCGGTCGCCCTACTGAACAAGATGTGCCGCACTGGCCAGGGGATCATCTTCCGTGGCGCAACTCTCTGTGCCGACAACGGAGTGTTCGTCTGGTGTGAGCAAACATGTGGTGACGTCGTCATCGCTGTGGGTAGTGCCCCTACCATTCTGATCGGTGATGCTGTCCGTAGCATGCTCGCTCGCGGCGAGACCGTTGGGACCGTCATTGACGCCTGGGCGATGTGGACACAGTACATCGCTGACCTGAAGGAGGAAGACTGACGTGGAACTCAAGCCCCTTACCGTCGGTATCATCCTGGCGCTGGCCGTCGTCGGTATCATCGCCCTCTGCAACTACGAGTGGAACGAAGACACCAATGGGTACCGCACCGACACACAATCGGTACTCTATCCTGAACATGCAAAGGCCCGGGCCGCGACCAAGCAGGCCGACGCCTTCCAGAAGATGGCCGATCAACAGCGTCAGCCGCAAGTGATCATCATCGAGAGGGGAACAGGTCTGCCTCAGATGCCATGGGCGGCTCCCGACCCGGTAATGCATGTCCCTTCGCCCTTCAACCCGCCGGTGCCGAAGGAGGCACCGAAAACCGCTACGCCTGCGCGTCCTTGAGACGCCAGGCGTATTTTAATTCTAAACTACGAATTATTTTGTAAACACGCAGCTAAAATAGTTATCGCTAAATAATTGGACTTTTCCCACCAAAACACTCATAGCAAAACTCGTCGGGATCCCAGCCGAATTCTGCTACAACTCCCTTGAGATTCTCCAGAGTTAAATAGTGTAACGCGTCTGCACCAAGTTCTTTTCTAATCGCTGTAATATTGCCCTTGTGACGATAGGCAATTAGTTCTTTATCTGTTGCGGTATCAATACCCCAGCGACAGCGTTTTACAAACATCGGACAAGGTATTGCCAGTTCGATAGATTTGGGATTATTACGCCGCAAAACTTCAATAATTGATTTTCCTGCTGTTCCACGAACAATTGAATCGTCTACTATTATATATCGTAGTCCTGCAGGCGTCCGTACCGGAAAGTGTTTCAGCTGGTTGCCATTAACACGTTCAAATTGAAAGCGCTCCATAAAAGTTCTATTTGAAAGCCCAGTATCAATTAATATCGGATCATATTTAATGCCACTTTCCTGGGCCAGACCAAGCGCTCCACAAAGACCGCTTTTAAGAACTGGAATTACTATGGCATTTGGGTCAGCGTTCAATTTCATTTGCCTAGCGAGTGCCCGCCCAAGAGCTTGGTCAAAAGTGTAACTACTAACTTGGTTAAATTCAGCCATTGGCCGAGTGAAATAAATTAGCTCAAAAATGCAATGTGCATGTTTTCTTTTGGCAGCAAAGCGACGAACTTTAGTTGTGTTATCAGGAAAAAAATATTGAACCGTTCCCGGTTCAATTTCTCCCACTACTTTTCCACCTACCATTTCAATTGCGCATGTCTCTGAGGCTACCAGATGACAGAATTTTTTGCCCCCAAGTTTTATCTGCCCAACATGGGCCGGTCTAATGCCTTGGGGATCGCGAGCAACTGCAATCGTTCCACCGGCCTGAAGTACTGACAACACGTACGATCCTTTAAGCTGGCTGCAAACGCTGGTGATCCTTTTATGCAATGAGCCTTTGGCTTGAGCAATTAGTGCGGCAATAATTTCCGTATCACTACCAATAGTCAGCTCAGTATTTTTAGCCAATTTCTTTTTTAGTTCTTTGGTATTGACCACATTGCCATTATGACAAACTGCTACGTCACCGAATTTGAATGGGTGAGCGCCTTCCGAGCCTTTATTACCACTAGTGGCATAGCGAGCATGGCCAATGCTTGCACGACCACGAAGAAGCTGCTGCGCATTCGGGTTAAAAACATCATCTGGTCTGCCAGGACCTTTGCAGACAATTAAATCATTTGTTTGACAGCCGCCGGAAATGGCAATACCGGCTTCTTGATTGCCGCGATTTTGTAATACTCTAAGCATTTTATGAACGATACGCGGCGCTGTTAGGTCTGGACAAATCGCTGATGCAATACCGCACATATTTTTCTCCTTATTAATGCAAACTCTAATTTAAAATATACTAATCTATTTCATAAATTAGTATAGCAAAAAAAATGCTTGTACTGATGCCAAGCGTTTTTTAATTGCTAAACATAACGACGCATTTCGATATAATAGGACAAGAAACTAATTCCGTACCATGCAAATATGCCGAAGAAAATTCCCAGAACAATATATACTGCGTGGCGTGGTGATAAATTATTTTTCTTACGTATATAGCTCCCAAGAAAAAAGAACGTAATTGCGATTATAAGATAGATAAGCATTTGGATAGGCTCCAAGAAACGCCCATATTCAACAAACAACATTGGAAAGCTGGATAATGAAAGAAATAGCGCCGCGTAGGCAACTGATGAAACAATTGTGTCCAATGTTTTGTTCATACATCCCCGATTAATTAAAAGATTTTATTCGCTTGCTAGACATATTCAAGTGATCATTTTCAATTTCGACTAGCGTAGAGAATAGCATTTTCATTCTTGGACTATTGGAACTTTCTGCTGCTTTGGCATAGAACTTTATTGCCGAATCTTCGCGGCTAAAAGATTCTTTAAGATTAGCCAAAGATGATGTAACACAGCCATCGCCGGACTTCGGTAATTCTTTGATTCCCAATGTTTTCTGCCAAATTTCTGCATGTTCAAATTCAATTTTTCCTAAAGCCCGAAACAATTTTCGTTCTTCATCTTTATCTGATTTTTCTGCGGCACAGAAGTAGAAAGTAGAATTCGAAACCTCAATAGCAAGAGCTTTTTTGGCATTGTCTTTATCTACTGTGCTCAACTCAAGGACTGATTCAGGCAGTCCATCTGCCCCAACTTTTACAAATTTGCTTGAACTCGCAGAACAAACCGGGCAAACACTGGGAACTTTATCAAAAAAATTATTGCAAACACTGCAGCGCCATTTTAATTTGCTAGTTTTGTACTCACTAATATGTTGTTTGTGTGCGCCACAAAACGGGCAGTTGCAAGCACCGTCGCCAATGATAGCCTTACCACAAACTCCACATATAAAAAGTTTTGTCATATAATTGATCCTATTATAATGCATAATTGGTTTTAAACAAAGATCACTTGTTTGCATTAAACATTTCCCAGCTATATACTGTATATAATTAATTAAATAGGAGGGAAAATGGTCTCAAGTGTTTTTTGGCGGAAAAGTCTTACCGCAATATTAGTTATTGCAGTTTCTTTCGGCTTGTTTTTTGTCCACGTTGAAAAATCAAAGGCTTATTCAAATCTCGATCAACATATTACCGAAGCAGATGGCTATTTTCGAATTCAAACACATCAAAAACTTGGTCAGAGCTTTCGTCCGACTTATAATAAGTTGGACGGTCTAGGAGTTTATTCTGGTATTCAACCGGCTGGACCCAGTTCATGCGCTTTAACAGTCTCACTCTACAAAAACACCGATCTTACTACTCCTCTGGCATCAAAAACTGTACAAATTTACAAAATGGAAGCTTACACAATTATTGATATCCCAACAGTCGATATGATACCAAATGATCGATACACTATGTATGCATCAGCCAGTTCACCATATGCCTATTGGCTATCAAAAATGTCAGATGTATATCCAAGAGGAATGGCAATAATCGATTCTGTTTCTGATGGTGATGTCGATATGGTTTTTGCAACATTCGGGTACACTGGAACACCACCAGCCGCACCAGATCCTGTTCCAACTGTCACTGTTAGCGAAACTTCCACTGGTGGTGATGCTGGAACTGCAAGCACATCAACCACTGACTCCACAAGCACAAGCACCGAGTCAACAACTTCGGCATCAATTTCTGCTCCAACATCATTGACCGCAACTGCCGCCACAGAAGGCACCGCATCATCGATCAATTTAGCCTGGAAAGCATCTTCAACTTCTGACATTACAGGCTACAGAATCTATAGAAGTGTATCAGAGACAACCGCTTTTGCTGAACTAGAAACCGTTGATAAAGCAGTTCTTACATTCAGTGATTCGACAGCAGTTGCCAATCAGCCATATTACTATCATGTTCGAGCTTACAAAGGCACCAGTCAATCTTCAAAATCAAATGTTGCAACTGCTACAATTACTGACAAAACAGCACCAGCAAAGCCCGCAAACTTTAAAATTTCCAGTTCAAATGAAAGTGAGATAGTCTTTGGCTGGGATGCTAATGCTGATACTGATATGGCAAATTATGTTTTGACGGTTGCCGAAAATGCCAATGCCGACGCCAAAGTTTTGGCCGTAATCGAGAATATAGGAAAAGGTGATGTTGCCTATACACTGAAATTAGCTGATAATGCTGGACTGGTGATTGACACCAATTACACATTCTATTTGCAAGCAAAAGATGTGAACAACAATCTTTCGGAAAAAGCTAGCGTAGAAGGCATGTTTGCTAAAGCCAAAGAGAAATCAAATCTTTGGACCTGGATTGGACTTGGCGCTGCTTTTGTTCTCCTGGCTGGATTAGTTACACTTCTCATTATCCGCCGCCGAAAAAACAAAGCTACAATTTAATAGTATCAACATTCAAAAAAACCACCGGCAAGTGCCCAGTGGTTTTTTTATTAGTGATAGTTGCATTGCTAAAAAATATTTCCAATTAATGTAGCTTTGAATAAATTTATAACCTCACCGCCAGTTGATCCACCAGCTGAGCTTTGACCAAAAAACATGGTGTAGCTTCCAGTACTTGTTTCATAAACATCAGGATCGACAATAGCACCACCAGTGGTCGATTTAAATAATAACTTCTGATTGTCCCAAGTTAATCCATCGTTTGAGGTTGCTTTGTAAATGGCGTTTTTATTTGGCTCTAACACTGAATAGTACATCACCCACTTACCATCTTTTAATAATACATCTGGGTCGACAGCAGAATCTGCCAACCTATACCCAGCATCTTTAACCCAGGTTACACCGTTGTCAGATGAAAGCGCTGAACCGATTGCGCTACCGCCGGAAACATAGTACATGCGAATTTTTCCATCTGGAGTTTTTACTAAATCCGGTACCGACGCAAAGTAATTATCGGCTTTAGCGCTATTGATTGCATTACCCACAACTATGAATTTTTTTCCATCCTTGCTTTTCGCTAAATACAAATCTCTTTGATTTGATGGTCCGGGTTGTCCTGGGTTTGAACCCGGAGTTCTCATTGGTGCCATTTCATAAATCATAATCCAATCGTTAGGGGTAACTTCCAAAACTGCTGGGTTAGAAATCATCTTTCCTTTTACCTCGGCCACGCCTGTTGAATTTTTGCCGCTAAAAGCTAGGCCATCTGTTGATTCATCATAGAAAATACCACCTTCGGCCATAAAATATCTTCGATAAAGATTATCAGATATCTTGTGTGTGTCTGTTGAAGTTGTCGAATCTTTTACCACTGCCGACCCAAGTTCCCAGTCTTCAACTATTGCAACTTCTGTAGTTTTTTCACTTGTCTGATCATCTGATGTGTTAGTGATAAAATAGTTCGAGTAAACAAAATAACCGACTGCCGCGATGATAACAATAGATAGCACTATCCACAGCCAAGCTAAATTATGTTTTGGCTCAATTGATTCCGGTTCCATTCCCCTCCTTAATTAATAATAACTCTAATCGATTAATAATTTATTCTACTCAGTCACAGTAATATCACTGATGCGCCCAACCAGTTTCCAGCTGCCGTCAACATTTGCGTAACCATCTACTCTATATGTACCAGGTAGAGTAACTTTTTTATTACCATGCATATAATAGGTCGAGCCCTGTGCAGTATCGCCGGCACCTACAGTAGTTGAGTCAGCTGTGCTGGAATATTTCTTTGTCATATTATTCGAATCGCAAACCTCAATCAATCCTTTAACGCCGGTAATGTACCCGCCGTCAGATTTTTCGATGTGAAAGAAAATATCTTCGCCAGTTTTTGCATCAAGACTTTTAACTGAGAAAGTGCGGGTTCCATTATCGGCATATCCAGAGTAATCAACTGGTTGAGCAAACATTGCAAATTTGTAACCGGAAATTGTTGTTGGCGAGTCAGCCACTGTTGAGGTGCAAGAAACTAGACCGCCAGATGATTTGGTTGAGGAATCTGTTTTTTTGTATGTGTGAAACAGCCCGTTGAAATTCGCAGCTTCAGAATTTCCAATTTTCATTGCCTTGGTTGAAAAACCAAGTATGCAAACAAAAACGGCAATGCCAACCAACAACATAAGAAGAAATTTTAATGAGTAAAGCGACTTAAATGCAAAACCGTAAAAAAACCAAAGAAAAATAAGAAATAAAATAATTAGCACATAAATCATCCAGGACGAGTAGCTTACCATGCCCAAGAAGTTTCCAGTTACGCTAATGAGAATAAGCTTAAGTATCCCCAATAGAAGTAAGACAACGAAAACAATTTTTTTTGTCATTTGACTCATTTGTCCTCCAATAATTAGTTTATAATTCATATACGATTTTTTCTAAGCACTAAAATCATCAAAGTTGTATCATACAAAAATAAATAAAATGGATACGCTAGTTCGTTAAATGAAAAATTAGCTACCGCGAGCAGTCCACAAACTCCAGAAATTACTGCCGCCAGCCAAACAAGTTTAGTTTCAGATGATGGATCTTTATATGTTTTTATTATTGTTGGCAGCCCGAAAAACAAATCTGCAGCGATTGCACAGATTAAAGCAAAAATTGGCAAGTCTAGTATCTGCCAAAGTACTAAACCAATTATTCCAAGTCCAAATAAAATATAATCCTGTACTCCAGTAGACCAAACACCAACTTTTCTAAAAATTGAATATATTGCGATTATAAAACAGCAAATAGTATTAGCCCAAAGAATTGCTGATGCCCAAGTGGCACCATCTGCCATCATGGCACTAGCACCGAGAGCAGTAATAAAAGACCAGCCGAGCCAGCTTAAAACATGCGGTTTAGCTTGTTTGTAGTGAATATCAATAATGTACTGGATGGTCCCCAGAAGTACAAACAACGATGCCAACAAACCAAAAACTTCTTTTGAAATCATGATTATAAATTAATTATATAAATTTATTATACGCTAATGTCCATTTATACTACCATGCGGAGTTTACCCTGTGGGTAGTTGAGTAGTGAGACATGATATTTTAAAAGTCTTAAACGGAACTAACTTCAATCTTTAAGCTCTCTAGCGCTACGCCGTTGTACTGCCTTTTGCTGATATCCCTGTCTTCTGAAAGCACTCGAACTGAAAGTCCGGCCATTTCGGCAATTTTAATATAATCATCTTTAAGTAGCGCTCCGGCAACACAACCGGCCAACAAATTTTCATCGGCCAATTGCTCGGTTGAAAGTTTTTTCAAAAGTACTATGTCTGATATGTAACCTCTGCCGCTTTTTTTCAAAACTCTTTTTATTTCCGAAAATACTTTATCTTTGCTCGGCGCTAAATTTATTACGCAGTTGCTAATAACAACATCAACAAAATTATCGTCCACCGGCATACTTTCAACATCGCCATATTTAAATTCAACATTTTTGTAGCCGAACTTTTTTGCATTTTCTTTGGCTTTTTTAATCATTTCTTTTGAAAAATCAATGCCTATAACATTGCCACTCTCGCCGACTTTCTTCGCTGCCAAAAAAGCATCGAAGCCGGCACCAGATCCTAAATCCAAAACCGTGTCCCCTTCGTTAATACTGCCCATAGCAACGGGGTTACCACAACCAAGACCCAAGTTAGAATCTGAAAAATCTGCAATATCGTCATCGGCATAGCCAATACTTTTGGCAATCTTTTCGCTTTCGTCATTTCCACCACAAGAACAGCTGCAACAACTACCACCAGCGGCAATTTTGCTGTAATGCTCTTCAACAACTTTTTTAACTTTATCTTTTTTCATAAAAAACTTTTTATTATTTTCCTAAATTCTAATTTCCTTCTCTAGCCAAGGAATGTGTTCATTCTTACGTTTCCACCACAAGTCTTCCCAAATATAGTGTACTGCCATTTGTTTCCATATACCAAACTTTTCAAAATATTTCAGTATCTCGTTAACAGCGACCGGATCTTCGGGATCTTTATCGAAAAAGACTTTGGAATATATTTTTTGTTCCCATGGGCTGATGTGATTAAAGAAATTCCAATGATGAAAAACATCAAATAATATATACCAAACTGTTGCCGGGCCGACACCATAAAGTTTCAATAGTTCAGTCATTTGTGTTTCGCGATCGGCTTTGCGCAATTCTTCTTCGTTGATTAACCCTTGTGCAAATTGATCATCAATCTTTTTAATGTATTTTGCTCGGTAACCAATTTTCAGTGCTCGTAAATCATCTTCTGATACTTTTTGTAAATCTCCCGGCTGCCAAAAACACCAAAGCTTTTTGCTATCGAATTCTAACTCTGTGCCATAATTCTCGAGCAAAGTTAGAAACATTTGAATTGATCGTCTAATAGTAGCATTCTGCAGAACTACGCCGATGATTAGATACTCATACAACGAACTCAAATGTCCTGGCCGCATGCCACGCCATTTTTTAATAATTGGACCGAGCATTTTGTCTTTAGCAAATTGTTTGTAAAAATCCGATAAATCCAAATCTAAATTGTACAAATATTTTATCTCTGCAATTAGCGAGTCGATAAAATCATTACCAAGTTTTTTAGCCGAAAAAATATCTACCTGGATTTTAGGCGAATCAACCGATCCCCTACTAGTAAATTTTATTCCAACTGGAATGCCTTGCCAATTCCAAGTTTGCCACTTTACACCCGGCTGCCACTGGTTATCACCAGATGTAAAATGATCCGGCTTGTGAAAAGTCGCATCAAACGCAAACGGCGCCAATGGCTTTATTTCAATTGTTTTAGCTTGCTGCAGTTTCATTGAATTTTCTAAGTTTTTTGGGTAAAAAGTGTTCCTTGCCCAATTGCCAAAGATATCGATCAATTTGTTTCAAATCGAACATTTCTAACCCATAATGTTTTCTAAAATCCAACAGAACATTATGATAATTAACATAAACCTTCAAATCGGATTTATAAAAGTTAGAAAAATGATCTTTCTTTTTAAAGTACATTAAAACCTTTTCCAGATATGAATCGTAAATCGGGTAGACCGTCGGCTTATGATGGCTACAATATTTAGTTGCAAATGAATAGAAGTTTATTATCTTCCCTCCATTCATTTTTACTTTTGCAATTTTATTTACTATGCCCAGATCATTGTTGTGTAAAGCGCCGTCAATATTTAATGATAAGATATGCTTTGCAACAACAAATGGCGAAAAAATATTAGTGCTATAGAAGTCGTTAAGTGAACACACTTTAATCAAGATATCATCAAGATCAATATTTAAAGGATAAGTTTTGGAAAACAGTTTTTTCAAACTACTTTCTTGATAAACATAATTATCGAGTAAGTCCCATCTACTCAAATATTTAGAGACTTCTTCAGTTGACGGTGTGGCTATTTCCATAATGCTTGTCCAAATAATGACTTCATATTGGTATTTCGGCAAAAAGCTATATTTCAATTCTACGCACAATTTTGATTCTACTTTCAGTTAACACTTCTGGATGGGCTACATCTTCAGCTTTCCAATAGTTATGGGCACGAATAATCATCAGGCTCTCTGACTCGCCATCGACGTGGTCCGCCCTCTTCCAGTCAGTTGTAAATAATGGTTTACCTTGTTCAAGAACTTCTACTTCATAAATCAAATCAAAACGTCGATTTGTATCTCTAAGAAACTGTCGGGCTCCGTCAATGTCTTTGCATAAATATGTAGATTTTAATCGGCTAGGCCTGTCGGGGTAATTTTCTGTTCTCACTTTTTCAAATACTCGTTCTCGAATTTGATTCAAGTTATTGGTGTCAAAAGCATAGAGAGAAATGATCCGTCCCCAATTTCCCGGCGATATAATACTGCCTCCTTCGAGTGGATATGAGCAAAGCCAATAATATGAGTTATTTTGATTCATTGCGATTTTTCACCAGCCAGGTATTGAACGCTTCGTAAAAGTTGCCGCTCTCGGCGATGTCTTTATCAAAAGCTTCGCGGCTGACTTCGGACATAACTTCTGCGCTTTTTTCGGGAGAAAGAATTTCATAGTACGGAACCAAAATTTCTGTATCTGTTCTTCCGTCCCAAATATTAATCGGCATAACTTTGCTAGTAGTGGCATCCCAAGTAGCATCAATTGCAACCCATTTGCCGTCTATTTTAATTTCCAAATACAAATGTGCACAATCATCAACATGTGGTTTTTCTGATACTTCTTTTGGCAAGTCCATGCTGCTCCACTTGAACATGGAAATGCGGTAGCGGCATTCGTAGCCCATTTTATCGTAGATCTTTTTCAGCATTTTATGTTTGCCCAAACAACAAACATCTTCCTCTTCGTATTTAAGAGGAATTCTGTAGGGCAGATCCCTAACCCTTAAAAATTCTTGAACCAATTTTTCTTTGTTCATAGTTCTACTATACCCAAAAGATTAAAACGTCTCTTCTGATTCCGCTTTGAATTTTGAAATGCATTTTGAGGTATCAAACGGGCCTTGACCAATCTGTCGAACAGCCAACCCCTCATCATCATTTATGTCAGCAATTAATCCTTTGTTTTCATCAACAGCGGAAAGTGGCGCAACCAAAATTACAGCCTTTTCTCGTTGTTCCCGCGGAATTTCTGCGTTCAGCCCCCGCTTGGTTTCATAATAATCGCTTGTCCAATAATACTCTGGTTTCGGCTGATCCGAGGATTGGGTAACTCGGAAAAATAATACCATATCGGGGTTAATGTTTTCCTCAACCAAGGCAGTTAAATTTAGTTTTTCGCCTGTTTCTGCTCGTCGCGTTCTACCATCGTGATGAGTGGTTTCGGGAATTGAAACCTCTTCCCCCAAGAAACCGCTTTTGTCGCCAGACCAAACTTTCTTTCTAGCTTTATAAACAAAATCATTGAAAGCCATTGAGTGAGCAATAATTTCGGCAAATCTATTTTCTGACTCACGTATCTCCTGCGGCAGTGAATTATATAAACTTGGGTCTTTAAAATAATCGGCAACCATCGGATTAATTTTTACCCCTTGTTTTTGCAAAAAACTACATATTTGATCAACATGGGCCTCAGCCTTTGCGTCTGTTTCAACAGGCGGCAAAGCAAGTTCTTCAGGGACAATACTATCAAATTTTCCTGGTACTGGATCCAAAATACCTCCTAAATAAAATATTTTTATTTACACCGAACTCTTTCATTTCACCTCGTATTCCCAACCGGGTTGCCATTTTCCAACCTTGCGCCAGTCGGTAGCGAAGGCCTCTTCCCAAGTCATACCTTTAACGATAACATCCAATGCCAGTTGTGGGGCTTTGTGAGCAACAATTGCTATGTGTTTATTGCCATACTCCTTTTTCGCATCTTCTAAAAATTCACCGATTCGTTTTTTAACGTCGGCATAACTTTCACCATTTGGAAAAGGCTTTTCAATATTCTCTTCCTGCATTGGCTCAACTATTTCTGATAGCTTGCCATTGAAGTCGCCGTAATTACATTCGCGCAGTCGTGGGTCTATTTTAATCGGCACAATTCCTTCAAAGGTTAAGTTAGTCGAATCAACTGCTCGTTTTAAATCGGAACAGAAAACTACATCGAACTGCTTAGTATCTACTTGGTCTTTTAGATCTTTTGATTGTTGAATTCCAAGTTCCGAAAGCTCTACATCTTTCCAGCCGGAAGAAATGTGCTTTTCGTTGTCTGTGGTTGTGCCATGCACAAAGTAAGTAATTTTCATAATTATTCCACGTTAATTATTTCGTATTTTTCTGAACCTAAATCAACCACATACTGATTATCGGATAGCAATATCTGTTTAAAACCAGGGACATAGCTGTGTTTCATTATTTCATTCAAATAACTTTCTCTAAAATGTTCTGAGCCCCAGTGGGGTTGGATCATTAGGTCTGTAATTCCCAAACCTTTAAAATTTTTTATTTCTGGTACTGGGTCAAGCTCTTTTTTCTCACGGGTAACGTACAAATCTGGTCCAGCAACCATAGACCCGGCTGATGAGCCAATATATACTCCCCCATTTTCAACAAATTTTTTAATCAGCTCGGAGCTTTCTGCTTGCTGAATTTTCCACAGCAAATAAAAAGTATTGCCACCAGCCATAACTATGCCATCAACTTTATGCAGCGCTTCTGCAACTTGGAATTTGGTTTTGCCAGTTAAGGTATAGTCCTCAAGTTCATAGCTCAAATCAGTCA